>JACCDW011650449.1_pt1 | contig 20931 bp, 27 predicted proteins | sample 7449781 | NCBI WGS metagenome assembly JACCDW01 (sample SAMN15323449, study PRJNA562643) | freshwater metagenome | isolation source: river surface water | place: USA:Blue River Watershed | collected 2017-08-18
AAGTACAGTAAGTGTTGTGACCTGACCATGAAAGACTGTTGGGTGCAACCGAAGGGCCTTATCATTGGGACTAATAGTCCTATACGCAATGAAGGCAACTGTAACAAAATTCGGTTGCTGGAGTGTATGTCTTTATCATTACAAAGTTGTTCATTATCTCTTCGCCGAACTTGTTTGCATAATTTAAAAATATAGATAGAGTCATCGTGCATTTCTCGATTCATTTTTTTGACTACAGAATGTGATACATCACTAAATCAATAATGATATTTTCGATCAATGATATCGATATACTTATATTATCGATATCACATCATATAATGTTTCAGAAAGCCTACTTGCAAATGATACGCGCAACCCCAGTAGCCAATATGATACTGCAAGTGTACACTTGGCGGCGCAATTTAATATTACACTTTGTTTCAGTAATAACAAGAGTTGATTTATTTAGCTATTGTAGCATCACTTATAGGTTTTATATGCATCAAATGAATCGGCAATATCTCGTGGATAGGTAATAAATCATAACAACAATCGGAATATATATTTACACATGTCCAAAACCTTAGTATACTTAATATACGCGCAACCTCGTGACAGTAAATGTAACATTAGCGTTGAAATAATATAATATACTGCTTATAGATATGATAGTTTCAATAGATTTAAAATGTCAGTCTATTCGACATGCAAAGTATGTAACATGGCGTTCAAATGTATATCGTGTATAACAATATCGATGTATGTTATCATTCGTACAGAATATATACCTTTACTCATGTTTGTTATCGGTATGACTTGAGTGTGTAGGCAATATATATAGGCATAACGCTGGTAGTACAGCGGAGGTGTATTAGAATTTGGGAACAGAAAACCAAAACCCAAATATGTATGTGTCGAAACTACGAGAATCTTATATTTCAACGCCATGTTACATTTCCGAATGATAACAATACTGTAGTAAAATATTTGTATTAATTATACACTCGTAATCAGTCTGAATTGTTTTGAACGCTAATGTTACATTTACTGTCATGAGGTTGCGCCCATATAGAAGTGACACTTTTGAAAGATTTTCATATTCTTCTCGATAATGTAATTAATACGCTACTATTTATCAACAATATTAACATATTCGTCGGGTTCAGTATAGTTATCAATATTATCAACGCCATGTTACATTTTTGTTGGTGATGACGACTGATTATTGTTATTTTGAAAACAATATATACTTGAACGACTGTATGAAATATTTTCAACGCCAATGTTACATTCAGTGTCAATGGGATGCGCGGTTGTTTATGAAGCTACTTTTTGATCTGCTAGTTGTTTGGCGAACTTGTACTTACTACCGAAATGTATGATTGCCATCACCAAACATCGATATTTATCTTATATTTTTTGCTGGCCCGCATACATAATTTCCTTCGAATTCATATAGCACTTACATATAAGAAACTGGAATTGCATTTATACAAATGGAAAACTTTCGATGCAAACGTTGTGGATATCAAGGAAAACAACTTAGCGATATTAAAAAGCACTACAATAAAAAACATGTATGTAGTCCTATTTATTGCGATTTATCTTATGAAGATTTACTAAATAAAATTGCTCGGGGTGAACATTGCAACCCAGTATTTCGAGAACCACTATTTGATGAATTTAAAATTCGAACGCCTAGAAATAGTTATACAGTGGGAGAAAATTACAAAGATGAAGATGGAAAGGAATACAGAATTCTAGATCTTTACTTAATGCCCAACGCATATTCTCAACAAGAGTTTTTTGATGAAATATCCAAGGGATTGAAGGTTTTGCGTGTAAAGGAAGACTTTGTTGAGAAAAATATCGATGTCGATATAATAATTACCACAGAGAATTCGTTGCTTTTACTAGATCCTGTTGCGGTCACAATGTAAATTTGAATAACGCGTTCAATACTTTTTCTTTTTTTGTATTTGAAGAACAAATTACATGTCACTTCAATGCGAAAGATGTCATTTGCAGTTCATGAAACTCTCTGATCTTAAACGTCATTATCATAGAAAACGAATATGCCAAGGATTACATAGCAACTCCTCTTATGAAGATTTATTGAAAAAACTAGAAAAACCTGAAGGTGTTAAAGATGAGAACAAAAAAGTATACAAATGCAAATATTGTGAACATGAGTATAAATGGCATAGCAGTCTTTCTACACATTATAAAACCTGCAAGGCAAAACCTCAAGACGCACAAACAGGTTCTATCATGAAGGAGTTAAACAAACTGAAACATCAAGTAGAACAGCTCTCACAAGATGTTGATAGATTGAAACGCGCGAATAGTCCATCTATGGAAGTTCCCGTAGATCCTGATATGAGATTAAATGCTTTTGGAGCAGAGGATCTGTCACATATTTCGGATAACATGTTGCATAAGCACGTTTTGAATTCTATCAGAGGTATGACAGATATGTTTGAGCATATTCATTTTCACGAATCGTATCCGGAAAACCGGAATATAATATGGAAAAGCACGAAAAATGAGTTAGTATACACATATAATGGGCAAAAATGGATTGAAACTGACTTAAGACACGCTATTCATGTAGCAATGACGCGTGTACATGCGTTGTTTTCTCAATTTCTTACCTCAAAATTAGATGCGGAGAATGCTTCCGACAATGACAAGGAAAAATACCAAGAAGCATTCTATTATTGGTGTGAAATAATGAAAACTAAACAAATAATGCACAAAGATTTCTATCAACATGAACGAAATATGAAGATTTTGGTTCGATTAAAAACTCAAGAGTTATTGTTGGCGGAGCGATAGGTATTTCACTCAAATTTTTAAGGGTTTAGGCTCTAAACTCAAAATTCATCAAGGTAAAGCGGTGTAACTGTTCATATCGGCATATTGTTTCACTTGCTAACTATTATACGGTGGTTTGTAGCTTAATCTGATAGTTTCTTTTGAAAAAGCATGATGCACTATCTTGATATATTTTGACATAATCGCATTTAGTTTTAGAGTTTGATTGTATAGAACTTTATCAATATTAGGTATATCTACGAGTCTAGATATTTTAGGAACAACATAAACAAGCTCGTGCATTACTTTCAAAGCATTCTTCTTGGCATCATAAAGATTTGAAATGTAAAGGGAAGGATCATATTTTCCTATCATAATGTTGAAGTGCGTCTTGAAAAAATGTTCGCCATATGTTTTAATTTGGTTGAGTTTCTGTTTATCATATTTATCGACAAAGTCTAATGATTTAATAAGATCATTATAATCAACAATACGTTTAGAATATTTTAATGTCTGAGGATGTTTGTAAACTTTGTACATATCTGATGGCAACTCTAGGTTTTGGGCTTGTGTAAAAACAGCACTTTGCTCGTGTTGAAGATTATCGATATTCTGTTGGTTGTTTTTATTCATATAAAAGTATGCAACAAATGTCGATATAAATAAAACAATCATAAAGGCATATGTAGGATTAGAATTGTAAACTTGATGAATTATTATAATTACAACACATCCTAATAAAAGATACCCTGGTTGGATTTCAACCATTTGTATAATAAAGTATATAAGTAATTTACACACAATTTCATTAGAATGCTTTTGAATTCACCAAAAGGTTTTCTCATCAAACACAAGAACAAGACACTTGGTCTAACAGAATACCATGCAAATCGACTACATCAATATGTCATAGGTTTCAAGTCCCCTATCTTGGCACGAAAGATCCATTATAACATGGATCCAGAACCAATTCTACGTTTGGAACGTAATGATAGAATCAATATCACACAAGAAATCAATATTTTGTTAAACGGGCTAGGAATTGCAGATGTAGATAACGAGGTATATATTGATGTGATGAGTATGCTGTATATTCCGAAAATGGCAAATGCCGGAAGCATTCTCGATCCGATGAATGATGGTGGATTTCATCTTGAGGAAGAAAATCTAGAAGACTTGTACATGATGCCATTTGAAAAAAATATAGGTATGATTCTACCATATGATTTGGTTATGGAAGATCAAAAACAAATGGTGCTAGCATGCCAGGTTATAGACCCCGTAGATAGTACTAAACACTTTCGTAGAGCTATGAAAAAGTTGTAGTAACAGCGGCAATAATAGCAACTAGAACAAGAGTGATACCCAAATGAATCATCCGATCATTTTTGATAATTAATTCAACAGAAGGTTTGATCAAGCCACTATTGATTTTTGATATATCCGACAGAATATTAGCCCATTCAGTAAAAAAAAGATGCATCAAATCAATGATACTCAATTTATAAAATAGTGTTTTCTGTCCTTTTTTTTCTTGATAGTGTTTGACAACAGCATTTACAGTGTCTAATACTTTTTCTTCTTTTTGCATAAGATCTTGGTAGGTATTTTCATGATTAGTTTTTGATAAAATCTCCGTGAGATCTTTATATTCCGCATATTCTATCATCTCTTTATATTTCTCTAGATGATTTCAATAAGATCAACTTGTCCCAAGAAATGTCTACGGCAGCACATTTTGTCGAGTTTCAGTTCATCGAGAACTTTTCCTTGATAAAATCCTTCAAAATTGGGATATTGCTTTTTCTTCTCGGCGGCTTCTTTCATATCTTTTTCAGATTTGACGAGTTCGGCACATCTGCGTTTATAATATTCCCATTTATCAGCAATAACGGCGCCACATGTCATACAACGAATGGGGATAATCATTTCTCTCTAATTGACTCTCAGAAACTTTTCTTTAAATCCCATTCAAATTTTTTTGCAATTGCGTGAGAGTGATATAAGTAGTTGTCATAAATATAGAGAATACAAAAGACATGAATTCTGCGCAACATGCTCAATTTGCAGCCCTGGTCACTGCAGTAAATGGACTTGTTGCCAAAGTGATCGAGCTAGAAAAAGCGCATAAAACCCTGCACACCACAGTTGTAGAACTTCCGACTGTTCGTGATGTAGAACAAATGATCGCAGCTCACATTATGGCAGCACCTGTAACACGATCTGCTCCAGCGGCGCCTTCATCGCCAATTCCATCGCCACTTCCCGCTCCATCTCCTGTACCGCCACCTGCTCCACAACCGGTATCGCCGCCGGTACTATCTCCAGTGTCACCTCAAGTGTTGTCACTTGATGCAGCATCATCGAGTACTGCAGGTGCTCCTCTAGATGCAATTGAGGGACTACTTTCAGAAGGGTTGAGTGTAGCTCCTCCTGAAAAGAAAAAAATAGTGAAGAAAAAGAAGTGAAATGGTTATGTTTGCAAATTTTTGAAAACTTTCATGTAATCTCGTAAGAATTGAGATTCGTGGTTCATAATACAGAGATTTTTACTGTAAATTTGATGGGCATTTTCGAAAATCTGCTGAGCAGCATCAGGGAGACCAAGTTTAGCATACAGTAATGCTTTTTGATACTGAAAATCGGGATGAGCTGCAGCTGGAGAGTTACTAATTAGTTGTTCGGCAACAGATTTATCCTCTTCTGTTATTTTGTCTTTCAATACAATTTCTCGCAGTCTCATATAATCGGGATTGAAGACTAGAACGTTATTGGCATTCATAGAACTTGTAAAAAGACCAAGTTTGCTTCCATCCACAAAAATATTAGGTACGGCTTGGACACTAGTAACTCCAGCTCTACGGATTGCCAACGAGAATTGTACATTGCCAATAAACTTAATAGGCAGAAATTGTGCAAGGATCTTTTTTGCTGTGCTCTTATCAATCAGATACGAGTCATTATACGGCAGTAGCTCAAAAAGTTGTTGAGTGGGAACTACTTGCAACTCTTTCACATCAGGTGTGTTGTTTGGTAAACCGAGAAATAATATGCTTCCAGTCTCGTACTTGCTCAAGGCTTTTTCGATCTGTTGGAACACTGTTTTCTGTTCAAATGATACGTCATCTTCAAGGACAAGACCAATACAGTCATCATCTGATTCAGCAATAACTTCTAGCGCCTTGAAATGTTTAAGGCAATTCGAAAGATGAAATATGTGAAGATTTCGAATCAACCCATTGAACTTGAAAAACGGAGATCCTTCTTCAAACGGAGAGTAGTTTACTGTTTTTTGAATCACGGATCCATCAATGTCTTTTGGATCAAAAGAATCAATGGTGGAAACCTTGCCGACTTGGATGTTATTTCCGAACGTGTGTTTTGCCATAGCGGACCGAAAATTATGAAATGTAATTTCACGCTCTTTCATAGAAGTGTTATGGATGAAATATGTATTCAGAATCATTTATAGTATAAAGAGATCGTGTTTTCAATATTCCATCCGCACAAAATTTGAATATTCATATAAGTTTAAATCCGTGTATAAGATAACAAGATGAAGTTCTGCAAGTTCTGTAACAATATGCTTTACGTATCTACAGATTCAGATAAACGCATGATTTACTTATGTAATACATGTGGTGATACAGAGATTGTCAATACTACATCTGAAAGTGTTTGTGTCATTGATGATAACAAAGTAGATGATAATATCTTGTTCAATCAGTACATCAACAAATACATCAAATACGACCCATCACTTCCTCGTGTAAATAATATCGAATGTCCAAACAAAGATTGTACGCGAAAACCAGAGCAGGAAATTGAGACTATTTACCTTAAGTATAATTTTGCAAATATGAAATATGTCTATTATTGCTGTCATTGTGAACATTTTTGGCGAACAATAGAAAAATAAAAATTGACAAGGTCATATAAAGTATTTTCGTATTCTAAAGCAAACATGGACGGTCGGAAATCACGACCTGTGTTGTCCAAGTATGAAAAAACAACAATCATTGGGACTCGAATGGAACAATTGCAACGTAATGCAGAGCCGTATATAACAGTTGATACGAAAAAACCATTTGACGCTCGTGAAATTGCACTAGAAGAGTTTCGACAAAATAAACTCCCTTTTATGATCAGTAGAACATTGCCAGATGGAACAAAAGAGGTGTGGAGACTAGACGAACTTCAGACGAAATAGGCCTAGCGTTTCTTTATGTTGCCCAACTTTTTCAGAAGTCTTCCTTTTTTTGATGTAATTATCAAGACGGATATAATTGTAATAAAGGCGGAGAATACGTACATAGCTAGTAGAAAAACTGCTAGCAAACTACAATGTCCCAGAATAACGCAATTTTGTGTGTACGCGGCAACAAAGCTGCTTAGTAAGATCAATAAACCTGACGCCCAACCTCCAGGAACTAATAATGATACCGCTAGCCACAATGTGACACCTAAGATCAATATCACTAGTGTTCCTTTTGTCATTTTGACACCTTTCACTTCCATGAATTCGTTACTTGGTATTGAATCCATCTATATTGTTCTTATTATTATGGTTCAAAAAAAGTACTATCCCATCTTCCAACTATGGCCACAGTTACAGCATCTAACAAAGATTGTCATAGCTTCATCGCCACCACGTGTTTGCATTTCTGTGTAAGTGCATTCTCGTTTCTTGCATTTTCCACACTTGAACTGGTCGGTCATTGCCATTTGTTTCTTTTCATAAGAATTCTCTGTTCGTTTAATATTATTTTCAACGATTTCTCGCCATTTCTCAGGAAAAATGTGTTCTGGTTTCATAAAAGATACTTCGTGAGGTAGAAATTCTTTCTCTTTGATACGTGTTATAAGATTTGCATTTTGAATATAGCTGTTTGTCGAAATATTTGAAACAACAGATCTAGCTTTCTCAAGGTAGATAGCAACAAACCTAGGACTTTTCCAATTCTTAACCATCTGTTTTTCATCACATTTTTTAACGGTCCAGTTATAGATTCCGATCTCGATATCTTTAGCTATAACATCGTCAAATCCCCCTTTATCTCTTAGCATATTAACAATTGTTGTACGACGAGAGTCCATGTTGATTGATACAATGCAATGTGACTTTATATGATTCAAATTTTTTGTGAACTGATGTCAAATATGTTGTGGGGACTTTTCAAAAAGGTGGTTTTTTTTGCAGCAATTGTAATAGGTCTTGTTTGGACTCTAAGTATTTTTGTACCAAAAGTATCTGATGACAAAAACATACAACCATGCACTACTGGCAAAGGTGTTGGATTATGTGCAGGGAAAAACTTAGAAAAATACACAAGTATAGGTTTTGTTGGTCGTGTAAACAAAGATGGTGCGACACCTGTTTATTCTGACACTGGTAAACTATTATTCACTTCAAAAAATAACCAATCGAATAACATCGTTTATAAGAAACTACGATTGGAGGATGGTAGCGTTGATTTATATGCATACACTATGCGCGATATAAAACAAGGTGAAGAACTTTCGAAACCTGAAATGGTATAAGGAAATAAACTGTAATTTTACAAAAGATGAACCGCCCAATTTGTCGTCCAAGGCCTTTCTCGACAACTCTACCCCTGCGTCGTAATTCTTATATACGACCTCGTACAACAATTATTAAACGCGATTCATTTGTTGATTCACTCAACACACTTGCAAACCAGTCTTATTTTGTCGGTAAAGGCATTATTCTTTTCACATTCTTTTATACGTCTCTTAATTGGTTCCACTATCGAAGACTTCGTCATGATATCGATAAGATCTTGAAGAAGGATAGGAAAGACAGAGAAGAAAAGTGACAATATATAAACAAAAAATTGAAATTGATATGAATAGTTCAATTGTATTGCAGATTGTTGAAAATGCAACAACCACCGTCATCTTGTAACTATATGGAGATTACAAGGTGTTCAGTTCGTTATGATGGAGACGAAATGTTGGTTGCTGATACCCCAAGTAAACAAGACGTTGATAAACTGTTTGTAAGATGTATCAATTACTTCAAACATGCGAAGGTATTTGATCGTCAATACAAGCAATTCACATACAATAACTTGTATTATAATATTGTCAAGGCAACTGGAGAAGTAACAGTGTTTAGCCTAACGCCTGTTTGTATCACTACTATTGCTAATAACACATTAGAAGTGTGTTATGAGAAGAAAAAACTATCGATATTGAATTTTCCGTCTTCATTGACATACGATAACATAATAGAAGTAAAAAAGCAAGTTTTGAGGATTAATAATAGGTTGTATATCAATTTTGAGGAGCAGACAAATGTTGAAGATGGAATCACGTCATATCATGCGTATGCAAATTATAATCACGATAATCATGTTGACTGGGATACCGTAAAGGCGGATCTAAACAAAGTTGTAAAAATATTTGGTTCATAGATTGGGCATCCATTTATTGAATCTTGTCGAAAATATGCAAGGAATGGCTATTTTATCAATGCTGTTTTTGTCAGCAAACAGATCTCTCATTTTTTTGCTTAACACCATGCTTTGAATGCATGCTGTACCAATTTCTTCGTATGTTTTGCTATCATATAGGATAAACACATCGGGAGAATTGGTTTTTTGTGCTAACATTTGAACTGGAGCATCATGTTTTTTCTCTTCTACCGTTTCTTGTTTTGGCAAAACGGGCGATTTCTTTGGAACAATATCTTCAAGAACTTGAACATTTTCGACAAATTTTCCAACTTTTTTTCGTTCGACTTTGACAATCAAAGAATCATCAAAGTTGAGTAGAGTATCCTTAAATCTCATGAACAACGGTCGAAATATTATCCCCCTCGTAGTAAATGGAAGCTTCTGAAGATGTGATTTTATAACATCGAATTGATCGTATGTGAAATATTTTTTTACAAAAAACTTACACACATCGGTATCATCACTTTTAAATTTTGTTTGTAGTAATTTGTACAATAGATTAAGCCTTTTGGGCAGATTTGTTTCCATCAAGTGTTTTCCTTGGTGAACAATCATATCAACAATTCCAAAATACCATCCGTCATTTCCCTTGATCATCTCCCCTTCTAGCAAGGTTCCACCATCTTCGAATAATGTTTCATCAAAACTGATTCGTGTTACAATCATTCGTGGGAAATAGTATCCATGCTGGATTTTTTTATCGATAAATATACAATATTGTACATAATTGTATTTCACAAGATGAAGAAAGTATGGATTTCCGTTACTGCGTAGACACAAAAGATGTGGATTTTTTTGCAATGACGTAATACTTCTTTTATCATCAAACTTCTCATAATGCTTTGCAATAATTTTTATTCCGTATGATTTTTCAAGATCTTCTAAAATTGAGCGTTTAACTTCATCGGAATTGATGTTAAATCCGATGCGTCCACAAAAGGAAATTTCACCGACTTGCATTGTTACTGAGATTGTGACTAACCTGTATATAATTCAATCAAATTTTATTTATATACATTTTTCTCATCAGCGCACGCGTATTCTGAAAAGCGATCACCGAATTCGTCATAAAGATCAACATTGTCTATCCATTTCGAATTATTCATTTGGTTTTCATTTTCATATTGTTTTAAAAGAAGAAATGCATTTGGATTCGGTTGATCTAATACGCATTCAGATTCAACAGTTTTCTTATCCGATTCTTTTGGATCCAGCAAAGGATCGCATGTAGATGGCTCTTCCGGTTTAAGTGTAAAGTCCTCCTTAGTGTTTCCGAATGCATTATCCAAAGTAGTTCCATCTTGAATCGCCTGATATCCTTCAGGATACATTGGAGGAGGTACTAAAGACTCCATCTTGTCTTGTTTACTGTCTGATGTTTGTGGAGATAGGGTTTTAATCAAGAAATGGATGATAAGAATGATTAAAATAACAATAATCGTGTTTTTAATTGCAATTGCCAACATGGTTGTTCTTATTATTACTATAGAGAGTTTCAAAAAATGAAAACCGCATAAAGATTTTGTATTGTGACATAATCAAATGGCCATATCTGCTTTGTCTTCCCGAGGGTATAGTATTCTCAAAGATTCTATCACTCCTGAAGAGATTCAAATGATTAAAAATGAATTAACAGTGTCTCCATATATAGCCCCCGACTATGCTACAGCAAATAATCCAGTAAAACCTTATAAACTGTACCAAGAAAGTAGAAATAAGTTGTATGTTCCAAAATATTATGGTTTGCAAAAGTTCGGGGTGCCTTTTGTAAATAAACTCAATCAAGGTGACGATATCAACCTGCAGTTCAGAGGTCAATTGAGACCTGAACAATCAGCACCTGTGAAGGAAATATTGAAAGCTTGCGCAGATCCAATGAAAATGGGAGGTATATTGAATCTAACATGTGCTAGTGGCAAATGTTTGGCCAAAAATACACCAATCTTGATGTACAACGGCACTATTGAACTTGTGCAAGATATTAAAGTCGGAGATCTGTTGATGGGAGATGACTCAACCCCACGACATGTCCTCACAACATGCAAAGGAACTGAGATGTTATATTGTGTTTATCAAGGATCTTATAGAGAGCCATATGTTGTAAACAGTTCCCATATTCTCTCGTTACGATATGGGGATAAAATTATCGACATATCTATAAAAAAATATCTGTCGTTGGATACATCAGAGAGAGCGAAATTAAAGGCTTATCATGCAACAATTGATTTTGATGGTGTTGCAGGAACAGCAAAGTTTCCCTACGAATACGGCGAGCAATTAGCAACAGCAAGTGAAATCATGGGCGTGAAGCACGAATATAAATGCGGATCAAGATTGGTTCGCGGACAAATGCTTATCGGTTTTGTAGAGACCATAAAAAAAAATAATCGCAAATTCTATAATCCAAACAACTCTCTGGTAAGAGACATGATTTTTGTAGCAAGGTCACTTGGATACAATGCATATGCCATAGGATCAACAGATATGGGATATAGATTCGATTTTACAACAAAAATGGATCCAGTTGATGTTACTGTGCAACCATTACAGCCTGGTGAATATTTTGGGTTTACACTGTCTGGAAACTGTAGATTTGTTCTAGGTGACTTTACTGTAACTCATAATACTGTTCTGGCAATATATTGTATCTGTAAACTGGCTAAGAAGACGTTGATTATCGTTCATAAGGACTTTCTTTTGAAACAGTGGAAGGAAAGGATCGAGGAATTTACAAATGGAGCACGCGTAGGTCTGATAAAAGGAAAAATTGTTGATGTCGAGAACAAGGACATCGTTATTGCATCGCTTCAAAGTTTAGCGATGAAGGAATATACTCAATCCGTTTTCGAATCATTCTCGATTGTAATAATCGACGAAGTCCATCATACAGCCGCAGAAGTATTTTGTCGAGCTTTGGGAAAAGTTGTATTTCCAATTACGATAGGTCTGACAGCAACATTGAAAAGAAAAGATGGTTTAACAAAAGTGTTTCTGTGGTATTTAGGGGATGTTGCATATAGCAACGTTAAACAATTGAAAGGAGAGTCCGGAACAGTGAAAACTCGCATTATTCGTTACTATGATTCCTGTAAAGAGTATTCGCAAGAAATTGTTATGTTTCGTGATAAACTGAATGTTGCGAGAATGATAAACAATATATGCGAGTATCCAGCCCGGACAACACTAATATGTACTCTCATTAAGGAAATCCTGGAAGATGAGCCACTAAGACGTATTCTTATCTTGAGTGATCGGAAAGCACATTTGAATGCGCTTAATGCGAGTATCAGAGAAAACATCACTCAAGATGTTGGTTTCTACATAGGAGGAATGAAAGAAAAGAGTCTGAAAGAAAGTGAACAGAAGAAAATCATCATTGCAACATTTGCTATGAGTTCAGAAGGTTTGGATATCAAAGGATTGGACACCTTGATTTTAGCATCCCCAAAGTCTGATCCCATTCAATCGTGTGGTAGAATATTGCGTGATAAACCAGAATGTCGTAAACATGTACCTCTGATTATTGACATAGTAGATATGTTTAGTATATTCCCTCGCCAAGGTGCAAAACGCGAACGTTATTATAAATCTCAAAAGTATGACATTGTCGAACAAGAAGTCATAGTAGAATGAGGAACAATTTTCTGGAATGAATATAAATGAAGCCCGATATTATAGTGAAGTTTATATTATTAGCTTTGATAGTGACTGTACCTTTTGTGCCGTATAGAAAGTACCTATCTTTTTTTGACGCAACTGTTGCAAAAGTCATTATGTTGCTAATTATTGCTGCTGCATCTTTTTATAACATGGAATTAGCAATCTTGTTGACGATCTTATTCTTCTTGATGTTGATATCAGCTCATATAACAACTATAAAAAAGATATCCACGTTTGTAGCACATCCATCTCCACCAGCGCCTGTTCCCACTTTTTCTTTGCCTTCAATCTCGTCACCATCTGATGACACAAAAGAACATTTTATTATGTCGGATTTCCCCGATAATGAATGTCATATAACAAAAGAAACATTACAACCTTCAAATCCATTTGCTCACTTTGTCGATGACAAAATAAAACCATATGAAAACTATATACACCTGATTGCAAGTCAGGAGCACATAGAAGCTGCGAGTAAAGGTGGCGTAATTTCTGACTTATTATAAAGAATGTTGTGCAAGTACAAGCACCTTTTTGGGAAAGAAAGACAAGGGATTCACTCCATTAGAGTGTTTGATGTAGCAATTATTGACGTTATAGGGACTGTACTAGTGGCAGCAATCATAACAATATTCGTGAAAAGATCTTGGGTTGTTTTCTGGATCACAACATGTATCTTGTTTCTGCTTGGAATATTTTTTCATTACATTTTTTGCGTGAAAACTAAAATAAATACAATTCTATTTGGTTGATTTTTTAGATTTCCTTTTTTGTTTCTTATATAGTTCTTGAAGTAAATCGGTTGTATTTCTTACCTTTTGTCTTTGAATCTCTTTGAGCTTCATTTCCAATTGTTTTGATGATTTTGGATGACCAAAAAACAGCCGAAATTGACTTTGGTAAGCTTGGAGATCGCTTGGTTTCAGCTGATATACTGTGGTTTTCTTTGAACCTCCGGAAACATGGAGCTCCAGATTTAATTGCATGAACAACTTTTCAGCAAACTCTCTAAAATGAGGATAATGTGCTGGATTCAATACTCCATTTGGAAGCAACATGTTATAATCAAAAATTTTTTTCATGTCAACATACAACGGTGTGATTTTCTCATTGATGTATTTCATTTTTTCTTCATCATCTACATCAGTTCTTTTCTGTTTATAAAAAAACAAGTAGGTTTCGTAAGCAAGGATACAGCATACAAACCAAGACAATGCGATGTTTGTAGCACTCTTTAAAATCTGCCCATGACTTGCCATTGTGTATAACAACGTATAATTGACAACCATGCAGAGAGTAGTTGGTGTTTTGTAATAGAATGACCAAATGGGCCACGAAAAATAGCTCAGATGCACAAGCGTATTTAAACAAAGTGTCATCATATCAGCCAAATGACTGTACTTACCGGTTATATTAAAAACACTTGTAAAATGAGACCCCGTTTTTATTGCACAAAGCTTGTTCAATAAAGACTGGATATCGGCTCTGTTGAAAAAGCCAGTTCGATCTGTTAAAGCAGAATATGCTCTACCACAATCAATGATTTTCCATTCATCATTTACGACTAGCACATTTGATAAGTGTAAATCATTATGTGAGAACTCGAGAGTTTTTGCCAACCAATAATAATCAAGAAGAAAGAGCTCTAGCTTGTAATATATATAATAATACTTTTGGAAGGACTCGTAACCAGGATTTTGCAAACATGCAAGTACAGTTGCATTTATATGAGCATCTAATGAAACACTTTCAGAATATGCCTCTGTAACAAGTACTCTGTGAAAATCAGACACAAGCTTTGAGCTATTTGCCGAAGGATTTTTCAAGTCTTTGTACTCAATTTCTTTGTTTGTGGAAAACACGTCAAGTAAAACAGGAAATATTTTCCGCGGCTTATCTTTTTCAGCATTGTTTAGGAGTTTAAGATGTATAGCTTCTGATATAATGCTATCAGAAGTTTCTTTAATTTGAATTTTATAGAATGATCCACTGTCAATTGCAACAATACCATTTCCAGAACTCTTGATAAATCTAATGTTGTTCAAGCGACTAGCATCTGCCAAGTCACATGGAGTTGTTTTCGCAAATCTATTTGGAATATCCATGTTGGTTGAATTTTGAGAATTGTTGTTAGCCGCCAATGGATGTGGATTATTTATTAAAAGCGGTGTAGTTGACATCCTTACTTTCTGGGATAAATATTTCATTAGATGATGTTACTTTTTCCAACATTCTAGGCTCGTGCATGTGCTTTTTATATGTATAATGTAATAATGAAACAATCGCGCTACAGACTTTTTATTTTCTTGTTACTCATCCTGATTATTGTATCAACATTTTCATCATACTCCATACAAACTTACGTAGATGCAGCTCCTGTTGTAGTGCGATTTTTTAACCAAGCAAACTATACAGGATCATATATTGATGTTGTAAGGAATGATGATGCTATAAATAAAGAACAATCAATACCACCAAATTTTTCTGTAGCATCTATTCAAGTTAGCCCACCATACGTAGTCACAGCTTTTACATCCGCGGGAGATTCTGTACGTCTGATCCAAAATCAACCAGACTTATCAACGTATCTAAGTTCAAGGAAGTTGTTACCCCTGAAAGGAGCGATTAGAACATACATAATTAGTTTGAATAACAAAGACCCTAGACCTATCAATGTATTGCCCGTCCCTGATCCGTATCGCACAAATACGTTGTATATGTCTGGAATTACATCAAGTATTCCAGCATCAAACTCGTCAGATATAGCATCGGTCACTGTTGACGGCAAGACGTATACTGTATCATCTTCTGATAAGCCACAATATGGTAGTATCACTGGATTATTTTTAGAACGTGGTAACTTTTTTAGAACATTTCCGGGCTTGTATTCAACTAGTTTAGACCAAGGGTTTTATAGATATATTGGAAGTAAAGTAACAGTAAGCAAAGACAACAAAACTTATGCAGGGACATGGTTCCAATTACAGTTGCCCAGCCCTATCATCATATCAAGTTATACTGTCGGACTTTCGAGCTATGATACACCTGGTATTTGGTATCTGTTTGGATCTTCAGATGGCACCCAAAACTCATGGATTAAATTGATTGAAATGACTAATACCATGAATAAGTCTCCAGGTGTATATACATATACTATTCCACCACAAACAACTGATAACACCAAACAGCCCTATACACCTTACAAATACTACCGTTTTGTTGTATCGGCCGTCACAGGAATATGTCAAACAACATGTCACCTTACGAGACTAACATTTACAAGCCCACCTTGAATGTATATATAGTGTATAATGAAACAAATATTACAAAACAACCCTAATACGTTTCAAACATCTGATATGAAAACACTGACACATTTACATGGGTTTTTTTGGATTTCAAGATTATTTGAAGAGGATGAGAAATGCAAACAATTAAAGGCGTATCTTGACGAAGACTCTGTCTCAATTGGCGGAGATTATCACAGATATCGCCTCGAAATAATACCAAAACACATCGGAGGTGGTTTGTGGCTATCGAGTATTGCGATGTTGTTGAATATTGAAAGATTACGACATATTTTTACGGGAAAAACGGTGATTGAACTAGGTGCGGGTCTTGGAATACCATGTATGCATGCGGCACACTACGCCAAGTCAGTAACATTGAGTGACGTAGACATTGATGTAACACTGATAAGCGCGAGTGTAAATGATTTTTATGGGAACGTAACAGCTAGATATATCAATTGGGATGATATGAATGAACAACATCTGGAAAGATATGATATTGTAGTTGCATGTGATTGTATTTATAGGACTACAAAGAAACCATTTCTTAATGTAGTACAGCAGTTGTTGAATTCCGGCGGATGTTTTCTGATGTGCAATGCAATCCGTGAGGGACTCGATGAATTCATCTATGCTATGGAGGAGCAATATCGAGTAACCGTAGAACAACAAACGTTGATCTATAATGATGAATATGAATGCGAGTTAGTTTTTGTTGTAGCTACAATGGATACTCAAAATAATATGTAAAAATTATATGAACATAATAAATGAAAAAAAACACTTGTATGTGGGCAGTGTTTTTTCTTATTTTTTGTATAATTTTGGTAACTTTGATATCGTGTGCAGAATCCTTCGATAACACCAATGATCCAAACAGTACTGTTGCTATCATCTATGACTCTGAATATTTCGAAGGTAGACGAATAACATGCAAAACTGAAGACATCGGCGAAAGAAACCCAAATATCTCTAAAAAAATACCAGACTCATTTATCCCAAGATCGATACAAGTAGGAAATGGTATTGCAGTCGATATTGTTTTCAAAGATCGTAAAGTTTTAAGATTTATAAGCTTGGTTCCAGATATGAAGGTCATTAAAGATATACCACCTAATGTTCCAATAGATTCAGTCATTGTTTATGAAACAAAATCAAAGTATTCTGGATTAAGCAACTCAATGTATATATATGTTGGATATGACGATGTAGCACGTGCATGGTATAACGTGCTCAAGAAAAGTTGGTGGCCGGGATCATTGTTTACACTGAAGTCATTTGGTACAGGATCTGATACATATATCAAGATGAATCAAAAAGATACAAGATCTTCAATAAACTATTTATCAGATAAATTCCGTTTGCAGGATAAATCATCAGTCATAATCAATTTTGAAATGAGAGTTTTACGTCAGGACAACACCATGGCGGATGCATTGTGGTTCTTCATGGGAGGAAATGAACCTGCATCTTCTCCACTGAATTGGGATGATGGAGGATGGGAATTTGGTGCTGGCGTTGGATATCATGTAGTATTTGAACTATATGATTACTGGGGAAAAGGCGTGCTTTTAACGACTGGTAAATGCGATAATGTGAATTCACCTAATATTCTCAAGCGAAGTAGAATAACGGATATACACATAACAAACGATTGGGTTCCGGTAACAATTGTTTACAAAAAGGGCACCACTGGCACTTGGGGGGTCAGCATAAATGGTGAGTCTTTGTTGATATACGATGATGCTAAAAACAAAGATTGGATACAACAGTCGGGAAATTTTTGGGGATTCGGAGCAAGAACTGGCGGAGCTACATCTGACTGTTCTATTCGAAAAGTGCAGGTGACAGTGATGGATTGATTATATAAAGTGAACAGAAAGTGTTCAAGTTTATGGCGAACAGAAAAACAATATCTCAGAGAATACTTGAGGCAAAAAATATACGTCTACAATTGCAAAAGATTGGAGCTTTCTTGGTTGAAGAAAATCGGGAAAAAATAAAAATTGCGATGAATGCTTATGTTTCTTTAGGAGACTCTACGGAAATACTACTAAACATAGATAAAGATAGCAAAGCCCGTGTATTTTTATCTAGTAAACCAGATATCCAGTCTGGTATCACACTTGAACATTATTGATCATACTTTGGTTATGATCACTTGTGGTGTAGTAGTTAAGCCTACAAAAGTTGGACTTGTCGCTGATGCATGGATGTAACTTCCTCCCCCACCACCACCTCCGGGTCCACCGAATCCACCTCCTCCGCCACCTCCTCCACCTCCACTGTACCCACCACCACCACCGCCGCCGCCATATCCAATAGTACCTAGACCACTAGCTCCACCTCCTCCAAATCCTCCGTCTCTAGCACCTGCTGCACCACCTAAGAATGTGCACGCCGAATTTATTCCGTAACCGCCGCCCCCGCCGCCACCATTAAAGTTAGTACTTCCTCCTGCTCCTCCAACGCTATTACCTCCTCCTTTGCCACATACCGTTGTACTACCATTCGAGCCAGTGGATCCTGGCCCGTTTCCGCCTGCACCAGCAGTTAATGTGTCATTAGCACCACCGCCACCACCTCCCCCATTTACACCAGCGCCACCTCTTTTAATCCCTGTATTTAGCGTTCCTTGTGTACCGTTTATATTTGATGTACCTGGCACGCCAAATGACACTGCTGCATTTGATGCAGTACAGCCACCACCTCCACCTCCACCTGCAAAAAGAATACTACTTTGACTGATAGAATTCAAATACACGAACGAACCGCCTCCGCCTCCGCCGTTGTACGTATCATCTATGCCGTTTTGTCCCACTACGATATACAGTTTGTCATTCTGAGTTAAATTATACGAACCCTTGACCGCATACCCTGATCCTCCAACAGCAGCACTTTGATAAGAAGCGTTTCCACCTCTGGCGCCATGAACCTCTATACTATATGTCCCGGTAGTTGGAACAGTCCATATTTGTATACCATTTGTAGTCATATTTAGATAATTCGAGTTTTGAGCCCATGTTTGATTAGAGTATGCTGTTTTACAAGCAGTTAAGGTTGGTCCATTCTTACCTGTAGTTCCTGCACTTGTAAAAGTATGAGTGGTAAATACATACAATCCTGAAGAGTAATTATTCACTTGTGTAGATAGGTCAGAAATTTTTTTGTGATTCCCGCCACCACTCGAGCTGAGAATTGTGGAGAAAGAGATTTTTCCATTCAAGCCTAGTTTATTTCGTAACGAAGAGAATGAAATAGGCTGCATATTAAATTTACTATTTCACGATTTTTTAACAATATGCATCCGCTAGATTAAACACCAATAAAGGCTTCGATTGTTGTGAGAAAAGTATTCCAATATTGTAAAATGTACTATTTTGGATCGATTATTGTATTTTTGATACTTTTTGTACTTTCTGTCACCATTTTATCTTGTTGCCAGAATGAGAGTTATTATGATGGTGATACCAATGACGTAGTCATTCGATTATGGAAAAACAAGAATTTCAATGGTGATAATTCAGATGATTATAGAAATATAACATTAACTGGTATCAATACCAAACTTTACTTCAATGATTTCAATCCTCAATCGATTGAAGTTTCTCCAGGGATTGTTGTAGATATATTCTATAAAGGCTCTCAGACATCACGAATAGTGCGCTCAGTTGAGGACCTTACTTTATACGGAACTGTTGAGCAAAACGTACCATCGACAAGTGCTATTGATTACTTTGTTTTTTCAAAAACAGGAGAGCCAATACGGCCTCTTCAAGCAATGCCTATCATCAAGTGCTATGACGGCGTTGAATGTCAACGATACACAAGAGGATATGCGGCTCCCGAAGATTCGCTAACTGACTATGCAGCTGATAAAATTCAATGTTACAGTGATTGCTTCAATAACAAACAATGCAAATCTATATTTTGGGGGATTTCACCATCAGGTTCTGGATACTGTTATCATTTTACAAAACCTTATGGAAGTGGTACTGTTTGGAGAAGTCAAAATGGCAATACAAATAAAGATAGCTATACAACGAACGTAAATACATAAAGGTTCAAAGGTTTACATATATACTCATATTTTAAAATGATACGCAAGCTTATACCATATGTCTTCATCATTCCTGCTATTTGTATTAGCATGAACTCTTTTGTAGTACATGCTAACGCAATACCGGCCAACTTGAAAGAAATTTTAGATAAACATCAAAGGCATGATATAGACATTGTGAAAAAACAGCAACTTAAAATACTTGTCGACTATTATGACAAAAAATACGAATCGATAATAACCGGGTTTGAAAATCGCGATGATATATTGAACGAACTTGATTGGGTCAGAGTAATGTATGGCAATCCTCCACTGGATGCCTTAAAACGCATTCAAGTACGGCAGGTTCTTACATCGTTGATAGAAAAACACGACTATTCAGATCAAGAGTACAATTTTCTCATGTCACTACTTGTGCATTATGGATGTATCAAAGAAATTTGTTGATTTTCAGCTTGCATCAGAGTAATATTTTTTGTTGTAAAGGTTTGACGGGTGAAAACGATCGAACACAGCTTTTACACTCTGGCAGGCGAATATTGGAACACCTGTAACAAGCTAAAAAGTATATAAGAAGTAGTTAACAAAACCACTCTAAGTATGAAAGGTAGGGTTCAAAGTTCACCTTGATGATTACTTCCGG
>JACCDW010106630.1_pt1 | contig 20930 bp, 19 predicted proteins | sample 7449781 | NCBI WGS metagenome assembly JACCDW01 (sample SAMN15323449, study PRJNA562643) | freshwater metagenome | isolation source: river surface water | place: USA:Blue River Watershed | collected 2017-08-18
AGGACGTCGTTGGCTTGGATGTGGGAGGCCAGTTGCACCCAGGCGTAGCCCCGGAGCTGTCCGTTTTCCACCCAGAACACGGTGGTTTCACCGGTCCGACGTCCTTTGTCCAGCACCAAGGCGTTGGACGGGAGCACCATGCCCAGGAGCGAATCCCAGGCCTCGTCTTCGGTCCAGGTGGTTTGCGTGGGGCGGGTGTGGGCCTCCCAGGCCGTGGCCCAGTCCCGGCCGTGGCCGGTCCGTTGTACGTACAACCGCGGTTTCTGCTGGTGCACGGGGCGGACGTCGAAGGTGCCGGACGTGCCGTCGTCGGTGGGAATCCAGAACAGGCCGGTGCTGAGGGCGTACCGGTCTTTGGGTTTGTTGTAAGGGGGCTTTAACTTCTTCAGGGCCAGGTGTTCCAGCATTTTGGCCAAGGCCAGGGAACCGGTCTCTTCCACCTGGATGGTGGCCACTTCGTTTTGCAGGGCTTCGGCTTTTTCGTTGGTGGCCAGGAAATGGCGGTCGATTTTGTTGCGAAGCCGGTCGGACTGGCCCACGTAGAGCACTTTTCCTTGGGCGTTGTAGAGGTAGTAGACGCCGGTGGTGTCTCGGTACTGCTTGATTTGTTGGGTGAAGCGGTGGTCGCCCCGCACGCCCAGGGACTGGTCAATGGCCAATCCTTCGATGCTTTTTTCCCGGTCTTTGGCCAGCAAGATGCGCAGGAGCTCCACGGTGGCACGGGCGTCGCCGTCGGCGCGGTGGCGGCTGGTGTTGCTGATATTCAGAGCGGTACACAGGGCGTCCAGTCCGTAAGACTTCAAACCCGGTATGAGCCGACGGGCCAAGGGGATGGTGTCCAGGGTTTTGCGCTCGTAGTCGTAGCCCAGTCGACCGAATTCGTCTTGGATCATGCGGTAGTCGAAGGGGGCGTTGTGCGCCACAAAGACGGCGCCTTCGGTCATTTGCACCAACCGTTTGGCAATTTCGGGGAACTTGGGTGCGCGGGCCACCATTTTGGGGGTGATGCCGGTGAGTTGCTGCACAAAGGGCTGAATGGGCCGTTCGGGGTTCACCAGGGTGATGAACTGGTCCACAATTTCGTGTCCGTCGAACAGAAAGACGGCAATTTCGGTAACGCCTTCTTCGCCCACGCGGCCCCCGGTGGTTTCTACATCAATAACGGCGTACAAGGTGCTCATAGTCGGGATCCAAATAAGGCGCTGCCCACGCGCACCAGGGTACTGCCGTTTTGAACGGCGAGGGGCCAATCTCCGCTCATGCCCATGCTCAGGGTGTCCCAGTGGGGCACGCCCAGTTGTTCTTTACCGGCCAGAAACAAGGCGCGAAGCCGCGCAAATTCTCGGTTTACCAGGGATTCGTCCGGCGAGAAGCTGGCCATTCCCATGAGGCCGCGCACCCGAACGTGGGGGTAGGCCTCCAGGGCCGTGCGCGTCATCAGCGGCAGGAGTTCCTCGCTGGAAAACCCAAATTTGGTCTCTTCCTGGGCAATATGCACTTGGAGCAAGGCGTCTACCACGCGTCCGGCTTTGGCGGCTTCGGTTTCCAAAACCTCCAGCACTTTGATGCGGTCGACGCCGTGTACCAGGTGGATCCACGGCGCAAACTCTTTGATTTTGTTGGTCTGTACGTGGCCAATCATGTGCCAACGGATGTCCTTGGGCAGGGCGGCGGCTTTTTCGGCCATTTCCTGCACCCGGTTTTCGCCAAAGTCGCGTTGTCCGGCGTCGTAGGCTTCTTGCAGGGCCGCAAGGGGCTTGGTTTTGGACACGGCCACCAAGGTCACCCCCGGCGGCAAGGACGCTTGGAGCTGGGCCAGATTCTCTTTAATATCGCTCATTTCCAAGCGTATAAGGTGACGCCGCTGCGCAACTTCGGTTCGATGTACGTGCTCTTGGGCGGCATGCTTTCGCCCCGGTCCGCGACCTGTTCCACTGCAGACCACGGCGTCGGAGCCAGACCAATCCACCAGTCCTCGGGGCTTTGTGCCGCCGCAAAGTCCGGCAAAGATTCGGTTCCGGGCACGAAGGTGAGGCGTTTGTCTGTGCGGAGGTCGTGGATGCCCCAGAGCGGAGCCAGCAGGGCCTCCGAACACCAGTCCACGTCCAAAAACGGACGGTCGTGGGGGACCAAAAGCCAGCGTTGGTCGCCGTGGACCACACAAAGCGTTCCGGGTTCCAGGCGGTCGGGCAGTTCGGAGCAGGGGGTAATCGTGGCTTTTCGCGCCAAGGCTTCCCACGCCACGGGGTCCGGCGCGCCGGCATGCACCACCCGGTGAAACGGATGCACCACCAGTTGTTCGTCGGCCAGCACGAAGGCCAGCACCCCGTCCGTCCCTTCGTTCAGGCGGGCGGAAGAAGCACAGCGGTGGTGTCCGTCGGCAATGTACAGGGCGTCAATGGGGGCCAGCAGGCGTTCCACATCGGCCATTTCCTGGGGGTCTTGCACCACCCAGAGGGCGTGTTCGGAGCCGTCGGCGGTGGCAAATTCCGCTTCCGGACGTTGGGCGCAGCGCCGGTTGAGCCACTCTTGCAGCCCGCCCACGGGGCGGTGGGCCAGGAGGACGGGTTCCGCATGGAACCCCACGGCGCTGAGGTACTTGGCAAAGAGGTCTTCCCGCTGTGCCAGGGTTTTTTCGTGGGCTTTGACCGTGCCGTTTTGGACGTCTTCGGTGGGCACCAGACCCAGCAAACCGGTGGTGCGGTGGCCGGAGGGAGATTCTTGCCGGTAAATCCACAAAGCGGGCTGGGATTCGGCCACGAGGTAACCGCGGCGGAGAAAATCCTCGTAGGCAGCGCGCACCGCGGAGCGGTGCGCGCTGCCGTGCACGCCCTCGGCGTCCAGCGGGTGGATGACGTGCAAGAACGAAAACGGGTTGGTGGCCTGCTTGCCGCGGAGGTGTTCCGGGGTGTAGGATACGTAGGACCGCGTGCTCACCAAACCGGCCTTGGAGCGAGGCGGTCGGACAGCGGCAAAGGGGAGCAACCGGGCCACAGAATCAGGCGTTCGCCAGGGCAATGAGTTGGTCGGCCAGTTCCACGCCAATGCGGTCTTGGGCCTCCAGGGTGGCGGCGCCAATGTGGGGGGTGAGGCTGACTTTGGGGTGCATCAACACCTGGACCGCGGGGGTGGGTTCGTTCACAAAAACGTCCAGGCCGGCAGCGGCCAACGGGCCGTGGTCCAAGGCATGCAGCAGGGCCACTTCGTCCACCACGCCGCCGCGTGCGGCATTGATGAGGATGGAGCCGGGCTTCATCTGGGCCAGTTCCGCAGCGCCCAGCACTTGGTCTTTGCCGCCCACATGCAGGGTTACAAAGTCGCTGGTTGCCAGGAGCTCGGCAAAAGGCGCCAAATGCGCGTGAAAGGTCAGGGTTTGTCCGTCCGCAAACACCACGGGAACCGCGCTGTCTGTAGCGTAGGGGTCGTAGGCGGTCACGCGCATGCCCAGGCCAAAAGCCATTTCGGCCACGGCGCGTCCGATGCGTCCAAATCCGACGATGCCCAGGGTTTTACCCCGCAGTTCGATGCCGCCCGCGTAGGCTTTTTTCAGGGCGTCGAAGCGTTGGTCGCCCTCCAAGGGGACCATGCGGTTGGAGTCGTGCAGAAAGCGCACCAACCCAAACAGGTGGGCAAAAACCAGTTCCGCGACGGATTGGGAGCTGGCGGCCGGGGTGTTGAAAACGGCCAGTCCTTTGCTGCGGGCGTAGTCCACGTCGATGTTGTCCATGCCCACTCCGCCGCGGCCAATGGCCTTGAGGTGGGGGCACGCGTCAATCAACGCTTGGCGGGCTTGCGTGGCAGACCGCACAATGAGGGCGTCCACGGCGTGCTCGTTCAGGTAAGCAATCAGCTGGTCTTGAGCAACTTTGGTCGTGTCTACGGTGTGTCCGGCTGCTTCCAGGCGGGCAATTCCGGCGGCGGACATGCCGTCGTTGGCGTGGATTTTCATGCGAAAAAAGACGTTTTTGGGAAGGGAATAAGAGGAAATTAGGCGGTGCGCTCCAGTTCGCGCATGCAATCCACCAACACCTGCACACTTTCCAGCGGAAGGGCGTTGTACATGGAGGCGCGGTAACCGCCTACCGAGCGGTGGCCGTTGATGCCCACCACCCCGGCTTCTTTCCAGAGGGCGTCAAAACGCGCTTGGTGCGCGGCTTCGTCGTTCAGCAAGAAACAGGCGTTCATGTGCGAGCGGTCTTCGTCGGCTGCGGTGCCTTTAAACAGCGGGTTGCGGTCGATTTCGTTGTACAGCAAATCGGCTTTGGCGGTGTTCCGCACGTGGGCTTGGGCAATGCCGCCGTTGGCTTTGATCCAGCGCAGGGTCAGCAAGGAGGTGTACACGGAGAAAACGGGGGGCGTGTTGAACATGGACTCGCCCTTGATGTGCGTGGCGTAGTCCAGCATGGTGGGGATCCAGCGTCCGGATTGGCCCAGAATGTCTTTTTTGACCACCACCAAGGTGGCGCCGGCGGGGCCCATGTTTTTTTGAGCGCCTGCGTAGATCAGGTCGAATTGATCGAAGGGGCGGGGACGGCTAAAAATATCCGACGACATGTCGCACACGTTCCACCCGTTGGAAAAATGCGGAATTTCCTGCATTTGCGTGCCGTAGATGGTGTTGTTGCTGGTGGTGTGGAAGTACTGCGCGTCGTCCGGCAGGGCGTACCCCTTGGGGATGTAGCTGAAATTGCGGTCCGACGAATTGCCGACCACGGTCACTTTTCCAAATCCTTGGGCTTCCTTGCGGGCATTGGTGGCCCAGGTGCCGGTTTCCAGGTAGGCCGCGTGGCCGCCTTCGGCTTTCATCAGGTTGAAGGGGACCATGGCAAACTGCAGGCTGGCTCCGCCTTGCAGAAAGAGTGCGGCGTAGTCGTCGCCCAGGCCCATCAACTCCAAGGTAAGCGCCATGGCTTCGTCCATGACGGACACAAAATGCTTGTCCCGGTGGCTGATTTCAATCAAGGAAAGGCCCATGCCGGCAAATTCGCGCACGGCATCGGCGGCTCCGGTAAGCACTTCTTGGGGAAGGATGCAGGGGCCGGCGGAGAAGTTGTGTTTCATGGCAAAAAGGGTTGGTGCAAAGGTACGGAATTGGTAGGGAGCGGGGTTAGGGTTGGTTGGGGTCCGGACGCAATCCGTCTTGGGGTTCCCGGATGCTGCGGGTGGGCCGAACGGGGCTGCGCAGGTCTACGTTTTCTTGCAGGGTCCACTTGCCGCTTTTGAACACCAAAACGTCGTAGGTGAGGTCTGGGCCGAAGGAGCTGTAGTCCGGCGCGCCGCCGGCGTTGGCGGCTTCGCCGCCGCGCGGCGCGCAGTGCTCCACCACCACCCGTTTGGACGGAGCGTCCCACCGCACGGAAGCCGTGACGCTGGCGCTGTAGCGCAGCACCAACCGGTACGGACGCTTGCGAAACGCCTGCCCGTTGAACGATTTGACGTCAAAAAAAGCCCCGCCAAACCGCGGGTCTCCGTGCCGGTCCAGGGTGAGCACGTCCACCACTTTTTGGTGCACGCGGCCGTCCAACGGCCGGAACCCCAGCAACAGGTAGTGGGTTTTGGTTCGCTGGCGCACCGGTACCACGCGGTACACCAAGGCACCGGGCCAGGTGGAGGCCGTGGCCCGCGCGTACTCCGGGGTGCCCAGTTTGGACCAGCTGTCGGTCAGCCACTGGGTTTTCCACGCGCCTTGGTCGGTTTTGGCGCGCAGCACCCCAAAATAGTCGTATTGCCCTTCGGTGCGGGGCACCACGTAGGTTAGCAAGGCCACCCGGCCGTCGTCCGACGGCAAAATGCTCAGGTTGGGGACGGATTTTTGCAGGACGTTCCACGAGCCGTCTTGGTCCACATAGGCGCGCAAGGCCCCGTGGAAACTGTCTGCCGCAGCCAGTCGTTGCACTTCCCACTCCGCTTGCAGCATCCGCGGGCCGCTGCGGGACAAAACCGTCAATAACGAATCGGGGGTGGCGTGCAGGGACAGTGGGCCGGCTCCCAGGCACACCCAACCGCAGCAGGCTGCCAACAGGAAGCGGGCAAAGGGGGCCATCAGTCGAGGTGCAAAAACGCTTTTTTACCTTCCAGCGCCTCGCGGCTTTCTACGTGGTCCTCGTCGGGCACGCAGCAGTCCACGGGGCACACTTCGGCGCATTGGGGGGTGTCGTGGAATCCGACGCACTCCGTGCATTTGTCCGTGACGATGTAGTACACGTCAAAGCTCACCGGCGTTTGGGGGGCGTCGGCTGCCGTTTGGACGCCGCTGGGAGCCACCACCTGGCCCCGCAAACCGGTTCCGTCGGCAAAGCGCCACTCCATGCCGCCCTCGTAGATGGCGTTGTTGGGGCATTCGGCTTCGCAGGCCCCGCAGTTGATGCATTCGTCGGTGATTTTAATCGCCATGGTTCCGCGTACTTTTGCACAAAGGTACAAAGCATGGCCCCGCTCCACCAACGTCAGCAAGCACTCGTTCATCTGGGAAACACCCTCCGGGAATGGCGGTCCGATTGGGAATCGCTGGAGTCCTTGGCGCACGCCAAAAACGGGTGGTTCACCCGCGGGGAAGTGCGGCGTGCCGCGGAGGCCTGGGCCCGTGCCTTGGAGCCCCAGCGCGTGGCCGACTGGGCCTTCGGACTTCCAGACGCCCCCCACGCCGTGCGCAAAGTGGGCCTCATCGGCGCCGGGAATTTGCCTTGGGTGGCCCTGCACGACGTTTTGGCCGTGTACCTCACCGGGCACGTTTTGTGCCTGAAACCCAGTACCGACGACGCCGTTCTCTTGCCGCATGCTTTGAAAATTTTGCGCGAGGTGGACCCCGACGCCCCCCTGTTTCAAGTCGAACGCCTCAACGGCATGGACGCGGTCATAGCCACGGGCAGCAGCAACAGCCGGCGCTATTTTGACGCCTATTTTGGCCACCTGCCGCACGTTTTCCGCGGCACCCGGCACGGCGTGGCGGTTTTGACCGACGAAACCTCGCCCGAGGCCCTGGAGGCCCTGGGGCACGACGTCTTCGATTACTTCGGTTTGGGGTGCCGCAACGTTAGCCACCTCTGCGTGCCGGAATCCTTTGACATTCAGCGGGTTTTTGCCGCCTGGTTGCCTTTTTCCGACGTAGTGGACCACAAGAAGTACGGCAACAACTACGACTACCACCGCGCCCTCTTCATGCTGAACCAAGAACCCTTCCTCGAAAATGGATTTGTGATCCTGAAGGAGTCCGACACCCTGGCCTCGCCCGTCGCCGTGGTGCATTGGCACCGCTACGCAGACGAATCTGCCTTGCGTTCGTGGCTGGAAGACCGACGGGACCAGCTGCAGTGCCTGGTGGTGGACCGGCCCGACGCCTGGCCCCATTTCCCCGCACTCCCCCTGGGGCAAACCCAAAGCCCCGGCCTAACCGACTACGCCGACGGCGTGGACGTGTTGGCGTTCCTGCGGGGGGTGTGAGGGGTTCAAGAAAGGGCCAAACTCCAAAGCGCGTTGTCTTGCACATCGGAACGAGAAGCGCTAATTTTCGTGCAGCATGAAAGAGATTGAATTTCCGGTAAATTTTAGGGTGGAGAAAAGGTTGGCTTATCGGCTACTCCTCCACGACAGCGGTGCAAAAATTCTGGTTGGATTTACCAAGGATCGATCGATGGATCCGGAGTCCTTTTATTTCCACTATTTCGTACAGTGTTTGTACGTTCCCTTTACCACCTTGAATCTCAGTCTGGGAGACCGATTGGGTGGTCTTTGGACGGGCAACACCCTGCCACAGCTAAATTCGGAGATCCACCATTTTAAGAAATTGGATTCCCTTTGCACCTTTGAGGATTTCCTGAATTTTAGTGAAAACCATCCCTATTACGGCCACGAAGTGGGCCAGTTACACTATTTGGCATTGACCCATTATATTTTAGGCAACTATACCGCTTCCTTGAAGTATCTCCAAAAAATATCGGATTTCAAGAATCACACCCATGCCCATTGGTTTGCCAAAGAAATCAGCAACAGCGATTTTCTTGTGGATTGTATGGCAACGTGTGATTATGAAAAAGGGATGGATCAAATTTTGAAGTGGCAAGAACAAACCATGCACGCATTGAAATTGATTTAAGGGCAGGTTGGATTCGGCTGATTGCATCCTACGTATTTTGCCATAACAGACGATTGCATTCGTCTTTGAATGACGCTGCCCCATCAGCCAAAACGGCATTAGCCACTGAGCATGCCTAACCAAGGGGCATAGGAACTTTTGCGAGCAAAGGCGAAGCGCGGAGGGAATGGCTACAATTTCGGGGAATGGACGAGCGAACTCACGACGCGAAAGCGATGTTTTTTGGCGTTTACCATTAGCGGAGCTCGGAATCCGTAATTAACTTTTTGGATATTTAGCCTTACAGGGGGAGTGCATTGGGGAAATATTCCCTCACAGAAATATTACCGTCAGGCTACTTAAAATAAACCATTAACTTAGTTCTACAAAAAACCTGTTCTGACTAATCCGACCATCTCAATACATAGTAATGGGGTCGGAATAAACCGTACTCAAATTAAAATATCAACATGTGGAAAGTATTGATTTTAATGTTGTTACCTATTCAATTAATGGGTCAACAAATTCAGGACCCTTTGCAAAACAATACTAAGGTTCTCGAGAGCATTAAATCGTATTATTTCCCGGGTGAGAACAATTTTGCCTTTTTTTTAAAAGCTGGAGTTGATTATAAATTTGATCGCTTTTATAATTCAAATCATCCCCTTGATTCCTGCGAAGAATATAGGCTTATTCTGGTGTCGACACAGCACGATGGTCCTGAAAGTAAATTTATTTTTATTCTTTTATCATCACCGATGAGTTCGAAGGAGATAACTGAAAAAAATACACTTGATTACAAATCCGAAGTTTTGCGTGCTGTTGAATTCGAGGTGTTCGATGGAGTTGTTTCTTTTGAATCGGAAACGGATTTCGAACCTTACTAATTTTCTTGCGATGGTACGTACAAGCCATCGCCATGTATCCTCTCCCGAAAATTTTAACCCTCCAAAAGGTCAATACCGGATTCCGAGCTCTTCCCAAAACCAACGCCGGAAATCATCGCTTTCGCGTTATGCGTCCGGTCACCCAACACCCGCAGTTGTGCCCATGCGCTCCGCGCTTTGCCTTTACTCCGGACGCTCCAGGGCGCCCAGGTCGGGGTAGGGCAGGCGGCTGATGCCGTTTTGGCTGATGGGGACGCGTTGGGCAGCAGGAAGTCGGCCCACGTTGAGTGCGGGGGAGAGGGAGTCCGGAAGGTAGTTGGATTGGAGGGGGGATTTGAGTCGGGCGGATTGGTTGATTAGGCAACCGTCGAATCGCGTGGCGTCGGACAGGGAGTAGACCGGTGGGTCGGGTTGGGTGCGGATTGTCAACAAGCATTTGTCGAACCGGTATTCGAAGGCGGCGCCGTCGATTTTACCGATGCCCACTTCTTGGACGTTGTTGCCGGTGACGATGCAGTTGGCGAAGTCCGCTTGCAGCAGGGGGCGGGTGCGCTTGACCTGGTTGGCGTCTTCGTAGTAGTTGAACAGGCCCAAGGTGGGGGTGGAACGTCCGCTGCCAAAATAGTTGGCCAGGGTGCAGTGGTCCATGGAAACACGTCCCCCCAGGCTGTACAGGCCGTACAGGCCGGCGTCGGCAATAACGGTATTGGTGGCACGAATGTGCCCAAAACCGCTGTACACCCCGGCGCGGCTGTGGTGCTCCACCACGGTGTTGTGCAGGGTGAGGTTGGGCGTGAGGGAGGCGGTGGAGTCTACCCGGATGCCGATGGTGCCGTTTTTGACCACGGCGTTCTTGAAGGTGGCGGTGGCGCCGGATTGGACGAAGATGCCGCCCAGCACCCCGCCCCATTGGCCGGGGATGTCTCGGTAAAAGGGTTCCAGTCGGTCTCCCTGAAAAACCACCGGGTTTTGCATGCTGCCGGTGGACAGGGGGTCTACCTCCAAGGTGCCGCCGCGGTACACCCAAATGCCGGAGTTGGCGTGAAAATGGACTTGGGTGCCGGGTTCAATGCGAAAGGACTGGGCGCTGTCTACCACCACGTAGCCGTAGACCACGTGCGGCTTGTCTGCCGTCCAGACGGTGTTGGGAGGCAATACTTTGTAGGGAATGCGAAGCGGTCGGTTGGGGTCTTGCTGCGGAATCACCAGTTCGCTGGTGGGGTAGTGAAAATGCGCATCCAAGGCCAAGGTGACCAGGTCGATGTCTTGCCTCACATTCCCGGTTTGGACCACGATGGAGTCGGTGTACAGAAATTGCAAGCCTTGCGGAGGAGCCGTGACGTCCACAAAGACCCACAGGGAATCCCCGGCGTCCAGCGCGACGTTCTCCACCAGCGGGCCGGTTTGCCCGTTGACGTTGATGCGGAAGGGGCTGGCGGTGCCTCCGGCCAATTCGATGCGGCGAATCAGCAGGGGGTCGTTGGTGGGGTTGATGATGCGGACGCTGCGGGTGCTGGAACCCACTTGGGCAAAAACGGTGTCCAAGAAGACGGTGTCTTGCGAAAAACGCAGGACGGCGTCGCGGTCCAAAAAGCGGGTCTCCGGGCTGCAGGACACCGCTGCCCAGAGCGACCCAAGGACTGCTGCAAGTAATGCTATTTTTTGTATCTTTGCCATCCGCAAATTGGGAGCCGGGCCAAAACTCGACTCGATTTAAATAAAAAACGCGATGAAAAAAGGAATTCACCCCGAGAGCTACCGCATGTGCGCCTTCAAAGATATGGGCACCGGCGATATTGTCCTCAACAAATCCTGCGCCAACACCAAAGAAACCATTGAGGTGGACGGCGCGGAGTACCCCTTGATCAAGATGGAAATCTCCATGTTCTCCCACCCGTTCTACACCGGCAAGGTGAAGTTGATCGATACGGCGGGCCGCGTGGACAAGTTCCGCAACCGCTACGCCAAGTTCAGCAAGTAATCTGGCGCATGTGTTTTAAATCAACCGCCCCACGGGGCGGTTTTTTTATGCCGTATCTTTCTCTCCCATGAGCACCTGGAAACTTGTTTTGGTAGACGGCCCGGAGCGCGCTTCGTTGTTGCCGTTGGCGGCCACCCGGCCGGTAGGCGATTTGCGCATCGGCATTGGAACGCTGGCAGAAAAGTGGCGCCGGCGTTTGAACGCGGATGTGTACTTCGGCACCGAGCCGCTGTTGAATGCCTTGCCCGAATACCCGGCCTGGACGGGCCCTGCGGTGTACTGGGAAGCCGGATTGTGCCCCACAGACGCTTTGGCGGCCGCTGCAGCGGACCTCCGCCCGGGGCAAACCTTGGTGTGGCAAGACCGCGCGGTGGCCGTTTACGCCGACCGGGCGGCCGACGATCCGCGCCAGCTGCCCGAGCCCACCGCGGACCGCGTCGTCGTCTCCGACGACTCCGCCGTCCGCATCACCCGCCTCTGGCACCTCTTCCAGCACAACGGCCCCGAGTTGGAGCGCGATTTTGCGGTCTGGACCGCGGGACGCACCTCCGCTCCCGTGCATCCGTCCAACACCGTTTTGGGCGACCGTCTGTTCGTGGAGCCCGGCGCAACCGTGTGGGCCAGCACCTTGAATTCCACCACCGGACCCATCTACATCGGTGCGGATGCGGAAGTGATGGAAGGGTGTTTGGTGCGCGGCGGACTGGCCCTGGGAGACCACGCCGTGCTCAAACTGGGCGCCAAAATCTACGGCCCCACCACCGTGGGCCCGGATTGCCGCGTGGGCGGAGAGGTCAACAACTCGGTCCTTTGGGGACACTCCAACAAAGGACACGACGGCTTCCTGGGCAACGCCGTCTTGGGGGAATGGTGCAACATCGGCGCGGATTCCAACAATTCCAACCTCAAGAACAACTACGAAGAAGTCAAGCTGTGGAGCTATCCCCGGGGCGGGTTTGAACGCACCGGCCTGCAGTTCTGCGGCCTGGTCATGGGCGACCACAGCAAGTGCGGCATCAACACCATGTTCAACACCGGAACCGTGGTGGGGGTGAGCGCCAACGTCTTTGGGGCCGGATTCCCCCGGAATTTCATCCCCGACTTCAGCTGGGGCGGCGCCCAAGGCCTCTCCGAATACACGTTCGACAAGGCGATGGCCACCGCGGAACGCGTGATGGACCGACGCTCCCTGGCCCTGACCCCGGCGCACCGCGCCATTCTGTCTGAGGTCCATGCCAAAACGGCCGATTTCCGGCGTGGCACAACCCTTGCGTAAGCATTTCCCCATGGATCCAATGCACTTTTCCCGACTGCTGTCGGACGATACCGATTTTATCCCGTTGGTTACCAACGAGGAAGACAACAACCTGCCCGAGGCCGATGTGCCGGAGGTGGTCGGCATTTTGCCGCTGCGCAACACGGTGCTGTTTCCGGGCGTGGTGTCTCCCATTACCGCCGGCCGGGACAAGAGCATCAAGCTGATCCAAGACGCCCAAAAAGGCAAAAAGATCTTCGGGGTGATGGCCCAGCGCAACCCAGACACCCAAGAGCCGGAAGCGGACGACCTCTACGAGGTGGGTACCTTGGTGCAAATGGTGCGCATGTTCCGCATGCCCGACGGCAACATCACCGCCATTTTGCAAGGAAAGCGTAGGTTCCGCATTGTGGAGACCGTGGGCGTCAAGCCCTATTTGAAAGCCAAAATCGAACTGCTGGACGACGTCAAGTACGACCAAAAGGACAAGGAGTTCAAGGCGCTGATGGCGGCCATCAAGGAGATGGCGCTGCAAATCATCCAAGAAAGCCCCAACATCCCTTCGGAGGCCCAAATTGCGGTTAAAAACATCGAGTCAGACACCTTCTTGCTGCATTTCATTGCCAGCAACATGGCGGGCATTGAGGTGAAGGAAAAGCAGGCCTTGCTGGAAGAGGCGGACCTCAAAGCCCGCGCCCACGGGGTCTACAAGCACCTGAACCAGGAGCAGCAGATGCTGGAGGTCAAGAACGAAATTGCCAACAAGGTTCGGCAGGATTTTGACCAGCAGCAGCGCGAGTACTTCCTGCACCAGCAGATGAAGACCATCCAGGAGGAACTGGGCGGCGTCAGCCAGGAAGCCGAAATTGAGAACCTGCGCCAGCGCGCAGCCAAGGTGGACTGGACGCCCGAAGTGGCGTCGCATTTTGAAAAGGAACTGGTGCGCCTGCAGCGGATGAACCCGCAGGTGCCGGACTTCAGCATTCAGCGCTCCTACCTGGAGCTCATGCTGGACCTGCCCTGGAACAAAACCGCCAAGAAAACCATTGACCTCAAACGCGCCGCCCGGATCCTGGACCGCGACCACTTCGGCTTGGAAAAAGTGAAGGAACGCATTTTGGAGCACCTGGCCGTGTTGAAGCTCAAAGGCGACTTGCGCAGCCCCATTATTTGCTTGTACGGCCCTCCCGGGGTGGGAAAAACCTCCCTGGGCAAAAGCGTGGCCGAGGCCTTGGGCCGTCCGTACGTGCGGATGAGCTTGGGCGGCATGCGCGACGAGTCCGAAATCCGCGGGCACCGCAAAACCTACATCGGGGCCATGCCGGGCCGCATCCTTTCCAGCATCAAAAAGGCCGGCACCTCCAACCCCGTCTTTGTGCTCGACGAAATCGACAAACTCTCCTACGGGGTGCAGGGCGACCCGTCGTCTGCCTTGTTGGAAGTGCTGGATCCGGCGCAGAACGGCAGTTTCCACGACAATTTCCTGGAGATTGGCTACGACTTGTCCAAGGTCCTGTTCATCGCCACGGCCAACAGCCTGGGGTCCATCCAGCCGGCGCTGCGGGACCGCATGGAAATCATTGAGGTCAACGGCTACACCCTGGAAGAAAAGGTCGAAATCGGCCGCAAGCATTTGTTGCCCAAGCAATTGGAAGAGCACGGCCTGCCGCCCAAGTCGGTAAAACTGGGCAAGGCAGAAATGGCCGCCGTCGTAGACCAGTACACCCGCGAGTCGGGGGTACGCGGGCTGGACAAGCAACTGGCGGCTCTGGCGCGCAAGGCAGCCAAAGCACGTGCGCTGGACGAAGCATTCCCAGAGCAACCCAGCACGGAGGAAGTAAAGGCCCTGCTGGGCACGGCGCGGTTTGACCGGGACCGGGCCATCGGCAACGACGTGGCCGGCGTGGCCACGGGCTTGGCCTGGACGCCGGTAGGGGGGGACATTTTGTTCCTGGAAAGCACCGTGTCTCCGGGCAGCGGCAAGTTGTCGCTCACCGGGAACCTGGGCAACGTCATGAAGGAGTCGGCCACCATCGCCCTCACCTACCTGAAGTCCAACGCGGAAGCCTTGGGCCTCAACCCGGTGTGGTTCACCAAAAACGACGTGCACGTGCACGTGCCGGAGGGCGCGACGCCCAAGGACGGTCCCTCGGCCGGCATTGCCATGCTCACGGCCTTGATGAGCCTCTTCACCCAGCGCAAGGTGCGCTCCAAACTGGCGTTGAGCGGCGAGATCACCTTGCGGGGCACCGTGCTGCCCGTGGGCGGCATTCGCGAGAAGCTTTTGGCGGCCAAGCGCTCGGGCATCAAAACGGTTTTGCTCTGCGCAGACAACGAAAAAGACGTGAACGACATTCCCGCGGCATACTTGAAGGGCATGGAGGTGCGTTATGTACGCACCATGGCCGAGGTCCTCGAATTTGCGGTGCTCGCGGAAAAAGTGAAAGCACCCAAAGGGTTGTCCGAGGCGTAAAACGTACCTTTAATCCGTGAAATTCCCGGCTACCCCACGGGGGTTCGGGTGGATGGCCGCCGCGCTGTGCGTGGGCGTCTGGACCCCGGCCTCTTTTGCCCAAGTGAGCAGCACCTCCCACGCGCGGTTGGCGGCCTTGTCGTCGGCTCCTATTGCGCACCCGGAGGGGGACGTGGGATTTTCCACCCTCAACCCGGCCTTGTTGGCCACCGCCTTTTCCGGGCCGGATTCCGCCGCCCGCAGCCAGGTGGCGCTGAGCGGGGCCCAGTGGCCCGGCGGACTGCAGCAAGCCGAACTCACGGTGGGGTTTCGGACCCCTTCCCGGTTTTTGTGGGCCGTGGGCGTCCGGCAACTGGCCACGGCTTCCTTGCCGCTGACGGATGCGTCCGGGCAGGTGCTGGGATCCTTCAAAGCCCAAGAAACCGACCCCCGCGTGACCGTGGCGTACCGCCTGAACCGACGCTGGGCCGCGGGCGCCACCCTCCACTATTCCATGCTGGCTTACGGCCAATACACCGCCACCGCGCTGTTTACCGACGTGGGGCTGGTGCACACCTGGGCCCAAGGGCGCTGGGCCGCCGGAGTGGTGGCGAAAAACCTGGGAGGCACCGTGGAAGCCTTCGGCGTGGCCTTGCCGGCTACCCCCGTGGACGTGCAGCTCGGACTCTCCAACCGCCTCAAATACATGCCCATGCGGTGGTCCGTGGCCCTGACCCACCTGGAAACCCCCAACCTGAGCTACGACGACCCCAACGCCTACGACCGGGACCCGCTGACCGGCGTGCGCACCTACAATCCCCCCAGTTTGGTGAACCTGGCCCTGCGCCATGTGCTCCTGGGCGCCGAATTCACCCCGGGAAGCCGCCTGCGGATCCAAATGTCCTACGACTTCCGCCGCCAAATCGAAATGCGGTTGCCCACGCGCACCTCCAACGCGGGATTTTCCTTGGGCGTGGGGCTGCGCGCCGGACGCATGCAGTACCAATACGCCAACACCTCCCTGCACGTAGCGGGCCGGTTGCACCAATTCGGACTTGTCCGCACCTTTTGACATGAACGCCATTGCCATCGACGGATTTTCGTCCACCGGAAAGAGCAGCGTGGCCAAAATACTGGCCACCCGCCTGGGATTCCTGTACGTGGACACCGGCGCCATGTACCGGGCCGTGGCCCTGCACGCCCTCCGAAACGGCTGGATTCACCCCGATGGCAGCCCCCTGGGCGACAGGCTGAAACACGAAGTGGGCACCTTGGACATCCGCTGGCGCTTGGTTCCGGACGGCCAACAGCACACCCTTTTGAACGGCGAAGACGTCGAGGCAGAAATCCGCAGCCACGCCATCAGCCAGGTGGTGAGCAAGGTGAGTGCCATTCCCGAGGTTCGACGGGCCCTGGTGGCCCAGCAGCAGCGCCTGGGAGTCGATTCTCCCGGCGTGGTCATGGACGGTCGGGACATCGGCACGGTGGTGTTCCCGGATGCGCGGTTGAAGATTTTCATGACGGCACGCCCGGAAGTTCGCGCGGCCCGACGCTATGCGGAAATGCAAGCCAAGGGAGCCGCTGACGGCCTGTCGCTGGACGAGGTGGCGGCCAACCTGATGCAGCGGGACGCCGAGGACCAGGCCCGCCTGGATTCTCCCTTGCTCCAAGCCCAGGACGCCCGGGTGCTGGACAATTCCGACCTCACGTTTGACGAGGCGGTGGACCTGGCCTTGGGCTGGGCCCAGGAGCGCGGCTTTCAGCCGCGCTGAACTCCCATCGGTTTTTAAAAAAGTAGACGCCTCCAACCGGCGGGCCGTGGCCGCGCCGATGGGAGGCGTCATTTGCCGGTTGTTGACCGAAATGCGGCGGTCTTAGACCGTTATGCGGGGGTATTAGGCTGGAATGCGGGCAATGCAATCCACGCCGCCTGCCGGCTTGTCCCCAATTTTCACGCAAATTTCCGCGTTCAAGGGCAAGAACAGGTCCACCCGGGAGCCAAATTGGATAAAGCCGCTTTCTTGCCCGGTTTTCACCTGCTGCCCCACGGACGCATACATCTTGATCCGACGGGCTACGGCGCCCGCAATCTGGCGGTAGAGGACAGGGCCCGTGGCGGGACCGTCTACCACCACCGTGGTGCGCTCATTCAACGTGCTGGACTTGGGGTGCCACGCCACCAGGAACTTGCCGGGGTGGTACTTCGCGTACTGCACGGTGCCGCCGTTGGGGTAGCGGTTCACGTGCACATTCAAGGGAGACATAAAAATGGACACCTGAATTCGTTTGTCTTGGAAGTACTCGCCCTCCACGGTTTCTTGGATCACGACGACTTCGCCGTCGCACGGGGCTATGATTTCGTTGGGCTGAGCTACCGTGGTGCGCACCGGGTTCCGAAAGAACTGAACCACCGCCAAATACAGGCCCAAGGACACCACACCAACACCCATCCGAACCGGGTTGGGCCACCCCAGGGCGTCGGTGCCGTAGATCACGCCCAACAGCAGGGCGGTAGCCACGAGAAGGGTCGTTTTCCCTTCGCGGTGCATGCGCAGGGTAAGGGTGGAGGCGTAGGAGTTGTTCATGGGAAGGCGTTTGCGCAAAGGTACGTCGATTTAAAAGGCGTTTCCAGTGGCGCAGAAGCAATCTCCTACAGGGCCCCGATGAGCCAATGCAACCCACCCAGCATCCATGCGACAAGCAAGTAACTGTCCAAGCGATCGAACCAACCGCCGTGACCGGGCAAAAAGACACCGGAATCTTTGATATTCGCTTTGCGTTTGATCCACGATTCAAAAAGATCCCCCAAAGGTGCGGCGACGGCAACAGCCAACCCAACCAAAAGAGGAGGCAATGCACCGCTCCAATGGGGCCAAATCAGAGTGGTCGCTCCGGCAGTTGCCACCACACCCACCGCGCCAATAATCGCCCCTTCCCATGTTTTTTTTGGGGAAATGCGCGGTGCAAGCGGGGTTTTTCCGATCCACCGACCTCCCAAATAGGCAAAGCTGTCACTGGCCCAAATCAACAAAAAGGGGACCAAGGCGCGCTGCCATTCGTATGCCCCGGCCGCTCCAATCGCCTGCACGCCGGTTGCGCCGGACCAAAGCATCCCCAGATAGAAACCGGTTACGGCATAGGCAGCAAGAACGACGCGCAGCACGTGCCCTAAACCGTTCATGCGCCAGATTTCCCGTGCCGTATACACCCCCGCAACGGCAGAAAAAACCACAAAGGGACGTGGGCCATAGACCACAACAAGGACCAAAACAGCCGCATAAATTCCGCCCCAGAGGGTGCGAAGGGTGGTTTCGTTCACGCGTAAAAAGATTGGAGCCGAGTCAATCGGCGTTACATAGTCCCGTCCTCAAACAGGAGCAAGTACAACTCGCGGTGTTTGTTCGGGTCTGCAGAGGCCTGACGAACCGATTCGTCCGACTTGCCTTTCAGGGTAATGATTTGCTGGGGGCGTTGTTCACGCGTGGCATTGTTGATGCGCCGCATGCCGTCCGACAAACTGTCTACCAACTGCGAAGTACGCGCCAGGGCCACGTGAACCGCAGGGAATTGGGAAGCTTTCATGCCGCCTGTCTGGCTGTCGGTGATCATGATGCCGCCGGTGTAGGCCACCAGAGCTTCGGCCGTAGTTACCATGATATCGGCTTCTGCAGCGGTCTCAGAGACAGGCAGTTTTGCTTCTTTGAGCAAATTTTGCAGGACAACCTCGGGGCTCCAAAAAGCGCGCGGACGTATTTCCGACTGAATGTTTTGCAGGTTCTGGATGATATCCGACTTGGATTCGCAATAGAGAAACAATCCACCGCTGTTGGTGAAGCGTTTCACATATTTCAAATCCAATGGATCCCGCTCTTTGGGGGAATACTTGCCACGCGCAGCGGATTCGGGCTCGGAAGGCTCCAAGTCCGGTCGACCGCTTAAAATGGCCATAACTTTCCCCAACAATCCTGCCATTGATCGAATGCCCAAATAGTTTACAACAACGCAAAGTACCGAAAAATCGGTAAACTTCGCGTTGTATGCGTGTGAATTTTAATTAGTCGTATCGTTTTCGTCCGATTTGGCGCCGATTTCTGGGATTTCGGTGTCCGCATCGTTCGAGTCGGCATCCGATTCTGGGGCGTCCTTCTTCGGGGCATCCGGATCGACGGAGGTGCCGGTTCCATCGGATAAATCGTCGGCTGGTTTCGCGCTTCGTTCGATTTCCGCCTTGGCTGCATCGGCTTCCAGGGCCAATTCGTCCAAAATATCTTGCTTGGATTTCCACGGGCGAACCCCAAAAATGGCCTCCATGTTCTCTTTGAAAATCACTTCGTTGGCCATCAAATCGGCGGCCAAGGCATGCAGCTTGTCCAGGTTTTGGAGCAGCAAGGTCTTGGCACGCTGGTACTGAGATTCAATCAATTCGTGAATTTCAGAGTCGATGATTTCCGCTGTTTTCTCGGAATAGGGTTTGTCGAACTGGTATTCGTTTTGGCCCGACGAATCGTAGTAGGTGATGTTGCCCAACTTGGCGTTGAGGCCGTAGATGGTCACCATGGCACGTGCCTGTTTGGTCACTTTTTCCAGGTCGCTGAGGGCTCCGGTGGATATTTTTCCGAAAATGACCTCTTCGGCTGCTCGACCGCCCAGGGTAGCGCACATCTCGTCCAAAAGCTGTTCGGAGGTCGTCAAGTGCCGTTCTTCCGGCAAATACCAGGCAGCTCCCAGCGCTTTTCCGCGGGGCACAATGGTAACTTTCACCAACGGCGAGGCATGCTCCAGCAGCCAGCTGATGGTGGCGTGGCCCGACTCGTGGTAGGCAATGGATTTCTTTTCGTCCGGCGTGATGATCATGGATTTTTTCTCCAATCCGCCTACGATGCGGTCTACCGCATCCAAAAAGTCCTGTTTTTCAATGAATTTTTTCTCCTTTCGGGCTGCGATCAAAGCGGCCTCGTTGCACACGTTGGCAATGTCCGCTCCCGAGAAACCGGGGGTTTGGCGTGCCAAAAATTCAACGTCCAAATGGGGAGACAGTTTCAACGGACGAAGGTGCACCTGGAAAATCTCTTTCCGTTCGTTCAGTTCTGGTAAATCCACGTAAATCAACCGGTCAAAACGTCCTGCCCGCATGAGCGCGCGGTCCAAGATATCGGCGCGGTTGGTAGCACCCATCACAATGACGTGTTCGTTGGTTCCGAATCCGTCCATTTCGGTAAGGAGCTGGTTCAGCGTGTTTTCGCGCTCGTCGTTACCACCAGAAAAGGCGTTCTTACCGCGGGCACGTCCGATGGCATCGATTTCGTCGATGAAAATGATGGAAGGGGATTTTTCCTTGGCCTGGCGGAAGAGGTCCCGGACCCGGCTGGCACCCACGCCCACAAACATTTCCACAAAGTCGGAGCCGCTCAACGAAAAGAAGGGCACCTGAGCTTCTCCTGCAACGGCTTTGGCCAACAAAGTCTTACCGGTTCCGGGAGGGCCGCTGAGCAACACGCCTTTGGGGATTTTGCCGCCCAAGTCGGTATATTTTTTGGGGTTTTTCAGGAAATCAACGACCTCCAAAACTTCGTCTTTGGCACCTTCCATGCCGGCCACATCCTTGAAGGAGATTTTGACTTGCATGTCTCCATCAAAGACCTGTGCACGGCTCTTTCCGATGTTGAAAATCTGGCCGCCGGGACCGCCTCCGCCTCCGCCCATGCGGCGCAGCAAGAAAAACCACAGCACGGCAAACAGCAGCAAGGGCAGCACCCACGAGAGCACCTCGCCCAAAACATTGCTTTGCGTTTCGTACGAAATTGCCAATTCACCGTTCTTTTTCAGCCAGTCGGGATGGGAGGCGTAGAAGCGCTCCAGCTGGGCTTCAAACGACTCAACGGGCATCTCAAACCGGTAGTGGGGACCGGGGTTCAGTTGGTCGCCGTAGCTTTTTTTGGCGATTTTCTTGTAGGCTTCCTTGGACTTCAATGCGTCTTCCGTCAGGTACACCAACACTTCTTCTTTGTTGATAACCGTGATTTTTTGGACGTCGTTTTGCGCCACCATTTTCGAGAATGCCTTGAACGTGGTGGGGAGCACACTGGGTGTCATGGAGCTGAAGAGCTGCAGCCCCAATAGGCCAACAAATACAGCGATATAGATCCAGTTCAGGTTGAACTTGGGTTTGGTTTTGGGAGGCATGGTCAATTTTTTACGTGCCTTGTGCGAACAAAGGCGTCAGAAAGAGCGGTCTTATTTTTTGGTAGTGCGAGGCGCTTTGGGAGCGGCTGTTGCTTTAGGCG
>JACCDW011784830.1_pt1 | contig 20930 bp, 20 predicted proteins | sample 7449781 | NCBI WGS metagenome assembly JACCDW01 (sample SAMN15323449, study PRJNA562643) | freshwater metagenome | isolation source: river surface water | place: USA:Blue River Watershed | collected 2017-08-18
GTGGTGTTCAAAGTCTATCTAGAGCTACATACGCAAAACTGATTCCTGGGGATAAAGACAATGCGTCGTTTTTCTCTTTTTACGAGGTTACAGAGAAGCTTGCAATTGTTATTGGTACATTTGTTTGGGCGTTGGTTGATGATTTAACGGGAAGCATGAGAAATAGTATCATGATGCTCATGGCATTTTTTATCATTGGAATTATCATTTTGACGTTCTTGAAATCTGATAAAATAAATGGGAAATCAGCAGTGAAATCATAAATTTTCATGCTATCATAAACAAAAAAAGATGCACATTGTGCATCTTTTTTTGTTTATGGTCAATTAAGTTTATGCGTATTTTAAATTTTGAATGGCATTCCATTCATCTTCTGCCATTTTACGGGTTATTTTAAGCGATTTCTTCTTTCTATCTGATGATGGAATGTCGAACATCGATTTCTTTAAAATAGCCTCGCAAATGCCCCTTAAACCTCTTGCCCCTAATTTATTTTCAAACGACAATTCAACAATAAAGTCAATTGTGTCGTCATCAAATGTTAATGACACATTCTCTAACTCAAACAAATATTGATATTGCTTTAAAAGTGCATTTTTAGGCTGTGTTAAAATACATTTCAACGTTTCTTTATCTAATGGCTCTAAACTTGCAATAATTGGTAAACGACCAATGATTTCAGGAATTAAACCATAAGATTTTAAATCAGCCGGTGAAATTTGACTTAAGAGTTTCTTAGGATTGATTTCTTTAGCATCGTTACGTTTAAAACCAACTGATTGATTTTGAAGTCTACGACCAATAATTTTATCGATACCATCGAAAGCTCCGCCACAAATAAATAGAATATTCGTGGTGTCGATTTTTATGTATTTTTGATCTGGGTGTTTCCGACCACCTTCTGGTGCAACGTTGGCAACTGTTCCTTCAAGAATTTTTAACAATCCTTGTTGTACACCTTCGCCACTTACATCTCTAGTGATAGAGGGATTGTCGCTTTTACGACTAATTTTATCAACTTCATCAAGGTAAACGATGCCTCTTTCTGCCAATTCAGGTTTGTAGTTCGCCACTTGAAGTAATCTCGATAAGATACTTTCAACGTCTTCACCTACATACCCAGCTTCTGTTAATACAGTAGCATCGGCAATACAAAAAGGTACATTTAACAACTTTGCCAATGTTTTAGCAAGAAGTGTTTTACCCGTTCCTGTTTCACCAATTAAAAGTACATTGCTTTTTTCAAGTTCAACCTCATGATGATCATTTTTATGGTTGATGCGTTTGTAGTGATTGTACACTGCAATGGCCAATGTTTTTTTAGCCTCTTCCTGACCAATAACATATTGATCGAGGTGAAGCTTGATTTCAGCAGGAGAGGGAAGGTTACTTAGAGCAGCAATTTCGATGCTTGCATCTTTCGTCTTTTCAGTTGAACTTTTGTCATCTAGGCCTAGTTCTTTTGAAACTATTTGGTGAGCTTGTTCCGCACATTGGTCGCAAATATGTCCCTCAAGACCAGAAATTAGCATCATTGCTTCTTCCTTTTTACGTCCGCAGAAAGAACAAGTTTGGCCTTTAGATTTCATTTTCAAATTATTTATTTCTTCTACCTAAAACCTCGTCAATCATTCCGTATGCTTTTGCTTCTTCAGCGGTCATCCAGAAATCACGATCTCCATCGGCTTCAATTTTCTCGTAAGTTTGGCCAGAGTGGTGTGCCAAAATGTCGTACAATTCCTTTTTCAACTTTGAAATTTCTTTGTACGTTATTTCAATGTCGCTCGCTTGTCCTTGAGCACCACCCAAAGGTTGGTGAATCATGATACGAGAATGGGGAAGGGCCGTTCTTTTGCCTTTTTCACCAGCCGCCATTAAAACAGCACCCATGCTTGCTGCCATTCCGGTACAAATTGTAGCCACATCACTGCTGATGTACTGCATGGTATCGTAAATCGCTAAACCTGCGTAAACACTGCCTCCTGGACTATTAATGTAGATTTGAATGTCGCGATTAGAGTTCGTACTTTCCAAGAAAAGCAACTGCCCCATAATGATATTTGCAACATCCTCATAAATAGGTACTCCCAAGAAAATGATTCTGTCCATCATTAAACGGGAAAAAATATCCATTGCCACTGCATTCATTTGGCGCTCTTCAATAATATTCGGAGTTAAGCCATAAATTCCAGGAGCTTGAGCCACCATTTTGGTGTATTCATCAACGCGTAAGCTGCTTATTCCAAGATGCTTGGTTGCGTAATTTTTAAATTCTTTTCCGTAGTCCATAGTATATGATAAACAAAAATAGTGAATAAAAGATTATTCTCCGTGTTCTGCTTTATGTTCGTTTACGTGTTTGAAGTAATTTTCGACAGTTACCTTCTTTGTTTTGATGGAAACCAACTCTTTTACTTTATCGTAAGCTTTTCTGTAAATTACACGATCAGCCATTTGAGAAACAAATTCTCTATCTGCCATTCTTTTGTTAATTGTTTCATCTAAGAAAGAATCATTTGGTGTAATGTTCAATCCATATTGACGATACATTCCAACGAAATAAACCCTTGCTTCCATGTTCACATCTTCAGCAGTTGCCTCTAATTTGTGCTCATTTGCAATTTTATCGATCACTAAACGACGTTGAAGAGCATTTTTCTCTTGTTCGTATTTTTCGTCGATATTTTCGAAATTATAATCGTTTTCTTTTGTTGTGATTAACCATCTTTTCAAAAACTCATCAGGCAAGTTAATGCTGTGTTTGCTCATTAACAAATGACCGATCTCATGGTCTAACCAAAGGTCTGCTTCATTTTTGTAATAAGCTTGTAAATTTGTTAATACACGATTTTTGTATTCTTCCTCGTTTTTAGGAGCTTCTTCACCAGGGAAAACTTCTTTGTAGTAGTCTTCGCCCAATTCAGGCATAATACGAGATTTGATTTCAGTTACTTGAATATTGAAAGATTGATTCAAATCAGCAATTCCTTCTTTCGCAATACCCAAAGAACTTGTAATCACGGTTTCATTGTCGTTAAACAATTTGCGAACGTCTGCTTTAATTACAGTGTCTTTTTTAGCTCCAATAAATGATTTTTTCAGTTTTTTATCTTCAATCATTGAAGGAACAAAACTCACTGGTTTTTCAGATACGCCACCTTCAAGTGGTTCGCCAGCATCGTTTAATTCTGTAACGTTAGCATATATAATTGATTCTTCATCAGAAACTTCAGCATCTTCAAGTTTTGCATGACGTTTTCTAGCGTAATCGATATCTTCGTTAACTTCTTTATCTGTAACTTCAATTTCAAACAAATCTAATTTGTCTTTCGCAGAGATACTCAATTCAAATGACGGCGCCAAACCTAAGTCGAACGCAAATCTGAACTCTTCCTTGTTGTCAATGTCTAAATCGCTTTCAACATTTACACTTGTAATGGGGTAACCAAGAATGTCTAATTTTTCATCTTGGATGTATTGGTTGATTGCATCAGAAGCAATATTTTGAATTTCTTCAGCAACTACAGATTTTCCATAAAGTTTTTGAACCATTCCTAAAGGTGCTTTTCCTGCACGGAAGCCTTTAATGTTCGATGATCTTTGAATTTTCTTCAATTGATTATCTACTTTTTCCTGATAATCTGCTTTTACAAGGTCAATGATTACGGTCGCTTGTAATTCGTCTTGTTTTTGGATACTGATATTCACGGTGTTTCTATTTTTTACGTTAAGGTCACAAACAAAAAATGGAACTCAATGTTCCATTTTTTGTTATTTGTGCACGCGGAGGGACTCGAACCCACACACCTTGCGGCGCCAGATCCTAAGTCTGGTGCGGCTACCAATTACGCCACGCGTGCATTTAGGACTCTCGAATGAGGGTGCAAAGGTAGTAAAAAAAATCGACTTTGCAATGGTTCCCGAAAATTAATTTTAACTATTGGTTGATCCAAATTGTGCTTGTATAACTAATCTTTTTCTTCGCCGATAACTCCACTGTAATTGTAAATACCTCGCCTTCTTTAATTTCCATTTTTTGCTTTTCACTCAACTCTGGAGTCATGACAATCGTAGAAAATGATACCATAGGCGATTGTTCTAACTTCGTTTTTACGGGAATATTGCCAAATGTCTTCGATTGAATACTCACTTTTGCCTTTCTCAAATCGCCTGCCATTGAAAACGACCATCGGTCAAATAAGAAGAGCTTTGGGCAATATCCAGCTGGTGGCCAAGCAATGAAATGTTTTAAATAAAATGAAGAATCAATGATCTGATCGTTTGGAGTGGTAATCCATGTAACAGTATTGTTTTCACTTGCACCAATGCCGAATTTTTTACTGTTTGGTGCAAGAATATATTGGCGATTATACAACTCCTCACTTTTTTCGTCGCTCATGAGCACCGTCAAAGAAATCGCAGGGTTGGGGTCTTTAATCATTTGTCCGAACATGGCCGCCTCTCCAGCACCCCTAGAATAACAGGTATGCGTTTCTGGACCGGGCTGACGACTAAAAACACCAATTGGAGTGAACATCACAGATGCTTGTTGGCATTTTTCTGCACGGTCTTTATCTAAAACTAAAAGATCTCTCACACCAGCATTTTGGCGGAAATAATTGATCCTAGTTTCAAGTTTTTTGAATGTTGAATCGGGCATATCTCCGTAATCGCAACGCTTAGAAAATCCATTCCATCCTGTTTCAGCAATCACAACACCTTTGTCTGTTTTTCGATTCGCAATCTTACTTCCTTTATATCTAAGTTCGAAATCCAATTTTGATAAGGCCAAATTGATTTTTAACAATGATTTATTTGAGGGATACTCGTCTTTCAGTTTTCTGAAATGTCCCCAACAAATATCAAGCTGTTTGTATTTTACAAAGCTGTCAATTGATTGCACAAGTAAGTTCTCTTTGAACTGTTTTAATTCAAGCTTTTTTGGGAAATCTTTGATCACAGAATCATTTGTAGCCAACAACCCTTTCCATTCAACAGGGAAAATATTCTGAGATTTCCATTTCAAGAAGGTATTTAGACGATTGGTTTTAAATGTGTTATTCTTAGGGTATGTTTTGCCTGCATAATTCATCAAAGCCAATACCAAGCGTTTACTCACAAAGTCAGGAGGGTTGTTCAAAATCCCTTCCAATGATTTTTCTGTAATTGCCGTCGTTTTATAATAAAGAGGAAACCAGTTGAAAAAATAGAATACAATTGATTTTTCAGTATTGCGCGATAAGTAATATGTCAAACACTTTCCGGAAAACTCCAAACTATCGGCAATTAAAAATTCATCTGTTTTGTTTTTTACTCCTTTCAGAGCAAGTTCCCTTTTACTTTGAAAGAATTCTTGGTGCAATTTTGATGCTTCAGAATAGTCTCTTTTTTCACAATTGAATCCAATTTTGTTTAAGTAATATTGATTTTGAGTGTTTAACAACAAGGTATCATTTGGCAAATAATATAGTCCGCGTTTTGCCCAATTATTTGCTTCTGAATTGATGCCAAAATCGTTTTTGATTTGTTTGATTCTGTTGTGAATCTGAATTTTCTCATTCTTCAATAAAGATGTATTTTGAGGGAATATATCTAGTCCCATTTCCGTATACCTTAAAGAACTGTCTGATTGATTCCTTTTGTTATAATAACTCGCAAGAATTTCAAATGCCTGAACAATATATGTGGATTTGTGTAACTGATCTTCATGCGCCTCGAAATTCCAAAAGGCCACTTTTTGCATGATTTTTAATGCCTCACCTTCGTTTTTGTTAAACCAATGACAAATACCAATCATGCCATAGGCAATAGTATCGCTCGTTAAATCGTAACTGTTTTTATAGTAGGGTAGCGCTTTTACGTATTTCGCTTGGTTGAAAATTTCTAAGGCAATTTGATTGTTTTGTTTTGCAATTTTATCAAATAAAACGCCATACTTTGTTGTGAATTCTTTGTCTTTGTCCTTTAATTTAGCCTTAATCGCCGATTTTATGCATTCTTTAGCCCAATTTGTTTCTCCATCTTTTTGAGGGACAATGAGCGACAATTCATATTCTGCTTTTGTTTTGATATAAAACAGTTCAATAATGGTTTTATCTTTTTTGATGCCTTTTACCGCGAGTTTAACACATTTCTCATACTTTTTTGCATCGAAAGCTTTTTCAGCTTTTATTACACTCAAGGGTTGAGCAATTGCAATGATTGCAGAAAGAAGGAGCGTAAAAAATAAGATTGTTTTTTTCATGTGGTTGGAATGAATCTTTGTAATAACGAATGTTACTTACAAAGTAATGTGTTTCCAACAAAGAAAATGTAGTTTGTGAAAAATGGGTGTAAAAGTTAACGCATCAATTGGAAGTTCTGTTGAATGATCTTTCTGTAAGAATCATTGCCAACCAACTCTAAGATACAAACATAAATTCCTTCAATAGCTTCAGCGTTCATGTAATAACCATCCCAGCCACCGTTGAGGTCAGTGGTTTCAAACATTTTTTCTCCCCAACGATTGTAAATGCGCATATTCAATTTTTTAAATCCTTCAATGTAAGGTTTAAAAATGTCGTTAGGAGCCGCAGCGTTTGGAGTAAATGCGTTTGGCAACCAAACTACTGGAGGACAACTGTCGATTAAATTAATATCGTCGGTTGCTTGGCAACCATCTGAGCTTTTAACCGTAACTCTATAATTGCCAGCCATACTCGCTGTAATTTGAGCAGTGGTTTCAAGTGTTGGAATCCAGCTGTAAGTATATCCAGCAACAAAACCAGCGTCGAGGGTAATTGCAATATTTCTACAAACAAATTGATCTCCACCAAGGTTTACGGTTGGCATAACTCCTTGTTTTACAATGACTGTTTTAGAAGTTGTTCCACAAATATTTTTAATGGTTACTTGGTATGTTCCTGTTTTTGTGACATTGAGCGTTGAAAATGTATCTTTTGCTTGCAATGTTACATCAGGACTTGTCCAAGTGAAATGATTGAATGGTTGTTTGTTTGAGGCATCAAGGATTAAGTTGATGTTGTTTCCACAAAACATAGTATCGCGCATTGGAATGCTTGTAAATGCTCCATCAATGATCAGAACATAGATTTCACCAGTGTCTTTGGCTCCATTGTTAAAGGTGCTAATGCATGTTGTTTTGAACAAGCCAGCATTGGGATAAGTAATGTTTTTAGGATTTCGATCTGTAGAGGTGGTAGGCGTTGCACCTTGGAATGTCCAAAACCAAGCAACACTAGGCAATGAACTTCCGGTGTTGTATTCTGAATAATTAATCGTTCCACCCTTGCACAAGACCAAATTAGGCGTTTGAGCCCCAACTTTTGTCAATAAAAGCACAAAGAATATTAAAAGAAGATTGTTTTTCAGTCTCATGCTGATTTTATTTTTTGCAAATATAAGCAATATTACTCAAATGAGGTATGAAAATTGCTTGAACTCTAAATGATTTTTAATATTTTCTGAAGGTTTTTTTTGTAGTCTAATGTGTTGATTGTTTTTGTTTTGTGATTTTTATAAGCTGTTTTTAAGTATAATCAATGAATCTTTTAATCGTGTCATTTTTATGGTGCTTTAACCTCAAATTGATCAAAACTATGTTTGAATTCTTGAGTGCATTGAATTTGTGGTAATTGAATTTTAGAGTCTTTGGGATATTGAGCGATTCCTTTGTAATCATAACGATAAGTTTCTCCCAAATTTGTGATAAGTTCGAAATAAGAAGATTGAATTTTTACTGAGGATATCTTTCTTGGAGCAATGGATTGAATGATTGGATTTAAATCAAATGCAAATAGACTTTGTTTATCGTTGCTAAGAATGATGCTGGTTGTATTCCCTATTTCTTTCAAAATATATCCATTTTTTTCAATAACAGACCAATCTTCACTGGCAATGTCATTTTGATATTTGATCCAAACCACCCAGCTTTTGAATTCATGGGCTTTTTTGTTTCTACCGATGAGGGAACTTTTTGCGCTGCCATCGTCGAAAGCCTCTAAGTCTTTATATTCCGCTTTAAACTCAGGATCTTGTTGTAAAATTAAAGTTTGCGGATATAACGTGAGCCAAGTTTTAAGGGTTGTTTGGTAGCAAGTAACTTCCTTGAGCTGTTCACCTTTTAATTCCCCTGCAATACAGGTTCCGTTCACTTGACGCCACCAACTTTTTGTTTCAGGATCTTCAAACATTGCATTGAAATGATCCATCCCCACGAGTCTAAAATCGGTTGATTTTCCTTTGATAGTAGGATTGTAAACTTTCCCAGTTCTGCATACCGAGCAATACGTAACCAAGATTTCTTGTCCTGCAATTTTATCCTTCACCTGATGATGGTGTGCAATGATATTGATAGGATAAGCCTTTGCCTCATTTCCAATCACAACACCAATAATGAGCCTGTTTGTATCGATCAAATTCCCTTGTTTGTTAGCAAAATTTTGTTGGTACATCATTTTAAACATGGTGTCGGCGCTCATAGGGAAGTTTGTGAGGTAGGCACTCAAACCTAAGAAAAGCAACAATGCTATTGTTGTTTTGCGCAACTGATTCCAAGCTATAGAAACTGAAAAAAGCATCATTGCAATGAATGCAATTCTAAAGACCCAACGGTACGAATGTAAAAAATATGCGATGTCAATGCTGTTGATTTTCTGACTCCCCGGCATTGGCATGATGAAATAAACCCTCAACCATTCGAAAATGATTGATAATGTTATAATTACAATGAATGTCTTTTGGTTTTTCATGGTGTTGATTTTTCGAATCTAAACTTTTTTAGGGATAATCTTGTATTTATTTACTTATTGACGTCTGTTGGCGAGTAAGATAGGTGCGGAGCCATCGAACGGATTGCCTTCTCTTCCTATCGTTTTTGCACCCATTCCGTTGGCTCTTCTTACTGCGTGATCGCCAAAGCGATTCCGAATGCTATCCATGGCTTGGTATAAATTTGCCATTTCCTCGGTTTCTTCAAATAAGTTGATTTGAAATCCGCCACTCACCAAATCACTAAACCTAACCCCAACAAGTCGAATGAGTAAACGCCTTTGATAGAGTTTTTCAAAGAGTTCTAAGGTTCGTTTGATTAAAATATGATCTGCACTTGTGTATGGAATTTTTGCCTGAATGCTGTGAGTGTTAAAGTCGCTATACCTCACTTTTACCGTTACACAGGAGCATAGTTTGTTGCCTTTTCTGAGTTGATAAGCCAAATTTTCGGCCATTGCACTCATGAGATTTCGGAGCATCACCACGTCGATGGTGTCTTTTTCAAAGGTTCTTTCTGTGCTAATACTTTTTCTTTCTTGGTAAGGTTCTATGGGCCGATCGTCGATTCCTTGGGCCTTTTTCCAGATTTCAACCCCTGTTTTTTGAAGCGTTTTATACATGAGTTCTCGGGGAATTTCTTGCACCGTTTTGATGTATTGAATGCCTAAATTTCTTAAAGTTTTGTAGGTTTCTGTGCCAACTCCAGGAATCTTTTGTACCGATAATGGGGCCAAAAAAGGAATTTCGGTTCCGTGCTCTACAAAGGCTTTTCCCATCGGTTTTGCTGTGCCTGTAGCTATTTTACTCACTGTTTTATTGGCCGATAACCCAAAACTTATGGGTAATCCAGTTTCCCTCAATACTTTGTCTTTTAATTCAACCGACATTTTATAACACCCGAAAAATTTATCCATCCCCGTTAAGTCAATGTAGAATTCATCAATGCTGCTCTTTTCATACAAAGGAACACTTTCGGCAATGACTTCTGTAACCATCTTCGAATAATCGCTGTATAGCTGTGAATCGCCGCGAATGACAATTGCATCGGGACAAAGAATTCTGGCTTGTTTCATTGGCATGGCGCTGTGTACACCATATTTTCGAGCCTCGTAACTGCAGCTCGCCACCACGCCTCTGTCGCTTTGTCCTCCAATAATTAAAGGCTTCCCCACAAATGAAGAGTTTTGTAGCCGCTCTACACTCACAAAAAACGAGTCTAAATCCATGTGTGTGATAAATTTCTTTTCCATTTGTTAAAAATATTGACAATTTATTGCTTGTAAATTAATCAAAAATATTGAAAAATGTATTTTTTTATTTGGTATAATTGACTATTTTTGAATGTACAAATTTTGTCAATTATGGGTTTTGGAAGTTATTTAAAAGAATTACGTATTCAAAAAGGATTAAAGCTCAATGAATTATCCAGTGAATCGGGGATCGATTCTTCATTGCTTAGCCGTATTGAATTAGATAAACGTCAAGCAACGGAACAACAAGTGAAAAAATTGGCAGCGGCATTCAATATTCCTGAGTCAGATTTGTTCACACAATGGTTTGCGAGTAAAATTGTGAGCAGTATTGGATATTCAAAAGCAGCATTCAACGCTTTGAGAGTTGCTCAGGAAATGATTCAGCAAATGCAGGAAAGCATTCCCGAGTATCATTTGTCCCTCAAAACGCAACTCGAAGAAATAGATCAACACTGCCAAATCATTCAAAAGCATAGAGCTCTAAATAATTTCAGGATAGAAGAAGCCTTGGAAATAGAATATACCTATCACAGCAATCGAATCGAAGGAAACACACTCACCCTTCAAGAAACGGATTTGGTGGTGAATCATGGACTAACAATCTCAGGGAAATCGCTGCGCGAACATCTAGAAGCCAACAATCATGTTGAAGCCATTGCTTATGTAAAAGAATTAATACAAAAGAAAGTTCCAATTACGGAAAGGGTGATTCTACAAATTCATCAGCTGGTGTTGCAAGGCATTGATCGCGAAAATGCCGGAAAATACCGCAATGTTCCTGTATTTGTTAGTGGATCAAGTCTTTCTCCCGTTCAGCCATATCTCATTCCAGTGAAAATGGAAGAGTTTCTAAATTGGTTTCAGCAAAATGAGGGATTGATACACCCCGTCATTATGGCGGCACATCTGCATTTGAAATTGGTGAATATCCATCCATTCATAGATGGAAATGGACGAACATCTAGATTGCTCATGAATATGTATCTGTTACAACATGGGTATCCCTTATCAATTATCCAATCAGATATAGAAAATAGACAAGAATATTACAATGTTTTAGAATTGTATCACACCCAAAATAAGAGTGCTGATTTTGAGACATTCATTGTAAAAACAGTTTTGAAAGATGCACAAAAGCTTTCTAAATTACTGAGCGGAGAGAATTGATGATTGGTTTATAATGAGTAGTGTCATTACAAAGTGAAAATATATGGCGTTTAACAATATTCGTCTGATTCAAAAAAAAAAAATATTTTCATGAACCTTTCTTTCTATCTATGCAAATAATAGAGTATGAAAAAAAGCATCGTTACAATTGTAGTTTCGTTTTTGTTGATATTGAATTCCAATGCACAAAACGCAGAAGAGATATTTAGTAGGGTTGTAGTTGTAAAATCTAATGAATATTATATTGAACAGGCAAATGCTTGGAAAAAAATTGCGGAAGCAAATCCCAAAAATCCCAACGCTTGGTTTAATTATTATAAAGCAAAGCGCAATATTCAAACGCTTAAAAAATCGGACAATGTTCACTCAGAAAATAGATTTAATGAACTCAATGAAATCGTTGAAAAAGTCACGGCCAATTGTCCCAATTCATTTGAAGCGCATTATCTAAAATGGAAAAATTCAAATTCGAATCCTGCCTTTTTTAACGAACTTCAGAAAGCGTATGATATAGATTCTACTCGTACCGATTATTATCCAGATTTTGTGATTTATCACGAAATCATGGGCAATATCAACCAAAGAAATATCTTTTTAAAACGTTGGGCAAAATCAAATATTATTTCTCCAGGACTACTCAATTATGCATACAATATGCTGATTGGACTTGATTCTAATTCGGTCATTCTGACTGGGGGCGACAACGATACTTATTATCCTTGGATCATTCAAGAAGCATATGGAATTCGCAAAGATGTAAAAGTAATTAACATACATGTAGCCTTCAAACAAAATGTAATCAATAGGTATGCCCAGGAAATAGGAATTGAAACAATTCAAATAGGTAAAATTGATTTTAAAACCTTCCAATTTCAATTGTTTCAAAATTTGAAAAAACTCAAAATAGCAGCCCTCAATTCAATGAATGGAAGGAGTAAAGTTGATTTTAAATCAAACGATTTAACACCAGAAAAAACCTCAAAGATTTCAAGTGGAGATATTCACTCAAGATTTGTTTCTGGAGGACTCTATCTGGCAGCAACATTCCAAATGGATTCATTTGATTTTGAAGATTATTTAAAGTTAAATCTAGTTGGGCTAAGCTTCGAATATAATCTTTATCCCTCTGGGGTAAAAGCACTGAAACAATTGATTCAATGTTATGATCATTGGTTCCGATTAGATTATATCAATCAAACATTTACTACAGACATTTCTCAATCAATGGTGAATCAAGTGAATGGGAATTATTTGCCAAGTTTGTATCAATTGTATGAACATTTTCAGAAAATGGATGTTTCAAAAGCATTGAAATATAAGAGATTGGCGTTTAAGATTGCAGCCAAAAGCAATCAAATTAACGAAGTTGTAGACATGATGGGATCTGAAGAATAATTGCAGGAAATGCAAAATTCAATTTCAGATAAAATATTAATGTCCGAAATAGCCAATGGTTCAGAATTGGCTTTTCGGCATGTATATCAAAAATTTGGAAATAAAGTATTCCGGTTTTTTCTAAGATTGACCCATAACAATCAATCTCAAAGTGAAGATTTATTGCAGGAACTTTTCATTCAAATTCATTTAAATGCGCATAAATATCGATCCGAATATCAATTATCTACTTGGATTTATTCGATTGCCACAAATCTGGTGAGAAATTCTACTCGAAACGATGCCAATAGAATTCGAATTTTGACGGAAAGCTATATTTTTAACCAAGCTGAAAACCACATTGAGAACAATCATTTTGAAAATAAACAAATGGCAAATTTAATTTATGATTATGCAGAAAGTATCGATAAGGAAGGAGCTTATTTACTATATTTGAGGTATCAAGAAGAATTCCAATTGAGTGAAATTGCCCTTGTTATGAAAATGCCATTGGGAACCGTAAAGTCAAAATTACATTACCTGATGAAAAAAATATCTGAAAAGTTTAAATTGAAAAATTATGGAATCGAATCATAACATAGAGTACTTTTTGAAACAACATTTAAAGGAAAATGACTCCCAAGAAAATTTGATTTCACAAGAATTGGAGCATGAAATCTTTCAACAGTTTCAACAAAAACAATTGCGCAAAAAATCTAAAGGTTTTCGAATGAATTGGATGCAACTTGTTGCTTCACTTTTATTTGTGTTCTTTGGAGGGACATTGGTTGGAGTATATATCATTAAACCAGAGTCTCAAACAGAAAGCAGTTTAAACCCAAAGCTCTCCGGATTTAAACAATTCCCTAAAACAAAGCAACCAGAGACCAACTGTCCCTCAAAAAAAATAAATCCTGTGTGGATGAAAGAAGAGAATTTGACATCTTTAACAATAAAAAAGAGGGTGGACGTCTCACAAAATAAGGAATTGAAAAAGCCTAAACAAGCTCAATATGAGTTAAGTGGAATTGATGAATTACCATCTATGTTAGATCTGAGCAAAGAATTTTATATGTTCCAAAATCTCACAATGGATAACATTGAAATCGAAAAAGCGGAATCAGAACAAACAAAAAAAATAATTCGAAGCTTTAGATTCGTATCCCTATAAACTTTTACTCCCTATCATTGTTTCTTTTGAATGAAGAATTATTTAATTGTAGGTGGGTCGTCGGGAATAGGGTTGCAGTTGGTTCAGAATTTGTCTGTCAACAATCGCGTTTTTGCAACTTTTTGCAATTCTCAACCTGCTGAAATTTCAAATGTTACATACTCTCATTTAAATGTTTTGGATGAGCAATTAGATTTAACCTTCGTTCCTGATACAATTGATGGAATTGTATACTGCGTAGGAGCCATCAATCTAAAGCCGTTTGCAAGAATCGCAGAAGCAGATTTTATTGCTGATTACAGAAAACAAGTGGGAGGAGCTATTCGCATCATTCAAAATATCTTACCGAAACTTAAATTATCTGAAAATCCAAGTATCGTATTGTTTTCAACCGTTGCGGTACAATTGGGATTTCCATTTCATAGCATGGTTGCAAGTTCTAAAGGAGCAATTGAAGGACTTACCAAGGCGTTAGCTGCTGAGCTTGCACCTAAAATTAGAGTGAATTGCATTGCCCCTTCAATTACAAATACCCCTTTAGCTGCAAATTTGCTCAATACAGAGGAGAAAATTGCGGCGAATGCTCAGCGACATCCATTGAAAAAAATTGGTGAACCTAAAGATCTGGCGAATATGGCAACGTTTCTGCTTTCCGATAATTCTGCTTGGATTACAGGACAAATTTTACATGTTGATGGGGGAATGTCCACCTTAAAACTATAATGAAACGTCCCTGGAATTTGGTGAATGTACCCGTTTACAGTATTTCAAGTAAACAAAATCACACCACCAATATGAATATTTGCACCTATGTTTCTGCTGTGAGTATGGAGCCCAAGCGTTACATGGTGGCAATTTATCACAACACTCAAACCCTTGAAAATGTAAAGGATGGGCAATCTTTTGTGCTTCAATTATTATCGGAAATGCAATATGGACTTGTGAGAAATTTTGGACAGAAATCAGGGAAATCATTCGATAAACAAGGATTTATTAATCGTAAAAACATTCAAAATAAGTTACCAAAAGAAAATCCATATTCCACAATTTTTTGGAATAACTTTGAAGTTCTTTCAAATGCGGTTTCTATTTTACTCTTAAAACCACTTCAAATCATCAAGGCCGGTGATCACGATATGTTTTTATGTGATGTTGTTTCGTTTGAAAATTTGAACGATACGCCCATTTTAACATTGGATGTTTTACGACAAAAAAAGTTAATTAGAATATGAAATTGACAGACGAAGATTTAGATAGGATCATTGAAATGGCCTGGGAAGATAGAACTCCTTTTGAAGCCATAGAAGTGCAATTTGGATATACAGAATCTATGGTGATTCAACTGATGCGCAGCACATTAAAGCGCAGTAGTTTTAACCTATGGAGAAAAAGAGTGAACTCAGGAGTGAGTCAAAAACACAAACATAAAAGAAATCAAGATATTCAACGATTTAAGTGCAAACTTCAAAATCAAATATCTAACAATAAAATAAGTAAACGATAAAAATGCCTACAACTGAATATAACGAAATTTTAGCAAAAATCCAAAAAATCAATCCAATTAATTACGGACGAACTCGCAACAATCTCAAAGGGGCTGTAACTCAGCTATCTCCATACGTTTCGAGAGGTGTCATTTCTACCAAGCAAATTATGGAAGTGGTTTTGTCTAAAGGATATAAATTGTCGCAATGCGAAAGATTATTACAACAGCTAGCTTGGAGAGATTATTTCCAAAGGGTGGGTGAAACGTCTCCCAATCTTTATGAAGTTGATGTTAAGAAACCTCAAGAACATGCACTAGACGATATGATTCCTCAGGTTGTTTTGGATGCAAATACAGGAATTTCGGCAGTTGATGATTGTATTAATGGCTTATACCAATACGGATACATGCACAATCACGTGCGTATGTATGTAGCTTCGATTGTGTGTAATGTTGGCCGCTCTGCTTGGAAAAACCCAGGAAAATGGATGTATTATCATTTGCTGGATGCCGATTTTGCAAGTAATTTTTTAAGTTGGCAATGGGTTTGTGGTTCGTTTAGCACCAAATTGTATTTTGCCAATCAAGAAAATATCAATCGTTATTGTGAAACCGATGATTATGGAACTTTCTTAGATAAAGAATACCGTGAGTTTAATGCATTGGTGGTGCCAGATGTCCTTCAAGAAAAAAAACACATAGAATTAAAGACTACCTTGCCTGAAAGCGTAGCCCCTAAATTAGATGAAAATCTTCCAACGGTCATCTATAATTACTACAATTTAGATCCAATTTGGAGGTCCACAGAAAATGTGAATAGGGTATTGTTACTCGAGCCATCGCATTTTGAAAAATTCCCAATTTCAGAAATGAATCTCAATTTTTGCCTAGATTTGGCAAAAAACATTGAGAATATTCAAATTTATGTTGGTGAATTCTCTGATTTAGAAAAATTACAACCTTCTGCCAATTTTATTTCTAAAAAACACCCATTGTTTAGCCATTATAAAGGTGAAAAAGATGAGCGCGATTGGATGTTTCCTGAAGTTGTTACAACGCAACCTTCGTTTTTTAAATATTGGGAGAAAATCATGAAAACCCCAACATTCAAGAAAATTAAAATTAAATAATGATCATTTCTGCACAACAATTGAATGAAATGGAAACCCGATACAGGGCTTCATTGATTAATTCATTGGGTGGATTTAAAAGTGTGGTGCTTATTGGTACCAAATCGGCTCAAAACAAAACCAATTTGGCCATTTTTAACTCGCTATTTCACATAGGGGCCAACCCGCCTCTATGTGGTTTTATTGTGCGTCCGGATGCTTCGCCAAGACATACTTTACAGAATATTTTAGACACTAACTTTTACACAATCAATCATATTCATGAGGGTATTTATAAAAATGCCCATCAAGCTTCTGCGCGTTATGACGCAGACGTTTCGGAATTTGAGGCAGTAAAACTTACAGAAGAATATTTTGAGGGATATGACGCTCCTTTTGTGCACGAATCGCACTTGAAATTTATTTGTGAGTTTAAGCAAAAAATAGATCTTGAAATCAATGGCACAATCATGATCATTGGTCAAATTCAAGAAATTATTTTACCAGATCATTGTTTAGGAAAAGATGGGTTTGTTGACATCGAATTGGCTGAAACCATCACTTGTAGTGGTTTAGATAGTTATCATAGCACAAAAAAAATAGGTCGTTTATCGTATGCCAAAACACATAAATGGCCCGAAAATATCTAAATGAAAAGAAACGGTTCACAGGTAAAAAAGTCTGATTTACCGCAAAAGATTTGTGTAACGTGTGGTAAACCTTTCACTTGGCGTAAAAAGTGGGAAAAGGTTTGGGATGAAGTGAAATATTGCAGCGATCGTTGTCGTTCGAATCGTTGAAATTGCAAGAGTATTACATTAAAATGACATAAAACGTTGTTATATACTCATTTGAGTGTATTTTTTATGGTCTTCTTCTAATATATTTGTAAATAATGGTGTGGTTGAAACGTGATTAGATACATTGAAAACAAAGAAACCAATGAAAAATCAAATTTATTTAACCTTAATTTTGGCGTTTTTAAGCATCCAAAAATTGAGTGCTCAACAATCGCAATTAGAAAATTTACAATCGTCAAGTTCCAATGCTAAAACGCATTTGAGTCAGACAACACAAGCTCAAAACCTTGAGTTTCTCGTGTATCCAAATCCAACCACAAATATTTTAAATTTACCCGGAAATGACGATTACGATTATATGGTATTTGATATGACAGGAAAGCGCTTGCAATACGGAAAAACGAGGAATGTCATTCAATTTGGTCGACTTCCTGCTGGTTTTTATATTTTAAAAGTGTATTGCAGTTCTGGAACTTGGACAAAAGAAATAGGAAAACAAGATTAAGCAAATTGGCTTAGTTTTGCACCATGGCAGTGTTGCTCCCCAAATGTTCTGAATTTAATCTTGAAGCTGGCTGTGATGAAGCAGGTAGGGGTTGTTTGTCGGGACCAGTAGTGGCTGCCGCTGTGATTCTTCCCGAAGGTTTTTACCACCCATTTCTCAATGATAGCAAACAAGTTTCAAAAAAACACAGGGATGAACTGAAGCCTTATATTATAGAAAATGCTCTTGATTGGGCCGTGGGTGTATGTTCCCCAAAAGAAATTGATGAAATGAATATTCTCAATGCCAGTATTTTAGCCATGCACAAAGCTTTGAGTCAGTTGAAAATTTCACCTGAATTTATAGCCGTTGATGGCAATCGATTTAAAAAATATGCCGAAATTCCACATGCCACTCAAATCAAAGGCGATGGACGATTTTTAAACATTGCAGCAGCCAGTATTTTAGCGAAAACATTTCGTGATGATATCATGGAGGAACTTCATCTCGAATATCCTCAATACGCATGGAATTCAAATATGGGGTATCCCACAATTGCACATAGAAACGCAATTCGTGAATTTGGTGCTACAAAATATCACCGAATGACATTTCAATTGCTGCCACGACAAATGACATTAGATTTATAAATGTAATAACTTAGTGAGGTTTAGAATGGTTCCTCTCCCATATTTAATGAAAGATTCCAACCATTGGCACATGCAAATGTATATGCCATTGACTCCATAAAAAATTCCTCCTTTGATGAAATAATTCTTCAAGAATTTTAATGTAGGACTTGTAATGAATTTTAAAAAAATGGTCATCAAATTGGAGTCTTCCAATGTTTTTGATCCAATTTTCCCGAATTTAACGGCTTGTTTTAAGACTGCGTTTCTATCTGAATAAGTATAGTGTAATAGATCGCCTTGTAGGTGTCTAACTGCCAATGGGTCTTGCAGTTCAAATCGGTCATGAGGATTGGTTCCTTTCCAACATCCAAAGCGTTTATACCAAAGTCTCAACTTTCTATCGGGATACCAACCACAACCTTTGATTGGGTTGCCACCCAAATGATTCAAACGATTCATGGTGTAGCCATAAATGGGTTTGTTGTCTGGTGTTTTTTCAGAAAATTGATTTTGCTTGATGGTTAGAATGGCTTCCGATAGTTCTGGGCTCAAACATTCATCGGCGTCTAAACTAAGCACCCAGTCGAAATTTGCTTGCAATCGGGCCCAGTTTTTCTGCTGTATATGTCCCTCAAAAGCATGTTGTACAACCGTAGCACCCATGTTTTCAGAAATTTCGCAGGTTCTATCAGTTGAAAAACTATCAACAACAATTATTTCATCGGCAAGAGATTTTACAGATTGTATACAATTTCCAATGTTGTTTTCTTCATTGAAAGTAATAATCACAACTGAAAGCCTACCGCGATGCATGTGATGCAAAATTAAGGTTTAATGTTTAATGTCCGCCTTCAATTTTATTGTCGAATTCTATACCTTGTTTCTTCAATGAGTTCTTTACAAAAAACGCAAAATAGGTTAAGTATAAGAAGGCAATTGTTGCAATAACAAACGATTCGTGGATACCAATGATATCAGCAAGTTTTCCTTGAATAGGAGGTAAGATTGCACCACCTAAAATCATCATCACTAAGAAACCAGCACCTTGCGATTGATATTTGCCCAAACCTGCAACAGATAATGAGAAAATACACGGCCACATGATCGATAGGAATAAACCAGCTGACAAGAATGCATAAATTCCAATACTTCCAGTGTTTAAAAGTCCTACGATGGTTGCAACAGTTCCTAAAATTCCAAACACCAACAAGGTAAATGCAGGTTTGTCGTTAGAAATGAAAAATGCCAACATTTGTACAATCACACACAAGAAGTACCATTTTAAAGGCACAATGTTATAACCTGCCATCCATGTAAAGAACATCACAACACCAAATGCAATCAATGGCATAAAGGTTCTGAGCCATTTTTTTGCCATTTCCGATAAATTTAAGGCACTTACGGCACCTGTCCAACGGCCAATCATCAAGCTACCCCAATACATTGCAATAAAAGGTGCAATTTCGCTCGAGGTGAATCCGCCAAACGATTCTTTCTTCAATAACTCCCCTAAATTACTGCCAATGGCAACTTCAACACCCACATAAACAAATATTGCCAACATGCCTAAACTCAACTGAGGATATTGCATTGCTCCCCATCCTTGAGGAGATTTTTTACTCGATACAAATGCAAATAATAATCCGCCAACAACAACAACCAAGCCCAATATCAACCAATTTAAACGGGTTTTTTCTAAGGGACGTTTTAACGATTTAATTGAATCTCCAACAGTTTTGAATTCAGGATTTTTTTCCAAAGTAGAATTCAGTTCTTTTTCGGTAAGGTTAGGTTGTGCAGCGCTCAATGATTTTTTGATGTCACCTTGTTTTGCTTCCAATTTTACAATTTCATAGGCTTCTTGACTCTTATAACTACTAAAAACTGGAATGAAACACACAACCAACAATGCGGTCATTGCCAACAATGAATTCATAGCCTTTTTAGCTTTTTCAGGCTTTTCTTCAAAAATTCCAGACGGTACTTTTTTAGAAACCCCGAACATTGCTGCAATTAAAATGAATAACAATCCAACGGCAGCATATAAAATAATGACTTTGTTTAAGCTCAACGCAGCAATATCTTCATCTTTAATTGCCGATGCTTTACCAAATAAACTTAACGCAACAATTAATGGGCCAATTGAAGTTCCTAAACTATTGATACCTCCTCCTAGGCTAATTCGATTACTTCCCGTTGATTCATCACCAAGGGAAATCATAAAAGGGTTGGCCGATGTTTGTTGTAAAGAGAAACCCAAGGCAACCACAAAAAGTCCCATTAACATTCCTCCAAACACATTCATATAAACCGAAATAATCATGATTGCAGCACCCAATGCTGAAAATGCCAAACCGTAAACAATACTCTTCTTGTAGCCCCAAGTACCAACCAAATCTTGGTTTTTTACTGAGCCAGCAACAAATAAAAACAATGCACCTATAAAATACGCCAAATAAAAAGCAAAATCAATGAGCTGACTTTGGAACTGATCTAAGTGAAAATAATTTTTGCAAAAAGGAATAAAAACGCTATTTCCAGCGGCAATAAATCCCCAAAAAAAGAACACTGTGGTTAGCGTTGATAAAGCTCCGTAATTTGTTGGTTTTAACTGTTGACTCATCTGTTTTGATTTTATGATTCAACAAATAAAACCAAATTTGTTTGAAGTTCAAAAAAATA
>JACCDW010714975.1_pt1 | contig 20925 bp, 19 predicted proteins | sample 7449781 | NCBI WGS metagenome assembly JACCDW01 (sample SAMN15323449, study PRJNA562643) | freshwater metagenome | isolation source: river surface water | place: USA:Blue River Watershed | collected 2017-08-18
GATGTTTCTGAAAACATCTTCCAAGACACGCATCATGGTGGCGCGGTCTATGTTTTTAAATTCCTTAAATTCCGAGAAACTTTCTACGAGGTTGATTCCCAAGTCTTTGGCTTTGGCTTTCATGGTTATTTGAAACTTAAAATTATTGTTGCGTTTTTAATTGAAACAAAATCTAATGCAATGATTTCGCTTCGAGTTTTTTTACCTTTTTCGGGTATGAATTTTTCCATTATAAACGTTGGAAGTTCGCTGTGAGGTGCAGCAGGCACTTCGGTAATTATTTCTGGTTGTGAAATTTGAGGAACAGCTAAATGAGGTTTATTCGCTTGAATTTCCTCTGGCTCTTCATCAAATCGTCTATGAACTTTCTTTTTCGGTTCTTTTTTAATCTTGGGTGGTTTTTGTAAAGACAACCAAATTTCCCAAGATTCAACCCAATGTTCATGCAATTCTTCCAATGAATTTGCTACTCCTAATAATTGTGCTTCAAAGGATTGACCATCTGTGGTTATGATAGCAAATCGTCTTCCACAATGTTTATTAAATTGTTTTGCGTTGGTTAATGGTCTATCGGCACCAGGCGACGAAATTTCGAAAGTAAAGGGAGTTTCGTCGAAATCACCTTCATCAATAAGATTGGAAATATGTCTGGTAAAATCGGTGAGCGTTTTCATGTTCAGTGGGGTTTCGCTGTCCATGAAAAAAATGAAATTATTTTGTCCAGTCCGTTCTCTTCCAGTTAGAAAAATATCGAATGCCGATGCCTCGGATTCTACCATGTTGGAGATTTTATCGAACAATTCTTTCATAATCAATCGTACTTAAAAATTTTAGTCAACAAAAAAGGGGACTGCTTTTGGCGATCCCCTTCAAGGTTTTCCAAGAAAGTTTTGCAAATATACGAAAAAATCTTGTAAAAATTATGTTTAGTTGGTGAGTTCTATTTCGTATGGTAATGAAGTCAGTTTTTTGCAATAGTCTTTTGTAATTAGAGTATACAATCGTTGTTTTGGCCTGGGCCTTAGATGCTAAGTAAATCGAGACGGATGCCGATGTGAATTATTGATCTTTCATGATGCTTGCTGAAAGGATTTTAATATCTTTTTCGGGTCTGTCGTTTCTGTCGGTAACTGTACTTTCTATAAAATCTAGTACATGATAACCAGAAATTAGTTTCCCAAATACAGTATACTGATTGTCTAGGTGTGGCGTTCCACCCCAGTTCATGTATCTTTTTTTAACGCTGTCTGGGATTTTGTTGAAAAGGGCATCTAATTTAGGTTGACATAAAGCTTGTACTTCTTGTTGTAATTGATCAAGAGCTTCTTGATTACCAGTTTGAGAATAATATTGACCGCGTTTATTGTATTCTATATTTGCTGGATTGGCAATAAAATCTTGGAATACTGAATTTCCTAAAGCCAACCTCAAATCGGCTTCGGAGTATTTTGTTCCAGAAACGATAAAAAACTGCGATCCACTGCTTCGTTTCATTGGGTTCACTTGGTCTGCTTGTCTAGCAGCCGATAACGCTCCACGGAAATGATACAGCGTATCTTTAATTTCTGAGGGCAATGTATAACCTGGGTCGCCATCCCCTAACATAGCCCCACTACGAGCTAGTTTTGATTTCGGGTCACCGGTTTGTATCATAAAGTTCTTAATCACTCTATGAAATAAAACGCCATCATAGAATTTTGAATTTACTAATTTAACAAAATTATCATGGTGTTCTTTTTGAGCAGGATTTAAAGCTACTACCATAGTTCCTGCCGAAGTTTTTATTTCAACACGAGTCCAGTGAGCAGGAGCCGTTGAATCACTGTAATCTATCCCATTACCGGTATTAGATTCGGTTTTATTGGAGTCTGCGGAAAAGCTATCCATGAGATTTACGGAATTTTTATTACCACAGCCCAGATTAAAGGCTGTTGCCGATGTTAAGATGGCTGCAATAATGATGGTTTGTTTTAATTTCATGATGATTAATTAGATTCGAAAATACAACTAAAAGGTTAGGATCTCTTCGGCCTCAAAATATTCAATTATGTGTTGTCTCAACAAATTCTCTTGTTCCAAATATGCTAAGTTAGGCAGAGGTTTTGTGTTTTCCCAAACGGGCCAACCTTTTTGATTAAATCCCAATTGTGTGTAATATCCAGAATAGCTTAGGACTTTGCAATTGGCAATGTGCATTAAATGGACTTTCTCTTCTTTGGTAAAGTTTTTATCGGGTAACACTCCAAGTTCACGAATACCAATTAAAAATAAAATTGCATTTAAATCGGGTTTCTTTTGGAAGTTTTCTTCAACAAATGCTAAGATTTTTAGCCATTTTTCTTTTATTTCTTGTTGTAGTGTAGGCGGGACTTTATCTTCAAAAATACTGGACATACTTTGGGTTTATTAAGGATTTAAATTAAGTTGCAACTGTTAGAAAGTTACTTTGATCTGCGAAGTTCGTTAAATCTGGGCAATTCTATCGTTAATTTTGTACATATGTCTGCGGGCAGAAATTTTATAAATCAGTTATTTGATCGGGCAAAGAACGTATCGGATGTGTTCACTGTGAAGCATGTTCGAGCGGTAAAATGGCAGGAGAGAACCTTGCGAAAAATGCTATTTAAAGCACGTAATACTGCATTTGGCAGGGAGTTTGGCTTTGAAGATTTATTGTTAGAATCCAATCCTATGGCTGCTTTTAGAGCCAAAGTTCCCATAGTAAATTATGAAGGAATGCGACCTTGGTGGCAGCGACAATATCAAGGAGAATCGGATATTACATGGCCGGGTAGCCCAAAATATTTTGCATTAAGTAGCGGTACAACAGCGGGAAGCAGTAAGTATATTCCTGTTGGGGACGATCAATTAAAAGCCATTAAAAAAGCAGGGTTGAGGCAGTTGTTTGGAATTGCAAAAACCGATATTCCCAAGGATTTTTTCACTAAACACTATTTGATGATTGGTGGAAGTACAGATTTACAATACAATGGGTTTAATTACAGTGGGGATTTAAGTGGTATCACCATGGATAATGTTCCTTTTTGGATGGATCGTTTTACCAAGCCAACGGATGAAATAAAACGCGAAAAGGATTGGCACAGTAAAATTGAAATCATGGTAAAAGAAGCGCCGAATTGGGATGTTTCGATGATTGCTGGTGGACCTGCATGGGTAAAAATGCTTCTTGAGAAAGTTATTGCCCACTATGGATTAAATAATATCCATGAGATTTGGCCTCATTTTAGTGTTTATTCATGGGGAGCAGTTTCTTTATCGCCCTATAAAGATCAAATTGATTCGATGTTAGGGAAGCCAATTATGTATTTTGAGACCTATTTGGCAAGCGAAGGTTTTATTGCTTATCAGAATCGATTGAATGCCGATGGAATGACATTGGCATTGAGAAATATGATGTTTTTTGAATTTATTCCTTTCGATGAGCATCATTTTTCTGATACCGGTGAACCATTGGATCCGCATTTTGCATTGGGAATTGCCGATGTGGAGGAGGGTAAGGATTATGCCATCGTAATTACTACGTGCGGTGGTGCATGGCGATATTTAATTGGTGATACCGTTCGATTTGTAAATTTGGATGCTTGTGAAATTAAAATTACCGGTAGAACAAAGCAATTTTTAAGTATTTGTGGTGAGCACTTAAGTGTAGATAATATGAACGATGGTGTGTTAACTACTGCGCACGATTTGGGTTTCCACTGTCCTGAATACACGGTAAAAGGCTACAAAAATGCTGCAGGTGTTATGAGTCATCGATGGTTTTTAAGTTGTGATAATGATGAGTTATTAAGTAAACATTCTGAGGTTGCTGCAGCTTTGGATGCTAAGCTTTCGGAGTTAAACGACGATTATGCTACAGAGCGAAAACATGTATTAACCAATATGCATTTACATTTATTTCCAGAATCTGTTTTTTATGATTTTATGGACCGCCGAGGTAAGTTGGGTGGGCAAGCAAAGTTTCCCCGAGTGATGCCTGACGCAATGTTTGCAGAATGGATACAATTTTTAGATGAAACTCAATCAGGCTGGGGTGGAATGGATTGATAATCGATATGGACTCAATTGATTTAAATAGAGAGACGGAAGCGAATTCTTACCATCAGTCATTAGAGAATTTGAGTTTTCTCGATCTTGTGGCGGGCATTAATCAAGAAGACGCGATTTTGCACGAAAGGGTGGCGGATGAATTGTCTAAAATTGCGGAATTGTGTGAATTGGTTCATACAAGAATGAAGGACGGAGGCAGGTTATTTTATTTGGGTGCCGGCACTAGTGGCCGATTGGGAATTGTGGATGCTAGTGAATGTCCGCCTACCTATGGAGTTGATTTTGATCGTGTTATTGGAATTATTGCTGGTGGGGATGGCGCAATACGAAAAGCCGTGGAATTCGCTGAAGACAGTTGGGAACAGGGGTGGAAAGATTTAGAGTTCTATAAATGTTGTGAAAAAGATGCGGTAATTGGCATTGCGGCAAGTGGAAGAACGCCCTATGTATTAGGTGCATTAAAAGCGTGTAAGGAACGAGGTATTTTTACCGGCGGTGTTGCCTGTAATAAAAATTCAGAGTTAGGCAAGCTGGCCGATGTGTGTGTGGAAGTGGCTACGGGTCCAGAATTTGTAACTGGAAGTACTCGCATGAAGGCAGGTACGGCAACGAAGATGGTACTGAACATGATTACCACATCCGTTATGATTAAGTTGGGTCATGTAAAGGGAAATAAAATGGTAGACATGCAGCTTACCAATTTAAAGTTGATCGAGCGAGGCACACGGATGGTGATGGAAGAGACAGGTTTGGATTATGAATCGGCTAAAAAATTACTTTTGGAGCAAGGATCTGCGAGAAAAGCCGTAGACGCTCATCAATGAAATATTGGGAGTTATCCATGAACTTTCCCTGTGATTGATTTACAGATTTTAAGCTTCTATGGGATTTATTAGGCAAGAATTTCCCATGTCTTATCGGCCAATAATCTAACGGTATGGAGCCAAGATTGGTATGGGATTTTGCTTCCCCATTCGTGAGGGCCTACCATAGAAAGTACCTGAGTACCATCTTCTTTTTGGTACAAATGATAAATGCCGTTAATGACAGGTTCAAAATTGATATCGGCTTTGTAAATATTATGCGATATTTCCAACCGTTCTTCGATGGCTTTAGCTTGCTTAATGAGCAATTCGGCCTGTTTTCTGAGCATGGAAATTTGCTGTTCAGCTTGATGCTGCATGGATTCATGCGCATTGGCCTTTAGTAAACGTTTGTCAACAGGTTCAATTTTGGGTGATGTAACCGTTAGTGCATAGGGTGCGGCATGTAATTCTCCTTGGTAAATAGCTTCACGGAGATAACGAGGTCTGCTGTCTATGGCTTCGATTGCACCGTTCTCTGGTAAGCTATCATTAGAATTTAATGCAGCATTATCTGCTTTGTTTTCTTCGTGTGAAAGTGGGGAATCGTTGTTGTTCTCAAACAGCATGTAAAATGATTAACAATGCTTATTCCATTTCGTTTAATTTACCCAGTTATTTTTTACCAGGAGTTCAGCAATTTGAATAGCATTGGTTGCTGCGCCTTTTCGAAGATTATCAGATACCACCCAAAGATTTAATGTGTTTGGCATGGAATCATCTTTTCTTAATCGACCTACAAAAACATCGTCTTTATCGTGGGCCGTAATTGGCATCGGGTATAAGTAGTTATTGGGTTCATCCTGTAAGGTTACACCCGGGGCATGCTGCAGAAGACTTTTTATTTGATCTATGGTGAAATCCTTGTTGAAAGTGGCATTGATACTTTCTGAATGACCGCCAACTGTTGGAATACGGACGGTAGTTGCGGTAATGCCTGTATCGGTTAGATCCATGATTTTTTTGGTTTCTAACATCATTTTCATCTCCTCCTTGGTGTATCCATTTTCTAAAAATACATCAATATGAGGTAATACATTTAAATCGATAGGATGGGGATAAACCGTTGGGCCATCAACCCCTTTTCTTTCGTTAAATAATTGTGTTACGGCTTTTTGACCTGTACCTGTAACACTTTGGTAAGTGCTTACTACTATTCGTTTTAATCCCAACTGATCGTGCAGCGGTTTCAATGCCACTACCATTTGAATGGTTGAGCAATTGGGGTTGGCAATGATAAATTTATCTTTTTGAAGATGTTGTGGATTCACTTCTGGAACTATCAAGGGTATGTTGGCTTCCATTCTCCAAGCCGAAGAGTTGTCTACAACGTACGCACCGTTTTCTGCAAATTTTGGAGCCCATTCTTTGCTTACGGTACCGCCGGCCGAGAAAATCGCAATAGCAGGTCTTTTTTCTACCGCTTCAGCTATTGAAATAATTGGGATTGCCTGATTCTTAAAATGGATGGTTTTGCCAATACTGGATTCTGATGCCACAGGCAGCAATTCCGTAACTGGGAAGTTTCTTTCTTCTAATAATTCCAACATTTTAGTGCCTACTAGTCCAGTAGCACCAACAACAGCAACTTTCATGATTTTTATTTTTGTGAATCTTTGCTAATGGAATCTTGAGCCATTAGTGCTTCAAAATCCGATGCTTGTGAAGTACTGTCTGTAGAGTCTTGAACTCCTTTTTCTTCTTCTGTGAATGCGCCTTCGGGTTTGGAGGAGCAGGATTGTTGGCTTACGCTAAAAGCAATGATTGCAGCAATAGTGAGCACGGTTACAGAGATTTTTTTCATGGTTAAAATATATCTAGGGCTTCAAATAATTCGGTTGTTAGTTCAAAGTTCTTTTCTCCCAGTGTTGTTTCGGGTTCGCAGTTTATACTGATTAATTCTGGTAACAGCGCTGCGATGATAGAAGCATTGGATTGAAAATCGGAGATGTTGATTATAAGGTTGGGGGTGCTTATAATTTCCTTAGAAAATTGATCTAAGGATTTTGGAAAGAAATGAAAGTATACGGAGGGTATTTCTTTGAAATTGTCGGCATTCAATTGACTTAGATCGGAGCTATTTACAATCCATTCGTAATTTTTAGCGTTTGGAATATTTTTAATCCAAAAGGAAAAAGACTCCGCCTTGCATTCTAATGTATTTACCGGTAAAATGGTACACCAACTTATGGCAGTTTCCAGTAATTCTATTTCCGTTAATTCAATAGCTAATTTAGGTCCGGCACACCATCCAATAATTTCTTGAACTTTACTAATGGGTAATTGATTAAGTGTAAAACCAACCCATTCCGATAATGCGGATGAAGCGTATCGGGCATCATTGAGGTCTTGTATTTGATTGAATTTAATTTTCATAAGCTAAAAAAAAGGGCTGCGTTTGCAGCCCTTTCAATGTTATACTAACAATTTAACGGGCTCTTCGAGATAGTCTTTTAACGTTTTCAAGAATTGTGCTCCAGTTGCACCATCCACAACGCGGTGGTCACAACTTAGGGTCACCTTCATCACCTTCACGGGTTTTATTTCTCCGTTCACAACACCTACAGTTTCTTTTACGCCACCAACGGCTAATATACATGCATCCGGGGGATTAATGATTGCCGTGAATTCATCAATTCCAAACATTCCCAAATTGCTTATTGTGAAAGTATTTCCGGCCCAATCTTGGGGTTGTAATTTCTTTTCTTTTGCTTTCTTACCATACTCTTTTACCTCGGAAGAGATTTGAGATAATGATTTTTGATCGGCAAAACGTACAACGGGTACAAGTAATCCATCTTCAACAGCCATGGCTACTCCTATGTGGATGTGATGATTGTATCGGATTTTACTACCTAACCAACTTGAATTGATGTTTGGGTTTTTGCGTAACGATGCTGCGGTAGCTTTTACTACCAAATCGTTCATGGAAATTTTCACATCAGAAATAGCATTCATCTGCTCTCTTGCAGCAGAGGCTTTATCCATATTTATTTCTACTGTTAAGTAGAAGTGAGGAGCAGTAAATTTAGATTCCGCTAAACGAGAAGCGATCGTTTTTCTCATTTGAGAAACATTTACTTCGTGGAAGCTTTCTACACCGGAAACTGGTGCCGAAATAACGGTTGTTGCAGATGCGGCAGGGCTATAGTTTTCGATATCTTTTTTAACTATTCTACCATTTTCACCTGACCCCGCTATATCTTGAATATTTATACCCTTTTCCTCGGCTAATTTTTTCGCCAATGGCGAAGCTTTCAGTCTGTCTGAACTGGGCAAGTTATTTGTATTTGCTGCCGGAGCTGTTGTGGTTGGGGTGCTTGGAGTTGAAGCAGGGGAAGCACTTGCAGGTGTAACAGCCGCAGTAGTAGTTTCGGCTACGTTATTTTCTGACGCTGCCGATACGTTGTTGCCACTTAGCAATGATTGGAAATCTTCGCCAGCCGCACCAACAATTGCGATAATACTATCTACTGGTGTTGCATCGCCTTCTGATACAGCCAAATGAAGGATGGTGCCTTTTGCGTACACCTCCATGTCCATAGTGGCTTTGTCTGTTTCTACTTCAGCGAGAATATCCCCGCTTTTAACGCTGTCTCCAACTTTATAATTCCACTTAACAATGACACCTTCAGTCATGGTGTCGCTCATCTTGGGTAATCGTACAATTTCAGCCATGATTAATGAGGGTACAAACTTACGAGTTTTTTTGTTTGGAAGGGATGCTAGTTTTTGGAAAAAAAGGTTAAAATCTGAGGTTTGAAAGGAATCTATAATGTTGAACTACTGAATGTTGATTTTTTGCATTTGTAAAGGAGATGAATGCATGTTAATATTGAATATTGTATTTTATGCAGCATCAGCCGTTTGTTTACGAGGATTTTTTGAAATATGTATTAAAGCATGGCACACATAAAACGGATAGAACGGGGACAGGTACTATCAGTGTTTTTGGGGGTCAATTGCGTTTTGATTTACAGCAGGGATTTCCATTAATCACTAGTAAAAAGGTTCATTTAAAGAGTATCATCTATGAGTTATTATGGTTTCTTAAAGGGGAAACAAATATTGCTTACTTAAAACAAAATGGTGTTTCTATATGGGACGAATGGGCTGATGAACATGGAGAACTAGGCCCAGTTTACGGAAAACAATGGCGCAGTTGGGAAGCAAAAGACGGGAAAGTTATTGATCAAATTCAAGAGGCTTTGGATTTAATCAAGAATTCGCCCGATAGCAGAAGGATACTAGTGAATGCTTGGAACGTTGGAGAGATACATTCGATGGCTTTGATGCCATGCCATACCATGTTTCAATTTTATGTTGCCAATGGGAAGTTAAGCTGCCAGTTGTATCAGCGGAGTGCGGACTTGTTTTTAGGAGTTCCGTTTAACATTGCTAGCTATGCATTATTAACAATGATGATGGCACAGGTATGCGGGCTACAGCCAGGAGATTTTGTTCACACATTTGGCGATGCTCATATATATTCTAATCATTTGGAGCAAGTGAATTTGCAATTGTCTAGGGTGCCAAAGCCTTATCCTACAATGCGTTTGAATGCTGAAATCAAGGATTTGTTTAACTTTACTTTTGAAGATTTCAACCTAGAAAACTATGATCCCTGGCCAGCAATAAAAGCACCGGTTGCGATTTAATTGGTGATAGGATAAATGCGGGTAGTAATTGAAGAAATTCGACTAAAAGTTTAGGGGTAATATCATCTATTCGTGTAACATCCTTCGTGTTCAATCGTCATTTAAATATTTTACAAGTTACTTTATCAATTAGTTAATAGATTTAATGGGTATATTTTATTTTTATTTTGTGTCTAGATTGTTAGATGCGAACAAGTTAAAGTGTTTATTAATCGTATTATTATCTTCGGTCCCAGGATTCATTTTTTCGCAATCGTTTACCGTTAGTGGGTATATACGAGAAAAAGGCAGTGGGGAAATGTTAGGAGGAGTAAGTGTTGGCACTGATGCGGAGAAAACCAGTAGTAATAACTATGGATTTTATACTTTTCAAATTACTGCAGGGAAACGCAGTGTAGTTTATTTTCAGGCACCTGGTTTTGTAGTGGATAGTTTGGTGGTGCAAGGGGATAAAGATGTTGCCTATAATGTAGAATTAGCGGTTATTGAGAAGATCGGGTTGGTGGAAATTTCGGTTCGAAAAAGTACCATTGCGGATAAGGCCGAGATGAGTAAAATTGACATTCCGGTTCAGCAGATAAAGGATATTCCTGCATTATTGGGTGAAAAGGATGTGCTGAAGGTTATTCAACTATTGCCAGGTGTGCAAAAAGGGGGTGAGGGACAGAGTGGTATTTATGTTCGAGGGGGTGGACCTGATCAAAATTTGATTATTTTGGATGAAGCAACTGTGTATAATGCCAATCATTTATTTGGATTTTTTTCGTTGTTTAACGGAGATGCATTGCGCAGTGTAGAATTGGTAAAAGGCGGGTTTCCGGCAAGATACGGAGGCAGATTATCCAGTGTGATAGAGATGAACATGAAAGAGGGTAATTTGAATAAATACTCCGGGGAATTTGGAATTGGATTGATAAGTTCTCGTGGGTTAATTGAGGGACCGATTAAGAAAAATAAGAGTTCATTTATGATTTCGGGTAGAAGAACCTATGCCGATATTCTGGCCCAACCTTTAATTATGGCGGCTACGAATGGAAGTAACGCTGGATATTACTTTTACGATTTAAATGCCAAGGCAAATTATATCCTTAGTGATAAAGATAAAATTTACATCTCGGGTTATTTCGGCAGGGATAAGTTCTATTTTACCGATAAGCAAAATGGTCAATCGCTTAAAACCAATTTTGGTTGGGGCAATCGAACATTAACTACTCGTTGGAATCATCAATTCAATAAGCGAACGTTTGCGAATTTATCGGCCATTTACAGTCATTATGATTTAAATATTGAAGTGAATTTAAAAGAGAGAAATTCTCCAGAATTTTTATTGAAATATCAAAGTATCATCGACGATTATGGACTGAAGTATGATATCGATTGGTCCCCAAACAACAAACATAAGGTTAGGTATGGGTTATCGGCAATAAACCATCAATTTCAACCATCGGCAACCGTTTTGAAATTAGGACCAAATAGTCCGGTTAATAGGAAATCGGAGATTATTCAGACCTACGAGAGTGGTATTTATATGGAGGATCAGATAAAATATGGAAGATGGAATTTGTATCCGGGTATCCGTATTTCACATTATTATGTAGAGGGAAAAAATTGGGTTAAACCAGAAACGCGTTTTTCTGCAGGGTATCAGATTAGAAAAGATTTGGCGATAAAAACGAGTGCTGCTACCATGTGGCAATACATACACTTATTGAGTAATACGGGATTAGGTCTGCCTACGGATTTGTGGATTCCTGCTACACCAAAAGTAGGGCCTATGAAAAGTGAGCAAGTAGCTTTGGGTATTGCTAAAGACTACAACAAAGGGTTTAGTGTTAGTTTGGAGGGGTATTATAAAGTATTATCGGATATAATCACCTACAAGGAGGGGGCATCGTTTATCCTACAAAATGATTTCTTTGATCCTTCGGTGCCGGTAAACAAAAAAGCTTGGGAAAGTCAGGTTACTTCTGGAAAAGGATGGAGTAAGGGTATGGAGTTGTTTTTGCAAAAGAAGGTAGGTAGACTAAGTGGTTGGGTTGGGTATACGTTGAGTTGGACGGAGTTGCAATTTGACTCTGTTAATGCGGGCAGGAAATATTATGCTAAATACGATAGAAGACACGATGTTTCTATAGTTGGTATTTATAAGTTGAGTAAGAATTTAACCATTTCCGCAACGTGGGTATATGGATCAGGAAATGCTATTACCCTGCCGCAGGCAATTGTTCCGGTAAATGGGATGTATCCACAAGCCTACCCTCAGGTATGGGATGTTTGGGGTAGTTCAGGTAATCAAACGTTGGATTATGGTGCTAGAAACTCTTTTCGAATGGAGCCGTACCATCGATTGGATGTTGGATTGCAGTTTAGCAGAGATAAACGCCGAGGTAGAGAAACAGTTGAAGTTAGTTGTTACAATGCATATAATAGGGCCAACCCATTTTTTTATTATGGGGGAAGCAGTCCAGATTTCAATAACAGAGTGCTTAAAAAAGTAACTTTATTCCCTATCATTCCAACTGTAACGTATTCATTTAAATTCAGCAAGTAATATGAAAAGATTAGTGATATTAATAGTGTGTATGGTTGGTATGGGGTTAATGATTTCTAGTTGTGAAACCGATGCCACAGTAGATCCACCTACCTTTGTTCGCAAACCGGTGGTGGTAAGTTATTTATCTCCTAAAGATTCTTTGATTAAAGTACAGATTGCTTATACCGAACCGTATTTTGGACCATATCAACCGCAAACAAAGTTTGAGAAATCAGCTCATGTAAGTATCCTTGATTTAACAGACGGCGATTCTGTAGTATTGAAATGGAGAGCGCAAGATAGTATCTATGCCGTTGATACTTTTTCGTATAAAATTCAAAATTCTCATCGATACCGATTATTAGTAATTATGCCCGATGGTAAACAAATAAAATCTGTTTGCACCGTTCCACCTGCGATGAAAATATCGGATTGGGGTGTGAATAGTTGGAGTTTTAAAGGCGATACTAATCAGTTTGGAGAGCAAGTGTATCGGTGGAATACCAATTTGGAATACAAGGGTGCCGTAAATGGATTTTATTATCAGCCGTTGTTTTCATTTCTTGAAGGAGTTTTTTTCTATGAGGGTAAAACATGGACAGATCCCGGATTTTCACTTCAAAAACAAGGAAACGAGCCGTTGCAGTTTATTGATCGTGGAACAACGTGGTCAATGATGGGTACGGGAGGAACGGGCATGGTTGAAGATCTATACCTGATGGCGTGGGTATTTGATCAGCCGTACCAAGATTATTTCCGCTCTCAGTTTTCTGATGATGGTAATCCATTTGCTGAGCCTACCTTATTGCATTCCAATTTGGAAGGCAATGCGCTGGGGGTTTTTTGCGCGTATGACTTTGAAGAAATGCTGATTCCGTTGAAGTAATTTCTACAAAATTAGCCATGTGGATTCTTTGATTTGCTACGGGAATCTATCAGAGCGATTTTGCAGAAGTTATGTTGGATGCTTTTTTTACTCCTGTAGACGAACGAATTTGGGCTCCTTTTCGCGATCTGAAACAATGTATCGGTGGAAGGATTCATGTGCATGGTAAGTCGTTTCCGAAGTTAAAAAAAGTCAAATTAGCCCTTATAGGGATTGGCGACGACGCGGATGCTGTTAGAAAACAGTTTTACCGGTTGATGTGGCGATTTGGACCATTAGAGATTGCCGATTTGGGCAATTTAGTATTGGCGGAAGAAGAAAAAAATAGGCAGTTTGCGCTTAGCGAAGCTGTGGGTGAATTGCTAGAAATGGGTATTACGGTGTTGGTGTTAGGTGGAAATAATGCCTACACTTACGGACACTATAAAGCATATAGACAATCAAGCGAGGCAGTTGAAATTGTTCAAGTTACTCCGGGTGTTGATTTTGATGAAACTACTGCATTACGACAAATTTTAGTTGATCAGCCCTCCAATCTATTCAACATTGATTTTTTAGCCACGCAGGGTTATTTTATTTCTGAGGAGACAGCGGCGATGTTGGAGAAGATGTATTTTGAGAACCATCGCTTGGGAGAGGTTAGGGATAGAATTGAAGAAACTGAGCCAATTTTGCGCAGTGCACATTTGCTGCAATTTGACTTAAGTGCAATTCGTTGCAGCGAATTTCCTGGATCTACATTGAGGAGTCCCAATGGACTTTATGCAGAAGAAGCGGTTAGGATTGCTCGATATGCTGGTGTTTCAAACAAATTATCATCTGCCTTTTTTTATGGGATGGACTTAGCAACGGATGATGAAGTTTCGACTTTGTTGTTAGCCCAGATGATATGGTATTTCGTAGACGGTTGGATGAGCAGATATCATGACCATCCGGTAGTGGATTCGTCGGATTTTGTTATCTACAGAAATCGATTGAGTAGTACTGGGCACGAAATAATTTTTTACAAAAGCAGTAAAAGCAATCGCTGGTGGATGTTAATTCCTCATCCATATGAGGCATTAAATTTATTTATTGGGTGTTCGTATCGTGACTATGAGATGGTGTGTGCTGATGAAATGCCAGATCGATGGTGGCGTGCGTACCAACGATTAATGTAATAAAATTTACAACAATCAACACAAATGGGAACAATGATTGTTCTATTTGAGTTCACAAGACGTAAATTTGCAGTAATATTATGAGCGAAGGTTTTCACACTCTCAAGGTAAAAAATGTTGTTAAAGAGACAGCGGATGCAACCACTTTTTATTTCGATATTCCTTCGGATTTGACCGAGGCGTTTTCCTATACTCCAGGACAGTATTTTACTTTTGAGACTGTAATCAATGGTGAAAAAGTGCGTCGTAGTTATTCCTTATGCACCTATGGTGGAGTGGATGCAGACCCTGCAGTAACCATAAAACGTGTTGAAGGTGGAAAAATGAGTAATTTCATGAACGATTCGCTATCGATAGGTTCTGAAATCTTGGTTATGCCCCCAATGGGTAAGTTTACAATGACCCCAGACGCGGCCAGATCTACTCATTATGTTTTGTTTGGTGGGGGTAGCGGAATAACGCCACTAATGGGAATTGCCAAAGCGGTATTGCATCATGAACCCAATAGTAAAGTAACTTTAGTTTATGCCAACAGAAATCCTGAATCGGTTATTTTTAAATCTACTTTGGCCGAAATGGAGAAAACTTGGAGTGGCAGATTCAAAGTGCTTCACAATTATGATTCTGCACCGTTAACCTGGTTTGGTTTAAAAGGTATGTTAAACGCGGATAAGGTTTCAACGATCGTAAAATCAAAAATTGGTGGTCCTTTCGATACATACCAGTATTTTATTTGCGGACCATCGGGTATGATGGATGTGGTAAAATCTGGTTTACAGACTTTGGGTGTTTCTGGCGATCGCGTTCATACCGAATATTTTACGGCGCCAACTTCATCCAGCAATGAATCCAAGCCCAATCAGGAGACGGATTTTGCGGGTACTTCGGAAATTACTTTAACCGTATACGGTAAAACACATACTATTACCTGCGATCAAAATACCACCGTGTTGAACGCGGCGATGAAGCAAGGAATAGATCCACCGTATTCTTGTACTGTAGGGGTGTGTACAACATGCAGAGCCAAGGTGTTGGAAGGTAAATTGCACATGTTGGAGCGCGAAGGTCTAAGTGATTCTGAAATTGCTCAAGGGTATGTGTTAACCTGTCAGGCTGTTCCCCGTACTTCAACTATCACGTTAAAGTACGAGTAATAGCAATCCTCATTTTATTGAGGAAGGGTTGTATAATTTTTAATTTTTTGAAGCAACGATTGGAAATCTTCTGGGAGTTCCGACGTAAACATCATTTTTTCACCTGTTGTAGGATGAATAAATCCAAGTTCCTTAGCATGTAGCGCTTGTCTTGGCATTAAATCAAAGCAATTTTCAATAAATTGTTTGAATTTGGGCAATGCCGAACCCTTTCTGATTTCATGTCCACCGTACAATTCATCGGAAAATAAGGGATGTCCATGTCCGGAAAAATGGGCTCTAATTTGGTGGGTTCGTCCCGTTTCCAATTCGCATTCTACCAAGGTAGTGAAATAGAAGTTTTGCAGTGTTTTATAGTGGGTAATGGCGATTTTACCGTCTTCAGGTTCTTTATAATTTTTGGATTTTCGTCTATCAGATGGATCTCTAGCTAAATAGGAAGTGTAGGTGCCGATTTCGGGTTGCGGTTCGCCCCATACCAAAGCCCAATACCGCCTGTGTATGCTGTGTTCGAAAAACTGCTTGGATAGGTGACTTAAGGCAAATTCTGTTTTTCCAATGACCAACAATCCGGAAGTGTCTTTGTCGATTCGATGCACTAAACCAGGCCGATGAGCTCGATTGGTTTGAGGAAGTTCGCCAAAATGATAAACTAACGCATTCACTAAAGTTCCCGTGTAATTGTTGTATCCTGGATGCACTACCATCCCGGCAGGTTTATTGATTACTAGTAAATCATTGTCTTCGTAAACGATATTTAGAGGGATATTTTCTGGATATACGGTGGTGTCGCGGGGGGCTTCGGGCATTAATACTCGAACTGTATCGCCCGCTTTTATTTTGTAATTTGATTTGATGACTTTATCGTCTACAACCACGCAACCGGCTTCAATGGCGGCTTGAACTTTGGTTCTAGAGGCATTTGCAACTTTATGCATGAGCCATTTATCGATTCGCATTGGTTCTTGCCCAGGATCTGCGATAAATTGGTAATGTTCAAATAATCCGTCTTCGTTTTCTATAAATTCCTCGTTTTCTGCCTGCATTATGGCAAAACTACGTCCAAAATATTGGGAAAGTAATTTTCCTTTAAGAAAAGCCCGAATTAAGTTGTTGAAAATTCAATTTTCCCTAAAACTAACCCTGCCCAGTGGGCTTGATTTACGATTACCGGCTTGCCAATTTTGTTAAGGACTTGATTGGGTTCCGTTAGAAGGGTATGGGTGTGTCCACCTAAAATTACGTCTACATTACTGGTTGCAGCTGCCAGTTTCAAATCGTCGATTTTGGGGGTGTTGTATTGGTAACCCAAATGGCTAATTACAACCACGGCATTACATCGTTTCTTGTGTTTTAAATAATCGGCCCAGTATTGCACTTTCGCAATAGGGTCTTGGTATTTAATTCCTTCCCGATTTTTTTCAGTCACAAGGTCGGTTAAATCCAATCCAACCCCAATAACACCGACTTTTAATTGGTTCACTGTGTAAATTTCGTAGGGTTTAACGATATCTTCTAAGGGGGTGTTGGTAAGGATATAATTACAATTTAGAAGATCAAATTTGGCATATTTTTTAAATGTATCGGCTAAGTGTTGTATTCCTAAATCGAATTCGTGGTTGCCCAGTGTTGTTGCTTTATAGCCAGCGATATTCATCCATTCGTACTCTACTTTTCCTTGGAAAATATTGAAATAGGGGGTGCCTTGAAAAACATCGCCACAATCTAGAAGTAATGAGTTTTCATCTTTGTGAATTTTTAGTAGATTATGGATGTTAACGATTCCACCTTGTCCGGATAATTTATGATTGTTAGGAAAGGACTCTAACCGAGAATGGAAATCATTTGTATGTAATAGGGTGATTGTTTTTTTGGCAATCTTATGATTTTGGTTATCCGCGGCGGCCGCTTTCAGGATATCGGGTAATAGTAAAGCCGAGATTGCTGCTGAGGAGGATGTTTTAAGAAACTTTCTACGACTTGTTTTCATGATTTAATGCCTTGAGTTAGAAGGTTGCATCAATTTTATTCTTGGCTGTGAACGGGGGTTTATTCTTTTAGTTGAATTGTACTCATTTTGGAGTCCTTGAATAAGTGCCTCTCTAACCGTTATACCAGTATTCCAAATAGATTTCGCCTGTTTGCAAATACTATAACCATCTCCACCTACAAGCATGTAATCGTTGATGGCAACAATGTAGTATTTTCTTGAGTCGAATCTGCTGCCATTAATTACTATGTTTTCGGCTTTATCGTTATTAATGGTACATGTGGCATTAGCTAAATAGGCGCCATTTTTTGTAGCTATATGCTGAAAAAGGCTATCGGTTTGTGCCCCGGTGAGTTGGATGATAACCAGAATGTTTTCATAAGGCATGGCTTCGAAAATATCGCCTAATGAAATGTTGCCCGGCGATAGTCCATTTCGGAGGCTTCCGTTGTTAAGAACGGCGAAATCGCAATATTGCTCTATGTTGTTTGGGTTTGGTTTCGATTGTAAAGAATTGATTTTGAAGTAATTGTTTCCTAGCTCTAACATGTAATCAGTGGTTAGGTTTCCTAAATTACCGGTGGTATATTGATTGCTAAACAGGGTATCAATGGACACTATGGGTTTAGACATTTTAATGGTTAAACTATCGTGGTAAGGTTGCAGAAAGGATGAAATGTAATTGTTGTTTTTTGCGATAATAGAATCTCGATGAACTATTATGTTCTGGCCACGGTAATATTCAACCGGTTTACTGTTATTGCAGGAAGAAATGAGGAATAGAAATGTAGAAAAAAGAGGAATTTGGAGTCTTTTTTTTATTGGGTCAGTTGGGGTCAGTTTTGATTTTATAACGGAAAAGATGCCCATGAAAAAGATTTCGCAATTTTAAGGTAAAAAATGGTAGGATTCTGGGGCTTTTATTAAGTTTTAATTACCAATGCGTTAAATAAATCGCAAAAGGTATATGATAATGGCATTTTTTTCGGAATTTTGTAGGGAATATGAAGAAGTTTTTATTGATCTGTCTATCGATAGGTGCAGCGTTAAATGCTTGGTCTCAGTGTGATGAATTGTTTATTTCAGAGTACGTGGAAGGATCACGAAATAACAAAGCTTTAGAAATATACAACCCTACTGGATCTACGATTGATCTGAGTAAATATAGAATTACTCGTTGGCAAAATGGTTCAGCTTCTTGGACTGCTCAATATTCCGATTTATTATCAGGTTCATTGGAGCCAAGGGATGTAATTGTATGTGTTTTGGATAGAAGAGATTCTACAAAAACAGGTCAAGACACTCCTGTGGTATTGCCCTTGCGCCTTAAAGCCGATTTGTTTTTGAGTGCCAATTACAATGTTAGTTACTCCATGAGTTTTAACGGAGATGACGCAATGAGTCTGGATAAATATAACCCAGAAACAGATAAGTGGTTGCCTGTAGACATTATAGGTAAAATTGGGGAAAGGCCTTCTCCAGCTTGGAGTAATAAAGCCCCTTACACGGGCACTGGTACCTGGTACACCGTGGATAAGACATTGATAAGAAAAGATTCTGTAGTAACGGGTGTAAAGAAAAATCCTTCCATTTTCAACCCCGAAGTTGAATGGGAATTAAATCCTAGGGATATGTTTGATTCTTTAGGTTTTCACTACTGCCTATGTGGTTGGCCTGCGAGCACCCAAGAAATTAAACCTATTGAGATTTCATTGTTTCCCAATCCAGCCCAAGAAAAGACAACTGCTTTTTTAGGGTTTAACTTAGCAAGTGTTCGAATTATTGATATGAAAGGCATGGAAGTGAATATCGAATCCTCATTAAATGCCAATGGCCAAAGTGACTATATAATTTGGGAGGCCAATACATCCGCATTAAGTAATGGTATTTATTGGGTGCAATTTTCAGGGACGAAGGGTGAATTCGCAACAGCCCGTTTAATGAAGTAATGATTGTTTATATGCCAAGTTTGGTACAACGATTTTTGGTTACGGTTGCCTTTTTGGCAACCGTACCTGTTTTTTCTCAGGTGGTTGTTAAAGGTCAAGTAATGGATGATATCAGTGGGGAACTGTTAGCCAATGCTGTTGTTGCAACTAGAAACCAAACCACACTAACCGGAAAGGACGGGGCTTTTGTAATGCAGTTGCCGATGGGTGAGTATAGGATTGTTTGCTCATTAGACGGTTATTCTTCCGATAGTATCTTGATTCAGGCAGATCGTAATTTGATTACGGGTGTGGTGTTTAATTTAAATAATCAAAGTGCATCTATGCAGGCTATTCAAATCACTGCAAGCGTTGCAAAGGATAGGAAAACGCCAATTGCATACTCAAATCTAATGGGTAAAGATTTACAAGAACGATTGGGTAGTGCTGATTTGCCAACCATGCTAAATCAAATCCCTGGTGTTTACTCTACCCAACAAGGAGGGGGCGCAGGTGATGCGAGAATTAATATAAGGGGGTTTAATCAACGGAACATCGCGGTTATGATCGATGGTATTCCTGTTAATGACATGGAAAATGGTTGGGTCTATTGGAGTAACTGGTTTGGTTTGGGTGGAGTAACATCTATGACTCAAGTTCAACGCGGCTTGGGGTCTAGTAGAATTGCTAATCCTGCTGTTGGTGGTTCCATGAATATTATTACACGGGGGATAGGAAACCAAGAGCGAATTGAAGGTAGCATTGAAATTGGAGATTCTCGATATGAGCAATATTCATTCAACTATACTAGTGGTAAACTTCCTGGAGATTGGGGTTTTACCATGAGTGGAACAAGGAGAACCAGCAGCGGATATGTAGATTATTTGTATGACAACATGTTCGCATATTTTTTCAAACTAGAAAAACAGTTCGGTAAAAAGCACACATTGAGTTTTGCTGGTATGGGAGCTCCCCAAAGTCATGGTCAACGTACATTTAGGGCTCGTTTGAGTTTGTATGATGAAAATTTAGCCAGAGAATTAGGAATGGATACCACACTTCCTCGGATGTCTAAAAACATGGGAAGAAAATACAATCAGCATTGGGGTACCATTCAAGAATTTGATACATTACAACGAAGAGATTTGCAATCTGGGACAGTTACGTCCGTAGACACTGTTTGGGGAAGAGGATATGTTCAAAATGAGCGGGAAAATATGTTTCATAAACCGCAATTTTATTTGAAACACGATTGGAAAAAAAGCAATAAGCTATTTATTACTTCTTCAATTTATGCGTCATATGGCAGAGGGGGAGGATCCCAAGCAGCTAGTGGGAAAATAGCTCAAATACCTCAAAATTATGGCAATTACAATTTTCAAGCCGCGTACGAATTAAATAAGTTTGGAGATGGATTTTATGATCCAATCGACCCTAAATATTCGGATTCTGAGCGAAAATCAGCGGCAATTATCCAACGCGGTGTAAACAACCACAATTGGTATGGATTATTAAGTACTGCTCAGTACAAATTGAATACAAATTGGAATTTAACCGGTGGGATTGATGCGAGAATGTATTACGGAAAACATTGGCGTGAAGTTTATAATTTATTGGGAGGGGATTACTTTATTCCTCAGACCAGTGATTTAAATCCCAATTATTCCAAAAATCACATGTAC
>JACCDW010784987.1_pt1 | contig 20923 bp, 16 predicted proteins | sample 7449781 | NCBI WGS metagenome assembly JACCDW01 (sample SAMN15323449, study PRJNA562643) | freshwater metagenome | isolation source: river surface water | place: USA:Blue River Watershed | collected 2017-08-18
ACTCGATAACGATTTTGCGCCTGGTGGAGGGGGCTGGATTCGAACCAGCGTACTCGCAAGAGGGCAGATTTACAGTCTGCTGCCATTAACCACTCGGCCACCCCTCCGCAGGGAACCGCAAACTATAGAGGGCGGCATTGGTTTTGTCAATTGAAATAATGCCGGCGATACTGTTATCTCAAGGATTTTCAAGGCAATTGCGCGTAGTGACGAGCCGGAAAAATCAGTACAGACGAACGAGTCGGGCGATAGCAAAAGCGGCCAGCGACCAGACCACCGTCGAGCCAAAGGGCAGACACAGCACGAGGTCTCGGAGCCGAAAGCGCACATCGCCAGGGACTCGCCCCACCCAGAGCCGGTCAAGAAACGGCAAAAGTGGATAAAAGACAGCAAGTAGCACGAAAATGGCAGCAACCCAGCGGATCATCGGCGTTCAGACAAAACGGGCCACAAGGAAGGCCATGAGTGAGATGAGAATAGTCGAGGCGAATGGCAGAAATATCTTTTTGCCAAAAATACTGAATCTGAAGTCGCCCGGCAAGCGTCCAATCCCCAGCCTCTCCAGCCAGGGAAGCGCGGAAGCAAGCACAATGAGTGTCATAAAAATAACCAACAACCAGCGGATCACCGTTGCCCTCCCCGCAGCGAGTGCCCATGCTGACTCATAGCCGGTAACTCTGATCCAGCGCGGCTATCGCCTGAGGTACATCCATCCGGCTTGCCAGCAGCAGTACTTTGAATAATTCGCCCATTTCTGCGGGAGAGGTCAGCTTTTGAACCGCATTGGCCACGGGTAACCAGTCCAAAGCATCCTCTGCTCGCCGCTCCTCAAGCAGACGGGGGAGTCCGGCGCCCAGCAGGAACGCCGCCTGATTCATGTAACCCGCAATCTGCAAACCAGCATCCAGCGCAGCACGGCCCATCTGGGTGAAATCCACATGGGCCGTGATGTCCTGTAACCCCACTCGGTAAAACGGGTCTGCGTGCGCATGATGCCGGTAGTGGCACATCAGGGTACCTGACGAGCGCTGCGACAAGTAATACTCGCGCGCGGGAAAACCATAATCGATCAGCACCGCCATTCCGCCCGTTCCGCTCGTCAGCATGTCGCCCAGCATACGAACGAAGCCTGCTTGCTGGGGATGAACCTCCGTCACATACCCCTCAGGCAAGCTGTCCGGATCGGGAATGTGCGAACACAAATCCTCGGCGGCGCCGCGCTCGCGGAACGCAAAACGTCCCGACTCCAGCGACACACCAAGCTCCATCCACCGCCCGTTCCGACGAACCACCAAGGAGACGGGCATTGCATCCAGCACCTCATTGCACAGCACCAATCCAGAGAATGTTACCGGGGGCGTGTCAAGCCAGCAGACTTCATCGCGCTCCGCGAGTCTATGTCGCTGCCGCTCTCGAAGATCACCAGACAGTTCAACGATCTGGTACTGCGCGACCTCCAGACCGTTGACAGCGGCAGCAGAGAGAAAGTCATCTGCCAGCTTGCCGGTGCCAGCACCGAACTCCAGCACCTGCAACGGGGAGGGCAGGTCGAGGCTGGCCGCGAACTGAGCGAGGGTCGCGCCAAACAGCGACGACATCTCAGGTGCGGTTGTAAAATCACCGCCTTTACCAAGCTTTGCAGCGCCACCAGCGTAATAGCCAAGACCTTTCGCGTACAGGGCCAGCTCCATGAAGCGAGCGAAAGAAATCCATTCTTGATGCGCTCTGATATCGTCTCGGATCAGGGACTCCAGCGCTTGAGACGCAGACAAGGCGTCTGCAGAGGGCTCAGGTAATTGCATCACGATATTGTAGAGAAGACTGGCTGCACAGACTGCAAAATTTCATTACGCTCCGCTTTAAACCGACAAACACTACGCTAACGAGTCCGTGATTCACACCCAAAAAACTGCCCTGGTGACCGGCGCTGCGAAGCGACTGGGGCGCTCGATCGCGCTCGGACTGGCCAGAGATGGATGGGACATTGTTGTCCACTACCGGTCCTCTGCCACCGACGCGCAGGTCACGGCACAGGAAATTCGACAACTGGGCAGGCAAGCTATCACTCTCGATGCTGATTTGGCAGATGAACAGGCGAGCCGCGCCCTTCTGCCTCGCGCCATCGCCAGTATCGGGCCGATCAGCTGCGTGGTGAACAGTGCGTCGCTGTTCGATTACGACAATGCGTCCAGCTTCTCTGTAAAGAAGCTGGATCAGCACATGCACGCAAACCTCGCCGCGCCCGTGCTGCTCTCGCAGGCGCTTCATGATGCAACGCCGGAAGGCTCCCAATCCGTTGTGATCAACCTGCTCGACCAAAAACTATTCAACCCCAATCCGGACTTTCTCTCCTACACCCTGTCCAAAGCGGCATTGCAGTCAGCTACTGTGTTGCTCGCGCAAGCGTTGGCGCCGAAAGTTCGCGTGGTGGGTCTCGCGCCGGGGCTCACCTTGGTGTCGGGAGACCAGACCGAGCAAGGCTTTGCAGCAGCGCATACCCAGACGCCGCTGGGCAAAAGCAGCACGCCCGACGACATCACGGCTGCCACCTGCTATCTTGCCAATGCCAAAGCCATCACCGGTACCGTGCTAGTGGTCGACGGCGGACAGCACCTGATGCCGCTGCCCCGCGATGTGATGTTCGTGGCCCAATGAGCTCAACCTGATTATCAACAGAATTCGTCCATGTCCTCTTTATTTTTGCATCCTGCACTGGCCAATTGCCGCAGACTTTTCTTGAGCAACTACGTAATCATGAGCCACATCGGTGTTCATGATTTTGAAAAAAAAGCCGAACAGCGCGTGCTTTTCAATGTCGAGCTCTTCATCCCGCTTTCCGAATCCACACCGACTCGCGATCAGCTCAGCGAAGTCGTGGATTATGATTTCATTCGAAACACCATAAAACAGCACGTCGCGCAGGGCCACGTGCAGCTGCAGGAAACCCTGTGTGACGACATCGTCCGCACGCTGCTTGCGCATCCCAAGGTGAAAGCCGTGCAAATCTCGACCCAGAAACCCGATGTATATCCTGACTGTGAAGCGGTCGGCGTGGAAGTGTTTCAGATAAAGGCGGCCTGACATGAACAGCCCGCTGACGGCGCGCCAGCTCGACAAAGTCGCCTACGAAAACAACAAGCTGCACAAGCGACTGTGCCGTTTGGTGGGTCAGGCGATCGGCGACTTCAACATGATCGACAACGGCGACAAGGTGATGGTCTGCCTTTCGGGTGGCAAAGACAGTTACGCACTACTCGATATTTTGCTGACGCTGCGCGAGCGCGCACCGATCCACTTCGATATCGTTGCGGTCAACCTTGATCAGAAACAGCCGAATTTTCCGGCGGATGTCCTCCCGGCTTATTTGCGTAGCATCAACGTACCCTTCCATATCGAGACACAAGACACTTACAGTATCGTCAAGCGTGTCATCCCCGAAGGCAAAACGACGTGCTCGCTGTGTTCGCGATTACGCAGAGGGATTCTGTATCGGGTCGCTGGTGAGCTGGGTGCGACCAAGATCGCACTCGGCCATCATCGCGATGACATCATGGAGACCTTCTTCCTGAACATGTTCTTCGGGAGCAAACTGAAGGGTATGCCGCCGAAACTGCAGTCTGATGATGGCAAGCATATGGTGATACGTCCACTCGCCTATGTGCGCGAGGCAGACACCGAGCGATATGCTGAAATAAAAAATTTTCCGATTATTCCCTGCGATCTCTGTGGCAGTCAGGAAAATCTGCAGCGCAAACAAATCAAAAGCATGCTGCGTGAATGGGAAAAGAAATTCCCGGGACGGGTAGAAAACATTTTCTCTGCGCTATCCACGGTGATTCCCTCCCACCTGATGGATCGCTCAATGTTTGACTTCGCCGGCCTGACAGCTACCGGCATCGCGAGCACAGGTGGCGATATCGCTTTTGACGAGGAGCCTTGCGCCACAGGGGAGTCAGCGAACATCATTCGCCTGCACCCGGCGGGTGATGATGACGAGGATTAAGGCTCAGTTTCCGATTGACCGGCTCTGAGTCATCGCGAAGTTTCCGCGAAATCCCCTGATTTCCTGCGAGGCCGCGCGAAGGGTGCATGCTAAAATTTTGCACCTCTTTATATTCCGCCTATGAACGTTGTCATTCTCGCTGCAGGCATGGGAAAGCGCATGCAATCCGACCTGCCCAAGGTTCTGCACGCGCTGGGCGGCAAGCCACTGCTCTCCCACGTCGTCGACACCGCGCGCCAGCTATCGCCCTCTCGCTGCTGCGTGATCTATGGGCATGGGGGCGATGCTGTGCCCAGCCGGCTCGCATCGGACGATCTGCATTTCGTGCTGCAGGAGCCGCAGCTTGGAACGGGTCACGCGGTCATGCAAGCAGTGCCTGTACTGAATGACGACGAGCCCACGCTGGTGCTGTATGGCGATGTGCCACTGACCAGTATCAGTACGCTGAAGTCACTCGCTGCCAAGGCGGGAAAAGACAAGCTTGCCGTACTCACCATTGAACTCGACGACCCTTCCGGCTACGGCAGGATCGTCCGCGAGCAGCAACGCATCGTGCGCATCGTCGAGCAAAAAGATGCTGATGATAACGAGCGCAAGATACGTGAAATCAATACTGGCATACTCGTCGCGCCGACCCGCAAGCTCAAAGAATGGCTATCGCGCCTTTCGAATGACAATGCGCAGCGCGAGTACTACCTGACCGATATCATCGCGCAGGCCGTTCACGATGGCGTGTCAGTCGAATCATCGCAACCCGCGCATGCGTGGGAAACACTCGGCGTCAATAGCAAGGTGCAACTGGCACAGCTAGAGCGCATCTACCAGAACAACATCGCGAACCAGCTATTAGAACAGGGAGTGACGCTCACCGATCCGATGCGGCTCGATGTGCGCGGCACGCTGCATTGCGGCCGCGACGTGACGATCGACGTGAACTGCGTATTCGAGGGCGAGGTCGAACTCGGCGATCGGGTACAGATCGATGCGAACTGCGTGATACGCAACACACGCATCGACGCAGGCACTCACATCAAAGCTTTTACGCACATTGAAGACGCCATCATTGGTTCAGGCTCGCAGATCGGGCCCTACGCGCGGCTGCGTCCCGGTACGGCATTGGCCGAGGATGTACATATCGGCAACTTCGTCGAGGTGAAGAACAGTCAGTTCGGCTCGCACAGCAAGGTCAACCATCTCGCCTATGTAGGTGATGCCAGCGTCGGCCAACGCGTGAACATCGGTGCCGGCACCATCACCTGCAATTACGATGGCGCAAACAAGCACCGAACCGTGATCGAGGATGATGCATTCATCGGCAGTGACACACAACTGGTGGCGCCAGTCACGGTGGGGCGCGGCGCCACACTGGGCGCAGGAACAACACTGACCAAGGACGCGCCGGCCGACAGCCTGACCGTGTCGCGCGCTAAGCAAACCAGCATCACGGGCTGGCAACGGCCTGTCAAATCGAAGAAATAGGATCCCCCATGTGCGGCATCGTTGGCGCCGTCGCCCAGCGCGACATCGTTCCCATCCTGCTCGAAGGACTCAAGCGCCTCGAATACCGAGGCTATGATTCCTGCGGCGTCGCGGTGCACCATCAAGGGCTGAGACGCTCGCGCAGCGTGTCGCGTGTCGCCGAGCTGGAAACACAAGTCGCCGAAACCCGGCTCACTGGTCATACCGGCATTGCGCATACGCGCTGGGCCACCCATGGCGCACCGGCGACCAACAATGCGCATCCTCACTTCTCGGCCAAAGGCGGCGATCCGCGCGTCGCAGTTGTCCACAACGGCATCATCGAAAACTACGAAGAGATTCGCAGCGAACTGGTCAAGCTCGGCTATGTGTTCGAGTCGCAGACCGACACCGAGGTGATCGCCCATCTGGTGAATGAACTTTACGATGGCGACTTGCTGCGCACCGTACAAAAAACAGTCAAACGTCTGCATGGCGCCTTTGCGATTGCCCTGTTCTGCAAGGACGAACCCGAGCGTGTGGTCGGCGCACGCGTTGGTTGCCCGCTGGTGGTTGGTATTGGCCAGAACGAAAACTTTGTCGCGTCAGATGCGATGGCGCTGGCCGGCACTACTGACCAGATCATTTATCTGGAAGAAGGCGATGTCGTTGATGTGCGCCTGAACGGGATCAGCATCACCGACAAGCAGGATGCCAAGGCAGAGCGCAAGATACAGACCGTGAATGCGTATTCTGGCGCGATCGATCTCGGCCCTTACCGGCACTACATGCAGAAAGAGATCTTCGAGCAGCCGCGTGCGATCGGCGACACCCTTGAAGGTGTGCTCGGCTTCGCGCCGGATCTGTTTGGCGAGGGCGCACGAGAAGTGTTCACTGGCATCGATGCGGTACAGATTCTCGCGTGCGGCACCAGCTATTACTCGGGCATGACCGCCAAATACTGGCTGGAGTCACTTGCTGGTCTGCCGACCAATGTCGAGATCGCCAGTGAATACCGGTACCGCGAGCCTGCGGTCAATCCGAAGGCGCTGATCGTCGTCATCTCGCAATCTGGCGAAACAGCCGACACACTGGCTGCATTGAAATATGCAAAGGAGCTCGGCCATCGTCACTCGCTGGCGATCTGCAATGTTGCGACCTCGGCGATGGTGCGCGAAACCACACTCTCTTACCTGACGCGAGCTGGCGTAGAAATCGGCGTGGCATCGACCAAAGCCTTCACCACGCAGCTCACGGCGCTGTATCTGCTGACGCTGACACTGGCCAAGCTGCGTGGCAAGCTGAGTGAAGATGCTGAGGCCACGCATCTGAAGAATCTGCGTCACCTACCCGCCGCGCTGTCATCGGTGCTCGCACTGGAACCACAAATCATCGCCTGGGCAGATGCGTTTGCACGTAAGGAAAACGCACTCTTTCTCGGTCGCGGTCTGCACTATCCGATTGCACTTGAGGGCGCGCTGAAGCTGAAAGAAATCTCTTATATCCACGCCGAAGCCTATCCAGCCGGTGAACTCAAGCACGGCCCACTCGCGCTGGTTACCGAGGAAATGCCCGTCGTGACTGTGGCGCCGAATGATGCGCTGATCGAAAAACTGAAATCCAATATGCAGGAAGTCCGCGCGCGAGGCGGTCAGCTGTATGTGTTTGCGGATGCCGACTCGCATATCGCGTCCAGCGATGGCATCCATGTGATCCGCTTGCCCGAGCACTACGGTTTGCTGTCACCGATACTGCATGTGGTACCGCTGCAACTGCTCGCGTACCATACTGCGCTGGCTCGCGGCACCGATGTTGACAAGCCACGCAATCTGGCCAAGTCGGTGACAGTGGAATAAACCTGCCTCGCCAGCATCCTGATGTTCAAATCGGCAATCTTCTCGCCTCAGTAAAAGTCCTGTCACCTGACAGAGCCCGTCATCACCTGGCGCGCTGACTAGTAAAGCACGCGCGACAGACACTCACGTCGTCGTCGCTACCCTCTCGCTATTTCCACTTTCTGACACGTGCAAGATCAGCCGATATCAATCTGACCGCTCATCGAATACTTTATTCGCTCATTTCAAATTTTTTTCGTACCACTAAAAATCATTGAGACGATTCTTTTATTTTGTTACTGAAAAACAGGAGCCTTCGCGACAAGCTTTTTTCAGTCATCGTGCGAGGCTACTCAACACCCTACTTAAAAAGAAATAAAACTGTCGAAACCCCAGATGCCTGACGTACAAATTCACAAAACATCCCAGATTTCTTTTTTAGATTATCCCAATGTAGTTGGCGTAGTCACCATAACGGGCTGCAGTCCCGACGAAGAGCTTGAAGGCCCAGAGGGAGCGCCCGCTTCTTCGGTCGAAATATCTACCCCGGATGGCTCATCCGAGCAAGCTCATGCAAAACCAACCTGCCCCAAACCTGTGCATTACATTATCAATGCGCTGTCTGTGGCTGGGACCTTCGGCGGACTGGCCCTGATCATCACCGGCGGCACGGGAACGACATTGCATGAACCCAGCGATAACCCCATCGTCAATGGTGCGATGTTATTGAGTGGTGGCGCCCTGCTCGCCGGCTCATTTCTGGGCGGTCTTTACCACATGAGCGGTCGGACGCCGGCACAGTAAAAACCGAGCTTTCATCGGTATCGATTGCCATTGTTGGGAACGTGCGGAGCAAATACTGCGCACGTTCTGCTTTTCAATCTATTTCATCGGCTGTCCACTATGCATCCTCTGTTAGCGAGCGCATTGCGAGCGCGACGCCATCATCCTGACCCGGAGATCAGCTCCCTTCTCGACCAAGCTCGAAAAATACTCGAAGAGGCGCCGGAATCGGCAGAGTAATTCAGCGCCGAACTCGTTGCAGGAAAAACGCTGGCGCAATGTCTGGGGATAGCCGATCAGGTGTTGGAAGACAACTATCAAGCGGCCTGCAAGCTCGTGAACGAAAAACTGTTTCAGGAAGCGCTGATACTGGCGAGCCTCGCACTTGCGGCAGGACCGAGACAAGCACGATACGCGTTCAAGGTAGGCTCTTGTATGCAGCATCTGGGCGACGTGACGAGTGCGGCTGATTTTTACAAGCTCAGCCTGCAGATCGACACGCATCATATCGGTGCTGCTTATCGACTGGGCGAATGCCTCCGCAGGCTGGGCGAGGAGGAACAGGGCCGCCATCTGTTTGAGTGGACCATTGAACTTTCACGCGGTAATTTTGCGCACCGAAAAATTCAAACAGCGGCCGAGTCCCAGCTCAGGACGCCACCTCTTTTGCCTTGAGTACATAACCTACGCGTGGAAAATGTACATGGACGTGACCGACGCGCGGATCCTCTCGGCGTAAGGTATAGCGGGTACGACTCGCAGCCACCAGCGTCCCTTCCGTTGGCTCGATACCAAAAGCCTCGGCAACAATAATTACCGGCTGGCCCAAGGCAATGCCATGATGGTCTTGATGAATTTCCTGCGGCAGAGCGTCAGGTGTGGCGGCCTGCGCAATGCGCAGCGACTCCTCTGTCGTCATCGCTGATGAACTGCCATGCCCTACTGATGCGATGCGATCCATCCAAGCCACAACCCCAGGCACGGATTCCAGAATACCAGCCAGAACGGGTACCTGATGCCGAGTGAACCACAGCGGGTGATAAACCGAAAAATCAGCAATACAGGGATGCTCACCGAGCAAAAACGGCTGATGCTCCAGCATGCTTGCAATACGACGCAAATAGCTCTTGTAGGCTGCCGTGGCATCAGGCGCCGGCATGCGCGGCGCGTTATTGCGCATCGCTGCGCGGTCTGCGGCAAAGATTTTCAGTTGCTCGGGATCCGGAAACAAAGCCGTCGCACCAGACGGCTGAAAGTTGTAGGCCATCGCAGTCTGAAACAAGGTTGAGTCGGCCCATTGTGCGAGTACCCGCGCCAAACCCTTCTGTGACGGCGGGAAGACTGGTGGCTCGGGTGTGCGTTGTTCCAGCACATCCGCCATCAGCGCGGTGTCACAGTAGATATCGGCGCCGATCTGCAGCACGGGTGTACGGCGATAACCGCCGGTGAGCGCCACCAGGTCCGGCTTGGGCATGATCATCGGGATCACGACTGAGCGCCAGGTCAGACCTTTCAGCCCGAGCATCAGGCGGATTTTTTCGGCGAAGGGAGATAAGGGGTAATGATGCAGTATCAAGTCGGGCATGGTCGCAATCTCGAAGGAGCGTTCCCTGGATAGTAGCCTACCGCTCAGGGCGCCGATTTGCCCGCCATACCGGGGGCTTTCACGCTATACTCTCGGCACTTGACGTTAACGTAAGCGTCAACCTCGCCGCAACCGTACGGCGGCCCTTACTCCCGGAGATTTCGCCATGACCGACCTGTCGGTATCTCAGAACCTCACTGCCTATACGCCCGTCAACAAGGTGCGCTTCGTGACTGCGGCCTCCCTGTTCGACGGCCATGACGCCTCGATCAACATCATGCGCCGGATCCTGATGTCCCAGGGTGCCGAGGTCATTCATCTCGGTCATAACCGCTCGGTCGAAGAGATCGTCACGGCCGCGCTGCAGGAGGACGCGCAGGGCATCGCCATCTCCAGCTACCAGGGCGGTCATGTCGAGTACTTCAAGTACATGATCGACCTCTTGAAAGAGCGTGGCGGCGCGCACATCAAGGTCTACGGTGGCGGCGGCGGAGTCATCGTGCCCTCCGAGATCAAGGAATTGCACGACTACGGTGTGGCGCGCATCTTCAGCCCCGAGGATGGTCAGCGCATGGGACTGGTCGGCATGATCACTTACATGATCAAAGCCTGCGATATCGACCTCTCCGACTACGCACCCACCTCGCTCACAGCCTTGACTGATGGCGACATGAGCGCGCGCCAGCGTCCGCTCGCGCAGCTGATCACAGCGCTGGAAAATGGCAAGGCTTCGCCCGAGCTGAAAAAAGCCTTACATGAAGCCGCTGCCAATACCAAGGCACCGGCGCTTGGCATCACCGGCACCGGCGGTGCTGGAAAATCTTCGCTCACGGATGAACTGATCCGCCGCCTGCGCATCGATCAGGAAGATCAGCTGAACGTGGCCGTCATCTCTATTGATCCGTCGCGCCGCAAATCGGGCGGGGCGCTGCTCGGCGACCGCATCCGCATGAACGCGATCAGTCCCTGGAGCAGTAAGCAGCGTGTGTTCATGCGCTCGCTCGCCACGCGCGAAGCTGGCTCAGAAATTTCACAGGCTCTGCCCGATGTTGTCGCTGCCTGCCGCGTAGCCGGCTTTGATCTGATCATCGTCGAAACCTCAGGCATCGGTCAGGGCGATGCAGCGATCGTCCCCCATGTGGATTGCAGCTTGTACGTGATGACGCCCGAGTTCGGTGCTGCGTCGCAACTGGAGAAGATCGACATGCTCGACTTCGCCGATTTCGTCGCGATCAACAAGTTCGATCGCAAGGGTGCACAGGATGCGCTACGCGATGTCGCCAAGCAGGTACAGCGCAACCGCGAAGCATGGACGGTGCCCACCGAGCACATGCCCGTATTCGGCACGCAAGCATCGCGCTTTAATGACGATGGCGTGACTGCGCTGTATCAAGGGCTATTGCCCAAGCTGACCGAACTGGGTCTGAAAATCGCTACTGGCACGCTCGCACCCGTGAATGTACGTTTCTCGTCAGGGCGGAACGCGATCGTGCCGCCAGCGCGCAGCCGCTACCTGGCAGAGATCGCCGACACCGTGCGCGGCTACCATCGCCGCGTGGAAAAGCAGGTCATCGTCGCCCGCGAACGCCAGCAACTGACCGAGGCAAAGCGCCTGTTGTCTGCCTCGGGCAAGCCCGCAGATTTTGATGATCTGATCACACAGCGCGAACATGCACTGGATACGGATGCACGTACCGCGCTGGCCGGCTGGCCTGGGATTCAGGCCACCTACAGCGGCGATGAGCATGTGGTGAAGATCCGCGAGAAGGAAATTCGCACTCGTCTGTTCACCGAGACGCTGTCTGGCAACAAAGTGCGCAAGGTCTCGCTACCGAAGTATGCCGACCATGGCGACCTGCTGCGATGGCTGATGAAGGAAAACCTGCCAGGTTACTTCCCCTACACCGCCGGCGTGTTCCCGTTCAAGCGCGAGAATGAAGACCCGACCCGGATGTTTGCCGGTGAAGGTGATGCTTTCCGCACCAATCGGCGCTTCAAGCTGGTGTCTGAAGGCATGCCGGCCAAGCGGCTATCAACGGCATTCGACTCGGTCACCCTGTACGGTGCCGATCCGGCGCTGCGCCCGGACATTTACGGCAAGGTCGGTAATTCCGGCGTGTCGATCGCGACACTGGAAGACATGAAGGTACTCTACGACGGCTTCGATCTGTGCGACCCGACAACCTCGGTCTCGATGACGATCAATGGCCCGGCACCGACTATCCTCGCTTTCTTCATGAACACCGCGATCGATCAGCAGATGGCAAAATTCAAGGCCGACAAGGGCCGTGAGCCAACTCCTGAAGAAGCGACACAGATCCGTGCCTGGGTCTTGCAGAGCGTGCGCGGCACGGTGCAAGCGGATATATTGAAAGAAGATCAGGGTCAGAACACTTGCATCTTCTCGACCGAATTCTCGCTGAAGGTGATGGGCGACATTCAGCAATACTTTGTCGATCACAAGGTGCGCAATTTCTATTCGGTGTCGATCTCCGGCTATCACATCGCCGAAGCTGGCGCGAACCCAATCTCGCAGCTGGCGTTCACTCTGTCGAATGGCTTCACCTTTGTCGAAGCCTATCTGGCGCGCGGTATGCACATTGACGATTTCGCGCCTAATTTGTCATTCTTCTTCTCCAACGGCATGGATCCGGAGTACACCGTGCTCGGCCGTGTCGCCCGTCGCATCTGGGCGGTATCCATGCGCGAGAAATATGGCGCGAACGAGCGCAGCCAGAAACTCAAATATCACATCCAGACCTCGGGGCGCTCACTGCATGCGCAAGAAGTCGACTTCAACGACATCCGCACCACCCTACAGGCGCTGATCGCGATCTACGATAACTGCAATTCGCTGCACACCAATGCCTATGACGAGGCAATCACCACGCCAACCGATGAATCCGTGCGGCGCGCGCTGGCGATCCAGCTGATCATCAACCGTGAGTGGGGACTAGCCAAAAATGAAAACCCGAGCCAGGGTTCCTTCATCATCGAAGAGCTGACCGATCTGGTCGAAGAAGCGGTGCTGCAAGAGTTCGAGCGTATCGCCGAGCGCGGCGGTGTGCTGGGCGCGATGGAGACCGGCTACCAGCGTAGCAAGATTCAGGAAGAGTCGATGCTGTATGAGCACAAGAAGCATGATGGCAGCCTGCCTATCATCGGCGTGAACACCTTCCGTAATCCTAAGGGCGACACCATTCCGCAGCAACTCGAACTGGCGCGCTCGACGGATGAGGAAAAGCAGTCGCAGCTCAAGCGTCTCGCCGACTTCCACAAGCGACATCAGGCACAGGCGCCCAAAGCACTGGCCGAGTTGCAGCAAGCCGTGATCCGCGACGAGAACGTATTCGCCAAACTGATGGAGGCGGCGCGCGTCTGCTCGCTGGGTCAGATCACGGATGCACTGTTCGAGGTCGGCGGTCAGTACCGGCGCAGCATGTAAGTAGTCTGGCCGCTACAATTGGGGTCATGGCCGACCTGTTTGCCCCGACTGACGACGCACTCGAGGCCCTGATATCCGCGATCGATATCCGGGCCTATGAAAAAACCCGCAATCACCTGGCGGGCAAGGTCACTCGACTTTCGCCCTACATTACCCACGGCTTCATCAGCATTCCCGCCTTGTTCGAACGCCTGCCCCGGCTTCGTTTGGAAGACAAGCTGGCCTTTGAATTCGGCTGGCGCGAGTTCTTCCATCATGTATGGCACCGCGCCGGCGACGGCATTCTCGACGATATGCGTTCCGGCCTGCCGGGCGTTCGCTATCAGCGCGAGCTGCCCGACGATGTGCGCGAGGGGCGTACCGGTCTGCCCGTGATAGACAAAGCCGTGCACACGCTCTACGAGACTGGCTATCTGCATAATCACGCGCGCATGTGGCTGGCCAGCTATCTGGTCCATCTGCGCAAGGTGCACTGGCGCACCGGAGCGGACTGGATGCATGCGCATCTGCTGGATGGCGATCTGGCCTCCAACCATTTGTCGTGGCAATGGATTGCAGCCACCTTCAGCAGCAAGCCCTATCTGTTCAATGCGGAGAATGTCGCACGCTACGCACCGGTCAACTGGCATTGCGAGCGCAGCGCGGTCGACACGTCTTACGATGCGCTCGAAGCGATCGCTAGAAGCTCGGAGACGATCATGGTCTCGCCCGCCTTGCTGGGAATGAGCGAACCGGAAATTCTTTCTGCGCCGCCCTCAGAAGCACCGGCGCTGCACATTCCCGCCAGAGCACGTGTGCGACTCGTGCATCCTTGGATGATGGACAACGCCGCTTTTGATGGCTTGCGCATCGGAGTCATTCATCTTCCTTTTCATCGTCAATTTCCGTGGTCGGCGTCGCGCTGGCGGTTCGTGATGCAACGACTACAGCAGGTGACCGATGCCTTGTTCGTGGGCGATCTGAACGAACTCGGGCCGTTGCTGAACCAATCAGTATCCGTCGAGAGCGTCGCAACGCTAAACCCCGGGTACCGCGATGCCTTGCCAACCCTGTGCACGCAACTCCCCGAGCCAGTGCGGCGCTTCCCCAATCCCGATAAAGCCTGCCGCTCGTTCTCCGCGTTCTGGAGCATCTGCACGCAAGGCTCGGAGGACGCGCCCCGTCGCGCGTGGCACCGATGAGTCTGGGCGTCGTCTGGTTCAAGCGCGACCTGCGCGTATTCGATCACCTGCCGCTGCTCCAGGCTAGCGGCCATGGTGCAGTGCTGCCGCTGTATGTGTACGAACCGGAGATCATCCGCGCCCCGGATTTCTCAGCGCAACATCTGTGCTTCATCAATGAATGTCTGGTCGATCTCGATCAGGCACTCAGTGGCCGAGGCAGTCCGCTGCAGATCGTGCACGGCGAGATGATCCATGTGCTCAAACGCATCCGTGAAGAGTTCGGTGATTTCACGCTGTACTCGCATGAAGAGACAGGCAATGCGATCAGCTACGCACGCGACCTGCGGGTGGCCGACTGGTGCAAAGCCAACGGCATCAGCTGGAAAGAATCCCCGACCAATGGCGTGGTACGGCGCCTGTCGTCGCGAGATGAATGGTCGGCGATCTGGATGCAACGCATGCGTCAGCCGCTAGTGAGTGCGCCGGACTTTCTGACCTCGCCGGGCAAGATGCTGACACCCCATGGCCTGATGACACCCCGTCAGCTAGGCCGCGATGATGCCGACAAACCAGGAAGACAGCGCGGCGGACGCAAGCTGGCATCCCAGCAAGTGAAGCTGTTCTTCGACAAGCAGCTACCGCATTATCGCTACTCGATGTCCAGCCCGCTCTCGGCGGAGGATGCCTGCTCACGCCTGTCGCCCTATATCGCTTATGGCGTAATCTCAGTGCGCGAGCTAATGCACAAGGTCTGGAAAATGCGCACGCAAGCCCAGGCGCTGCCCGCGCCGGCTCAGCCAAAGGGCGTGCTCGCCAGCCTGAAATCTTTCGAAAGCCGGCTGCACTGGCATTGCCATTTCATTCAAAAGCTCGAATCTGAACCCGAGATCGAGCTGCATAACGTGCACCGTGGCTTCGATGGCCTGCGCGAGGAAAACTTCAGCCCGGAATATTTTGAGCGCTGGCGCAAAGGCGAGACGGGCTTTCCGCTGATCGATGCCTGCATGAAGATGCTCGCGCATACCGGCTGGATTAATTTCCGCATGCGCGCGCTCTTGATCAGCTTTTCCAGCTACCAGCTCTGGAACCACTGGCGAGAGCCTGCGTTACATCTTGCGCGTGAATTTCTGGACTACGAACCGGGCATTCACTACCCGCAGATACAGATGCAAAGCGGTGTTACCGGCATCAACCTGCTGCGCATCTATAACCCGGTGAAACAGGCGCATGATCAGGATCCTGAAGGCATCTTCGTAAAACGCTGGCTGCCGCAGCTCGAGCATGTGCCGCAGGCATTCATCTTCGAACCCTGGACCATGCCGCCCGACGTGCAAGCCGAATGCGGTGTGCTGATGGGCGAACACTATCCTGAGCCTGTCGTCGACCATCTGGCGACCGCTGCGTTCGCACGCAACACGCTGTGGGAATTGCGACGCAACCCAGAAGTGCGCAGCGAGGCGATGAAAGTCCTTCACCGTCACGGCAGTCGCAACCCAATGCGCGAAGGCCGGCCACGGCACACGGGGCGCTCGAAAAAATCAGCCTCCGGCACTGAGACGCCTCAGCTTCCGCTCGCGCTGGATATTCCAGACCAAGACGTCTGATGCTGCCCGGTATTCTCAGCGCAGCTCTGGCTTTCACACTCTGGGGCATCTTTCCTGTCTACCTGAAGCTCTTGCATGATGTGCCGCCGCTGGAGATCCTGTCGCACCGTGTGGTGTGGTCGATTGTCTTTCTGTCACTGGTGCTGTACTGGCGCAAGCAGTGGGCCTGGGTAAACAACGTACGCGCAAATCCGCGCATTGCGCTGACCTTTGTGGCCAGTGCGGCAGCGCTTGGCGCGAACTGGGTCATCTACATCTGGGCAATCAACGCGGACAGGGTGATTGATGCCAGCCTGGGGTATTTCATCACGCCGCTATTCAATGTTTTGTTCGGCCGGCTGCTGGGAGAGCGCTTGCATCCGGTGCAATGGCTGTGCGTTGCGCTGGCAGCCAGCGGCGTCGGCTGGCTGACCGCCAGCGCCGGGCATCTGCCGTGGATCGGTCTGCTGCTGGGCATAAGTTTCGGCTCCTATGGTCTGCTGAGAAAAACCGCGCCACTCGGCGCGCTCGAAGGTCTGGCAGTAGAGACACTGGTGATGCTGCCAGCGGCCTGTGCTTTTCTTCTCGTGCCCGGCAGCGGCAGCTCGCATGCTTTCGCCTCGGGTTCGCTGACACTTACTCTGCTGCTGGCAGCAGCAGGGCCTGTGACGGCGATACCGTTATTGCTGTTTGCGTTCGGCGCGAGACGCATTCCGCTGAGTATCGTTGGCCTGCTGCAGTACATCGGCCCCAGTATCCAGCTGCTGCTGGGTATTTGGCTCTATCACGAACCCTTTGACAACAACAAATTGATCGGCTTCGCGCTGATCTGGAGCGCGCTGGCGCTGTTTTCTGCACAAGGGCTGTGGCTCGCGTGGCGACATAGGAAGCCCTCGGCGCCCGTCTCGGCCTGAAATACGGGCGACGCAGCGCAAACCTGTACCCGGGCCCACCCTTCGGGTATCCTCTGGCGTTTTGAGAAGCCTGTTCTGGCGTCTCCTGTCGACTCGTCGAATTTTCCATCATCAAAAAACCATGGCTAACTACGTTTACACGATGAACCGCGTGGGCAAGATTGTCCCGCCCAAGCGTCAGATCCTGAAAGACATCTCGCTGTCCTTCTTCCCCGGTGCCAAGATCGGCGTGCTCGGCCTGAATGGCTCAGGTAAATCCACGCTGCTGAAGATCATGGCCGGCATCGACAAAGATATCGAGGGTGAAGCGATACCGATGCCGAACCTGAAGATCGGCTATCTGCCGCAAGAGCCGCAGCTGGATCCGTCAATGACCGTGCGACAAGCCGTTGAGAGCGGTCTGGGCGAGGCTTTCGAAGCGCGCGCGAAACTTGATGCCGTCTATGCCGCTTACGCTGAACCCGATGCCGACTTTGATGCGCTGGCCACTGAACAAGCGCGGCTGGAAGCGATCATCGCCGCCGCTGATGGCGGCAATCTGGAACTGCAACTCGAGGTCGCCGCCGACGCGCTGCGCTTACCCCCCTGGGATGCAAAGATCGACGTACTCTCGGGCGGTGAAAAGCGCCGTGTGGCGCTCTGCCAGCTTTTGCTTTCAAAGCCAGACATGCTGCTGCTCGATGAGCCGACCAACCATCTGGATGCAGAGTCAGTTGACTGGCTCGAGCAATTCCTGCAGCGCTTTCCCGGTACCGTAGTCGCGATCACTCACGACCGCTACTTCCTGGACAATGCGGCCGAATGGATACTCGAACTAGATCGCGGACATGGCATTCCATGGAAAGGCAATTACAGTTCCTGGCTGGAGCAAAAAGAAAACCGTCTGAAACAGGAAGAATCGAGTGAATCCGCACGCCAGAAAGCACTGAAAAAAGAACTCGAATGGGTACGCCAAAACCCCAAGGGCCGTCAGGCCAAAAGCAAAGCGCGTATTGCTCGCTTCAATGAACTGTCCGAGTTCGAATATCAGAAACGCAATGAAACTCAAGAAATCTTCATTCCCGTCGCTGAGCGCCTGGGGAACGAAGTCATCGAATTCAAGAATGTCAGTAAAGGCTATGGTGATCGTCTGCTGATCGACAATCTGTCATTCCGTATTCCGCCGGGCGCCATCGTTGGCATCATCGGTCCGAACGGCGCGGGTAAATCCACACTATTTCGCATGATTTCCGGCAAAGAGCAACCCGACAGCGGTGAGGTTGTGATCGGGCCCACCGCAAAAATCTCGGTCGTCGATCAGTCACGCGAAGACCTCGATAACAAAAAGACCGTGTTCGACGATGTCTCGCAGGGCGCAGACATTCTGACCGTTGGTCGCTTCGAGATGCCGTCGCGCGCTTATCTCGGCCGCTTCAATTTCAAAGGTGGCGATCAGCAAAAAATCGTCGGCAATCTGTCCGGTGGTGAGCGTGGTCGTCTGCATCTGGCCAAGACGCTGCTGATGGGCGGTAATGTGCTGCTGCTCGATGAACCTTCCAACGATCTGGACGTGGAAACCCTGCGCGCGCTGGAAGATGCCTTGCTCGAATTCGCCGGCAGCGTACTGGTGATCTCGCACGATCGCTGGTTCCTTGATCGTATTGCGACGCATATTCTGGCGTTCGAGGGCAATTCACAAGTCACCTTCTTCGACGGGAATTATCAGGAGTACGAAGCGGACAAGAAGAAACGTCTTGGCGAAGAAGGCGCGAAGCCCAAGCGCATTCGATACAAGCCACTGCGCACCTGAGTATTGTATTGGTTCATCGTTGCGAATGACTCGGCTGCTCAAGTCATCCTGATGATATTGGGAACCACTCAGTCGCCAGATTTACAGAAGGCCTTTGTCACTCACCAAAGGCCTTCTGATGAACCCGAATCTCCCCCCGCCACCATTTGACCCGAACTCGTCGAGTTTGGCCTACCTGAATCACCTGCCGCCGGGAACCCAAGCTCATTACCGAACTGACCTGGCCGTCAATCAACCTCAACTACGCAATCGTCCGGCACCCGGTCGTGTACCGCTCAACCCGGGACAAGACTTGGTAGATGCTGGCGAGGACATTTCCAGCCGCCTTCAGGATGGCTTACCCGACAACGAGTCCAACCGCGGGCTCGAACGCGCCCGATCCGATGCCAGCGAAGCCGAGATACTCGAACACTCTGAACCCGTGCACAAGCAACGGCGAAACAGCTCGCCGGAGCCGGTGCAAGAAGTGCCAGTCACGGCCCAGCGTTCATTGTCGAATAAACCGAAAAATTTAGCGTTTATAAAAGCGATGGCCCGCGCTTGCTCCAGCTTGCTGGCAATTGACATCCGAAGCGATAATCCACTCGTAAAAATGATGGTCAATGCTAGCTTCAGCTTGCAGCCAGTTGCCCGCTTAAGCAATAATCCATTCACACTAGCTGCGATATTTGGCGAATTGGACGTCTTGAAATACCTTGCTGAACATGGCGACGATATTCGACAAAAAGATCAATATGGAATGAACGCGTTAATGTATGCGGTGCGAAATAGACATGTAGGCCTCGTGAAATACTTGGTTGATATTGGCTGCAACTATCCTGACCACCACGAGGTAAATAAATTTTTGTTCAACGCGATTAAAAACCGCGATCTAGAGCTGCTTGACTTGCTGATTCCCCTCCACGACGTCTCCAACCGAGACCTTGACGGCCTGACTCCGCTGATGCGTGCTGCGGCAGAGAATGTACTTGAGGCAGCCGTTCCACTGATTCAAGCCACTTTGAAGCTTCCGAATGCACTGAAACTAATAGAAGAAGCTTTAGCGATCGCTACTGGGCCGTTTTTTAGGGAATTGCTGAAAAATCCCTTTATCGTTAGCGACGAGGGCCCAAAATTGAATAGTGCTCTGGAAGTAGATAGCGAACCTTTTATCTTCAGCGCTTTCGTTAGTAGGCATGTGCTATCGCAGTATGACGAATTGCAACATTTGCGAGCCAGCTTAGGCTCTGACGAATCAATCACTCCCATGCAGATAAAGTCTGCCAAGGTAAGTGTTCTGGCAGAACTCACTGCCTGGAAGCTTCAGCATCCGGATGACAGTATTTTCAAAGAACACTTGCCGTCTTCTTTGTTATTGGTACGAGAAAGAGCAATTGCCTTTATAAACAAAGATATCGAGTCACTCACCGCGCAGGCTCTCCAGTGGGAAGAGAACCACGTGATACCCGTCGTCGCAAATCTTTATGAATGCTGCCTCAACCACTCTCTTTCTGAACCATCGACGGTTGATATCATCAATGAGTTGACCTCCAAAGGACTGTATCACTCGATCGCTCAGAAAGTCGCAAAAGCATGGACGAGCGCATGGGCCGCCATGTCTCCAGAAGCAGCACCCATGATACAAACAGCCTTCGCAGCACAGTTCGATGGCGGGCCTCGTGAAAATCGGCCTAATCCGGAATTGCTTACCCAAGAGGTGATCATCAATGCCGATACGGTAACGAGCAGCATCGACCATTTTGCAGGCACGCCGGTCGGCATTGCACTACTGGAGGTATTCCGCGCCGCCCTGCGGCGCGAGTTTGATGCTGTCGGAGGTGAAATCTTGCGCACACAGCATGCGAACTTGTCCACGCAGAGCAAAGCGCTATATGCCGATCTGATGGGACGACAGCTCCATCTGATCGCTCAATTCTGGAGAGCTGAATCCTAATGGCTGAAAAACCAGCCTCGCACCACGTTGCCGCGCTCGACATCGGCGGGACCAAGATGGCCGCTTGCATCGCCGATGCAAGCGGTCCCCTGCTGCGCGTAACACAAGAAACGATCAGGTCTGGCAGCCCGCACACCATCGCACAGCAGGGAATCCATCTGATTGATACATGCTGTCAGCAGTTACAGATCGATCCTGCACGGATTCAGGTAGTCGGGGTCAGCAGCTGCGGGCCTTTCGACATCCGCGATGGGGCGATCGGCATCCTCCCGCCCAACTTGTGCGGTGGACTGCCGAATGGTGATGATCTGCCGAATGACTGGACTTTCCTGCCGCTGGAATCTGTGCTGCGCGAGCGCTTCGCTCAAGTGCGCATTGCCAATGATTGCGTGGCAGCGCTGCACGGTGAGCGTGCATTTGGCGTAGCGCCCG
>JACCDW011593725.1_pt1 | contig 20919 bp, 17 predicted proteins | sample 7449781 | NCBI WGS metagenome assembly JACCDW01 (sample SAMN15323449, study PRJNA562643) | freshwater metagenome | isolation source: river surface water | place: USA:Blue River Watershed | collected 2017-08-18
AAAAACCTCAGAAAACACAGCATTTTCCTGGCTAAATCGCATCTCCGAGAAAAAAAATCGAAAAAAATGAGCAAATGACATATTTTTTGGCTTCGTTTTTTGTTCATTTTTCTTGAAAAAGTGCTCCGATTTCGAAGCCATGTTTTTTTGCCATCTTCGATTTTGGGGCACTTTTGCTGAAAAACTTAACGATATTCGCCTTAAAAAAACATGTCATTTTTCAATTTTTTGCCACTAACGCTATGTTTTCGCCCCAAAATCAAGGGTAGCTTTCGAAAAATTTTGCCACTAACGTTATGTTTGATGTCTTTTTTTGCTTCCAATTTAAGATGTGGACGGCATGTCCAGGTCATGGAGGGTCCAAAAGTGGGTTGTGTTGCAATTTGCAACACAACTTTAATGCATTTTTGCCCACTAAAACGTGTTTTAAAAATAATATTCTTGATTTAAAAACTATTTTTTCCAATATATATTTTACAATGTGCATCATAATAATACTTATTTTGCTGGTCTTCTATTTATTGGACAAAGGTGAAAAACTTAAAGGTAGTAGACCTGGTGGCGGCTCATACAAAAATGGAATGTATCTCACCGTAGGTGGTGGAATTCCTCCGTTAAAGGTTAATGATGAGGTTTTCGAACAGATTGTTAAAGGTAAAAAGACATATGACATTCGTATTAATGCTGAAAAATCATGGGTGCGTAGGTCAGAACCACCTGAGGAAATAACATTTATCACAAAAGATAAAAGTAAACAAGTCACTGCAACAATAACTAAAGTTAAAGAACTTGGCAGTATAAAAGAATTAAATGATATTAAAGACATAGACACAAATAAAATTTTCCCTGGTAAGAGCGTTCAAGAAGGTTTAGACGAATTTTATAATAATGACAATAGTAGGGATAAAATGAAGGGATTAGAAAAACCATACAAGCTCATAGAGTTTAAGGTCAATAAAAAGAAGTGATTATAGTCAAAACCATTTTTTTTGAATTAATAAAACCCTTATTATAATACGCACAAACATGTCCGAATACGTAATCTATTCTGACGTCCAGCATGTCTTGGAAAAGACAGCTCTTACAGGTGCGCACGAGAGGGCGGAGAAGTATAACGCTATAACTAAGGACAATAAAATATACACTACAGAGGGATTTATCTCACCATGCCTTATGAAATGTATAGAGGAGCCTTTGGAAAATACATCTGATGTAGCAATTAAGTCTGACAAAGTTACAGAAATCAGAGTATCATTAAATCCTGACACTGGAGTTATTACTTTTAGAAATGATGGTCCTGGTATCGAGATATATCCTCATGAACAAGGTAGTACTCTAATGGGACGCGAAACTTATGTTCCAGAGGTGTTATTCTCAATATTCAGAGCAGGCTCAAATATGCGCAGCAAAGAAGACAATGTTGTTGCAGGAACTAATGGAGTTGGCGTTAAGTGTACTAACGTTCATTCCAGATGGTTTCATGTAGAAACTGTTGATGCTTCAAGAAAGCTTAAGTTTTCACAGACATATACTCTATGGAATCAAGAAAAAGACCGAGAGGCAGCAGTAATAGAAAAATGCAAATCTAAACCTTATACCTTGATTGAATTTGAACCAGAATACAATCGCTTTGGATACAAAGAAAAACCCGAAGGCAAAGACTTGGAAGAATTACTCGATGTGCTTCGCTTTAGGCTGACTCACCATGCCATGTTCTTGGGATTTAGAAAGGTAAATGTATACTTCAATGATGAACTCATACCAATAAAATCCACCAAAGATTTTATTGCGTTAGTCAATGGTCCCGAATCATCGGATAAACCATTCTTTGCTAAGGCAGTTTCAACTACTGACCCGAACAAGCATATTGAAGTAGCTGTGTTGGTTAGACAGGGTAAACAACGTATATATTCGGTAGTAAATGGAACTATTGTAGAAGAAGGCACTCATTTGACTAAATTTAGGAAACATGTCAATGAAGTAATCCGTGCAAAAAGTACAGACAAAGACAAGAAAATAGACATTGGTAATTACATCACGATAGTATCAACTACGCATATTGCTAAACCAGTCTGGAACAACGCTCTTAAACAGAAGATGGTTAATCAACTCAGTGATTTTGACTCATTTCAATTCAAATCGGATATTATTACTTCGATAGCAAAACAAATTATAGATGTATCAAAAATTACCGATTTAAGAAAGCTCATCAAGGCTCAGAGTAAAAAAGTTAAGTATGATAAGTTCACACCACCAAAAAATAAGGGAAATGATAACACTCTCTTTATCGCAGAAGGTGACAGCGCAATCTCGCTTCTGGTTAGGGGACTATCCTCGAACAAGAGTAAGCAGTTTAACTTGGCAACTACTGGTGTATTTAGTTTGGGAGGAGTACCGACTAACATTGCGAAGGATATTCGCTCCGAACGAGAGGTTCTGAATGAAGAAGAAGAGGAAGTAGATATAGACAGAGACCTTGAATTTGATATACAATTACGAGACAGTTTTGGCAATTCCAAGGTATTTGGTGCATTAATCGGAGTACTTCAACTTGAGCCAAATAGTAAATACAAAACAATAGAGGAATTAAAGAAGTTACCATACAAACGTGTTGTACTTTGTGTAGACCAGGACCTCGATGGAAGAGGTAATATTGCGGTACTAACTATGCAAATGTTCTACCGTCTGTGGCCTGGTTTGTTTAAAATAGGGTTCATTCATTATTGGAACTCACCTATTCTGCGAGTAAGTGACAAATTAGGCAGAGTAATAAAGGAGTTCAAACATGAGGAAGATTATGAACGCTGGACTGAGAAAAGTGCATTTCCCAAACCAGATTACATAAAGGGACTCGCTGGTCACGATGACAGGCATGTTCCTAGAATGTTCACTTCATTCCATGACGATATAATAAAAGTAGTATCAGACCGTGATTCTAAGAAGATATTTGACATCTACTTTGGTAAAGATTCAAAAACGAGAAAAGAAGCTCTTTCTACTCAGGTAGACCATTATTCAATCAATGAAATTGATGTAATAAATAGAGATAAGAAAATATTAATAAATCGACACATAGAGGTCGATACCAAAGAGTTTCAGATTTATGCAATGTATCGTACGATACCTTGTCTTGCTGACAACTTGACACCAGTTCGTAGGAAAGCACTAATGGATATGATTAATCATCCGATTTCAAAAGCAATTAAGGTTTATCAAGCAGCAGGACAAATAGCTGCAAGAATGCTTTACCACCACGGTGATGCATCATTGAACAAAGCCATCATTGGAATGGCGCGGGATTATCCTGGTTCGAATAACTTTCCGCTATTCAAGCATGATGGACAAGTAGGTTCTAGAAATCGACATGGAAAAGACTTTGGTTCGCCACGATATGTCGGAGTTCTATTAAATACGCCAATAGTTTCTAGTTTATTCGCAAAAGAAGACATACCTAACTTGCCCCGTCAGTTTTCTGATGGAGTACAGGTAGAACCCAAGTATTTCATATCTCTGTTACCACTTCCAATTCTTGAGTTAAACGCAGCAGTTTCATATGGATGGTGCTTGAACAGTTATCCTAGAGATTTTAAAATAGTATGTGAATTGATACTAAAGTTAATTAGAAAGGGTGTTGATAGTATTACTGAAAAAGAGCGTCTAATTCCTCCCTCACGGGTAGGAATGCAGTGTGATGAATCTATTGTAGAACTACTCCCGAATAATCGTATCTATATGAGAGGTCATTATATGGAGCTAAATTCAACAACAGTTGTAGTTAAAGACCTACCACTAACTTATACACCAAAGAAGTATGAAGAAATGCTAACTAAACGGGATGAAATACATCAAGTAAGAAATTATACCAATGACAATATTCATATAGAAATTGAATTCAAACAGGGTATCTTGGAGAAAATAAAACAGGGTACGCTAAAAACGAAAAAACAAGAGGCTGAAGACAAAAAAATGGTAGCTTCTTCAGAAGTCACATCAACAGCGGAAGATGAAACTAGTAGCGGAATACCGCAAACTACAGATAAATTATCAAACTACCTGAATCTTTCAGCAGTTATACGAGAACACTTCAATTTCATCAATGAACATGGGATAATAGAACATTTTAACAATGCATATGAGGTACTACTCAGAAATTTTCACCTAAACATTGCAAAGTATACTGCACGTATTAATCGAGAAAAATTGATACTAAAATACAAAATTATACGGGAAGAAAATATTATTAGGTTTATATCAACAGATGAAGAATATGACAAGCTCAGACGTAAGAAGATTGATGTCATTGAGAGAATTCTTAGGGAAGATGGATTCATTGCGATAAACAGTACTGCTATAAATACTGCAGATAAATATACCACTACAGAACTCAAGGAAGAACTAGAAAATGAGACAAAACAAAATTATAGTTATATTCGCTCAATTCGCATAGATGATATCTGCGATGAGGAAATGGAAAAAAGAGACGCTAAATTGAAAAAGTTACAAGAGAGAATGGTAGAATTGATAGCTGCTGAATCTGATAATCATTTCCCTGGTTCAAGTATGTATAAAAATGATATAAATGCTGCGTTTAAAGATATTAAACAGGCTATTAAAAAGAATGACATAGATGTCTAAAAGAAAGTATCCTTATGTTTATTTTTTAGGATATAGTTAAGTTGCAACAGCGAATCTCCCCCATAGCGTTGGAAAGAACGCCGAGTCATCCCCATAGAACCGCCATCAGCCATATAATCAGTCATAACTGTTAAATCTGGGTCGTTGCCTATCCATCTACCAGTAGGTCCTTCAAATGGTGACCTAGAATTACATCTTGAGTATATATAATAAATGGTGAGTAAAATTATAATCAGTATTAGTGATTCATCAGACATTTGAATAGTATATAATAGAATATCATAACATTTTTTTTTGTATCTTTTATATTATATTATCTCTTTAATCATATCTCTAAATGTGTTTGCCTCGGATTCAGTTTCATATAAAACCTGATAGGCACGAATAGTTGGATAATTATTCTTTACCTCTTTTAAAACTGGCTCTTGGTCATCATAAAACACACCTGCACCTATTGCACGTAAGTAACTCGATTTTGGTGTTCTATTAGTTGCAATAACTTTAACATCAGACATACCGTTTTTATCCAAAAGTTCACGTATTTCTGCAGTATGTTTATCTAATCTAGCTGTGACTACATATACCTTTTTACCTGAATGATAGTCTTTTTTCATTTGCTCGAGCATCAATTTAATAGTATCACCAGTGTATTGGTTAACTAAAGTATTGTCATAATCATATGCTACAACCTCTGGCAGCGTATAGAGCGGTTTTTTTATTAATTTATCACCACCAGTTACACTGAATAATGGCATTGAAATAAAATTTGCACATTTTTGTATAAAAATAAATAAAATAAAAATTATAACGATTATGGTGCTCTGTGGAGTAATCATGTAATTATATATACCATTCAATAAATTTTATTTGAATACATACATACCCATAATATACAGGAATCATGACGTCTGAATATAAGAGTGATGACAAGTCTCTGAGCTTCTGCCAACGCATTGCCTTGGCTTCCAAGGAAAGCGAGCAGAAGCAGGACAACTACAAAAAGCTAAAACTTCAGGAAGCCGAAAACATCATGGACACGGTTGAAAAGTTCGTTAAGGAACTTTGTAACCCCGATGACCTTATTTCCAAGATGATTAAGGCTGTTGAAAACGAAAGACCAGATGCCAATATCAAGGTGATAGAAGTATGGACTTATGATGTCTCTGACCAAGAGAAACTCATCAATGGAAGCATCACTTCAGCAAACGACCCAGAAAAGAGTTACAGCACACGCTACATACTTTCAAGTGGATATATGAGACTCACTGATAAGTACATCAAGGAACGTTCTAAATCAGTGAAGGAACTGATGGAAGCACAGTTGGCTACAGAGGATTTTAACTTTGGAGTTGACCCTACTACAAAGCAAAAGTACAAGGTATGCATATTTACCAGAAAGGGGAAGAACTCACGTTTCAAGAATGGTATCTACATCAGCAGAGATGGAGTTGAGTATGCTGATATCATCAACAAGCCAAACTCACCAAATGGTCCAAAGCCTAAATTTGCTTCAAAGCCAAAGCCTAAATTTGCTTCTTGAATAGATATTTAAATAAAAAAACTGATTTTTTTTATTTAAATTGAATACACCACTGGCATAATATATCAGTAATAATGGCTAAGTTTCAAGTCGTGGTTGGTGGTCGGCGTAAGAGCCAAACTAAACGCCAAGTTAATGAACCAGAAGGTGACTACAAAGTAGAATATGATGAGGGAAAAAAACGTGCAGCTGCTAATTTGGCAGCCGTAAGAAAACTTACGGCTCTTCTCTGCCGCAACTTTGCTGATGAGATGGTCAAGGCAGTAAGAAATCAATACAAGTACTGTGTTCTCTTTCGTTACAATGATGACTTGAGCCGTGGTGCGCTTGAAAACGACACTATTGATGGTATTTCTACTAAAGTTATTCTGAGTGGCAGCTGGATACCAGAAGCACTGAAATATTATCCAAAAGAGGAGTGTAAACCAATCGGACGTCGCATAGAAGAATACATAACTCAGAAGCAGTTTAATGGTGGCGTAGACCACATTACTAAGATGCCTTATCATGTATCAGTTTTTCATTACAAAAAAGATAATTCCGTGTTTCCGAATGGCGTAATCATTTCAAGAACTGGTATAGCCTATAAGTAGAATTGGTTAAAATAACTGTTACATGTAGCATCATTAGAAACTACTGGATTTTCATATATAAACATATTCATTGGTCGTTTAAGGCAAAGTGTATTAGGTGCTCCATTTAAAAGCCTATCATTTTGTGAAACGTAACTACATGTGATACCACTTTTATCAACACTATAATCCATATATTCTAAAATTCCTTTACTTTTTAACGCTTCTAGTTCAGCTGCTTCAGTCGGAAAAATTATTTTTTGTCTCAAGTTTTGGTCATTTAACACACTTTCGTAGGATTTACCCTTTAATTCTCTGCATTCGGCTAAATTTTTTACATTGAATTTAATTTCACTTTTATCCTTAATGTGTCTTGGTGTATAATACATGGGGTCTTTTTCACACGAGTTTGTTCCATCTGCAAACTCTTTCCATATTCCCTTAAATTCGCTACAGAAGTTGAGTTTTAAAGGGTCATTAACAAAGAATATTATATTATATTCATAATTATTACCAGTTTCTGGTTCATTCCATATTTCTACAGAAATACCTCTGACCTTTTCATTTTCATTTATGCCATTAGCTTTTTCATCTATGGATTCTAAAGCATTTTCCGGTCTCATGATACTATTAATAGCTTCTCTTATTGTTTTTCCAATAAGAGAAGCTAAGAATTTTTCATCCCAAGTAGTGATTGAAGAAAACGAAAATTTATATCCTATATTTCTACCTGTATAAGTTAAACCTGGATACACTCTAAATGAATCCATAATATAATAGTTATTACCGCCATTTGCAATTGTATACCATGGTACCAAATTACCACTGCTATCTAGAGCCATATTAGTATCAGAATAACTCAATAATCCAGCTGTATCATTTTTGTCTCTCAAATTATATTCCCAGTATGTTTTATCATCACATGATTTAAAACCTAATTTACCACCTTCACCTACAATACAGCTACTGTTATCCAAATTCTTCAATTGTAGCTTTGATTTGCCATTTAATAAGTCATAATTTATCATAGCAGCTTCATTAGAACAGTCGCCTATTTGTCCTGTATTTAGTAAGCATTTATTGGTTTCTGAAATGTTGAATTTTTGTTTACCTCCTGCTTTAAATTCCTTCAGTGGATAGTACAGAGCAAGCGGACTACTGTCAAGTTCCCACTGATAACTAGTATTCTGCATACATTTTCCAAATACACCTGCTGAACTAAAACATTGCTCTTTGTTATCGGGATTTCCTAGGTAATAGACTGAGTCTTTTTTGTCTTTGAATAATGAAAACTTAGTTCCAGTATTCGCCAAGTTTCCATCAGCAGATACATATTTGTTTCCATCTAAAGAATAACTCTTTAGTTGCGCATTAGATGCTCCTGTTGCTTCTAGATAATTTTCCATGGTTCTACCCTGCCCAGCTCCTTTTTGTATTGTCCCTAAGTATCTACCCGCAACATCTCCATTTTTCAGTGAAAATTTGCCACTGAAATCTACTGGTACTAAATATTCAGGCAACTTTGTTTCTATGTTCGGATTCGGATTCGGATTTGGGTTTGAACCTGATGATTTTTTAAATACCAGTAGCCAAACTAGTAGAAATATGATGCCCAAAACAGCCAAAAATAATCCTCCATATAGTAACCAATTTATTTTTTTTTTTATAGCTTTTATAGGTTCATCCATTTGCTATATGTTGGGAATTAAAAAAAAATATATATTTTTTGTTTATACCATGCGTCTAAATTGAGTTAATAATTTATTACACTTATTATTAAAATTAATAGGAGAAGAGTGAATAAACATTTCTTCAGGTAAAACAACACAGTTAGTATCCTTAGTACCGCTACTAACTACACTTTTATCTAATGTTCTGAATTTACAATTGGGAACCCCTGAACCTATTACACGGAAATCTAAAAAGTCCAATGTAAGTGGACTTTTGGATAATCTTTCTCTCACTGTTTTATCATTAGCATTAGTAGTAGGATATGATATTTTTGGTGACAAATTATTATCACTAAAAATATCTTGATATGTACGTCCAAGTTGAGCATTACACTCTTCTATAGAAAGCCCACTTAAATCCATCTCTGTATCTTTAACTAGAATAGAACGAGATGGTTCATATAAAATACTATATTTATTGTTACATAAATCAGTATAATTTGATGAGTAATTCACTTCAATACCATTTAATGAATTACAGAAAATTTCACTATCAGTCATTTTACTTTCAGGAATTAATAATATTCTATATGTAAAATCGGTTACTGGTGGTGCGCCATTTCTAGAAACTTGTTGGGATACACCGGCAACTATTTCTGAAGGTGAAAAATTGTTATTTTTTTCGAAAAAATTACTATATTTACCTTTAATTTTAGCGCTAATTGAAGCAATTGCATCTTTTATTGTTAATCCAATTAATGACTTTAAATATTCTTCATTTAGGTAAAAATTATCTACGGTAAATACTACTACATATCCAAACGCACTATAATTACTGAGTGCGTCAATAGACTGTTTTAACATTGGATACACTGTAAATGGGTCAATAACTTTATAATCATCACCTCCAGATGCAACCTCATACCAAGGGACCAATTTACCATCCCTATTTATAGCCATTTTAGTATCAGCATAAATTAACAACCCTTCATCATTTTTTGGTCTCTTATGATAACTCCAATATTTCATTGGGTCACATGAATCAATCTTTATACCTGTACCGACGTCGCCAATAATACATTGAGTTTTTTCTGGATTGGCATATATTTGTATATTATTTTTGTTATCATTTTCATCAATTATTTTATAATCTAACAAGCTATTGGGCAAAGTGCAGTCACCAAACGTACCAGTAGTATTTAAACATTTATTAGTTCCTGGGAAATTAAAGCGTTTTGGAGAAGGACTGAATACCGAAGCGGGATATAAATCTGGAGGTGTTTCATCAACCAACCATCGTTGGTTGATATTATTTAAATCACATTTTTCATAGGCACCTGCAGCATTTAAACATAAATCACTGGTATCGGATTCTTTGATGTATTTATTACCCGCTTTATCTTTATATAACGAAAATTTAAAATTATTTGTTCCAACCAATGAACCATCTTGCGCCAAATATTTTTTATTGGCATTGGAATAGTCTTGGAAACTTTTTAAATATGCATTAGATGTTCCACTGGATTCAAAATAGTTATCTACTGTTTTTATAGTTTCTAATGGGGTTAATCCACCAAAATAATTTTGCGAATTTGCATTTCGTAAATGTAATCTCTTTGGGATATCAGTTGGCATTAATAATGGTTCTGGCGGTGGCGGTGGTGGCGGTGGCGGTGGTGTTGGTGCCTTACATGCGGCTTTACATTCTGCTTCTGTTTTGTATGTTGCCTGAGCATTGTCATAAACAGGTGCACAAGTATTATTCACACAGTTGTAGCCTGTTATAACAGAAGTTTTCTGTTTATTTTTGCAATTGTAATAAACGACAATTAGTAGCAATAGAAGAATCAGTAAAATTGACGAATAGTCTTGAGACGACATTCTATATACAAAAAAAATATTTTTTTTGTATCATTTTTTAATTTGAGCTAAAATATTTCCAAATATTTTTATAGCTTCTCTGATAGCATTTTCTAATACTTTCTCACTCTGCAAGCCATGATAAATTTCTACAAACATTTGATTCATCTGTAGACGTATCGTACATGATGCATATGACACATCTGGATGTAACTGATGAATGAGGCGATTTAATACCTCAGAAATAGTATGTGTCTCCTCAATAGTAAATTCTATGTGGTCATCAAATTTCTTCAAATAAAGTAGATTATCGCTACCAATTAATTTATTCAACACATGCTTTAGCCTGTTTATCAAATCCTGTACACCTAATGCTGTTAATAACATTCCCATATTTTTAACTGAGGGAACTACGTGATTAATATTAAATCGTATGATTTGTTCCGTATATGTAGCAGTAGTAGAACTATCATTATAGTTTACCGGAAAACTTACTGAATTCTGAACATTATTAAACTTGGGGTGGTAGTTACCTACTCCATTCTCAAAATAGATGCCCATATCTTCTATTTTTAAATAGCAGCCAGGGTTTAAATAAGTTAGCTCTATATAAGGAAAGAACATTGGTTCTTTTGGTTTGGGACCAACACGAGTCATATCACCAGCAGTGATTAAAATAATTTCCTCTGAGTCGTTTTTGATGTTGATACTAAATGATGTCTCTTTAGCTTCCTCATCAGTTATTTTTCGTAGCGGTAATAGATTTATATTTCCTACTAAGAGAGTCTTGTTCATGTATTCGTCATCAGTGTCTATTTTTTCAAAATTACACATTAGTGCATAATTTGGCATTTCATTGAAAGACCTAGAAATAGCATTAGATATAGATGTTGATGTATTTTTCATTTGAATTTCCACTTTTACCTTTTTCAACATGCTAAGGTCAACTTCATCATCTGGGTCAACTACGATAACATCGGTCTCGACAATGGAAGTAATTGTCGGATTCATTTGACTGATATATATATACTAACCATCTATTCAATTTTATTATGAATATAGTTGATAAAATTTATGTACATGATGATGCGGAGAATGAAAAGACCCTAGCAGTATTAGACTTTTTGATACAATATGTTAACGATTATAATTTTCTAACGGGTAGAAAAATATTAGTGTTTCGTATAACTGAAGCAATGAAGGAGCAGGGAGATGTATTAAGAGCATTAAAAGCTAAGGGAATTGGTTCACTACCTGCATTAGAAATAACTAATCCTACTCATATAATTCATGAAGGTGTAAATAATATAACTGGATTTATTATGATGCTCATGCAAAAGGGAAAACAGAAGCAACAACAGGCTCGTGTATATGAAGACGATATAGGAATGCAAACTGAATCTGTTCCTGGTTTAAATAGTTTTTACCGCGATGAAATATTAGGAAAGGGACAGGAAGAATCACAGGAACAAAATCTATCTAATAATTTGGCAGATAGTCATCGTAGAATACAGGAACGCAGAGCTGCAAAAATGCCATCTTCTGGTGGCAATGCGATGGAAGCAGATAATGTTGACCACAGTGGTCCTGGTCAACCCAGACCACCAGTGGGACATGTACTCGATGATGAAGCTACTGATTTATCTATACAATCGTCAATCAAGGCATTAGGTGCAGAAGCAGATGATTTAGATAATGCATTTTTGGATAAATTTAGTGCTCCTGAATAGTAACAACAACAAAAAAAATAGCATGATTAAGTTATATTATGAGTCTAATTATTAGTACCCATAATTCTTTCCGCATAAATAGTAAACTCTACCAAATCAGCTATCTTAGTTGATAATATGGCTCTGTTACCATGCATGCATCTAAAATAAATAGTACTCGCTACTGATATTGCTAAACTTTTTAATAAAATAGTATGTAAAGTACAACTATATACTTCCTTTTCCTCAAGTTCACATTCGAGCCCGATTTTAGTACCATCCATGTATGTTTCTATACCAATATCCTTAACATTAGATAACTTGAGTATTAGCGGTCCTTCGCCACATTTTTCTATAAATATGCGTTCACCGTAAGATGCAGCATCGGCAACTGTATCTTTGAAATCTCGTGTAGTGAGGTAAAATGACAGTGATATATTTGCCTCTTCTATATCTTTTTCTACTTCTTGTAAATTATCATCCGGATGCTTCATATTTACCCCTACTGAACGTGTCTTTATTTTTTTGATTTCTTCGTCATTTAGCTTAAATTTCAGCACTTCACCATTACTCTCAAAAGTTATTAAAATGAAGCTAATATTTTTATTTAAATGTGCAAATACAGCCTGTAACATATCGCGGTCTACGCTTATGGAAAGTTCTTTTTTGCAGTAATAATGGAGAGCTTTATCTACGTCAAATTTAACCACTATACGATTTTGCGGATGGTCTCTACATAGAATAGTTAATCCATTTGGCTTAAATTTAAAAAATAATTCACGACATTTTAAATTCTTCATTAGCGTAATTAGCTGCTTAAATAATGATGGGTTATAGTGTGACAATTCTACCACATTTAATTCATCATCTGGTTCTGAAACTATACCTCTAATTGGATGTGTGGTTGATACTACGCGTGGTGGTCTACCTGGTCCGCGACGCTCCTTCGTCTGTGTTGCCATAAATAATTATATTTAATAATTTAATTAGTTAAATTAAATAAGAAACTAAAGGTTCTTCAATTTGAATTTTTGGTTCGGCAACTTTGGACCTAGCTGATGTTCTAAAAAGTCTTACTTCCTCTAGTCGCTTCTGTGCTCTGTAGTAGTTTAGCATCATTGCCTCACGAGGCATCTTATTTGAGTGTTTTTTATCTATTTTGTTCAGCATATCCTTGATATTATTTATAGCCATATATGGAGTAGCATTGCTGTATTCACTCACTGCACTGAGTTTTTTATTTAAAAAAACTACATCTCTCTTAGCTTCAACGGCTTCCCATATATTTTTGGGATATAAAAACACTCTAGGTTTTGGTCCTTTATCTAAATTAATTATAGATGAAGTTGGTATCATTTGGCTCATTTTTCGATATGTTTTTCCACTATCCTGAGTTTCATAAACTATAGCAACATCCGCATCAGTATTAACCTTTTCTATACCAGTACTGGTTTTTAGTTTTTCTAATGGTATGCGCTGAATAGTTGCTGAATATTTAGCCGAATTGGCATTGATGCTATGGTTGCGATTTACCGTTGAATAATTACCATGCAATAAGTCCTGAAGTTTATAAATTACCATATTTGTTGCTAATTTTAGAGTATTATCTATAAATATTTGACACACTGCTGGGTCTGGTTTAGGTTTAGCTATAAAGTCACTATTTACCGCAACTAAATTAAATGTTAATCCTTGAATTGATATTGGATGTTTAGAATAAGGTTTAGATGCATATTTTTCATTTTTATAACCAAGCGATAAATCTTTCATTTTTTCAGTTATATTCTCTATTAGTTCTAAATCCTTTTTGTTTTCTCTAAAAATAGCCAAAAGTACAGTAAATATTCTGGTAACATTTACTGAATTATATTCAAAATAAGCCTTTTCTATAGTAGATAAATTATTTTTTAGTATATCTTCTTTTTTTAATAGTAAAATACTTGCATCAGTAACCTGTCTTGATTCTATTAATACTGTAGCTATTTTTTTACGTAAAGAATTATTTTTTTCCAAAACTTTATTGTAGTAACTATCACTCAAATCAGTTTTTATGTCGCTTATGAGACGCAAGTCAGTAAGTGGCATTATTATTTTTTCTGCATTATTATTAACCGCATCCAATCCACTTACTACCTTCATCAGTGACAGAGTGCTATTAAAAGTAACTCCCTCTTTTATTACCTTTTTAAGTGAGGCACTGAGTGATTTATCAGTTTTTTCTATTACCCCATCTAATTCAGGAAATATTGCTATTTTTTCTTCAACTATTTTTTTATATTCGAATATTTCATCATATATTTCTTTTATGACATTCAACCATTCATCTGTATTGTTCATTTGTATATGTATAGATATATTTCATACAATGGATGATTTTGCCGATTTCTGTCATGATGATTTTAGAGGTGATAATGTTAGTATTGATATAAACCCAGAACCGCCAAAGAAAAGTGGCGGTTCTTCGCCAAAATCAGAGGCTAAACCTACTTCTCCTCAGAAAACTAAAAAACGTTCAACTACAACTAAAATTCTCATAGTAGTTGTAGTAATTATTACTTTAGTTGTAATTTATATGTGGTTCAAGAAAAATAGAGAAATCAAACGTTCCCGCAAAGAAGAACAGCAACTGGAAGAAGAACCTCAAGTATTAACTGAGCATCAACGAATAGTGAAGACTGCCACCAAAGAAGAGTTAGAAGGATTATTGAAACGAAATGCACCTAATCCAGTAGTTACACAAAAAGTAGCTGAAAGTAAATCATTAGACAAAACTGTAGAAACAATGAAAAAATACAAAGCTTTGAAGCATATCGATTTGAAAGAACTACCAATATATGGACCAGAAGTAGTTAATGCAGTGCTTTTCGCTAAGTCCACATATGAAGCAATTGAGTTAAATGGTATGCATAAAGAATTAACTGAGACTAAACAGGTAGCTATGGACTATGGTCTAGGATTCTATGAGCATGCCAAAAAAATGAAACAACATCAATCGCAACCGCAACCACAACCACAACCGCAACCGCAACCGCAACCGCAACAATTGCTCAAAGATGAAGTAATTGTCTTAGATGAAGGTCCATCTCGTATTGAGGTTTTGCCAGATAAACCTACAAAAAGAAAAATTGCTTGTGATATGACAGATGAAGAGTAGATTTTATTTGAATACATGAGATATCTTGATATATACATCCCACTTAACTATGGCACCAAAAACATCTGCGAAAAAGTCAGCTGCTATGTCTACCACCACCGTCGATGCTCCCTTACCTATTGAGAAGAAAGTAGTTTCTGCATCAGTTCCTGCTAGTCGTGTCTCAACACAAATTAAGACATACATAAGCACTAATGGAACTAACCTTTTGAATGAATTTAAGAAAAACCCATCATATGATAATTTCATCAAGGAATTTACTGATATCACGGAGAACATCAAGAAGTTTGCAAAGAAACCAAAGGATGGAACACGTGATGAAGACGCGCTCAAGGATGCTCGTGAAAAGCTTAAGACATTGAAGACAGAACACAAGACAATCGCATTTGAGTACAAAGAAATTTTGAAGCGCAACTACCGCACAGGTGGCTCACTTACAAAAGCCATTACTTTCTTAATCAACAAAATTATTAATTCTCTTTTACTACACTGCATCAAGACCACCACGGACTCAGGCAAGAAACAGGTTCAGATTGAATCATTGGCAAATGTTGATGCTTTTAACAACGATTGCTTCCCTCTATTTAACAGTTTGGATACATTTAGGCAGATTGTTAACAATGAACTCACTGCTGAGATAAAGCAACAGTTCAAGACACCTAAAAAGCCATCCAAGAAGGAGAAGGTAGGAGCTCCGGCAGATGCTACCACCAACAGTGAATCTGCTGGAGCAGATGAGTCTCAAGAGGATGAGAGCGTTGAAGCAGACAAGAAGAAGACACTCAAGGAAAAGAAGGAGAAAAACATCAACGACAACTACAAGACAACTGTTCAAAATATTTACAAGAATCTCATTGCTAAGCAGGCAGAAGGACAAACTAAGGGGTTAACATGTGCTACTGATACAAAGGGACTCATCTCTAAATTGATTGTAGAGTTTATCGATAAAATAATCGTTAATGTTGACATTATTGTGGGTAGCACCAACAAGGTTGGAACTATCAATAGTTCTCACATCATCGAGACAGTAAAGCTTCTCTACTTCAACATCTACAACAACTTCGACAAGTTTAATATACTCAAGGCTGAGCTACTTGAGTACCTGCGTGTATCTGAAGAGGAGGACAAAAAGAAAAAAGAAACATCAACAACAGCTGTCACTCCAGCTGTAACTACTAAACCTGCCCCAAAGAAGCCTTCAACAAAGAAGGCAGCTAAGTAAATGAATTAGTCTATTTCATAACACATAGGTTATTATTAATAATATAATAAATAGTTGATATAAACGCATTAATTTCATCCTTTGTAGTAAAATCTCCCAAAGAAATCCTCAGAACTCCTGGTTTTAATTCATCTGGCACATTCATAGCTAGAAGTACATGAGAAGCAGTCTTTTGCCCTATTTTACAAGCGCTACCAATACTAACGTAAATTAAACGTGAAGCTAATTCTTTTCTAATCTCTATGTTACAAACTTTGGGGTAAATAACTGAAATAAAAATAGTATTATACAAAACCTTACTCATATCAGAATTGGTTATCCATACGATGTACTTTTCGGGCATGGGCTTCTTATATTCTTTATTTATTTTATATGTTTCTAACTCAATTATTGGAAAATAGTTACTCATTTTTTTTATAAAATATTTCTTTAAATTTAGCTGCAACATATTTTTTTCGTCTCTATTTTCAAAAGACATCTTATACGCTGCTCTAGCTGCAGCTATATTGTGAATACATTCAGTTCCTCCACGTAATTCATTATTCTGATGCCCAGGTATCATAGCTTTCAAATCATAGCCTTCAATCAAGTCATTTCTTATAACTGCTATACCTGTGCCAGTGGGTCCATGAAGTTTATGAAAAGAGCCACTAAATGCAGTTATATTATTTGCTATTGGGTCAATTGGTTCTTTGCCAAATATCTGAACAGCATCAGTAAAAAATGGAATCGGAACTGCTCTGTTTTTTGCTATATGTCCTATAGCTTTTATATCATTTCTTATTCCGGTTTCATTATTAGCTGCCATGATGGCTATTACACATGTATTTGGTCGAATTGCTTTATAGACATCCTCCGGGTCAACAGTACCGAGTAGCGGTCCAGAAGTAGTGATAGGTATACGTGTGACGTCTACATCTTCAGCTTCTAAATTATCTGCTAAAATTAATATATTATCGTGTTCTACATTACTTACTATGATATGTGCTTTTTTACCTGTTGCTTTGACAAATGCTCTAATTATTGATGTAATTATCCATGTATTGGATTCTGAACCACCTGATGTAAAAACAATGCTATAACTATTAGGTCCTTCTAGTGGAAATTTGCATACATTTGCTATTTCCTGTTTAAAGTCATGTATTAATGCTTTGCCAGCTTTTGCTGAAGGATATATACTAGAACAGTTTCCTCTTGTGCACCACTTAATTAACACATCAATTATAGGTTTAGGCATGACCGTAGTTGCGTTATAATCCAGATATACAGTTGTCATATTTCGAAGTCTTTATATAAAAAATTGAATTTTATTTAACTGATATTAACCTTTGTCAAAACCAAAAACACTACAAAAAAATGCATTTCATCATTCCAATTCAGATGGATTCTTTTATAAGAAATCTGTTTCCAGAAACTATTGAATGTAGCAATGAGTATCTATCTGTCCTCAAAAGTGCAATTGGAGAATACATTCAAATTGTACTAAAGGGAGTTAGGTATCCACCATTCTACAACATTCCAGGAAATGTAACTTCTTTTCAGAAGTTTATCATTTCACTGTACCCATTTTTCACAAAAAGTGGTCAAATAGAAGAAATAGTTGCATTTTGTAGAGAAATATTTAATATATTGGGAGGAGTTATTCTTACTCCTGAAGGGTATGACCTTACTTCAGTCGTTTGTCTCGATTATGGTATCCAATTATTTGGGAAAGAATTCTTGGATAAATGTAAGGAGGAAATGCGTTACGGAAGTATAATGAACTATACTATTATGTTTCTCATCAAATATGGTGATTATACTAATATATTTAAAGAATACTGTAAATCCGTTATATTTGATGAAAAATGGGATAAAGATACAAAACTAGTAGAGAAAATGTTTTACAGCGTCATTACAAGCAAAAATAAAGATAAAATTTATCTTAACCTGATTAAATATTATTTTGAAGAAAATGCAGAAATAATAACTGAAACTCTTTATCAGGTGACTCTAACTAGAGCAAAAAAGTTACTATCTAAAAGTATCAATACAAATCTACACAATGTTAGTTGTGTAGATTTGGTGCTAATAAATGACCATGCGCGCTTCGAATTTATTAATCAATCGTCTCGCCAAGTCAGAGCCTGAGATAATAAAAAAAGTGATTTTTTTATATAGTAGATAACTAACAATTCTAAAGCTATAGTTTCAGTATTTTGAAGTAATAAGAAATGTGGGGAAATATGGGAGAACCACTACCACACTACCACTATGAATACTATGAGCAAGATGTAGAACGTGACATATACGGGTTACCTAATGGTTTGTTGTACAAGCGTGACGCACTGAGGGAGCTAGTTGGTATGCATCCTGATGACACGACATGCCTTGAGAAGAAGCAGAAAGTTTCTCTTGTGTATACGGGAAAGTATGATAAATACACATACGAGATGATAAATCAACTTTTGGTGGATTTTGGAGATGAACCGTTGAGAAAAGATAATTTAGAGGTCAAAATTGGTAAAATTGCTAAGTTTACCAAAGAAATACTTGAAGATGAACATCTGGGTCTTAAGGCTGGTACGTATTTCTTTCCTGATAATCTCCATTTTATGATGGCTGTGTTCTTCATTTATTTCCAAAAAGGTGGAGACAAAAGACACATCATTGAGTTGATTAAACAGATAGGTGCCTGTCTCGGTGGCTTTGTCTCTACTCCCAATGGCAGTGAGCCATACCTCTGTGTAGGACTTCGTGTGTTAAACGATAGACCATTAACTGACAAGAAAAACATCTACCCGCTCAATAACTTTTCACGTTTAAACTTGGTACATGCGGCTATAGTGATGATTCAAGAGAGGATACAGCCAATTGACTCTTCCCTACTACGTGTTTTGCAGTACCATATTGGAGAAAGAAATTGGACTGCATACAGCAGATACATTAGCCGTTTACCCAATGTTGTCCACAGTTTTGCTCCAATTATGGTGGGTCCAGATGCTACCCCTAATCGCATAATAGAGTTCTATTGTTCTCTGTTCGGAGAATCCGGAGACAAGAACTATCTACAATGCGCTGAGGGATTGAGACTGACCGTCAACTTTATTGCCACGAAGAGTATCGGTAACGAAGCAATTATTGGACTGAGACATCGGGATTTCCGCAATAAGCTTTCGAGTGAGTTCATGAGGGAATATTGGTCATTTTAGTACTCTTTCTCCCTCTGATTAATAAATATATAAAAATATTAGCTTCAAAAAAGCACTTTTTTATAAAATTCATTTTTTTTATAAAAAAAATGAATTTTGCTTTGTTACTGTTAACCAACGATTCTAAAGCTACAGTTTCTGTATTTTATTGTCACTGTTTCTGTACTTAACGTGGGGAAGGAGGGGAGAAGGGAGAAGGGAGAAGAACAAATGACGGCTATCGTCTACGTGTTATTCGGTGTTCTAGCGGCTCCAGGTGATGGAACATGGATGCGGCATGACCCGTATGCGGTAACGGAAGCTCCAGTTGCCGCTCCTCATGTGGCAGCTTCGGCTGCTGCAGAGCCGCAAGCCCAGTATCCATCGGGGTACCAGTGGCACTACGACCACCAGGGACACGGACACTACGACCACCATGGGTACGGACACTACGACCACCAGGGGCACCAGCCAGCGAGCGAAGGAATGTGGAACGAGGGGCACGACGTAGACGAAGAACAGCGTCGGAAGAAAAATTTCACCACTCTTATTCGTGAAATTGAAAAGCCAATCGTTGACAAGGTTTCCTTTCGGTCGAAACTGCACGAACCGTATACTATCTCCAAGGTGTGCAGCATCTTCAATGCGATGAAATACTCGTTCGAAGACCCAATCTGCGAGATTGCTGCAGTTAAGGCGTTCACTGAAGATGCGTTTGGACGGTCGGCGTTGGGGCTAGTTGCAGGAAGTTTCTTCTTCATCGACAACCTCCATTGTCTCATGGTGGTTCTCTTTGTTGCATACAAGAGATGCTCCAACCAGAGTCAGGCTATGGAAGCGACTGTTCGGCTTGTTGATACTGTATGCAGCATTTTGGGCGGTGTCGTATCAACGCCAAACGGCTCCGAGCCGTTTGGCGCCATGGGATATCGTACTCTAAACGATAAAGAACTATCCCAAAGGCGCTCAAACTTCGATGTAACGGAGAATTTTTCAAATGTAGTTTTGGTTGACCTTGCTATCGTATTTATTGCGAAGCGTAAACTCAACGGCTTTTCCACGGACCACCCCATCATCGGTGTCATCAAGCAGTTTATTGGAAATATAAACTGGCTTGCGTACAGCAAGTACGTCAACACACTGCCGTTAGAACGGCAGTTGTTGATGACACCGATGATGGGGGACGACTCCAGACCCAACGTCCCACAGGAGTTGTTCATTGTGTTGTTTGGAGTCGATGCCGAGAGCTCTGCGCAAAAGTTGCAGCAAACGATATATATTATCGATAAGATGAGCAAGGGTAAAGAAAACATACAGTCAAGTGGCGCTAAGGGTGGTAAGGGTGGTAAGGGTGGTAAGGGCGCTAAGGGTGGTAAGGGTGGTAAGG
>JACCDW010013868.1_pt1 | contig 20916 bp, 17 predicted proteins | sample 7449781 | NCBI WGS metagenome assembly JACCDW01 (sample SAMN15323449, study PRJNA562643) | freshwater metagenome | isolation source: river surface water | place: USA:Blue River Watershed | collected 2017-08-18
CTTGGCTCGTTAAGAAGGCGCGATTAATAATGACGAGTTGAGGTCGCCGCCAAATGGCAGCCTGATTGACTCGGCTGGGCCAATCGGCTGGCTTGGTGCTGGTGAAGTCATGGACAAGAAACTTTTTGAGTGTGGATGTGTAACCCTTAGAGTTGAGTGTGGAGGCTGCAAACTGGTCCTGCAGAATAGACTTCTGCTCACAGAGCCAGAATATGAGTGCGGTCGGGTTTGAACTTAGGAAGCGACCAATGATTTCCAATGCAATCCAGGACTTTCCTGTACCGGTTGCATGGGAATGAATACCAGAGGCGAAGCCGTTTGCAACAGAGGCTGCAACGGCTCGTTCCTGATTTGGGTGTAAATTCATTTATGAGTGTTTGTAATCAAGTATATATTGTGGTCAAATTTTAGGTCGTTAAAGTAGAATGCCCCCAAAAGCAGCAGCTGCTGCTCCATCAAAGGAGAAACAGCTATTTGCTGCAATGAAGGCTGGAAATGAGGATGAGGCAATCCGGCTGATAAATGATGGCGCAGATGTAACACGCCAAGGTCTTGAACAACTGAAACCCATAAATTATGCATTAAAGCATAGTTTATGGCGTGTATTTGAAGCACTTTTAGATAAGGTTAAAATCAAATGTACTCATTTGGTGGAACTAATGCATGAAGCTATAGAACTAGACAATATCGAACCAATTCGGGTAATCCTTAAAAAGCAGAAAGAGACATTTAGGTCTTGCTTAAATAATGCAGCCTATGAAGATAGTCCTTGGCGGTTAACATTTAGTAATGGTACTTTAGAATTTATTAAGAAATTTATTGATGCAATTCATGAGTTTGATAGACCATGGCTTAATAAACCTGCAGGACTAAAAAATCCAGAGTATATTGGATTGATAGTTGAAGCGATCGGTCCTGCGCACGAAGCAATCATTGTTGAAGGGATGAAATATTTATATCAAAAACGAGGCGTAAATATTAATACAAAAGAACAAAACCCTTTTAAAAAATTAATATTACAAACTGACATTGATGGTTTTAATTTAGCATCAGTTAAACGAGCTATTGCAATTGGCGCGAATATTAATCTGCCAATTTACAGCTTTATTGTTGGTAAACCACCCAGTGACTTACTTAGTGCTATTCTGCCACTTCCTGAAGTATCAGAACTACTGAGATATGTTGGCGAGGTACCAATACGATTAGATCCAAATACTGACTTACTTTCATTTCTACTTGAAAATACAGTTGGTGTAAAAGTGCGACCCAATGATTATTTGAAATGGAATAATGCACAACATGTTCATAATAATGTAATCATGCGATTTATCTTGTTTTATGTACAACATAATTTACTAGGTCCAATTCTTGATGAGGCTCAACATGCAGTCGCATGTGAATGCATTGCTCATTATATAGCTGTTATAATATATGGAGGCAAATGGAGCTTAGTGGAAAGAATAATAAATGCTTATCCGCCAATTCTAAATAAATTGTTAATGACTAATAATCGTACTAGAGGATACACTATGCTAAATATTGCTGCATATAGAAATAAAATTGACATAGTACGCCGCCTCCTTGAGCGTGGCGCCGATCCCACTATTCGTGATACAGATGGCAAAAATTCATGCGATTTGGCAAAAGAGGGCGGCGCTTCAGCGGAGCTAATTGCCCTTGTGTGCCCTCCTGAAGCAAACGCACCTTGGCTTGGCCTCATGCAAAGCAATGTTCAAAAGTACAATTATATTTTTGAAGCAAATCGTGCAGGTAAGCCTCGCTCCGAAGCAGAAAACAACTCCTTCTGCCCCGTGTGCTTGACCGACGCTTATCGTAGTGTAGCATGTAATCATATGCAGCATAACTGCGCAAAGGATAACCCTGGGCGTTACCATAAGGGGTTGTATGATCGATTCAAGGACCCCACAGGCAATGTTCATTGGTGCACATTATGTGGGCGTATTTGCATAGGTTATATTGACGGAGATACTCATGCATTTATTCACTATGAATTGGCCTCTGCGGCAGATGCAGCGGCTGGTAAAGCACAGCCATTTAATCCGACGGGTCGTAAAATATTTGGCGCAGGCGGTGTTCATATTCAGGGTGACCCTTATACACATGATTGCAGCCTAACTGTATATGAGAGTACTCATCCTGACCTAGCAAAAAGAGGAAAACCGATTCCACCTGAGAATCAAAGTGGTGGCGGTGGCCTCCGTGAGAAATTCTTGCGTATTCATCGCCTTCGTCAATATGCATATGCTTTAAGAAATGCAAACATGACTGATAAGGAGGCTTACAAGCGCCTTATCGAGCAGGTCTGGAATGCACCATTAGTAGGTCAGCTAATGAATCGACCTGAATTGGCGGCTATTAAGGGTCCTAATTCATGGAATGTCCCTACAAATGCATTTAGGAGGCCCAATGCGGCTGCAAATGTAAAACCGGATGAACGCCCTGTTCCCCCTGAAGCCACATATGCAGATGTGAGACGCAGTGGCTGTGATTCTGAACGGACACTAATTGTATTTGAAGGAACAAATTCAACTTCGCTCAATAATCTCTCTAAAGAGGTACCAGGCTGCCAGTTCCGCCATATGGAAGAGGACGAAGAAGGTCGGCCAACTGGAACCATGAATTTGCATAAAGATACCCCTTTCCTACTGACTACAGTGTGGTCAAGAATTGCCGAATACACAAAGTCATTTGGTGATGATAAAGTATTTGCTAAATGTATTGATCCAGATAACTGCAAGGCACGAATCTTTCCTGAGGATCTGGAGCCACTGCTTGATGAAAAGTTGTATGCAAGTAAGGCGGATTATGAAGCAATTCTCAAAGTATATGCGCGTTATAAAGAGTTATTTAACTGGAAGTTTGGAGGTGCACGATTAGCCGAGGGTATTAAACCTGGAGGGGAGCCTGGGCCTGCCGCTGCGCTTATCGCCGGTGCAGGAGGTGGCCCTGAACCACCAAGGGCAGGAGCTGGTGGCCCAGGGCCAGGAGCTGCAGCTGGTGCTGGTGGAGGACCAGTAAGGGCAGCGCCTGGAGAGGTCATAATTCGCGGTTTAAATGATCCAAGACTTCCTGGATTTTTAAGGGTATTAAATGCTGGAGCAAGAGAAGAGATTCTAGAGGAGATTCGCAGACAAGGATTTGTTATTTTTGCAGCAGCTAATAATGTAATTCCTCGTGCTGCTCCTCGGCCTGCGGCTGTGAGAAATGCTGAAAATCTAGTTGGTCGACTTTTAGCAAATATGCATGCTGCGCCTGCAGCTGGTGGTGCAGCAGCAGTTGGCGCACCTCAACCACAGCAAAATGGAGCAATAAATATAAATGCACAACTAGCTGGTCTTGCACACCTTAATGAAGCTAATCGTGCAGCGGCTCTTGCTGCACTTAATGGCGGTGCCAAAAGAAAAACGAGAAAAGCTCGTTCTTCTCATCGCAAAACTGGAAATAAAAAGACGAGTAAAAATAGAAAATGAGTGGTGAGATATCAATACGCAAGTACATTAAGGGTATACATAGAGGTATAACTACGGCACACATTCGTAGTATGGGCAATGTTACAAATATAAGACTGGGTAATAGTCCTTCAGAAAGCAAGTCACCGCTAACTTATTTACTTAAGCGCATGCATAGATTCGGCTACAAGTCGGTGGATGACCCAGTTACGGATGACCCCGACAATATACTTAATGTACTTATTGCGCAAATACATGCTGTCAATGACCCTGCAAAACAAGAAGCACTTATTGCAGAGTTGCGTTCTAGTACACTTGGTTTAATTAATACATTGGTAGAAAATCAAAGATCTGGTTGGGATTTCTCATGGCAGGTATTTTTAAAATTACAGAATGAATTTAATTTATATTCTCCAGATGATTTGATGCTAATTGCAAGACTACTTGCTATAGATACAGGATACCTTATGTTTTTAAGACACTTAGTGGAGGATTTTGGACTTGATGTCAATACACTGCTCCGATATGCTTTTAATAGTGCGATATTTGTATTCAATCCAAAAAAGTATTATCCCATTATTCGTTACTTAGTTTCAGCTGGCGCAAATCCGAATGTAGTAGATGAAAGTGGAAGAACTATGTTTGATTTGGCTGCAGACAATCCAAAGATATTACAAGCACTTTTAGGCGATGAAAGTATTATGTCATCAAATGCACGCAGAGTACGGGGTCTAATTGGAAATGCAAAAACTGTTAAGCAAATTGTCAAGAATCAGACAAATCGTCGGGCACATGCTTTGCGATTGCTCCGAGGTGGCTCAAGAAAAAGACACCGCAGATAAATTACGCTGATGATTCACTAATAAAAAATAGCTTTGCTACATTTTATTAGTTAGGTCTAAACTATATACACAATTAGAAAATAATGTCACAAAATGCAATGCCTTCAAATATATGTGCCGGTCTCTATGTGAGCGACTGGCGCACAGCATGTTTAGCGGACCTGGAAGCACTAAATGTCGGCTTGGTTATCACGGCAATGACTGCCGAGGAGCTGGACTATTATGGGATTGAGGCTGCAATAGACTTTGAGGGCTCTGAATGGCTCTGGGTTCCAGTGGAGGATGATGATGCGGAGCCAATTGGGGCGCACTTTGAAAGTGTTATTACAGCAATACAGAAGGTTCGCGCAACCGGTAAGGCAGTACTTATTCATTGTATGGCTGGAATCAGTAGGTCGCCTACTTTAGCTGCCGCCTGGTTGATGCAGCATTATGCCTGGACTGCCGACCGTGCCCTCGCCTACTTGAAGGAGCGGCGCGCCTGCATCTCGCCGAACGACGGTTTCTTGCGCGCCTTGTTTGCCTTTGACCACCATTAATATTAATAGAGGTGCAGCCCAGAATTTTGTCAACATCATCATCGCTCAGGTCCGGATTCTCTAAAAGTAGTTGGCGCAATTGCTCGGAAAGTTGTGGTGTCTCCGATGCTTTGAAACCCTCCGCCTCAAAAATACGGTGCACGGCCTCCTTAATGTTTGACATTTGCAGTTCACACATTTCTATCTAATAAATACAGCGAGTGTATTGTCGCGAAGCAGCAGCAACTACCGGCTTTTGAATTATATCTGAATAACAATTAGAGATGGCTGCTCATAGAATTCCTTATCCGCATTGGCGGATTTTTGAGCTACTGCCGGCTAATATGCAACAAATTCGCCAACTTACAGACAATGCTACAAATGAAATGTTTTTTGAAGAGTTTATAAATATAGCAAATACTCATATTGAGCCTCCTCCTGGTCAAGAAAACCGTGTTGGCTGTGAGCGTTTATATAGACCAAGACCAAATGCTCCAGCTGAAATAAGGGCCAGATTCCGTCTTGAATCATTTTATAGTCATAATTTGCACCCGGGAAATCTCTTAGGAGATACTATAAGAAATTTTGTGGCAATTGATATACATCTAAGAATCCCAGTTGGATTTATGCAGCTTCTTGTTAAAAATGACATGGGAAGAGGAATTTTTAGTTTGGACACTGGAGAAAATAATAATGAGATAAATGAAGTTATTCAAGATTTACAGGCATATTGCGTATATATTGATTTTTCGTGCAGTTTTACTCATTCGCCTTATGAATATGAACCTGGTCAGACAATTGCAGCATATTATGCTGGACAGTTAGGTGCTTATATACTATCTCTTGCAAAGTTTATGCACCGTCGGATTGCAGAATTAATGCTTAATGAAGTAAATGCAGAAAATGATGAAAATATTAATTATGTTTTATTCTATTCTCACGGAATAGAAGAAGCACGACCACAACATAGGAAAAATGGTAAACTCTCTGCATGTAGTTTTATGGAAGACTGGACTAATGCACTTGGACAATCACCTCAGGAAGTGTTCAATGTTGATGATGAAGATTTGCCTGCGATGATGTTTTATTTATATATGCCCGGTGGTGTTGAGTTTATTGGTAGTGATTTATACGATGTTTTGGTTGCTAGACAATATGATTTATCAAGGCCACGAGCAGGTGTACCCGGTGACGCTGGATATTATAATGATGAGAACTATTATTGTCTTAGAGATGAACTTCCAAATGAAGAAATGGGTGGTGGGCGCCGCAGAAAAGCTGCTGCCAGCTCCTATCGGGGCTTCCGTAAACATCGTTTATCCTTGCGTAAAAAATTGACACGCCGGCGGCGTCCAAGGGCCCGCACACAACGCAAATGAAGCCTATTCTAATCAGCATTGAGGGTGGTATCGGCGGAGGCAAGACGACTCTGATGGAGCAGCTGCGCACAATGTACCCTGAGTGGCACTTCATTGATGAGCCGCTGGATACCTGGACGGCGCTCAAGAACGAGGAGGGCGAGGACCTATTAACAGTCTTCTACAAGGATATTCATCGGTGGGCATACACTTTCCAGAATTGTGCTTTGCTCAGTCGCGCCCAGAACATTAGGACGGCCGTGGAGCCCTCGCGTGCAGAGCGTGTAAAATCTGAGGCGGCGCGGCGACAGAATATCTTTGTCACGGAGCGCTGTCTGGAAACCGACTTCAATGTCTTTGCGCAAATGTTGCGCGAAGACGGGAAGTTGAATGGAATTGAGTGGGACCTTTATAAGCAGTGGTACAGAATGCTGGAGGGCACATGCGCCGTCAATGCACTTGTATATGTTGATACGCCACCAGATATCTGCGAGCATCGTATTAAGCTGCGGGCACGCGATGGCGAGGGCACTATTGAGCCGGCATATCTACGCAATCTGCATAAGTACCATGAGCAATGGATTGACCGGACCTGCCACCGTGTATTCCGCTACAATAATGTGGAGGGCCGTGGACCACTCAATAAGCCGCAAGATATTGAGGCGTTTGTCCGCAAACTCTAAGGATGCCAGAGCCTTGTGCCAAACTTGGCGCACCAAAAGTTCCCTGATTCCATAATTGTCTTCTGCTCATGAGGACTATAAGACGATAAATATAAACTACTGAAATTATATGGCTCATCAATCATAGCCGAATATTTTTCGTTAAGGTAGGCCAGCGTAATTTCGCTGTAATCGCGTGTATATAGAATGGGACATCCGCCATATTTACGCCGTATCAGTGGGTCATCTTCTACAATTGGAATACAGCCGGCCATAAGTGCTTCATAAGTACGATGAGTATCAATGCCATTTCCTTCTGGCGAGATGATAAACTTGTAGGCCGGCAGGTCCTTAAAGTAATCGGTGATAAAGGTATTCGGAATGCCGCGACTGCTAAGTGTGGCGACAATTGAATTACGGTTAATGGGGCGAGGTCTCCTGCCTGCATCTGTGTGTGCATTTATTGCGCAAAGTACAAGACGGTCATGTGGTCCGACCATTAGGGGTTCTAGAGGGCCATTATAGTCGCTGAATTTGTATTGATAGCCAATTGGCCAGCGTGTCCAGCCATCGGACCCGTCGCGGCGACTTGCATTCACAATTAGCTCGGCTTCGGGCTTGACAAGTTGCTGCCATTCACGAAGTGTATACATCTATCTTAGAGGCATCCTTGGCTACGACCCAATATAGCGCAAGCTATACGCTTACCGGAATGGCCAGTGGTCTTAGAGTCTTCATGTGGTCCTAGACCAAGGTCATCGGCGTCTGCATGTACAATAAGGGTTCTGCCAAATAATTCACTTGGTTTTACATTTTTAAGGGTGTATCTGCGATTTGCACGGCGTATATTTACATTACCGAGGTCACCTGTATGTCTTTGCCTACGGGACTTTCCTGGAGCCGGTCCATGCTGGCAGGGGCGACCTTTATGCCAATGGGCGCAGGCGCCTTGGCAGCCAGCACCTCGCAAATCACCGGCCCGGTGAATGTGGAAGCCGTGGTCGCCTGCAGGGAGCTTTTTGAAGCGAACCGTTAGGATTGTATTACGACCTGCGGCTTTGGCCACAGCTTCGCCCTCAACTGGCCCATCACGAAAGACTGCAACTGCTTCCATTCTATTTATCCAACCTAAAGATAGAATGGCCAACTGCATCTATCCGCCACTACCTCTTCCACCTATGGGGACACCTGGTTCTTATGATACACGCCGTTTCAGAGTAGGCGAGCCGGTCTGCGTACGAAATCAGGCCGGCGGTGACATTGTAACGGGGACATATGTACGACCTCATCCTCAGCCTGGTACAGGACATGTATATATTCAGATAATTCGTTCTGTAGTTCCCGGATTTGGTGAAAATGATAGGTGGGTGCCATGGCACGATGTGGGTAAGATTCCTCAGCCTGTAAGTGCAACTGCAACGAATGTTGTTGTTCGTAATTCGCCTTTGCCGCTGCATCTTGCGTCTGTTCTGAAGAAGTACGGCGGTAAACGGAGAACCAAGAAACGCAATCATCCTCAGAAAAAATTGAAGTCTCGCCGCCGGTCCCGTCGCAACTAACACAAATGGCTCGCAAGCTCAGTCGTTACATCAAGGATGAAAATGGTCACTTCCTCTGCCCTCATTGTGGCGTCACGAAGGAGAATCAGAACACAATGTATTATCACATGCAGCGCCATGAAGGCCGCTTGCCGCATGAATGTGGCATCTGTAAGAAAGGCTTCATTCAAAAGACGGAACTTCAGCTACATACCTTAAAGTATCATCCGGTGAACGAGGCACCTGCAAAAACGGCGTGTCCAATTGATGGCTGTGATTTTGCAGATTATCGCAAGGGGAATGTGCGTACGCATTTAATGCGTAAGCACGCAGCCCCTTATTTAGAAGAAATTATTGAGCGTACTGCTGCTGGTAATTGGCATTGCACGCGCTGCGAAGCAACTATCGGAAGCGCATCCGGTTTCTATTATCACCTCTATGGCTGTGCGGCGGAGTCAGAGTTACTACCAAATGACCTGCGGACAGCCGCTGTATCTCTTAGTTAGGTCCGACTTTGCTCCGATATCTGCAACAGAGTTATCATTGAATATAGATGGTAACCAACGGCGGCGAAGCCGACCATGGCCAGCATCTCATAGGCAGCGCGTGGTGTATCACGGGCATTCCAGCCGATAAAGACTAGAAGTGGAGCGATGATAAGTGCATGAATAAGATTGACCCATGCATAAGGTGATTTTTTACTAAGCCGGACAAAGGCGCGGAAACCATGATAGAGCATGATGCCGAGGCCACCATATAAGAATGCTGAATAAGCCCAAGTTGGCGTTGCGGCACGATTGAAAGCGACATATAGGAGTGCGGGGGATATCACAAGAATATGGGCGAGTGCGAGCACGATATGCGGGTCCATTCTAATTGGTGATTAGAACTTTGCCCTTTGTTTTGTTTTTCTTCTGCGGCATCTTTTACCGCCTTTTTTGGTTTTATTATTGATTTTAGCCAAGTTATTTAAATACTGCTTTTCTGCCGTCTTAATAACATCATCACAATCATCCTCATTCATGAAACTGTATCCTGCAGATTCCAAGGTCTCCTTGGAGCCGGCCATTATATCTAGGCCGATGGCGGGGAACTGTCCAACTGTAAAGTCAAGGTAGATGCCGGCATCGGTATCAATTAACCAGACATGATTCGTATCGCCCACTGTGCCGCAGACTGCTTTTAAGAATTTAAAATGGCGCCGTGCTGTATGCAAAATGCCGGCGCTCACATAGTCACAGACCGCCTCTGGAAACTGATGGACACAAACGGGATGGCGCTTAATTCGTTCCAATTCTTTTAACATCCAATTGGAACGAACAGGGTATTTTTCCATATATTCTAGCCATCCTGGACTAACCCTCATAGGAATACTCTTCTTATATTGAACAATTATAGTGCACAGCAAGTGTAAGTGACACCCGTCTGTGGGCTACCGATGCAGCCACCTGTCTGATAGGCACAAACAGGGGTCGTGAAGTAGTAATTGGGAGTATTCAGCTGGGTAGCACAGTACTGGCACATCCAGCTGCAACCAGTGCCGGCGCCAACGGAGAAGCTGATACAACTGTTTGCGACATGGGTGGAGTTATCAGTTGCAACGGCGGAGGAAGCGACCAGGGCGACAATTAGTGACTTCAGCATTTTCTAATAGTTGTTCAAAGTAATTTCTTAAGTAACTCGTCGGCATGCTCCAGTGCACCTTCCATCCAAGTCTGCTTGTCTGCGCTAAATGACTCACCTGTGGCGTATAAGTTTGGGCGAACTATTAGGGCATCCTGGCTCAGCTGCTGAACTGTTTTGACCGGTGTGCCGCGTGGCACAGCACCCCAATAAGTGCAACCTGCAGACCAGGGATGCGCCTTAAAGTAAGTAGGGTCTGGCACTTTGGGACCTAGGGCTCGGCGAAGGGCTGTGTGAATACGCCGACTTAGACGCTTAGGAGCATGCTCGGCATCGGCCATCCATGGCACCGTGTTGCCTGCATCTGTATAGGAGCACATTGCGACTCGGTCACCAACGGGAATAAAGTAACGGACCGGATTAGAGCCAAAAATTATTCGTTGACCACCACCCATATCTTCAGCTGTAAACCAAGGCTTGTCATAGACTGCATAAGTACGCAGAAGAGGGCACATTATAAGTTGCTTCAGCAAAGGCCAGTTACTTATTCCGCTAATAGTCTTCAGTGCTTTTGCGTGAATTGCCAAAATCACCTTTTTGGCGTGGAGTTCTTTAAGCCCTCCGCCAGTTGCACGGACAGTTAGTGTATTGGTGGGGCTAATAGCCTCCAGGCTGTGGCCGAGCAGAATGGCGACTCCCTTGGCCGCCAGTTCGCCGGCAAGCCCACGAATAATCTGGTCAAGGCCCTCGGCACAGATGCCGAAGGCGGGGCCTGCAACACCATCAGGGCGCAGAATCTCGGCTATCGCCGCATCGGCACGCATCACAGTTACCTCGGCACGATATGCAAATTGCCCGAGGAATTTCTCCGTAAGTGTATGACCATATGCTTTGTGTAGTAGTTCTTGAATAGTTTGGCGTGCAAGTGTATCGGCCGGTAAGCTCTGGAGTGGCTCTAGGACTGCAGCGGCTAGCTCCTGGAACTTGCTAGGTTGTAATGGTGCTCTGTCGTATGGCTGATAAAGTGAATTATTGGAAATTGGTTTCCAGGTGAGGCCGTATCGGCGCATTAGAGCCCGGACTCGTGCATGGTCACGGTGCACTCGGCCGGCGCCATTCTCCCACTGATAATGAGTGTGACCTGCAGTGTGTCTATGTGTAACTATGCGGCCACCAAGATAATTATACTTTTCAATGACAACTATATGTGCCTCGGGCTTGGCTTCTTTCAGCTTGAGCGCTGTATATAGACCGGCTATACCGGCGCCAACAATTAGGAAGTCTGGCTCTGACATCCTTTCTAATTGTTGTTTGGACTACTTTTAGGGTGTTACTTACTTCCTGTCTGCAGAATGCAGTCGGTCATCCAGGCCTTCACGGAATCAGTTGTGCTGCTACTCAGGCGGTCAAGAATCTTGCCGTGATAAAAGGCAATAAATGTGGGCAGCGACTTGACCTGACAGAATGGTCCAGTGTAATCGTTCTCGTCTACATCACACTTAAAGTACTTTACAAGCGGATTATGGGCATTGGGCCTCATAATTGCATCCAGGTCAAGGCGCTTGCAGGCACTGCACCAATTGGCAGTAAAGTACACAAAGTAAAGTGTGTTGGTTGGCTTCTCGGGGCGCCAGATGGTGGCCTCAAATTGCTCTTGTGATTCTAGGGGTTCCATTACGCTCTACTTTTATGGTGTACTTAAGTTTAAGTGCGCGCGGGTGGTGGAACATCGGATGCTGAGCGCCGCACAGTTTGTAAAAAGTCTGGCAACATGTCAATGTGGACCGCTGACTTTACTTTTGCGAAAAGTACACCACTGCCGACCATACCTGCAATTAAAAGTATAATGGAAGGAACACTTATGGATTGATTAGCCACTTGGCCGCCTCCCTTTTGATTAATCTTTGCAGCAAGTGCAGCCGGGTCCGTGAATGCAGCTGCCTGTTTCTCAAACTCGCCCGCGACTTTAGGGACCGCGTTCAAGACCTCTGCGCCGCTTGTGACAGCCGCACCTGCTGCAGCCACCACAGGTGGCACGACGCGCTCGCCAACAGCCACTGCGGTCTGTTTAGCTACATTTAGTGTCTGTACAACTGGGTCAACCACCTTGCCGAGAACGGGCACTCCGCGCAAAAAGTTAAGTACGGAGCCAAAGAATCCATGGCTCTCATCAGGCTCCTTGCAGTCTCGGTCTGGACCCAGGATTCCCTTGCTACACTTAAAGTCACTCATGAAAAGTGTAAATGGGAAAAAGCGCGGCACACCCTCAGTGATAAGTGCCTCCGTCTGGAAGAATAGGCGGAAAATAACATAAAAGCCCCAGATAAGTCCAAAGAGCCAAAGAAGCGGGGCACCCAAAGTAAAAAGCTTTGCAATACCACCTGTAATATCGCCTGCTGCAAAAAAGTCCTGGCCGAATGGGAGTGGCAACAATGCTGCCGCTGCATAAATAATAAAGCGCCAAGGGCTCGGGCCTTGAGCCACCTCAGCCTCCGTCTTAGGAAAGATACCTGCTCCAAGACCAGTGGGGCCAATAATCGGCATTGAGTAACCGATATCTTTAACTCGGTCGCGCTCGGTAAGTACTTGTGCAACATCGTAAAAGTACCATAGGCCGAGTGAGAAGATATTTAGGACCGCCTTGGCGAGAGCAGTTGCAGGTGACCGCATGTACAAGTGGTCAAGTCCAATGAAGCCAGTGAACGGAAGACATGCAAGTACAGTGAGCGTGGTATAATCTGCATTAGGGCCATCCCAGAAAGCACGCTGTGTATATGCAAAGTGGGGGCGATTCATAGCCGTTCGGGCCTCGGCATTTATCCTATTTTGATTAGGCGTTGTATTGTTTGCCACATTATTAGCTGGTGGCGCTGGATTATTGTTTACCTGATTGTTGACAGGAGGTGCAGGAGCATTATTCACTTTTAGTGGATTATTCGCTGGCGGCGTGGGATTATTGTTTGCCTGATTGTTGACAGGAGGCGCAGGTTGCACATTTACCTTTGCCTGATTGTTGACAGGAGGCGCAGGTTGCACATTTACCTTTGCCTGATTGTTGACAGGAGGTGCAGGTTGTACATTTACCTTTGCCTGATTGTTTGGAGAGCCCGAGATCAGACCCTTAGGTGTTGTTTCCTGCTCCATACTGCTTATTACAATATAAGCTTATGCAGCAGATTGCACACGAACCTATTACACCTTAAATAGTAGGCCGCCGAATCCATCAATCACGCGAAATACATTATAGTTTGTTGCATAAATAACGGAGTGACAGTTACCAATGACAGGGTCTGTACCCTGATTCATGCTGATGAGTAAATTAATGGTATCTAAGCGGCTTGCATTAACAGTGCCACTTGGCTGCGCATCTTCGGGCCGGAGAGCGAAAGAGTATACATAGATAAACGAAAGTACCGGTGTATTTGTGTGGCGCTGATAAGGCTGTACAAGTCGGAAATAAGGCGCTGTGCGAGTTTCAAACCGGTCCTGGCCATCAAACTGCAGCTTTGCGTCCAGCATATTGTCTGTACGACCGAGAAGACTTGATTCGGTAATCGCCAAATTTGAGTAATTGAAATACTCATGTAGGTTCGTCATCTTATCACGCTGCACAGTCCAGATGAGCTCCTTGAGTGGATGATTGAAGTCCATCTTATTGGAGATTTGCGCAGTTGCCGCCGGGATGGCAAGTGGTGGTGTATACTGCACCTGCTCAATGAGATATTCGTGGGTCTGGCTCACAAATCGGCGACGCTCCTCCACATCAAGATACAGATAGTCACCCCACATCATGATACTTTGAATAGACGCTGGCTGCAGAGCTGCACCCGAGTTCGGCTGACATACAAGTGACTCAGTGCCAAAGTATGCCATATCGGCGAGGGACCGTAACTTAATATTAATACGAATGGGGTGATACTGAAGGGCAAGAAGTGGAAGATAAGAGCCCGGATTGCGACAGAACCAGAAGTTGAGCGGCACAATTACACTCTGTGCACCTGTCCATGGTGGCGTCGTATAAATGTTACTGCGGCGAACCATATTATCATATGCATCTTTCTGGCCCGGCGGGACAGTTAGCTGGCTCCAGAGCTCCATAAACTCGCCGGTCTGTTTGTCAATCTCCTGCTCTCCGACCTCAAGTGTGATTTCCTCAATCAGTGCATTGCCAATGCTATTTACATAAGGAACAGCATTGCCACTCAAATCAGTAAGCGCCGGCAACTCAACATGTAGGAAGAGTGGACCAAGTAAATCGGCTTGGCGGGGCACCAAGCATGTAATGCGCTGACCGAAGTTGGGCGTACCGTCAAAGTACATACGGCAACTCTCCACAGAGAAATTGGTATGTCTGCGATACACAAGCTTAAAAAATGTAATTTGTGGGTTGCCGGTCAGGAAAACATCCTGTTTTCCCATGGCCACGAGCTGTAATAGACCTCCACCGGATGGCATTCTGTATTAACTTTGAATAATTGCTGCGCCTTAGACGCCCAAGCGAATTCAACCCTAAGGGTAGAATGGCGTCCTTCTTTCCGCAGACTTTTAGGGATATAGATGCAATTCGCCTCAACAACATCACTGTTTTCAATGCAAATAACACCTTGCCGTGCACGGGAACGGTCCTAACAGTCAGCTCAGGCAAGGCATATATGTTGCCGATTACGACAGCGCTGGAGGCGATTGGTATCTCCAGCTTGTCTACGCAGCTTAGTGGCGGAGGTAGTGGTAGTGCATCAAATTGGTCGTATTATCCAGCGCTCAGTACTGTGAATATTGCTGGGTATGGCATACAAGGCGTTAATTTTCTTAAATTTACGGGTGGCACTGCAAATATCCAGTATGCAACGGCTGAGGGATTTGGAACAACTGCGTCTGGTCTTGCATCTCATACAGAAGGATATTTAACTACTGCAAGTGGAAGTGCATCGCATGCAGAAGGATATGATACAGTAGCTAATGAATTTGCCGCACATGCAGAAGGATTATCAACAATTGCAAGTGGTTATGCTTCGCATGCTGAAGGCTGGTCCACAATTGCACAGGGACTTGTAGCGCACGCTGAGGGATATGAGACTATAGTGACTGGCGATTATTCGCATGCAGAGGGCGCCTCAAATCTTGCCTCAGCCAATTATTGTCATGCAGAGGGATTTCAAACAATTGCATCTGGATTATATTCTCATGCAGAAGGATTATCCACAATTGCAGGTAATGATGCATCGCATGCCGAAGGTATGGCAACAGTTGCATCTGGAGTATACTCACATGCTGAAGGTTTTTCCACATTAGCATCCAATGCATATTGTCATGCTGAAGGGCAAGCAACACAAGCTTGGGGCGATTCTTCGCACTCTGAAGGATGGTTGACTATTGCACAAGGGATTGCCTCGCACTCCGAAGGATGGTTGACTATTGCACAAGGGATTGCCTCGCACTCAGAGGGAGTCTCCACTCTGGCATATGGTAATTTTAGTCATGCTGAAGGTTTTTCCACATTAGCATACAATATATATTCTCATGCTGAAGGCCAAGCAACTCAAGCTTTAGGAGAGAATTCTCATGCTGAAGGATGGTTGACTATTGCAGAAGGGATTGCCTCGCACTCTGAGGGGGCCTCAAATATTGCATCTGAACTAGGAAGTCATGCAGAGGGGATTTCTACACTTGCATCTGGACTTTATTCACACACGGAAGGTGCATCAAATATTGCATCTGGGCTAGGAAGTCACGCGGAAGGTACATCAAATATTGCATCAAGTGATTCATCTCATGTAGAGGGTACGCGGAATGTTGTATCAGGGCTGCATGCGCATGCAGAAGGAAGAGGACATAGTGTTTCAGGAAACCGTAGTCATTGTGAAGGTGATTCAAATGTTATTGGATTGTTAGCTACAAATGCACATGCAGAGGGATTTAGTACTTTTATCACAGCTCAAAATTCTCATGCACAGGGTTTTGGAACACGGGTATCGGGTTCAAATTCTCACGCAGAAGGATTTTTATGTATAACAATCGGTTCAAATGCACACGCGGAGGGCTGGCTAACAGTCGCATCAAATACAGCAACACATGCAGAGGGTCGCTCAACTATTGCAAGTGGATTAAATTCGCATGCAGAGGGCGCATCTAATGCTGCAATTGGAATAAATTCACATGTAGAAGGCTCATCTAATATTGCAATTGGTAATCAATCACATGTAGAAGGAAATGGATGTATCGCAACTTTAGATGCTCCTACATCGCACGCTGAGGGTTTCAGCAATCTTGTATCAACTGCAAATTCACATGCAGAAGGATTCGGATGCCAGATAATAGGTTCGGGATTCAGTAATTGTCACGCAGAAGGATGGTTGACAGTTACATCCAATTTGGCAGCACATGCAGAAGGTCGTTCTACACTAGCTTCTGGCCAGTATTCGCATGCAGAAGGTGCGTCAAATGTTGCATCTGGTAATCAATCACATGCACAAGGCTTCCAAACAATAGCAAGTGGGTCAAACTCGCATGTTGAGGGCTGGTTAAATATTGCATCAGGTACCGCTTCGCACGCACAAGGATTCTTTAATACTGCAAGTGGATTTACATCTCATGTAGCGGGTGTTTCAAGTATTGCAAGCAACTATGTAGATACAGTGATAGGTTATGGTGGCTATAGCCGTCTTCCAATAAATTTTGTTCTCGGCGGAGGACCTGTTCTCAGTAATGGCTCTCCCATCTATGGTGCCATGCAACGAACTGCTTTTAACTTAACAACTTCTAATACTGCAAATGTGCTGAATACTTATCAAAAATTCCCACTTAAATACTATAGCAATTTAGTTAGTTTTGTTACAAACACTGGGTCAAATATCCCATTTGTCACACTTGCTGGAAATAAACCAGTAGCTATGCAGTATACTGTAAAACTAACTGGCTATCAGCAGCTCGTTTCTGGTTCAGACTCTGCCGGCACAGGTATATTCTATGGTGAATATACTTTTCTAACATATCTTGATAGCTATAATACACCAACTATTTGTATGTGTGATGCAACAGCATTTAATGGTCCAGCCTCAAATCTTGTTGTGCCATATGATAAGCGGATAAATCGTTTTTCAGGTGGACCTGGTGTACTTGACCCAAACCCAACAGAGCTACAGGCAGATATTTATACAAGCGGTAGCAATACACTAGTTCTAAAAGTCAATACAGCCTCCATATCAAAGGCAAATTGGATTGCACAGGTGGAACGCAGTGAAATTGCGCTTCCATATTAAATCAGCTGTGCTTCAATCACTATTCTATCCACATGTAATTAGATAGAATGGGGACACCGATTCGTAATGAGGAGATTACAAATCTCGCGGTAACCCTCCTAACTATGGTGCCTCCGCCAGGCGCCAACTATAGCCAGACCCCTTTCGGTTATGTCATGGCTGCTGACTCAAATGGCAATATGACTGCACAGAACCCGTATGATGTCTTTAGTACAACTGGTGAATTTGGATACCTTCCGAGCACAGTTGCCGGCATGCAAAGTACAATCGCCGCCAATATAGGCAATATAAGTACATTAACGGCCGGCCAGGCAATCAATACGGCCGATATAAGTACACTTACGGTTGGTCAAGCGGCTAATACGGCCAATATAAGTACATTAACGGCCGGCCAAGCGGCTAATACGGCCAATATAAGTACATTAACGGCCGGTCAGGCAATCAATACAGCGGATATAAGTACATTAACGGCTGGCCAGGCGGCTAATACAGCCGATATAAGTACACTTACGACCGGCCAGGCAATCAATACGGCTAGTATAAGTACATTAACGGCTGGCCAAGCAGCTAATACGGCCAATATAAGTACATTAACGGCCGGCCAGGCGGCTAATACAGCCGATATAAGTACACTTACGGTTGATGTAAGTACCGCCCTCGTCCTAGCCTCTACCGCCGGCACCAACTCGGAGCTTTTAAGTACAGCTCTCGCGCAGTACTCGGAAAGTATTGTATTGTATTCAACGAGTATTAATGAGTTTTCCACACTAAGTCCATTAGTGTACAGTCTATCGACGACAGTCAGCACTACTACCGCGGAAACAAATTCAAATACTGCAAATATAGTAACACTATCTAATAACCTAGATACACAAACGGGGCGTATTACAATGCTTTCTAATTATGTATTTGCCACTCTACCACCAGTCAGTACAAATACACAACTTGTAAGTGAATCACTATCGGCAGCCTGGTACAACTTATCGTCGCTCAGCTCCTATGTTGCGAGTCTCTCTACAAGTGGAGGTGGAGGTGATGTAACTTCTGCACAGTTCCAAGGTCTCAGCACTTTTGTCCTCGGTCAAAGTACAACTATTCAGCAAGTAAGTGATTCCTTGTCCTCTGCCTGGACCAGTATTTCATCTATAAGCAGCGTTGTGAGCACAAATACAAGTAGCATCAACTACCTCCTGACGGCAACAGCTGCTATTCCTGGTATTAGCACCTCGCTGTTGACTTTGAGTGCAGGGGTTGGCGTTCTAACCAGCAACTTTAATGGAGTAAGTAGTGTAGTGTCCACAAATACCAGTAGCATCAACTACCTCCTGACGGCAACAGCTGCTATTCCTGGTATTAGCAGCTTTGTCCTCAGTCAGAGCACAACAATTAGGGATATCAGTGATTCTTTGTCCTCAGCATGGTCCAATCTGTCATCGCTGAGCAGCACAGGTGCCTCCTTATGGGCCCGTTATGCTGCCGTCTCATCTGTGAATGTAGCAAGCAATGATATATTGAATGCCTCCAATGTGACTGTGCTCAATACTTTGAAGGTTGGTACGGGAACTGTGACGGGTCGCTTAGGCGCCGGTTTTAATGTAACGGCAACCGGTAATTTGGCTGTAGCATTCGGTAATGGAACGCAGGCAACAGGTGATACAACAATGGCGACTGGTTATGGCACAACAGCATCTGGTTTCACTGCAGCGGCATTCGGTAACTTGGCACAGGCAACAGGTGACTCGGCGCTTGCAGCAGGATACTTAGCAAAAGCTCAAGGTTTTAATGCAGTTGCAATAGGCAACTCCACGATTGCTGCAGCGGATTCCTCAGTCGCCCTCGGCTACCAAACATATGCCTCGGGGTTCAATGCGGTCGCAGCGGGTAATGGTAGCCGTGCAACGGGTGATTCGGCGCTCGCGATGGGTATTTCAAGTATTGTTGCCGGCTACTGCTCTTATGGTCTCGGTAATCAGCTCTCAGTCTCGGGCCCTAATAGTTTTGCGGAAGGTCTACTGAATACAATTAGTAGTTATAATTCGCATGTAGAGGGCACGAATAATACTATCTTTGGCCAAACGAGTCACGCTGAAGGTGCAAATAACTTTATTTCAACAACGGCAGATTATTCACATGCGGAAGGCTTTTCATCAATTGTACTGAGTGCGTATTCTCACGCAGAGGGCTCTAACTGTCAGGCGACTGGGCTTGTATCACACGCACAAGGTATGCAAACAACTGCATCAGGTTCTGGCTCACATGCTGAAGGTCTAAATACAACTGCATCGGGATTTTTAGGGCATGCAGAAGGCCAAGGAACAAATGCAACGGGAAGTATTACACATTCTGAGGGCTTTTTTACGATTGCATTAGGCGATTATTCGCACGCAGAGGGTATAACTACAAATGCAAATGGAGCCGTGAGCCATGCGGAGGGTCAAAATACAACAGCCAGTGGAACAGCAAGTCATGCTCAAGGCTATGGTGCAACGGCAAGCGGTTATGCGGCGCATGCTGAAGGTAATTTAACGACGGCAAGTGGAGTAGAGAGCCACGCAGAAGGAACAGGAACTCGGGCAACAGGTATAACAAGTCATGCACAAGGATTAAGTACAATTGCATCAGGTGCTTATTCACATGCAGAAGGACTTTTATCCCGCGCAACTGGCTCAAATTCCCATGCAGAAGGCTGGCTCACAGTGACATCTAATACAGCGGCACATGCGGAAGGTATTTCAACTCTCGCATCAGGTCTTGCAAGTCACGTGGAAGGTGGGTCAAATGTTGCATCTGGAACAGGTGCACATGCAGAGGGTGTACAAAATATTGCATCTGGTTCGCAAGCACACGCAGAAGGTATTACAAATGTTGCCTCAGGTGGTCAAAGTCATGTAGAAGGCAATCAGTGTGTGGCATCAGGTGCCCGTGCTCATGCAGAAGGTCTACAGACAACTGCATCGGGACTCAATTCACATGCAGAAGGATACTCAACAATTGCAAGTTTTTTCTCTTGTCATGCGGAAGGAACATTTACGCTTGCATCCGGTTATTCGGCACATGCAGAAGGCTCTAATACTATTGCATCTGCAAGCCCGAGTCATGCAGAGGGAGTTGCAACTATTGCATCTGGATTCACAAGTCATGCGGAAGGCTGGTTGACAGTAGCAACAAGCTCTGGTGCCCACTCTGAGGGTATTTTAACAAGTTCAATGGGCTTTGCTAGTCACGCAGAAGGCTCAAATACAATCGCATCTGGCCTGGGCTCTCATGCTGAAGGCTGGTTTACATTTGCATCTAATTCAGCAAGTCATGCAGAAGGTATATCAACTATTGCATCTGGCTACTGCTCACATGCACAAGGCGCAAGTACTATTGCATCAGGAATAAATAGCCATGCAGAGGGATTATATACAAGGGCAATTGGCTCAAATTCACACGCAGAAGGCTGGTTCACAACGGCATCCAATACTGCCTCACATGCAGAAGGCATTTCATCAGTTACAACCGGTCTGTATTCGCACGCAGAAGGCTCGTCCAATCTTGCATCAGGCCAGTCAGCACATGCAGAAGGTGCTACAACAACTGCATCAGGAGCTGCAGCGCATTCGGAAGGAAATATCACAACTGCATCCGGTACTGCGGCGCATGC
>JACCDW011569222.1_pt1 | contig 20909 bp, 24 predicted proteins | sample 7449781 | NCBI WGS metagenome assembly JACCDW01 (sample SAMN15323449, study PRJNA562643) | freshwater metagenome | isolation source: river surface water | place: USA:Blue River Watershed | collected 2017-08-18
ACTTTAAATTTCCTTAGCATTTCGCTTTCTATTTTTGGGCAAAGATAGTCAAATAAATCATTGCCGTAAAAAAATTACGGCACATTTTTCGATAGCACTGTCGTCACGGTATTACTGCTAACGTTTTGGGTATTGCCGAAGGCGGGGATTTTTAGCACAAAAGTTCAATCGAAGAACGAATGTTGAACCTTGCACAAATGTCCAATCGAAGCCGTTCAGCCCCGCTTTTGGCAATACCTTGTTATGCGTTCGCCCTTCTTTCTCGGTCGTTGTTTGTCTGTCCATTGTCGTGTCGTTGTGCGTTGGCTTGGTAGCTCTTTTGCAGTTTTTTATTTGGCTTTGTGCGTTTGGAAAAACTGCAAATGTGCTACCAAATGCGTTGGCTATTCTTCGTTTTTGATTAGTGTCATAATTATTTCAAGTTGTCCTTTTGGTAGTTTCTTTTGTTTGCCGATAAATTCTTTGAGTTTCTCTAAGGTCTTTGGTTTTAGTTTGTCGGTTGCTAATTGTAATAAGGTTTCTATCTCGTTCGGTTCGTCTGTTTTAGGTGTATAGTTTTGGTCGTCAAATAACTTTGAAACTAAAATGCTTTGTCCGTTGTCTAATAGTGCTTCAAGAAGAAGATTATACTTGCCTTTTGTCAAAGTTGGCTGTCTGTCTATGAAAGTGATTTTTCCTTTACCTAACGGAATAAATTCAATTTGTTCATCAAGATTAAAGTCGTCCTTTTTTGGACTATTAAGTAGTTTTAAACTTGTAGAAGTCGGCTGTGCATTTTCTTCAAGGCTGTCCTCTGAAATAGCCAGAAGTCTTTCAGCTACTTTGTCTAAATACTCAATGTCCTGAACAGTTTTCCATCTGTCTGGAATTATGCTGTGACCGTGTAATGCTCCAACAAGTCCGCCTGTAAATGCTGCAATACTATCTGTGTCTGAACCCAAAGCATTTACGGATTGAATAACGGCCTCTAATGGTTTGTCGTGGAATTTTGTCGCCAAGTATATACCTGCAACAACTGTCGCAATGCCTGAACCTTTTGTTGCTGGGTCAAAACAACCTATTTTTTTTAGTGTTTCTTGAACTGATGTGTTTTGTTTGATGCTTTGATATACAAATCTTAATTGGTTTTGTGTTTCGGTGATTGTTTCAGCGTAAACACTTTCAAATGTTTTGTTGCTTGACTTATTCCATTCCTTTAACCATTCTCGAATTTCCATTTTATTGATAAATGACAATTCAAACTTTTTAGGAAAGTCTAAGCCAATTTGCGTTATATAATTTTCCCAATTAAAATCTTCGGGTCTGTAAACGATAATTTGGTTAACTGCGTAACCGTAAAGCATAGCACCTAAAATTGCTCTTGGGTGTCCGTGTGTAATGATACTATTACAAAATATTTCTTCTTTTATTTTTTCTGTGTTTCCAAGATTTGCCAATGCAATTGGCAAAACTCTCATTGCTGCACCGTTTGCACCACTTTGTTTGTAATCGTAGTTTTCTCCGTTTACCTTGAAGTTGTAAAAGTTATTAAACCACTTTGTAGATTTTCTTGAAATTTTTTCTGCTGCTGTTTTTACCGTTCTTCCTCCACCTCTTGCATAGTCTAACCAGTTTGCAAGTTCGATTTTAGCAAAATAATTATGGTCTAAATTACCATCCTTTTTAATGCTTCTCGCTACTGCCAACAGTAATTGAGTGTCGTCTGAATATGAACCCGCTTTGATTGTGTCAATGAAACCATAAAATCTACCACCGACAGTTTTTTTCCAAGTGTAAAAGTTTTCAATTCGTTCTGTTCCGAATTTTTCTTTCAATGACTGTTGGCTTTTTTCAAATTCAGTTATCCAACCCAAAGCATCGCCAATGGCTGATAGTTTGATACTTCCTTTATATTTGGTTTCTGGCTTCATTATAATCTTGTGTTTGTAAATAGTGTTGCATCCACAACAAAATTGCTTGAATTGTAATCGCTTAAAGCTGCTTTCCCTCTTGCTAAATCGGCTTCATCTTTAAAGCAAACTTGTAATATGTCTGAAAGTAGTATTTCATTTTTAACTAAAACTTCTGCTTGAACATCTGTTGGATATTTTGATTTCAGATTGCCTCTTTGAAGATTACCAACTTTTGATGTAATTCCATTTTCAAAAAGTTTTCTGAATTTTTGAATATCTCCTGAAATTCCATAAGTATGTTTGGCTATTGAAGATGCTGCATTTGTAACAGAGAATAGTGTATCTGTCTTGTAAATATATTTTGGATTGATTTTTAACACACACCAATTTATATATGGTTTGTCTTGGGTGCGTTCTCGAAAGCGATTAAATAGAAAGTAGTTCGGTGATGACAAAGAAAGATTAATGTAATTCTTATCATCAAAGCGGATGCTATCCAAAAATTCAATAAAATCTAATAATGTGTCGTCAATGTCATTTTTTTCGAGCAAAGCCCTCGAAAGTAGTTTGCCTTGTTCAAAAATGCTTAACAAGTTTATTGTCGGTGTAAAGTGAATTAAGTATTCAATTCCTCTATCCGAAATTTCCTTTTTAAATTCTATATGATTTTGCTTTTCTTCCATAGTATTTAAAATGGTAAATCGTCATTTGAAGCAATTTTTGGGCTGCTTGTATTTCCAACTCTTTCAAGTAAGTCTGCATCTATTTCAGCCAGATACCTTGTTGGTGTTCCGCTTGAAATCAAAAAAAGTCTTTCTCTTGCCCTTGTCATTGATGTATAAAGCAAACGTCTTTCGGTTGAAATGTGAAACTCATCTTCTGCGTCATTAAATCCTGGTGGATAAGGAATAACATCATCATTTAAGTCAATTATAAAAACGTTCTCAAATTCAAGTCCTTTAACCGATGATAATGTGCAAACCTTTATAGAGTCACTTTCAAAATCTATATCATCTGTTTTTAGCAATTCTTGAACCTCAAAATTGTTGCTTTCTAAAAAGTCTTTTATATTTCTTATTCCGCTGTGGCTTCTGTGAAGTATAACCGTTGAATTGATATTGCCATCTGCTTTTAATTTGTTCAGTTGTTTTAAAAGGAAAGCACATTGCTCATTCCAATTAGTGAAATAACCAACTATTGGTTTCTGTGTTCCCTCTCGTACTGGTTCGATTTCTGTAAAATCTTCATTGTCGGTTTCTTTGTCTAATAGTGATTTTGCTGCAAATGCTATTTGTTTTGTATTTCTATAATTCTTTTTGAATGCAATGGTTCTACCTCCTCTAACATTCAAACCAACTTCGCCCCAAGTAAAACCACTTTTATATATTCTTTGTGCCGCATCTGCAATGATTGAAATACTTTTAGTTTCATCAGAAACAATTTGAGAAATAACAAGAATTTGAGCTTTGCTCAAATCTTGTGCTTCGTCCACAATTATGTGTGTAAATGGTCTTGGAATGTTTGGATTAGTTTGTAGGATTTTTAAACAAAGAAGAGCATAGTCTTCAAAATCAACTTGGTTGTTTGCTGATAGTCGATTATTATAGCCTGTATATATATTCCAGATTATTTCTTTATCAGCTTTGGTAACCCTGTCACTTGTACCACGTCCTGTCCTTTTTGCTTCAAAATATTCTTCTTTGGATTGAAATGCTTTGCCTTTCATCCAAGCAATTTCTTCGGCAAAGAATTCGTTGCTTTTATTTGATACTATCTTTTCTGCACTGTATTTTGATTTAGCTAAGTTTAAAATGTTTTTCTGATTAGAACCTGTAACGGTTCTTTGAAACAAAGGTATCGTATTGGGTAAATAAGTTTCTATAAAGCGATATGCCCACTTGTCAAAATTGATAACATTGACCCCGTTTATTCCTGCTGGTCTTGTCGGAATAATCTCATCTGAATTTTCCCTATAACCACCCGAGATATGTGGTTTAATTGCGTTTATATATTTTACAAGAGTTTTGTTGTATGTGAATATTGCAACTTTAGCCTCTTGAAATAAATTTGATTGTGTGTCAAGCAAATGTTTTGCCCTGTATAAAGCAACTGTTGTCTTACCGCTTCCTGCAACACCTTTAATTTGTATTGGGTCTGTTACTTGTAAAAATAAAACTCGCTTTTGTTCTCCTTTTAGAACGATTGGTCTTAATGGCATAGTGTCGTGTCGTTTGAGGGTTGGAAAAAAACAAATGTGGTGCAATCGTGTGTCGGCTTGTGGGTGGCGTTGCACCTCTTTTGTTTTTTTGAAGCGTTGGCTTTATTTCTCATTTGTCTGTCCGTTTAATGGTTGCACTGTCGGTCATAGGGTGACGCATAACGTTTTGCGGCTTGGCGAAGGGCGGGATTTTTAGCACTAAAGTTTAAACGAAGTACAAATGTTGAACCTTGCACAAATGTTTCTACGAAGCACGAAACCCCGCCTTTTGCCAAACCGCTGTTAGCAGTAGTGGTTCTTCTTTCGTCCGTCATTTTGATAGTTTTAGAATTTTAAATGCTCCTTGTCCAACGATGAAAAATACAATTGTTCCAACGATAAGGTCAGGATATTTTGAGTTTGTCAAGTAAACAAGTCCGCCTGCTACGATTACTCCAAGATTTACAATTACGTCATTAGAAGTAAAAATCATACTTGCTTGCATATGAGCTTCTTTGCTTTTACTTTTTTGCAGTAAATACAAACAAAGTCCATTACCAATAAGAGCAAGAAGTGAAATAATTATCATTGTCTGAAATGCTGGAATTGTTTCCGTTCCAACAAATCGTCTGATAACTTCTATAAAACCAAAAACCGCAAGTGTCAATTGAAAATAACCTGCCGATTTTGCAATATTTTTCTTTCGTGTCATTGTTCCGCCAACTGCAAAAAGTGCAAGTCCGTAAACAATACTGTCGGCAAGCATATCCAAACTGTCCGCTACAAGTCCCATTGAGTTTGAAATAAAACCTGTCGTAAGTTCAAGTGCAAAAAAGAAAAAGTTTATGGCTAAAACTTGCCAAAGCAATTTTTTCTCACGGTCAGTGTTGTCGGTTGTTGCAATGTAATTGTCTGCCGAAACGCTATCAATAAGAGAAGTATCAAATTTTAAGTTGTCAAGTCGCTGAAAAATTTGGTCATGGTTTTCTGTGTGAAAAACGGTCAGTTGTCTGTTAGGTATATCAAAGTCCAACGAGTTGATGTTTGTCAAGTCGGCAAGTTTCATCCGTATCATTTGCTCTTCGGATGGGCAGTCCATTTTTGATATTTTAAATGTCGTTTTTCTCATTCTCTATTGTTGTCGGTTGGGTCGTCCTACCATTACTGCTAACGGGTTGCGGCTTGGCATAGTGGCGGATTTTTAGCACAAACGTTCTATCGAAGAACTGCACTTGAACCTACCACAAAACTGTCATACGAAGCACTACACCCGCCATTACGCCAAACCGCTGTTAGCAGCTGGGTTTATTTCAAATCAAATCGGTCAGCATTCATCACTTTTGTCCATGCTTTAATGAAGTCCTGAACAAATTTTTCTTTATTGTCGTCTTGTGCATAAAACTCAGCATAGGCTCGTAAGATAGAATTAGAGCCAAAAATCAAGTCCACACGGGTGGCAGTCCATTTGGTTTTGCCGGTTTTGCGGTCAACTATATTGTATAAGTTTTCGTTAACAGGCTGCCATTTGTAATTCATGTCGGTAATGTTTACAAAGAAATCATTGCTTAGTAAACCAACCTTATCAGTAAATACTCCGTATTGAGTGCCTGCATGGTTTGTTCCCAATACTCTCATACCTCCAATTAACACTGTCATTTCCGGTGCGGTTAAACCCATCAATTGGGTGCGGTCAATCAATAATTCTTCGGGCTTTACGGAATAATTTTTCTTTAACCAATTGCGGAATCCGTCATGAATGGGTTCTAAATATTGGAACGAATCTGAATCGGTCATTTCTTGTGTAGCATCGCCTCTGCCGGGTGTAAAGGGAACTTTAATTTTAAATCCTGCATCAGTTGCGGCTTTTTCAATTGCTGCACTTCCACCTAAAACAATGAGGTCTGCGATGCTTACTTTTTTATTGAGCGATGCTTGAATTTCTTCAAGTTTCTTCAACACTTTTTTCAATTTTTCAGGTTCATTGCCAAGCCAGTTGATTTGCGGTTCTAAGCGAATACGTGCGCCATTAGCTCCTCCTCTGTAATCTGAACAACGGAAAGTGCGGGCACTGTCCCATGCTGTGGTGATAAGTTCAGAAGAAGTTAAACCGCTGCTGAGTAATTTACTTTTCAGTGCTTCTATTTCAGATTCTGAAAGTGTGTAGTCAACCGCATGGATAGGGTCTTGCCAAATTAAATCTTCTTTCGGCACGTTTGCTCCCAGATAACGACTTTTTGGCCCTAAATCACGATGGGTTAATTTGAACCATGCACGGGCAAATGTTTCTTCAAAGTATTTCGGGTCTTTGTAAAAACGTTCAGAAATTTTTCTGTATTCAGGGTCTATTTTCATTGCCATATCCGCATCGGTCATTATCGGATTTCTGCGAACTCCTTTAATGTGTGCATCAAATGGCTTGTCTTCCTCTTTGCAATTGATAGGTTCCCATTGCCATGCGCCCGCTGGACTTTTTTTCAATTCCCATTCATAATTCAATAGCAAATGAAAATAGGTATGATTCCATCTGTCAGGTGTCGATGTCCATGCACCCTCCAAGCCGCTGGTTACGGTATCTTCTGCGTTTCCTTTTCCGCTTGGGTTTATCCATCCAAAACCTTGTTCGTGAATTTCGCCACCTTCAGGGCTTACACCTAATTTTGATGCATCACCATTGCCATGTGCTTTTCCAACGGTATGACCACCTGCCGTAAGAGCAACGGTTTCTTCATCGTTCATTGCCATTCGTTTGAAAGTAGTTCGAACATCTTGTGCAGTTCGCAATGGGTCTGGCTTACCATCCACACCTTCAGGATTTACATATATCAACCCCATTTGCACGGCAGCTAAGGGATTAGCCAACGATTCGCTGTTGTCGCTTTCAGAATATCTTGATTTACCTAACCATTCCTTTTCAGAACCCCAGTTAATGTCTTTTTCAGGATGCCAAATATCTTCGCGCCCGCCTGCAAAGCCAAAGGTTTTAAAGCCCATAGATTCATAAGCCATGTTACCCGAAAGCACAAACAAGTCGGCCCAAGAAATTTTGTTTCCGTATTTCCGTTTAATTGGCCAAAGCAGTCTGCGCGCTTTGTCTAAGTTGGCATTGTCGGGCCAACTGTTTAAAGGAGCAAAGCGTTGATTGCCCGTGCCTGCGCCACCACGACCATCTATTACTCTGTAGGTTCCTGCTGCGTGCCATGCCATACGAATCATCAAGCCACCATAATGTCCCCAATCAGCAGGCCACCAGTATTGACTTTCTGTCATCAGTTTTTTTAAATCACTTTTCAATGCTTCAAGGTCAAGTTTTTTAAACTCTTCTCTGTAGTTGAAATTTTCATCCGTAGGTTTTGTTTTGGTGTCGTGCTGATGCAAAATGTCAAGATTTAGTGCTTTGGGCCACCAATCCATTACAGAGTTATGTGTCTCTGTGTTTGCCCCATGATGAAAGGGGCATTTTCCCTTTGTTGTATCCATGTTGTTTAAATTAAATTGTTTTTAAATTCTCCTGTTATTTGTAGTGAGATGTCTTTTACTTTAAATCCTTTAATTTTTTTCTTTGCGAAATAATCGGTTAATAATTTATCAAGTTCATGGTCTTCAAAATCTTCTATTTTATCGGTTGCGGAACAGTATAAATGATGGTGTTTTTGCATAATAGCATCATACCGCATTACATCTTTTTCATTCTTTACTTTTTTCAGTAACTGATTTTCCACTAATGAATCAAGCACTTTGTAAACAGTGCCAATAGAAATATTCGGGTGATTTTTTTTGATGTATTCTATGATGTTATCGGCAGTAGGATGATTTTTAAGTTTCACCACGGCCTCATAAATAGCAATTCGTTGAGGAGTAACTTTTAGTCCCTTTTGCTTAAGTTGTTCTCGAAAATAGTCAGGTGTCATTGTCTGCAAACTGATAATTACTCCGCAAAGATAATAATTCTCATTTAGAAATAAATCTATTTTGCAAAAAAATATTCTTAATGGTTAACCTTATTATATGGGAGTTGTTCTAAAACCTTGCTACTAACGGTTTGCGGCTTGGCGTAGTGGGGGTTTTTCAGCACAAAACTTCTTACGAAGCAGAAAGTTCAAATTTAGCACAAATTTTCATACGAAGAACGTCCGCCCCCATTACGCCAAACCGCTGTTAGGTGCTGGCGTTCTGTCCACTGTGTTGTCAAGTCTTTGTCTGTCGTGAGCTTCGCTGTTATTGTCGTGTCGGTTGTGGGTTGCCGGTTTTAAAAAATTTTAGAAGGGAAGGAATTTTAAAAAATAATTTTTCTGTCGAGAAAGGTGAAAGCTCTTTTGCAAACTTTGGTCTGCGAGTTGGCTTATAGCGCTTTGCAAATGTGCTTACACCTGTGGGTGGGTCAGTCCTCCCAAATTATACTCAAAATAGTTTTATATCTCTTTGTCGGGATGCAATATTCATAAAAGTCTGTATCTTCATCATATTCTCCCAAATTGAACCATGTTGATTTATTGATGGTTTGTGTCTTTTCTTCAAGTTTATAAACAAACTCGTAGTCCTTTTGAATATATTCTGCTGCAACGGAATCAGAAGGTGGTGCTAATCGAGTGTAGTCGCCCAACCAAACGTTTAACTCGTCTGACTTTTTCCAATATTTTACCTTTCCGTTCTCAACAAAAACAAGACAAATAGGGTGTAACTGTCCAAACTGTAAATAGCGAAACACGGTTGCCGTTAAACTGGTTTTGAACCGTTCTGAAAGTTGTTTTATGAGTAATGGTGAAAATTTCTTTCCTTTTGCCTCTTTCAGAAATAATTTTTCAGGCATTAAAAGTTCACTTGCAAATTCATTCGCTTCCAATTCCTGTCTGCCGTTTTTTAATGCCTTTTCCATTCCTGCAATGATGTTGAAGTTGGAAAAAATATCGTCAGGAAGTTGCATGTTTTTATGCATTATTAAATGTCCGATTTCGTGTGCCACCACAAAACGTTTTCTTTGCTCAAACTGGATGTTTGAATTTACTTTGATTACAGCCTTGTTGTTTCCGAAAATTATTTTGCCATCACAATTTGTCAATTCTTCTTCAATCAACATTGCATCTAATCCTGAAACGAATAAATCCATTTCAAGGTCGGTTATTTCATCTAACCCGCAATTATCCAATAATTGTTGTGCCTGAATATGTGCATTAGTGGCTCTTATCATTTTCTTCTAATTGTTCTAACAGTTGAACAAGATTTTTGTCTTTGATAATTTCAATAATATCTTCTTTTGTGAGTTTATCAAGATTACGATACAAAGCAAGAGAAGCATTTCCCTGAATGAGTTGTTTTAAAATTGCAACAGGTTTCTCAATGTTTAATAAAACCGCTTCCTGAAATTTACTTGCTAATTCTAACAAATATTCATTATGCTTTTTGTTCGCCTTCGCCTTTGCGAAAAAGATAATTTGCTTTTTCTTTTTGTTGTATTCGTCAAGATTCTGAATATCATCTTTCAGCGAATCATTGATAGTGTCCTTGTCCGCTTCTAAGTAGAAGTTGAACAAAGCATCGTCAATTTTATTTTTGATTTCTTTGCTCATACGAATTTTATTATTTGAGATTTTAGCTTCGGCATTCGCCTAACAAGCCGTTTGGTAATGTTGTAAACTTCTTTGACATTCATTTCTAATAATTCGGCAATTTCTGACGGTTTATTTATACCGTCAATCCAACATTCAAAAACATTAATTTCATTTTCGTCTGCTCCATCATCAATTAAAGTTTGAATTGCAATATTTTTCAATTCTGATTCATTTCCTGATTCTTCTCCACTTTTTATATCTGGAAGCTCGGCTTCATAAACGTGCTCAAAAGATTTGAAAAAATTATTGAGATGGCTTTTCAGGCAGCCAAAAAGAAATTCCTTGAAAGAACATTTGGCTTTTGTCCAATCTCTATCCCCTTCCGCAACCTTCATTAAAACCTCTCCTACAAAATCTTCGGGCTGCTTCCCTTGCAAGTCCTTGACCCCAATTGTTTTTATGCGACCATACACATAGGCAGTCATGCTGTCTATGATTTCATTCATGTCGTTTGTATGGAGCGCTTCTTCTAAAGTCATGTATGCTTTCTATAGGAATATGCTAAGGTCTGAAAAAAATTTGCCATTCATGGCAAAAAAAGATGGATTCTTAGCATACTTATTTGAAAGCCCGATTCTGCCAATATGTCCGACTAAGCTATTGGTTACTTTTTTGGTGGAAGATGGGAATATGTTTTAAATAAAAATTGAATATCATGAGTAAGAAAAACCAACATGTAGTGCCCAATGGTAAAGATTGGGCTGTAAAAGGCGCAGGTAACGACAAGGCAACCAAAATTGTAGATACCCAAGCCGAAGCAATTAGAATAGCGAGACAAATTGCAATTAATCAGAAATCAGAAGTGGTGATTCATCGTCCTGACGGAAAAATCAGGGATAAAGATTCCTACGGCAATGACCCCAACCCTCCAAAAGATAAAAAACACTAAGGAATGAAAGGCAAAGTCAGTTTTATTATTGGGCTTATCGGGTTTGCGGGTTGCTTCTTTCTCAAAGAAGATGCACTAAAGAATACCATTTTCAAAATCTCATTAGGTTTTGTTATCGGTGGATTAATTGAGTTCATTGTTTTTATTATTGAAAACAGAAAACGATGGAATCTTTTTAAAACAAAGATTTTTAAATCCTCGAAGCCTGTAAGAGTTACGGTCGCTTATTTATTCCGCATTGAGATAAACGGCAAATATGTTCTTATTAAAAGGCACAAAAAGGATAGAGTAGGTTATCAACCAGTGGGAGGGGCATTTAAATTTTTCAAAGAAGAGAACAGAGAACTTTTTGACAAGCTTGGTATAGAACCTTGCGACCATGTCCCGCGAGATGAAGATACAGAGCATGATTTAAGGATAAGAATAAATAAACGGAAGAACCTTATTGAATTTTTGAAGTGGTTTGAAAGCCGAAAAAACAGAGAAATTGACCCTTGGCGGGAATTTTATGAGGAGCTTATAGAACCGGGACTATTACCTTCTGAACCCTTTAGGCACGTGAAATACGTTTTTATTGGAAAACATGTAGAAGGGATATTGCGCTCACCTGTTTTTCCAATAGATGAGTTCCGATATGCAGAAATTTATGAATTAAGACCTGAAACAGATGCACAGAAAACAGCAATAGCTAACCTTTTGAATAAACAGGGAGAAATCATCTTTGCAAGCCCTGACGAGATTAGAAAAGGTTCATCCACCAATGGAGAAACCATATTACCACATACATTTAAAATATTACCACGATGATTACAATAGAAAACAAAGCAACGCAATTAGATGACCTGCTTGATAAAATGGCAGAAGCACTTCAACTTGATGATACAAGGTATGACCGTATGAAATCAAGTTATGAATCAGTAAAGAACTGGATTGAAAATGATGAAGTGTTTTTCAAGCCATACAACTATGATGTTTACCCTCATGGGTCTGTAAGAATACTCACAACGGTTAAGCCGATTGGTAAGGATGAATTTGATTTGGATATTGCTATTCATTTGAAAAGTAATACGCCACATACACCGCAAAGAATTTATGTAGAGTTGAAAAGGTGTATGGAAGCATACGCTAAAAAACACGGATTAAAGGTTGAAGCAAAGAATCGTTGCATCCGTTTGAATTATGCAGGAGATTTTCACATGGACCTACTTCCGGGTATTCAGGAAAATGCGTTTGACCAAAACAAAATAAAAGTTCCAGACCGTGAGTTGGGAGATTGGGTAAGCAGTAATCCGAGGGGATACGGAGATTGGTTTATGGGTAAAGCCAACTTGGTTAGAGAAAGTTTACTTGAAAAGGCATTAAGAGCTGAAAAATTGCCTGCTGATAATTTCAAACATAAAAAGCCATTGCAAAGGGCTGTGCAGTTGATAAAGCGTTATCGTGATATGTATTTTCAGAAGGATGATACTTACAAAACATCAAGCATCATTCTTACCACTATTGCAGGTCAGCTTTATCAAGGCGAAGAAAGCATTTTTGATACGGTAGATAATATCATTACTAGCATTCGCACAAAAGTAAATCAACCGATTGGAAGGTTGAAAATCGTGAACCCTGTAAACGCAGAAGAAGATTTTACCGATAAATGGGATTATGAACCTGAATATTACGAGGTGTTTAAAAAATTTGCAAGTCATTTATACAACGAATGGCAGAAACTGAAAATGCAAAATGGTGTTCTTGAAGAAGGAATTATTATTAAAGGATTATTTGGTAATGATATTTTCAGAAAAGCACAAACCAGTCAAACGGCAAGAATTGAAGCACTAAGAAAAAATAAAGATTTGGGTTTTACACGAAATACAGGAATGCTTACTTCTGCGAGTTCTGTTGGCGCTGCTACAATAAAATCAAATACATTTTTCGGAAAATAATGGGAAGGAAATTTACAGTCAGAGATAAAACTATTGCTGAACAACTTTCTGCAATGAGAATCAAGTATCCTCAATTTGAAACATGCTTTACTTTTCATAGCGGATTGAAAGTAACTGGTGCGTTACAACCAACTTCAAGGAGTGCTGCTTATAATTTTGTCCTGAAATATAATTTTACTGATAGCCCGAAAATAAAAATTGTTTCACCTGAACTAAAAAGGAATGAGAAAGGAGAAGAAGCAGAACATCTCTATCCAAACGGATATTTGTGTCTGTATCAACCTAAATATCGTGAGTTTACACGAACTGATTTATTAACTGATACAATTATTCCGTGGGCTTCACTGTGGTTGTATCATTATGAGGTTTGGCATCTGACAGGCGAATGGCTTGGCGGTGGCGAACATCCAAAATCTAAAACAAAAAGCAAATGAGACGACAAGACAGGAATATTGTAAATGGAGCTTTAATCGTTGGCGGTGCAACTGCACTGGTTGATATTTTATTGCAATGGATGGAACACAGGGACAAAGGTGTTGAGTTCACTTGGGATAGTTACAACGGCATGAGAACTTTGAAGCGTTCTCTTGTTGGTGCTGCTGTTGGCGGTGGTTTGGGTTATGCTTATTACCGATACCAAATAAGTCAGGAAGCAAAGCTGCCGTTTAACTCCGATGATTATGTAAAAAAGATTTTGACTGAAGAACATCTAAAAGCTAACCCTGCAACTTTTAAAAGTGTGGTTGCTTACCGTGAAAAAGTAAAGCAATGGATGGTTGATAAATTCGGAAATAAACTTGTAGCACTTCCCGAAGATACCGGCTCGTTTTATAAGCGAACTGCAATCAGTTCAAATTACGACTTAGATATTGTTTTGCCTTTCAGAAAAAACAGTTACACTTCTTTGGAAGAAATGTATTACGATGTTTATGAAAAGGTCGGGAAAACATTTGGTGAGAAAGCAACTGTTACCAAACAAACAAAAGCTATCGGAATTACTTTTGAAAATAACGGAAACCCAATTCACTTTGATGTTGTGCCGGGTCGGGAAATAAATAATTATGCTGCTGAAAAGAATTTGAACTTGTATGTAAAACCTGACTGGATTTGGCAAAGAGGAAGTTCTTTTAAAACAAATGTTGGCGTTCAAAAAAGTATGACGGTAAATAAACCCGAAGCAAGAACGGTGATAAAACTTTTGAAAGCATACAGAGACAGAAACAGTTTGCCATTACCTACTTTGATGGTTGAGCAATGTGTTGTTGATGCCTTGTCTGGAAATAACTTTGGCGTTTATACCTCTCCAACCGAAAACCTGCTAAACTGCATGGACTTTATTTCAAAAAAGATAGAGCAAAAAAGTTTGATAGATATTGCAAACTCAAACAACAATCTGCATGATAAAGTAACGGATTTGCAGAAAAGCTATATCTCAAATCAGTTGAGGAAGGATATTCAGAGAATTGAAGCAAACCCGCGATATATCAAGGAAATTTTTGAATGTTAGTTTCCTGCCCCCTCCTTAATTGTTAATAAAAAGCCTTTAGGGGAATTGCATTTATGATGATTTTAAGTATCTTTGCTTCTATAAAATGGCAACCAAAGAGCAAATAAAGAACACAGGGGCGACATTTACCCCAAAAGAGCTTTCTGTTTTCTTAGCGGAAAAGATTGCTTCTTATGTCAAACCTACCTGTCAAAAGGTACTTGACCCTGCCTGTGGAGAAGGGGAGTTACTCATTGCAATGGGTAATATACTTTCTGATTCAGCTATTGATTTTTCACTCACAGGCTATGATGCCAATGAGCAATATTTGAGTTTCGCTAAAGATAGATTGTTGTATTTTGGAAATGAAAAATCAGAATTGATTCACGAAGATTTTTTGCAGTCTGTTGATATTTCAAGCGATTGCAATACTCCTTCATTATTTGAAGAATGTACTATTTCGGGAATAAATAACTCCTTTGATATTGTTATTGCAAATCCTCCTTATGTACGCACTCAAATATTAGGAACGGAACAAGCACAGGCTCTTGCTCGAAAATTTAATCTGAAAGGTAGAGTTGATTTGTATTACCCCTTTCTAATGGCAATGACTGAAAGTCTGAAAGATGGTGGAATACTTGGTGTAATTACTTCCAATCGTTATTTATCAACTAAAAGTGGGGAAAGTATCAGAAAATTCCTGTCCCAAAACTACGAGATTTTGGAATTGATTGATTTAGGCGATACAAAATTGTTTGACGCTGCCGTATTACCTGCCATTTTTATAGGGAAAAAGAAGAAACAAAAATTGCCTTCACCTGCCAATTTTATTAAAGTTTATGAGGAATTGAACGGCTATAATGGAGAATTAATTCCTGTGGAATCCGTATATGATGTTTTGAAAGACAAACAATCAGGATATTTTGTAACGGAAAATGGAAAACGATATAAAAAATCGTCAGGAGATTTAAAGTATAAAATTGGTTCGGGTTCTTGTTGGGAAATGTTGTCTTGTGGAGAATCGGATTGGGTTTCTAAAATTGACAAAGCCTCAAAAAATCGGGTAGAGGATTTTTTCAAGGTCAAAGTAGGAATTAAATCAACGGCAGACAAAGTATTTATTAGCGACAAATGGGAAGAATTAAACGGAACAAAGCCCGAAGATGAGTTGCTCAAAGAATTGATTTCACAGGAAAATGTTGAACCGTGGAACGCTACGGATAATTTTGAATTAAAAGTTCTTTATCCTCATATTTCTGTTAATGGTGAAAAGCAAACTGTTGATATTGAAAAATACCCCAAAGCGAAAAGATATTTTGCACAACACGAAGAAAAACTAAAAGCAAGAAAATATCTTATTGAAGCAGGAAGGCAATGGTTTGAATTGTGGGTTCCTCATCGTCCTGACCAATGGCAATATCCAAAACTTGTTTTCCCCGACATAAGTTTAAAGCCACGGTTTTACTTTGACAATGGCGGAAAAATAGTTAACGGAAATTGTTATTGGATTGTGGCAACCAAAGAAGAAGATGTTGAAAAACTTTTGTTGATTCAAGGAATTGCCAATTCAAAATTAATGACCAAATATCACGATTTGGTTTTCAATAACAAGCTATATTCGGGCAGAAGAAGGTACTTTACCCAATATGTAGAGAAATATCCTTTGCCTGATTTTGATTCGCCAAAGGCGAAAGAAATTATTGCTATTGTGAAAGGTTTAAATCAGTCCAATGACAAAGCAGAAATTTTAGAATTGGAAAACCAATTAGAAATTAAAGTTGCAGAATCTTTTGGGGTTGAACCAATTTTTAATTTGGATTAAAAACTGATTTTCCGTAATGACTTTCAAAAAATGACATTGGTATTGCCCGTTGGCATTTATAGCTTTCTGCACTAACGTAGGAGAATAATTCTCCTAATTTTTCACCAGGAGAAAGTATAATTCCTTCAATAACTTCTGTTTTAGGATTGGTTAATGCAATCAAATACCTTACATCAAAAGTTGTTAGTCTTGAATCATCAATGACAATTTCTTCTTTTTCGGGTGAAAATTTACCCAAATCTACAGTGGGACTGTCTTGCACTTTTACCTCTAATAATTGGTTTCTAACATCAGGGAAAGCTCCGTATAACAAGTCGGATTCCTTTACCTCGTAGCCAAGCAATTCAAGGACTTTCTTTTCTAAAGCCTGACCTCTGTTTTTGGTTGATGCGGCATCCAGCTTAAAGCCAATTAGTTTTTCAGCGACCATTTTTTTCAATAATGCAATGGAAAATAAATGCTTCATATTCGGTTCTTCTACCATTCCCGATTTTGGCGGGTCATAATCGTGTCGAATATGATAAGAGAGTTTTTTAGAATCAGGAAAAGAAAGAATCTTGTCTTCTCGTTCGTAAATTTCCTTTCTTACTTTACCTGAAATTAAAAGTTGGTGTTTAATTGTTGGTTTGCCGAATTTCCCAAATTTCTGTTCAATATATTCGGGAGTAAGAATAATAACAGAAGCAATTTTGTTTTTTTCGATGTCAATTCTCACGAAAACAAAACGCACATCAGTACATTTCAGGCTTTCGCCTGATTCGTATTTTATCAGCAGTGTTTCCGCTGCTGGAATCCTGTTCCAAACTTGCAAGTTGTATGATGTTCCACTGGTAACAATATAAGTGTCTATAAATTCTCTTGCAATTTTTGGGACACCTTTCGCCTTTGGTGGAGCTATTTCAAATTGTCCTTGTTCTGCTAATTCGGGCAACGAATGTTTTTCTAATACAGAAGCAATTAGTTTGCGTATGTTAGAGCCGTCTGTTCTCGTTTTCCCTGTTAATACAAAAGGTTGCCCGACTAATTCGGAAAAATATTTTGCTAATGTTTCTGGCTTTGTCAGCATTTTAACTGACTTTGGTGGAATCTTAAAATCTTTATTCATTCTTCAATATTTAATAAAACAGAAACTTTAGTCTTTAATGCTTTAGCGATTTTTCTAAGATTGATAACAGAAATATTTCTTTCGCCTCTTTCAACGGAGCCGATATAAGTTCTGTCGAGGTCGCACTCAAAAGCTAATTTTTCTTGTGATAAATCTGCTTCTGTACGAAGTTCTCGTATTTGATTTCCTATTCGTTCCAAATAGGCTTTTTCACTTTTAGAATATGCTGTCCCCATTTCTATAATTTGGGTACAAAGGTCTTAAATAGATGTAAATAAGTCCACGGACTATAAGTATCCATATTGGTGGAGTTGGCAGAATTGGCTCTTTTGGGGTTTGTGGCGGGTGGGGTTGTGTGGTAGGGCAAACCCCAAATGTGCCAATGTGGGCAGGCTAAAATTATTTTTTAAAATGTGCGGAGGGAAAATTTTTAAACCATTCGGGGCGGTCTGTGTCAGGTTACAGCGAAATTGTCTGTCGTGTTAAAGTTGTCCGAAAGTTAGTTTAGAAGTCGTCAGTTTAGTTGTTTTGTTGTCAGCCCGATAATAGCACGGTCGTCCGTTACGCTTGCACCTAACATTATAGTACACGCAGTTTATATAACGCAAGTATAATCAATAAGTGCTGAAAATCAATGTTTAAGGATTGCGGAAAATAAATAGCGCATTGCGTTTAATCGTCTAGGTTGTCCAGAGGACTTCGCAAATGCTGGTTGCGCTTCTCCGTTACATGGGTGTAGATCTGTGTCGTCTTTACACTGTTGTGTCCCAACTGCTGCTGCACCAAGCGGATGTCCGCACCCTGTTCCAATAAATGGGTCGCAAAACTGTGTCGCAGCAAATGGATGCCTCCTTTGATCTGTACATTCGCCTCTCGCTTAAACCGTTTAAATACCATTTGTGCACTCCTTATGCTATACGGACCTCCAAATTGTCCCTCAAACAAATATTCCTTAGGGCGGTAAATTTTATAATATTCTTCCATAAGGATCAAGGCTTTTCTACTCATTACCACCATCCGATCTTTCCTTCCCTTGCTCTGCTCAATCCTGATTTGCATGCTCTTTCGATGGATATCGGTGAGTTTGATACTTACCACCTCACTCACACGCAATCCACTGCTGTATGCCGTGTACAAGATCAACCGATGTTTAATATTGTCAATGCGCACAAATATTTTCTTGATGTCTTCTTCATCCAATACCTTGGGTAAGGTGTGCGTCTTCCTGGGACGGGGAAGGTAGTAGGTGGTTTTGGGCAGATTCCATACTTTTTCAAACAAGAACTTAATGGCGTTCACCATCATATTCAAACCGGAAAAACTATATTGCTTCTGCTCAGCCAAGTAAAGCAGGTAGTCTTCAATCTCTACCTGGGTCAGCTGCAGTAAATTTTGGTTAGCAAAATATTGCCCAAAAAGATGCAGCGCATTGAGGTAGGATCGCTGGGTGTTGGGGCTGTATTGTCGAATGACGAGTTGTCTTCGAACGTCTTCTTTCCATTCCATTTTTCTTGCAAAGTTCTCATCGCGCGTGGCATAGTCTTATGCATTTCCACCAATAAATTATGCGTGTTTATTCATAGGGAAGTGGAACACACATTGCTCCAATGTACTATTTTTCCCTTTGCGCTTTTCTGCAAATCCTTTTAAATGAATTAAATTGAATGTATTGTCCTACAAAGCAAGAATGAGAAAGAATGATGAAGTTGATTCATATATTTTTTATCATTTTATCCTGCTTGTAGATGGTTTGAGTCGGCGCATTATTCAAAAAGCGACTGCAATGTTGTCATAGATAGAACCATCTTTTTACTGTCGGTTAAAGTGATGAAATCATATTTCGAATAGAATGCCGCTGCTGCTTCATCAATGGGGTCAACAATAATAGCGTATGATCCGATCTCCTTGGAAATTTCATAGCTTTTTTTCAAAGCATTCAACAAAAGAATCTTACCAAGTCCTTTGCCCTGATGTTTTCTTTCAATGGCCAATCTGCCTAGCAGGGTGCAGGGAAGAGCAAGGTAAGAATGGGGAAGCTTTTTTTGGAGACGTGATGGGATCAGTGTGGCAGGTATACTGGCATTGGATAGGGTGTAGTATCCTAAAACATTTTTATTGTCAAAACTTAGAACAAAGCAGGCTGCTAATTTTCGCTTAATGTCTTGCCCCGCTTGATGCTTGAAATAATCATTCAATTGAGGATTGCCACAATCAAAATGATCTCGATCGTGGTATCTATTTAAAGCTTCGATCATTTCAAAAATTGTGATTCGAAAGCCTCATAATCCTTCAAAGCATTTTTCAATGTTTTGGAAGGTTTTTTGGTTTTGTTGATGGCATTGAAAAATATTTCTGCGTCTTTTTCTGAGGCTAAAATTTGTTCTTTTTCCTGTACAATTTCTTTGGCCTTGGACTGGACGGTAAGAATAACAAAATCGGTCAAGCTTCTGTATCCTCCGTATGCAGCGGCTTTTTCAAAAAAACTCTTTTGTTCTTTTGAAAGTCGTGCATCAAAACGCGCGTATTCTTTGGATTTTTCGCTCATGATTTTGTGTTTCATCAAATGTACGGAAAAAATCAGTACAATATTAAATTCTATTTTGACGCGATTATTATCGAATATCGATGGAGATGTTGACCTTTCCATTGAATCCCTTCTCAACGATATCATACAGTGTTTTTAAGGTCATGTTGCTTCCGTCATTTTCGATACGGGAAATGAATGATCGCTTCTTGTTCAGCTTTTCAGCGAGATGCTCTTGGGTCATTTGCTTTTCTTCCCGAGCTTTTTTGAGTAGGAGTCCAATTTTGAATGATTCCATTTCACGCTCTAGTGCGTCTCTTCTTTGGGTTCCTTTTTTACCGTAAACCTCATCTTTGATTTCTTTCCAATTGCGTGTTTTCATTTTGCTTTTTTGACCTTGAATATTTTATTCTGAACTTTTTCAGGTTGTTCTTTAAGGAAACTACTGAAATGATCTTCGAATTCAACGATTTTTCGAACCTTATATGCTTGCATGCAAATGTAACTTAAAAGTGACAATTATCTATATTAAATAAAAAAACAAAAGTCCTTTTAAGTTGAGCATAGTCTTATGCAATCGCGCCTATAAATTATGCGGATCTTTATTTCTAATCGATCTTGGAGGCTTCTATATTTAGACTACTTAAATGTCAAAAATTTTTTCTAACGCAATGGGCGCTAAGGAGGCGCAAAGGTCAAAAAGACTTGGTTGAATTTTTAAGCGCTGCCTTTTTGTTGTATTCCGCATGGAGGAAAGTAATTGTGCAGTAGTTAACCTTAAATAGTTTTCGCCTCTGCGAACTTTGCGTCTCCATTGCGCCCTTTGCGTTTAATGCATCGATGAATGTGCTTAATTCCGGAGAAGGTGCAAGACAGGACTCTCGTTTCCCAAACCAAGTGTATCGATTTTTGGCTACCCAGTTGTAAAGGACGTCGCGCAAGAAACGGGGAATTATTTTAAATGCATAAACCATGGGCCACAACCCGGAAAGATTTTTGGCTATCTCCAATACCGCATCACTTTTTTCGAAATGCTTGTTGCCTTGGATCAATACGATGGACTCTTGTGAATGCTTTACTTCGATTTCATTGAGCAATTTTTGAGCTACTTCGGACTGAAGAGAGACAAAGACGAATTTGTTTTTCTTGTCATGCCGGATGATGAATTGAACAGCTCCATTGCATAAATTACATAGTCCATCAAAAATTACGATGTGAGGTTGGTTTTCTAGGTTGATTTTCATTTTCGATTGGCACTAGTCGAAGTTAATACTGTTTTTGTATCTGAATAAATTCTCTCAACACTGTTGAGAATTTGAAATTACTCTTACCCAATGGCGATATTTTTCCCATCAACGCTGACATGAAAGTGAATTTCTGCGTTCAATGCTTGAAATACTTTGATGATGGAGGCAATCGTCGCACTGGTGGTGTTACTTTCCAATTTTGAGATC
>JACCDW010028248.1_pt1 | contig 20907 bp, 15 predicted proteins | sample 7449781 | NCBI WGS metagenome assembly JACCDW01 (sample SAMN15323449, study PRJNA562643) | freshwater metagenome | isolation source: river surface water | place: USA:Blue River Watershed | collected 2017-08-18
AGGATGGCGCCCTTGCCGTAGCGGCGGCGGATCAGGTCGGATGCCTCGGCCAACTGCACGCGTTCCGTCAGGGTTTTGCCGGGGAGGCCTTCTAAAGGAAGTTCCGGTTCCGGCAGGGCAGGATGGAGATGGGAAAGACGCACGCCGACAAGCCTGAGGCTAACCCTCCGCTCCCAGGCGCGCTGGAGGAGAGGGGCTAGTTTAGGATAAAAGTCCGTCTCCACCGGGGTGGGCTCGTCGAGGGAGTCGGACCGCATGGTCTCCTCCATGTCGTTGTAGCGGATCCGTAGGGTGACCGTCCGCGCGGCCAGGCAGTCCTCGCGGAGACGGCGGCACAGGCGGTCGGTCATGGTCCTTAAAACGGCGAGAACAAAGGACTCATCGATTGTATCGGTGGAAAAGGTTTCCTGCTCGCCCACCGACTTCGGTGCGGGCGGGGCGGGGATGACAGGGCGAGGATCGATGCCTTGGGCGAACAGTTGGAGGGAAGAGGCGGAGGAGCCCGCCAAAAGCTCCAGGTCATCGAGTTCGAGCGCGGCCACCTGTTCAATCCGGGCCAGCCCGGCTTGAAGGTAAAGGGGCTCGCTGCGGGTGCCGATCCCAGGAAGCCAGCGGGAGGGTAAGGGAGCAAGAAACTCTCGCTCTTGGCCTGGAGCCACTTCCAAGTAGGCGTTGGGCTTTTTCAGCTTCGAGGCGACCTGGGAGGCGAACTTGGTCGAGGCCAGACCCTGGGAGATGGTGATCTTGAGCGATTGCTGGATGGCTTCCGAGAGCTTGGCGGCGGAGTCGCGCGGATGTCCTTTGGCTTGGCCGGAAAGATCGAAGTAACCCTCGTCGATGGAGCAGATTTCCACGTCGGGCGTGAGGTCATAGGCGTAAGAGAACATCAGCTGGGAGAAGCGCTCGTACTTGGCGAAGTCGCCGGGGACGAGAATCAGCTCCGGGCATAGACGGCGGGCCCGGGAGGTGGGCATGGCGGTGCGGACCCCGCGGGCGCGCGCCTCATAGCTGGCCGAGGCGATAACTCCCCGGGAGGCTCCGCCGACCGCCATGGCTTTACCGCGGAGACGGGAATCGGCGGCCTGTTCGACCGAGGCGTAAAAGGCGTCAGCGTCGAGATGGAGGATCGAGCGGGAGGAGTTCACATGGTCCGGACAAGACAGGTGACCACGCCCTGCAGGACAGCGTCATCGTGCGGGATGGGCTTTGTGGGGGAGGGGGGCACAAAGGTGGGCTGGGGCAGGTGGCGATACCGGGTGAGAACGGCCTGGCCGTGATGCAGGATCAGGGCGAGGTCGCCCTCCTTCAAAGGGCGGAATTCAAGCAGGAGACGGTCATGTTTTTTGAGGCCGAGTTCCTTCCATTGATCTGAGTCCACCCGATGGAGAAACGTTCGTCCAGGGTGATAGGGAATCTCTTCCAGGACGGGGAGCAGGGGGTGGGCGTTGGTTTCGAGCACTGTTATACAAATGAATAATAAACGGCCCGCGTCAATTCGACATTCTGCCAAAAGTCGAATTGTCCCACATTCCTAGGAAAGTGGGATGATCAGGGAAGGGGGGGTGTCTTTGCTAGGAGCTTTGCGGCGCTGAGTTCAGCGCCGATCTTGGGCCGGGCGATGTTTTCCCTTCCAGCGGCGGCGAAGACGCCATGGCATGGTGTCGCGGCGAGGACGGTAAGGGGCAGGAGGTGGGGCCGATGGGTCCCGTGGGGCGGCCGTGTTGTCCGGCTCGGTAAAGCCCTCGGCCTTGCGTCGAAGGATTCCGCGCCGGAGAAATCGCTCAAGGGTGCGAAGATGAGCGTGGTCGTCCGGAGCCAAAAAGCTGATGGCTTCGCCCACCGCTTGGGCCCGCCCCGTTCGGCCGATTCGATGAACGTAATCCTCGGGATGGCGGGGAAAGTCGTAGTTAATCACGTGGGAAATGCCTTCCACATCGATGCCCCGGGCGGCGATATCGGTGGCCACCAAGACCCGGACCCGGCCTGACTTAAAGTCCTGCAAGGCCCGTAGCCGCTGGTTCTGGGAGCGGTTGGCGTGCAGGGTGGCCACGGGGACGCGTTCCTTTTCCAACCTTCGGGCAATCCGATCGGCCCCATGTTTGGTGCGGGAAAAAACCAGAACTGTACGGAGCGCCTCGCTCCTCAGGAGGTGACTGAGCAGGGCCATTTTAGCGTGATGGGAGATCTCGTAGAGGGCTTGGGTCACAGTGTCTGCCGGGTTGGAGCGACGTCCGATCTCCACCATCTTGGGGTGGTGCATGAATTCCCGGCTCAGCTGCTCAATCTCGCGGGAAAGGGTGGCGGAGAATAAAAGGGTGAGACGCTCCCGAGGGAGGAGTCGGACGATCTGTCGGATGGGGTGGATAAAACCCATGTCCAACATCCGGTCCGCCTCGTCCAGAACCAGGCACTCCAAGTGGCGAAGGCTGACCTCCCGCCCGCGGATGATGTCGAGCAGACGCCCAGGGGTGGCCACCACAATGTCCGCGCCTTGTTGCAGAGCCCGGATCTGGGGTCGTTCGCTAACCCCGCCAAATATGGTGGCGACACGCAATGGCAGGTGGCGTGCGTAGATGCGGATATTTTCCTCCACCTGGACGACCAGTTCCCGCGTGGGGACCATAATCAGGACGCGGACTCCGCGATGCGTGGGAGGATGAGCCGCTAAAAGGGAAAGCAGAGGGAGCACAAAAGCCGCGGTTTTTCCGGTGCCGGTCTGGGCGATCCCCATGAGATCCTGCCGCTGCAAAACCACCGGAATGGCGGCGGACTGGATGGGGGTTGGTTCCGTGTAGCCAGCTTCCTTAACCGCTTGGAGGATGGGGCCAGCTAGGCCGAGTTGTTGAAAGGGCACTCATCAAGGTGCCGACTTATCCTGCTGAAAGCACGCTCCCAATTCGGCTTTCCACGATTAAGGATTCGCTCATTCTAGAGCTATGAGCACGTCGGAAATCACTCGTTTTGTTGAGACTTCCCTGGCCCAAGGCCTTTCCAAAACAAAAATCTCCCAAGCCCTAAAAACCGGGGGATGGACCGAAAAGGAAATTCAGGCCGCCCTGCAGGCTTTTTCGGACACCAAGTTTCCTGTTCCGGTGCCGCGCAAAAAGGCATCCAGTTCGCCCCGCGAGGCATTCTTTCACCTCACCCTTTTCACCTCACTCTATATTTGGGCCTGGGCCTTGGGGGCTCTCCTTTTTCAATTCACCAACATTGCCTTTCCTTTGCCCTCGGAGTCGGCCAACGATTTCTTTGGGGAAATTCGCGGAGCAACGGCTTCGATTGTGGCGGCCTTCCCTGTCTTTCTTTTTATGCAGCACATCATCCGGAGGGAGATGGAGAAAGATCCCGGGCTGGGAATCTCCCCGGTCCGCCGCTGGCTAACCTATCTCACTCTCTTTGTGGCCGTGGCCATTCTTTTGACTGATCTTATTTTTCTCGTCCTTAGGCTGCTGGAGGGAGATCTCACCTCGCGCTTCCTGCTTAAGGCCGTGATCACGGGGTCTTTGGCGGGAGGAGTTGTTTTCCATTACTTGAAGGAGCTTCGCGCGGGAGAGTCGGAAAAGAGTTTTGCTCCATCCTTTCTTCCCCCGGCGCAGCTCAAGGGGCTACTTATTGGCCTGATCGGAATTTCGGTGGCTGGGGCGATCTACGTCAGCGGTGGGCCCGTCAAAGCACGCTATCTCGCACAAGATCAGCAACGGGTGAAGGACTTGAGAAGCATTTATTACGACGTGGATCGATTTTATCAAAACGAGGGACGGCTACCCAACGCGCTGGAAGAGCTCGATAAAAGCCCCGCCACATTTATCGGTAACAAAAAGGATATGATTACCGGCAGGCCCTATGGATACGCCATGGTTGACGCGAACACTTTTCAGCTTTCCAGTGACTTTCATCTTCCCAGTCCCAAGCGGGAGTCTGGCCAGGGAAACCGATCGTACTACAAAGCCAGCGACGACAGCTTCTGGAGCCACGGGGCTGGCAACCACTCGTTTACCATTAAAGTGGCGACCAAGAAAAAGAACTGACCTAAAGCCTCCTGAAACTGGAGGGTCATTTTTTAGTTAATTGGCGGCTTAGGCTTTTGGCCCGAGCATGTCCTCGGGACGCACCAGCTTGTCGAACTCGTCGGCCTTGAGATATCCGAGGGCGAGGCAGGCTTCCTTTAGGGTGGTGCCCTCCTTGTGGGCCTTCTTGGCCACCTCAGCCGCCTTGTCGTAGCCGATCTTAGGGGAGAGGGCGGTTACCAGCATAAGGGAACGACTGGTGTAGTCTTTGAGCTTGGCGGCATCGGCCTGGATACCTTCCACGCAGAACTCCCGAAAACAACGGCAGGCGTCGGCCAGTAGCTGCACGGAGTGGAGGAAGTTGTGGATGATGACCGGCTTGAAGACGTTGAGCTCGAAGTTGCCCTGGGAACCGGCGAAACCGATGGCGGCGTCGTTACCGTGGACCTGGGCGCAGACCATGGTCATGGCCTCCGACTGGGTGGGGTTTACCTTGCCGGGCATGATGGAGGAGCCAGGTTCGTTCTCCGGCAGATGGAGTTCAGCTAGTCCCGCCCGCGGACCGGAGCCCAGCCAGCGGATGTCGTTCGCGATCTTCATCAGGGCCACAGAAAGGCTGCGGAGCGTGCCGCTGGCCGCGACGAGCGGATCGTGGGTGGCGAGGGCATAGAACTTGTTCTTGGCGGAGATAAACGGTTGGCCGGTAAGTTTCGCCAAATGGGCAGCGGCCTTTGCCGGAAAATCCTTATGGGTATTGATCCCAGTGCCGACCGCGGTCCCCCCGAGTGCCAGTTCATGCAACTCTGGGAGAGCGCCTTGGGTACGGGAGAGGGCCGCGTCGAGCTGGGCTACGTATCCGGAAAACTCCTGACCCAGGGTCATGGGCACGGCATCCATCAGGTGCGTGCGGCCAATCTTGATGAGGCTCTTGAATTCGACGGACTTCTTGGCGAGCGCGTCCCGAAGCTTTTGCACCGAGGGGATGAGTTCCTTTTGGAGTTGGTTCACAGCCGCGAGGTGCATGGCGGTCGGGAAGGTGTCGTTGGAGGACTGGGACATGTTCACGTCGTCATTCGGGTGAACGGGTTTCTTGGAGCCAAGGATGCCTCCAGCCAACTCGATGGCCCGGTTGGAGATGACCTCGTTGACGTTCATGTTCGTCTGGGTGCCACTGCCGGTTTGCCAGACGCGAAGGGGGAAGTGGTCGTCGAGTTTTCCCTCGGCTACTTCGGTGGCGGCCTGGGTGATCCAGCCAGACTTGTCTTTAGCCAAGAGACCGAGCTCAGCATTTGCTAGGGCACAGGCTTTCTTCAGAAGCCCAAAAGCATGGATTAGCGGGGCCGGCATACGGTCAGAGGAGATATCAAAGTGGTGGAGAGATCGTTCCGTCTGGGCACCGTAATACCGGTCGGCGGGCACCTCGATCTTGCCCATCGAGTCGGATTCCGTCCGCTTCTGGTCAGGTTTGGCGTCTTTTGGTGTCACCTAGTCTTTTATGAATCAAACTTTTGCAAATAACGATGAGGATTTTAGGCCCAGACAATAGGCAGGTCATTTTTGTTAGAAGTGGCCTACCTCTGGCCCAATCATTCAATCCATAGGGTTTTGGGCAAATATTCACACAAGATATGGGATTTTCTTGTCACAGTTTCTTCGGGCGGTAGGGCTTGTTAAAGATGAAGTTAAAGCGATTGGAAATGGAGGGATTCAAGTCCTTCTGCGACAAAACAGTTCTCGAATTTCACGAGGGAATTACGGCCATTGTGGGCCCCAATGGAACTGGAAAAAGTAACATCCTCGACTCCATTCGCTGGGTTTTGGGAGAGCAATCGGCCAAGGCGTTGCGCGGTCAGGAAATGGCGGATGTTATTTTCCACGGGGCAGCAGGGCGCCGGGCCAGCGGAATGGCCGAGGTCTCATTAACCTTTAGCGACTGCGAAACCGTTCTCGGTACGGACTATCACGAAGTCCAGATCACGCGTCGGGTATTCCGCGATGGGGTAAGCGAGTATGCGATCAACGGTGCCAATTGTCGGCTCAAGGATATTCAGCGGCTCTTTTTGGATACGGGGATCGGCCGCGCCGCCTACTCGATTATGGAGCAGGGGAAAATTGATCAGATTCTTTCCTCCCGTCCGGAAGATCGCCGCGCCATTTTCGAGGAAGCCGCCGGGGTCATGCGGTTCAAGGTTCAGAAGCGGGAAGCGGAAAGGAAGCTCGAGGGAACCGAGGCCAACCTGCTCCGCCTCGCCGATATCTTGCGGGAAGTGCGCCGCCAAATGGGATCCCTCCAGCGCCAGGCGGGCAAGGCCCGTCGTTACCGCGAGATTTTCGACAAGCTCAAGAGAATGGATCTGGCTCTCTCCGCCAGAGAGCGGGATCGATTGCTCCTTAAAATTGACGAGCTCTCCAGTCTTCAGGCCAAGACCAAGGCCGATCTTGAGCGGGCCCATGCCACCGAGGCGGCCTGCGAGCAGGCAGTTCGTGGCCAGCGCGCCAAACTGGAGGAGGCGGATCGGGCTTGGCGGGATGCCGAGCGCGAAGTGGTCTCCGCCAAGGCCGAAGAGGTTCGCTGTGCGGAGCGGGCCCGGATGCAAAATGAGCGGGCCGATGAACTAGGCGCGGCCATTGAGCGTGCCCGCGGGGAAATAGCCTTGGCGGAAAGACAAACCGCCGCCCAAGAGGAGCTGATCCGCACGCTGAAAGCGGAATTGGAGTCAGTGACCGCAGAGTTCCAAAAAGCTGACCAGGCGTGTTCCGAAGTGCAGGAAGAGGCCAACCGGGCTCGCGCCAGACGGGATCAGGCTTTTGCCCATGTGGAGTCGGTCCGGGGCCGCCGGGAATCAGCCCGGAGGGAGGCCGATACGGCCCGTGCCCGCGCGGCCGCTGAGGAAGTGACCACGAGGCAGCGGGCCGAGATTCTCGAGCGGGTGCGCCAAGAGCTCTCGGAAAAAGAGGCTGAAATTTCCCGTGAGCGTAGTTCCTTGGAGGTTTTGTTCGGAAAGCTGCGCGAGGCGGAAAACCTGCTTCCGCAAGCCCAAGGCAAAATGCGGGAGGTCGAATCCCAGCTTCGCGCCGCCGAGGAAACCTTGGTTCACGCAGAGAAGGCCCTTTCCGGGGCCGAAGCAGAGAAAACACTTTCGGAATCACGGCTCGCGGCGGTGAGGGAGCGGGCGGTAGGGGATGCCGAAGCCTGTTTAAAAGCCTGGTCGGCGACCGGCCGTAATGGAGCCTATGCGCTTTGGCCCTCCCTTAAGATCCGGGAGGGGTACGAGACGGCGGTGGCCATGGCTCTGGGGCCCTTGCTGGATGGGGTCATGGTGGATGATCTTGAAGCGATGGCCCAGACCCTGGAGTCAGGAGAGGACGGACCTTCCGGTTTCTTGATTTCCAAAGTTCCTGCCGGACCAGGCAGTGAGTCTTGGCCGGAAGGAGCCGCTCATTTCATTGAAAGCGCCGGGGGGTGGGAGCCGGTGCTGCAGCATTTGCTCGCCGGAACGTGCATTGCTGAACACTGGGACCAGGCACAGGAATTGAGCCGGCAACGGCCCTCGGCGGTGGTGATTTGTCGCGATGGCCGGATGATCAGTGGTCGCGGTTGGCAGCGGCGCGGTAAATTCCGGGCTGCACGCCCGGGCAGAACAGAGGTGGAGGCCGCTCAAGACGGTTTGGCTCGGGCAGAGCAGGCCGTCCGGGAGGCAAGAATAGCGGTGGAGCAGGCGCAAGGCGAAGTGGAGCGCTTGCGCGGGGAATTGGCGGCATCCCGCCTGTCGGAGGAAGCTGCCCGGAAATGCCTCGAAGAGGTTCGGCGGGACCACGATCGCCGTGATGCTCTCCATCAGGCACTGCAGGCGGAAATTTCCCGCCGCCAGACCGAAGCTGCCCGCTTGGAACAGGAAATTGCCCTGCACCAAAAAATTGCAGCCGAGAAGATTTCCGAGGCCGAAAGGCTGATGGCGCTGGAGCAGGGGATGGAAGCAGAAATGAGCCAAGCGGAAGAGGCTCGTCGCACGGCCGAAACGGAAGAGGCGAGGCTCCAGGAAATTCTTACCGAACGGCGGGTGGAAAAGTCAGGCCGACAACAGCGACGCGACTCCTGTGCGGCGCAACTGGCTCCGGCGGAAACCCGCTGGACGGAGCTGCGGGAGCTTGTCACCAAACGCAGCGGAGAGATTTCCGCAGATACGGCGAGGATGGATGCCGCGCGGACCGAAGCGGAGTCCGCCACCAAGGCCGAAGGAGAGGCTCTTCGTCGTGCCCAAGAAATTGAGGCCTCTACGGCCGGGCTTAAGCAGGCCCGCGAAAATGAGGCACAGATTTTAACGCAGAAGGAGGAGGAGGTAACCCAGTGGCGGCAGGAAGGGGAGAAAGCCAAAGACGCCTTGGCCTCTCTTGCCCTCAAGGGGTCCGAGTTGGAGCATCAACGTCAAAGCCTCGCGGATCGACTGCAGCGCGAATACGCCACTCCGCTCATGGAAGCCAAAGCTGAGGGAGAGGTCACGCCGCAGACCGATGAGGATTGGCTCAAGTTGGAGACCGAGGCCAAAGAGCTTCGGGAAAAGGTGGAGGACATGGGTCCGGTGAATACTGAGGCGATCACCGAGTTTGAGGAGCTGGAGAATCGCCTCAAATTCCTCGAGACCGAGGAAAAGGATCTCACCACCGCCAAAGCCCAGTTGGAAGAGGCGATCAAGAAGATCAACCAAACCACCCGTCTCCTGTTCGAGGAGACCTTTGATAAGGTGAAAGCAAACTTCGGTAATCTCTTTGCCGAGTTATTTGGGGGAGGTCGTGCGACCGTGAAATTGACCGAAGGCGAGGATCTCCTTGAGGGCGGAATTGAGATCGAGGCACAACCCCCCGGCAAGCAGCCCAAGGTGATCTCGCTGCTTTCTGGCGGGGAAAAGACCATGACCGCCCTGGCGCTTCTTTTGGCGATCTATGCGGTGAAGCCTAGCCCGTTCTGCGTCTTGGACGAGATGGATGCGCCGCTCGACGAGTCCAACACGGTCCGATTTGTGCAGATCATTGAGAGGTTCGTCGAAAAATCTCAGTTTCTCGTGATCACTCACAACAAGCGCACCATGTCGGCGGCGGATCTTTTGTATGGGGTGACGGCGCCGGAGCCGGGCTGTTCGCGGATGATGTCGGTCAAACTCACCCGGGAAGAGGAAACCCCGCTTTTCGCCAGAGCCGGAGCCTGATTCGTGTCGGAGCGTCCGGAATCCCTCCGCCGGACTGCGGAAAGGGTGGCCCGGAGTGCCGGACTGAGTCTTCGGGAGGCCAAGCACACTGTCCTTCAGGTGGATGCTGCCGAGCAGCACGATATTAAACTGGAGCTAGACCGCCGGATTCAGGAACAAATCCGTCAGGAGATTTTGCAGACATATCCCGGGCATGGGTTTCTTGGCGAGGAAGGAGGGGAAATGGCCCGGGCGGGGCAGTATGAGTGGGTTGTCGATCCGATTGATGGAACGGTGAATCTATTTTACGGAATCCCACACTATGCGGTTTCGGTGGCCTGCCGGCTGGATGGCCGGACGCTGGCCGGGGCTATCTACGATCCCAACCGGGAGGAGTTGTTTTCGGCCCATGCAGGCGGGGGGAGCACCTGCAACGGCCACCCCATCCACGTGGCGAAAAGAGTCGAACTGAGTGAAGCGATCCTTGCTTTGGGGTTTTCGAAGGGCAAAGCCACGATCCGGAAATGCCTTGAGCTTTATCGCCATTACGGGGACCGGGTGCGCAAGCTTCGGGCCATGGGATCCGCCGCGCTGGACCTAGCCTACGTCGCTTCTGGCCGCCTCGATGCCTATATTGAGCAAGGGGTAAGCATTTGGGATGTGGCTGCCGGTGCTCTCTTGGTTGAAGAAGCGGGGGGACAGGTAAGAATCAGCCCCGGCGAACCTGCGGGAAAGATCCACTTGGTGGCCAGCAATGGTCGGATTCCGTTGGAATTTGTTTAACCTCGATTTTGAGGAATACTGTCCTACTCCACCGTAGACTAGAGTCATTGAAGTTGGGGTCGCTTGCTGGCATTAAAGAGAGATGAGTAGACCCGTCCGAGTCCGCTTCGCCCCTTCGCCTACCGGCATGCTGCACATTGGGGGTGCCCGGACGGCTCTGTTTAATTGGCTCTACGCCCGGCACACGGGCGGAAAATTCATCCTGCGGATTGAGGATACCGATCAGGCCCGAAACACTCAGGAAGCCGTGGATGTTATTTTTCGGGGAATGCGGTGGCTCGGATTGGATTGGGATGAAGGACCGGACGGCAAGGGGGGCACCGCGGGAGATCGGGGGCCGTACTTTCAAAGTCAGCGGGCTGACATCTACCGCAGCTATTTGGAAAAGCTCAAAGCCACAGGCAAGACCTATGAAGACGGCGGAGCTCTAAAATTCAAGATGCCAAAGACTCCCGGGGTGGTGAAGGACCTGGTCTGCGGTGAGGTGACTTTTGACCGCACGATGGAACCTGACTTGGTGATTCAACGGAAAGACGGCAGCCCGGTGTTTCACTTTGTAAATGTGGTCGATGACTTGGAGATGGGGATCACGCACGTCATCCGTGGGGAAGATCACCTAACCAACTCGCATAAACACATGGCCCTTTATGAAGCCTTGGGGGCCACGCCGCCGCAGTTTGCCCATATTCCGCTGATCCTGAACCGGGGAGGGTCAAAAATGAGCAAGCGCGATGAAGGTGCGGCCCTTGGGTTCTATGAAGAGGCGGGATATCTGCCTGCGGCTGTCCGGAATTACCTATGCCTCTTGGGATGGTCACCGGGTGAAAATCAGGAGATTCTGCCCATTGCCGATCTGATCCAGCGTTTTGATTTGCCCAAGATTAACCGAAGCAACGCGCGTTTCGACGGGGATAAGCTTTTTTGGATGAACGGGGAGTACTGGCGTTCCCTTTCGGATGGGGATTTTCAAGGTTTTGCCGCCGAATATCTCGGTCGCACTCGTCCGTCCGTGTCCCAGATGGATCCGGACTTGCGGCAACGGCTGTTGCCCTTGATCCGTGAAAAGGTCAGGACAGGCAGAGAAATGGCCGACTGGTTTGATCCCTACCTCAGCAGCGAATTTGACTACAGCGACGAGGCCAAAAGGAAGCAATTCAGCGCTCCGGAGGCGGCGAAATGGCTTCCTTCCTTAATTTCGGCTTTCAGTTCTTTGGCGGGGGACTGGAATGACGCCGCGGTCGAGGGGGCCTGCAAGAAGGTCGCCGAAGATGCCGGAGCGAAACCAGCCAAAGTGATTCATCTGGTGCGGGCAGCGGTCTCTGGACGAACGGTGGGGCCTTCCTTATTTGGCCTGCTCACCGCCTTGGGGCGGGAAGTAACCCTGGCACGATTGGAACGCACCCAAAAGGAGTTGGCGGCAGGGCGATTGGCGGCGGCATGACGCTGGCGAACAGCATCACCCTGTTGCGGATTCTTTTGGTTCCGCTTTTTGCCTGGGCGCTCCTTTATCACAACGAAAGTCATGCAGAGGGGTATACCGGTTCGGGCTGGTACTGGGCGGCCGTGATTCTTTTTGCTGTGGCGGCAGCATCGGATGGCATTGATGGATGGGTGGCGCGTCAGTTTGGTCAAAAAAGCCAACTTGGTCGGATTCTGGACCCCGTGGCCGACAAACTGCTCTTGGTTACCGCCATTGTGCTCCTTGGCACAGTGGGGGTGGCTGGCTTGGGCAAGCTCCCGACCTGGTTCCCAATTCTCGTGGTCAGCCGGGATCTGATCCTTGTGGCCGGCACGATCCTGGTGGGGACCCTCCTCCACAACTACCACTTCGTTCGACCTCACTGGACCGGCAAGGTTTGCACCTTTTTTCAGATCACGGTGGTGGCTTTCGGCCTTCTTTTTCCGGCCCACCCTCTGGCGAAGGTCTTTCTTGTTCTGGCCGGGGTGATGACGACGGCTTCCATGGCCGTCTACCTCACCCGGGGATGGAAACTCCTGCACGCGAGTAGTTATGGCGAAGCCGGCCGGGGCTGATTCCCGGCGCCCGGTGGTGGCCATTGTCGGCCGACCCAACGTGGGCAAAAGCGCTCTTTTCAACCGTATCTGTGGAAAGAAAATCGCCCTCGTGTTTGATCGTCCTGGTGTGACGCGGGACCGATTGGTCGCGGATACGGACTGGCGGGGCCGCCCCTTCACCCTGATTGATACCGGAGGCTTGGGGTTGGAGGATGGCTCCGGCCTAGAGGAAGCAGTGGAAAGGGAGGCGGATTTGGCCATTGCGGCGGCCTCCCGGGTACTTCTTGTGGTGGACGGTAGACAGGGTCTTCAGGTTTTGGATACCGAAGTGGCGAAGCGTCTACGACGCGCTGGAGCCTCGGTCTCCCTGGTCATCAATAAAATGGATCCTGGGGCTGAGGAGGGGAGATCGGCCGAATTTACCAAACTAGGTTTTGGCAAGGGTTACCGCGTTTCGGCAGAGCACGGGCTTGGTACAGAGAGCTTGCTGGAGGAAATCAGTGCCCAGTGGCCGGCGGAAAGCCTGGTTAAAACAGAACGAACCCGCCTCGCGGTGGTTGGCCGTCCGAATGCCGGCAAATCTTCTCTCATCAATGCCTGGGTCGGAGAGGCCCGGACTATGGTCAATCCTTTGGCCGGAACGACCCGTGACGCAGTGGATGTGGATGCGGAGATTTCCGGACTTCCGGTTACTTTTATCGACACCGCAGGTTTGCGGCAAAAGCGGCGCGTACACGATCCCTTGGAGCAAATCATGGGCGGACGCACGGCACATGCGATCGATCGATGTCATTTAGCTATTTTAGCCATCGATGCGGTGGAAGGGGTGGGACTGGTCGAAAAGAAGATCGCAGGCCTGATTCAGAGAGCACAAAGGCCCTGTGTGGTGGCGGTGACCAAATGGGACCTGGTCCGACATGGGGGCGTGGAAACCCGCACCAAAAAGTTCCTCACGGACTATGAGGAGGCTTTACGGGAAAAGTTATTCTTTCTGCCGGATGTACCGGTGGTGTTTCTTAGTTCGATCAAGGGAACAGGCTTGGATCGGTTGGGCGAGGCGGTGGCCAGAATGATCCAAGTACGCTCGCTGAAAATTGGGACGGGTGAGCTCAACCGTGTACTCACGGCGGCCATGGAAAGAAAGGCGCCTCCGGCCAAAGCTGGTAAACGATTGCGGATCTACTATGCCACCCAAATCGATGGGACGGTTCCGACGATTTTAGGGTTCGTCAATCAACCCGCCTTGGTTAATCAGGACTACGAGCGCTATCTGACAGCCAGAATTCGGGAGGTTTTTAATCTAGGGGGCAGCCCTCTCCGATGGCGGTGGAGGGGAAGAAAGGCCCCCGAGCAGCTTGGCCTGAAGAGGGCGGGGAAACCGCAAAACCGGTCTAGGCGGAGGTAGAGCGGGGTCGGCTCCAGGCCCACCCCAAAAAGATCAGGAGGCTGATCCCGGCTCCGGTGGCCCACCCAAACCACAGTGGATAGCCCGACTCAGGTTCCTCGAATCCGGCCGCAGTTTCGACATCTTCTAGCTCCGGCAACGCAGGGCTGGCGGTCTTGGCCACCGACGCCCCCGCAAGCTTCTCCCATGAGGCCTTAGCTTCGCTCAGGAGATTAATCGCTTCAGGGGTTTTCTGGGACTGTTCCGCATAGAGTCTCAGGGCCGAGGCGGCTTCATCCTTGCTGGGTACGGTTCCATCCCTGGGCAGGGGAAGAACTCCGACCACGAGCGCCCGGCCAACCAGGGAAAGTTTGCCATCTTGGTCAATGATCTCACAGAAATCTGCCTGCATCTTAACAGACTGGGCTGTGCGCAGTTGGAGTGGTTCTCCGGCCTTGGTTCGCAGGAGAACTGCCTTTGGTCCCTCGGACTCCTTCTTCGCCGGAACCGAAACAGGAGTAGCGGCCGTCTTAACTGGGGATGGGGTCTCTGTCTTTTTCGATTCCTTGGGTTTTGGTGTCACCATGAGGGAGCCAGAGGCGGTCTCCACCTCCGCCAACCCTGCACCTGTGTCGGACGCGGCAGCCTCCGAGACAACTTGAATATAGTACGGTGCCTTTTGGGTGATGGCGCTTGGTAGAACCGCTCCAGATTCGTGACCCGAGAATGTGCCTTTCAGCCACCGACCCGAGGAGGAGGGGAGATTCATGGCCTTTGCTAGTTTGGCTGAATCGTTCTCTGGAACGCGCAGAAGGATTTTGCCCTCCTCCTGATTGGGTCGACCCGTGACTGCCTCCATCCAAACAAAGCCTTGGTCCGCGGCCGTGAGCTCTGGTACCGGACTTAAAGAGGCCACCCGCAAGCGGATTTCTTTTCCCAAGTATTCATGGGGGGCACTTTGGTAGAAGTTGGCGGTGCCTTTTTCCGTGGCTTGAGCCAAGGCAGCTGATACCCCAAGCAGGATGACAACAAGACGGTTCACCTTAAAAATGAAGCACAGGTCCTGATATTTTCAACGGCCTCATTTAGGGCTGGAGAATCTTGCTGGAGAGCCGGGCAATGCCGTCCTGGGCGAGTTCGCTGTTGGGATAATCCTGCTGGGCGCGCAAATACCAGGCCAGACTTGATCCGAGTTGCTGTTTTCTCTCCATCTCCTGGGCGGTGCGCACGCTCCGCACAAACTCCGCCGCTTGCGTGGTAAACTCCGCCCGAGCTTGGTTCAGCTTCGGATCATCCGGATAGTCGGAAAACCCACGTTCCACACTTTCCCAGGCCCCCGCCGCGTCACCCCGCTTGGCTAGCTCCGCCGCCCGGAGAAGGGCAGCTTCGGCCAATTGAACCTGATCCAGCACCTGTTTGAGTTTTTCCTGTTTTGCCGGGTGGAGGGCCGTGGCGGCAATAAACCGCACTTTGTCCTCAAAGATTTGGCGAAAGTTCTTTTGGCCGTAAAGGCTTTCAAAGTCGTTGAGAGCCTGCTGCTGCACATCGGTTTGGGTGAAAATGGCTCCGGAAACCTCTGCGAGGGCTGGATTTCGTGGCCAAATCTCCGTCGCCTGCCGCAGCTCTGACTCCAAGGTGGCTCGATCCCCGGAAGTGGCCGCGGCGCGGGCTTTGGCCAGATGTAGTGCACTGACGGTTCGGGCGGTTTCAATGGCTGCCATGGGCTTGGCGCTGTCGAAATCCCGACTGAGAGTTTCCAGTTCACGCACCAAGCCGTTGGCACGCTCATAATCCTTCACCTCCAAAGCGGAGAGGAGCTGGTTTGTTTTTCGGGTAAACTCAAGGACCTCCCGTTTTTTACTGCGCGGGAGAAGCCGGATTTCTGGCAAGTACTCCCCAATGGCGAAAGCCTCGCTCAAACGCTCGGCCGCACTCTTCAGTTCGCTTTTTTCCAAGAGAAAGGAAAAGGACTCCACCCCCTCCCGCACATCCCGAATCGCCTCATTGGCCAGGGCATCTAGTTGCCCGAGCGTTTTGGGTAGCTTGGCTAAATCCCCGAACGACTCCTTGTTTTTGGCGGACTGACTACTGGCGTAGTCATCTGCCACCCGCAACTGGTTGTCTCCATCCCCAAAAAGGGTCCGGTAAAACCGGTTGGCCAGCAGGACGTGTTCAAAGCGCCGCTGCAAAAAGAGTTGGGCAATGAGGGCCTGAAACTCGATTTTCGCCTGTAGACGCAAGGCCTCTTTTTTTACCCGGTTCCCAGCGATGGAGGCGTTGACCTCGCCAAGCTCGGTGAGGAGCGGCTGCATTTTCATGTCCCTTTTTAGATTTTGTTCCCGATTCCACTGCTCGGCGGCAGCGGGATTTTTTGGAGCTGGCCCCAAAAGACTGCTGTCGGCGGCAAAACGGGAGTTCCACTCAAGCGTATCCTTGCGCCGGACCAGACTGCGGTTCTGGTCGTCAATCTTGGTGACCTCCTGTTGGGCCAGGAGAACGCCGAAGATGGCGTCATCAAGAGAGTTGCAGAGCTCAGCATCCGGCTCGTAAGAGGAGGCCTGAGGGAGCATGGCCCAAGCTTTGCGAAAATTCTCCTTTGAGGCTTTGGTTGGTGAAAGAAGGTCCAGCATCTCCTTGAACTGCTCGCGATAACGCTTGGCGTCGGCGCTCGTCTCCTCCTCCGCGTTGAGATACTTTTCGAATCTCGCTCGGTACACCCGCTGATCCTGAATGTTCCAGATTTTTCCATCCCAAGTCATGACCTCTGAGCCGGGATCGAGTAGCGGCACATCTTTGCCCAGAAAGCCACCCTGGGCGGCAGGAGCAGAGGAAGGGGAAGGGGTGGCGTTGGGGGAGCGGCTTTCCTCCTGGATGGAAGCGGGGCTTTGAGCTCTCCCGGATCCCATTCCCATCAGGAGCGCAGTTCCTAAGACAAAAAGCGCCCTCATGCTTTGGTCATCTCCTCCACCAGTAACAAACCTTCGTCGTTCACCCGGACCTTAATCCGGAATTTCTGCCCTTTCTGAAGGTTCACGTCCCTGTATCCCGGCGGCACAAGAATGGGAACGGGGAGTTCGCGACCGCCCGAGCCCAAGCGCAAACCGAAAAGACGGCCCTTTTCGGGGCTCGAGCCCAGCGAGTTGAGGATGACGCCTTCTAACTGGTAAGTGTTTCCGCGTAGGCTGTTGGCGTTCTCGAGGTAGTCCTCGGCTTTGAGTTTTTCCAGGGTCCGGTAAGGATTGGTGTCCTTCTGAAAAAAGTATGCACCCGCGATCCCCAGAGCTCCAAAGAGGGCAAGCAGCGCGAACCAGAGACCGGACTGGGTTTTGGGTTGGGCTCGGCGGGCCATACCCACAGCCTATCCGATGCCCCCTCGGACGGGCAAATTATCGCCAATCGCTGCGGCGGATTCCGAGATAGGCCAAAACCAGCCCAAAGGCCATGTGCAACGTGAGGACCCACCACGAAATTCCTGCTCCCGCCAGCGGCGTGTCCGTAATGGCACGGACCAGATCGTAAAATCGGGTATCCCGCAGAGTCTGCAGGTACCCCGACCAGGCCCAATAGGCGCTGATCAAGGGGCGGGTGACCATGCCGAGGAATTCCGGCAGCGCCAGGATCGCCCCCGAAAGAGGCAGCTGAAATCCAACAAGATAGAGGCTTCCCAGCGAGGCCTGTTCGCTGGAGGAAGTCCAACTGGAGATCGCCAGACAAAGCGAGGTCATCGCTCCGGTCACCAGGAAAAAAGGGAGAAATTGGCACACGAGATCGCCAGGGAATTGGCATACCGCCCGAACAAAAAGTGTCATCCATCCGGATTGGACAAATACGAGAATGGATAGGAACGCGGTCATGCCCAAAAGAACTGCTCCGGGTCGTAGACCGGCCAGTTTTTCCTTCTCCAGGATCGCCCGTTCTCCGACTACTTCCCGGGCCGAATTATTGGATCCCATGAGTGCGAGTAGAATCACCTGGAACATGGCCAGCCCACTGACCAAGGTTCCCACCCGGCTGGACTGGACGGTAAACGCCAGGCTTTCCCGCAACTGCTGGACGATGTTGGTATCCGGATTCATGTCCATATTTCGCACCGCCGGAAGACCTTGGTAGGCAAAAAGAGCTACGACCGCGGGGAAGAGCAACAGCAGGGCCAACTGGAGGAAGACTTGGGCCGGATCTCGAAAAAAGAGGCGGATGCGGCGAGAAAACCAGGTCAAGCCCTGCGAAAGTATGCTTGGCAAAACCGGCTTCCCGGAATTCTCGGGGGTGAGAACTCGCTCAGTCCAATCTTCAATCTCCGACTCAAGTTCAAAGCCCAGCTCCGCGGGGGAGGAGATCCATTCCGAGGCCCACTCTTCGGGCTCTCGTTGGGCGAGAGCGGGGTAAACCTCTTCCGGGGAATCGACGTTAAAGTAGCTCGCTAGGCCTCCAGGGTGGGCCGCATAGGCCAACCGCCCCTCGGTCAGCACGGTGACGGAGTCATACTGAGAAAGCCATCGGAGACTGTGGGTCACCAAAAGAACGAGCCGACCCTGTTCCCGGGCCAATTTTGCAAGTAACTCCGTCATCTCCTCTTCCGATTTCGGGTCCAGCCCGCTGGTGACCTCATCGGCGAGCAAAAGACTCGGCTGGGTGGTTAATTCCATGGCCAGACCCAGGCGCCGTAGCTGTCCACCAGAGAGCACCGCCGCCCGGCGGTCTTTAAGATCCAGCAATCCCGTTTCCTCCTCCGCTCTGGCCACGATTTGCTCTAATTCATCCCGTGGAGCGTTTCTTCTTAGGCGTGCGGCATACAAAAGATTTTCACGCACGGTCAATCTCGCCTGGGCGCAGGTAAACTGAGGGACGTAACCGATTTCGCTGGGCAGAAGATCCTCCTTCTCCAAGTCCCTTCCTTGCCAGGAAATGGATCCTTCGGTGTGGGGCAGGATTCCCGCAATGACCTTAAGGAGGGTGCTTTTGCCGCAGCCTGAAGGCCCCACAATGGCGCCAAAATGACCAGCGGGAAGCTGCAGATGGACCTTGGAAAGCAGGTGACCACCTGCGGACGGCACCTCCACCCCGATTGCGTCCAGCCTTAGCACCCTTCCAGAGAATCGCCCACGGAGAGGAAAGGCAACGATGAATTAACTCCAAAATTCAGCCCGCATACCCTTACATAGGGCAATGCCTTCGGCCTCTTCTGGGAAAAGTCGTCTCCTGTGGATCCTGGGAGGGCTTTTCGCAGCTCTGCTGGTTCTGATAGTTGTCGGGGCGGTCCTCCTTCCAATTTTTGTGGTGAAGTGGCTTGGGGGGGATGACTTCCGTCGGATGGCTTCACAGCAGATTTCCTTAATTCTAAAGACCGAGGGAGAACTTCAACCGCTGGAGTGGTCCTCCTTTTCCGTGTATTCCGGCGGATTTGCCAGTCGCCAGGACGCGTCCGGCCCCTGGCTTTGGAATCTGCAGGAGGTTCGGACGGAGATTTCTCCGCGTCTTCTGCTGGACCGCGTTCTTCGCTTCTCCGAGATCACCATCGACAGCCTGACGATTCGCCCGGGAACCCGGCCCAATCTCATTCCTGCTCCTCCCGAGGCGGCGAGCTCCTCCGCCAAGAGCTCCTCGGATCTTTTCCAGGATGTCCAGGTCGGCAAGGTGGAGATTCGCTCCTTCGGGCTCGAGCCCGGCCCCGCTACTTCCGGCTGGGGTGTCCGGCAAATCCAGATTTCTGTCCAACCCACCAAACAGAGGACCGACTTCACTTTGCAGGGCGGGGAAGTGCTGACCCCATTCGCTTGGCTGGGAACTCTCCGGCTCGGCGAGGCGAAAGGGCGTTACACCGATCCCACAATTTTCCTGACCTCCTTGGAGGGCAAGTCCTCGGCGGGGGGAAGTCTGCAGCTTTCCGGGGAGTACACTGGCGGTGCCACGCCGAGGGCGCAGGGGCGACTGAGTTGGGATCGCTGGTCGATTCCCGGGGGAAAAATTGGGGTGGGTCTCTTTGAAATCCCGGCCCGGATGTCTGGGGATTTTGTGCTACAGGAGTTGCGTCCCAGCGGCCCCGTCGGCCAGGGGCAAGTCCGCTTGGTTGATGCGCGTCTCGAGCCCGGCAAGGGTTCGGAGACCATTCTGGGTCTTCTCGGAGCCCTGACGGGGGAGCCCCGTTTGCGTGGTTGCCCTTTGACGACCGCCCAAGCGCAGTGGTCGATGCAGCCCGGAATTTACGATGTGCAGAAAATCCTAGCAGAGGCGCCTGGCTTGCTTCGGGCGAGTGGGCAAGTCCGGGTCACCGGCCAGAACCTGAGTGGGCAAATTTTCTTGGGGTTGGAGCGGAATCTCGGTTCTAAGGTCAATGCCCTGACTGGGGGGGAGTGTTTTCGGCGTGAAGAAAACGGTTACTTCTATGAGACCATCAACCTCACCGGCACGCTGGACAATCCCCAAAACGATCTTAAGGCCAAGCTCACCTCCGCGATGGCACGCACGGCGATTCGGACCGGGGCCCAGATTCTGGAAAAGGCGGCGGGGTCCCAAGGAGGAGGGGATGCCGCAAAGGCGGCCGGACAGATCCTAAACTCCCTTTTTGGTGCTCCGCCGAAGTGATTTAGTTCAACACCTCAAAAGTGTCGTCCGATGAACGTCCCTGAAAGCGCTTCAAGAGATGGTCGAAAAGCTTTCCCAGGGTCTCGCGGTCGCTGATGCGATATTCGATCACTTTGGCGTGGCTGGTTTCGGGAAATTTCTTTACCACGGAATTGGTGACCGACTTGGCCGCACCTGGAGCCCGGGAGGCAATTTCCCCCGCCACACGTCCTAGCCCATCCGCCAGTGATTGCCCCGGAACGCTGCCGGTATCGGTCGAGGGCTTTTCCAGGACGTAAAAGCGGGCCTGTGTGGAGCCGCGTGTTGCCACCGTGACTTCCACCACCCGCAAAGCCCCGTCAAGCAGGTACTCGTGCTGGCTAACGGAGTCGATGGCCCCCAGCGAAACCGAGTAAAAATTTCCGTCGGAAAACTTGCAGTTCCACAAGGAGAGACGACTCGCGGCGACCGGTACGTTGGTGGTGGTTTGGGACCAGAGCGCAGCGGAGCTAAGCCAGGCTGCAAAAAACAGAATCCTCATCCGTAGCTTTTAAAGAACTTCTTCTTATCTTCTCCGGGCTCAACCGGAGAAGTAGGGGCGGACTGGGCTTTGGCGGGGGGCTCCTCCCGGACTCCGGACTCCTCGGGTTCTGCTTCCTCCTCCAGATCAGGCATCTCCATTTGGGGGCCCCGATCGGGCATCATGGAAGGTGGGGTTCCGCCGCTGGCCTCCACAAACGCCATTTGGACTTGCTGAAGCGCTTCCTTCAGGATTTTTTCCTCCTGTGGGTTTAGATTGCCCTGGGTCTTGAGGGCGATGAGATCCAAATGGTCGATCATCATTTTGGCCGCCTGCAGGTTCGGCGGGAGTCGCTCGCCCTCCGGGGTTGGAATCCGGCCCAGCACGTACAGGATATTTTGTGCCTGCACCATGATGAACTGAACGAACTTCCGCGTCGTCTCGGTGCTGTTC
>JACCDW011347107.1_pt1 | contig 20907 bp, 20 predicted proteins | sample 7449781 | NCBI WGS metagenome assembly JACCDW01 (sample SAMN15323449, study PRJNA562643) | freshwater metagenome | isolation source: river surface water | place: USA:Blue River Watershed | collected 2017-08-18
ACCTGTACGCCTGCGGCATACCACTCATGCATCAACGGCGAGATATCGGGCTCTTTGCTGATCGGGTAATAGAACGCAAACGGTGAGGGCGGCGGATGGAAATGGTTTTCCAATATGTCGCAGATACTGCGGCTGAATGCCGCGTGATCTTCAGGGATGACGTTACGGCGCCACGCTTTCATGCGCGTGCGCAGTGTACTGCGATAGAATTTTTCATCCGGCAGGTTCGACATAGACCGGACAGTAGCACATTGCACCTTTTTTTCACCGCACCTGTTTTTATATCGCGTCGTTTTCTATTCTCTGGTTTTCAAGATGCCCCTAGCCCGTTCAGTTGTTGCCGTGGTTGCACCGCTTTTCAAGTCAGCGCTGGGTGTTGGCTTGTTTGTGCTGGCTCCGCTGGTTGTCGCCCAGGATGCCGCGTATCTCAACGCCCGAGATGCTGTTAAAAACGGCCAGTTGAATAAAGTCGAGGCGCTCTATCCGCAGCTCAAACAGCACGAGCTTGCACCCTATGTGGAATCCTGGTTGCTCAAGCCGCAGTTGATGACAGACAGCCCCGACATTCGGGCATTTCTCAAGAAGTATGAGGGTGAGCGTCCTGCCGAATTGTTGCGAGCCGACTGGATTCGCACCCAGGCCAAACAGGGAAACTGGACGCTGGTGGCGCAACAGGGTGCTCTAATGCTGCAGCCGGAACCGGATGTGCAGTGTTACAGCCTGTTGCCCCGCGTTAATAATGGCGACAATGCGGCAAAAGAACAAGCGCGTACCCTGTGGGTGACCGGCGTAGATTCGCCCGATGCCTGCCAGGCATTGTTCGAGGCCATGTGGGTTAATGGAGAATTAAAAGCCAGCGATGGCTGGTTGCGCGCACGTCGCCAGGTAGCGATGAATAAATTAAATATGGCACGGCAAACGCTGGCCGTGATGCGCATCAACGCCAATGATGCCGCGGGCGGTTTAGATGCCGTGCTCAGCAAGCCAGTGATTTATCTCGAACGCGTGGGTACGCCGAATGACGACACCCAGAAAGAATTAATCACGCTGGCTCTGGTGCGTATGGCACGCAATGAGCCGACTAGCGCGGTGTCAGCCCTGAAACGCTATGGTGGCAATTTGGACAAGGCCCAGCAGGAATACGTCTGGGGCATCATCGGCTGGCAGCTGGGTATTCAGCAAAGCCCCGAAGCGCTGGATGCGGTGAAGAAAAGCGGGACGGTTATGTTGCCAGACGATGCCATGGCCTGGCGTGTGCGCGTGGCGCTTCGTGCGCAGGACTGGAGCCTAGTGCGCAAAGACATCGAAGCGATGCCCGAACCCATGATCAGTTCACCTGAATGGATTTACTGGTTGGGTCGCTCTTTCAAAGCGCAAGGGCGTGATAGCGCCGCCGAAGATCAGTTCAAGCGCATTGCCGGCCAGCCCAATTTTTATGGGGTGCTGGCGACAGAAGAGCTGGGTGGGCGCGCCAAGCTCCCCACTCAGGCGGCGCCGATCACCGCCGACGAGATTCGTGCGGTCGAGCGTCAACCCGGTATCCGCCGCGCGCTGGCCATGTACCGGCTGGATCTACGACCGGAAGGGGTCAAAGAATGGAGCTGGGCGCTGCGCGGCATGAATGACCGTCAACTGCTGGCGGCCGCCGAAATTGCCCAGCGCAATCAGATCATTGACCGCTCGATTAGTGCCGCAGACCGCACAAAGGAAGAACATAACTATAAATTGCGCTTTCCAACGCCGCATGCCGAGAAGATTATGACGCATTCGGATCGTCAGAATCTGGATAAGGCCTGGGTCTATGGTCTGATGCGCCAGGAGAGCCGGTTTGTCACGAATGCCAAATCCAATGTGGGGGCTGCCGGACTGATGCAGGTGATGCCATCAACGGGTAAGTGGGTTGCCAACAAGATCGGCGTGAAACTGGGGCCGGGTGATCTGCACGACCCGGATACCAACGTCATGTTAGGTACGACCTACATGCGTCTGGTGCTGGAAAGCCTCGATAACCACCCGGTGCTGGCTTCGGCCGCCTATAACGCTGGCCCCGGCCGGGCACGTAAGTGGCGCGATGTCCGGCCGCTTGAGGGCGCGATCTATGCCGAAACCATTCCATTCTCCGAGACCCGGGACTACGTGAAGAAGGTCATGAGTAATGCGGTGTTCTACCAGACCGTCATGACGGGTAACGCGCCATCGCTTAAGGGGATGCTAGGTACCATCGGACCCCGCCCGGCCAAAGATTCCATGCCAGAACTGCCCTGAAATGGCATAAAATGGCGTTTTGCACGACTAATCACTGATCAGAGATCGACCAAGGAAGACACATGCTGAAGAACCAGAAAATTCTCCTCATTGGTGGCACCGGTTTTGTTGGCCGTCATCTGGCCCGTGTATTGGTTGAAGGCGGCGCACATGTCACGATTCCGACGCGTCGGTATGAAAAGAATCGTGATGTCACCATGTTGCCGTGCGTGACTCTGATTGAAGCAGATATCAATGATCCTGGTGTGCTGGAGCAACTGGCGACCGGTGCTGATGCCGTGATCAATCTGGTTGGTGTACTGCACAGTGATCCGGGCCTGCCCTACGGCAAACAATTTGCAGCTGCTCACGTCGAACTCCCGAAAAAGATCGTCGCCGCATGTCAGGCAACCAGCGTTAAGCGCCTGCTGCATATGAGCGCGCTACATGCGGGGCAGAAAGCACCCTCGGAATATCTACGTTCCAAGGCCGATGGTGAGGCCGTCATCACGGGTTCTGGTCTTATCACCACCATCTTCCGCCCGTCCGTTATTTTCGGCGCAAGAGATGCCTTCATTAACACCTTTGCCAAGCTTCTCCGCGCCTTCCCTATTATGCCGCTTGGCTGTGCATCTGCCCGATTTCAGCCCGTTGCGGTCGATGATGTCGCGCATGCCTTTGCCCAGGCGCTGACCAACCCCGCCATGGAAGGTCAGGCGTATGACCTGTGTGGCCCGAAGGTCTATACGCTCAAGGAAATTGTCGAATACACCGGTAACGTCATTGGCTATCCGCGCCGCGTCATTCCACTGTCGGAACATATGGCGTATTTCCAGGCAGCGCTGTTGTCGCTTCTGCCGAATCCACCGATGTCCGCGGATAACATCCGCTCGATGCAAATCGATAGCGTCTGCAGCTCCAACTGCCAGGTGCCGCCGGGCTGGAATCCGCAACCGTTGGAAGCTGTTGCGCCCCTGTATCTGCTCGATAGCGGTGATGCGGCTCAGTTTGCCGAATACCGCAGCCGCGCCGGTCGCTAAGTTTTACTCGAATCGCGCCACGGCTGAGGATAAGGTCGTGAAGATTTATATCGTTGGCGGTGCGGTTCGTGACCGTTTGCTGGGCCTGACGCCCGGTGACCGTGATTATGTGGTTGTCGGGGCCTCACCCGAGCAGATGATTGCTGCTGGTTACAAGCCGGTCGGTAAAGACTTCCCGGTTTTTTTGCATCCGCAGACGCATGAAGAATATGCGTTGGCGCGTACCGAGCGGAAAACCGGTCATGGCTATCATGGCTTCAGTTGCTATGCGGCACCCGATGTCACGCTGGAAGAAGACTTAGCACGACGCGATCTGACTATCAACGCGATGGCCGAAGATGAGACAGGTCGGGTGATTGATCCTTACGGCGGGGAGCAGGATCTCGCTGCCCGCGTCCTGCGCCATGTCAGCCCCGCATTTGCAGAAGACCCCGTCCGAATTTTACGCTTGGCACGTTTCGCTGCGCGCCTCCCTGGATTTACGGTAGCCCCTGAAACACAAACCCTGCTGCAGAACATGGTGCAGTCCGGGGAAGCCAAACATCTGGTGGCAGAACGTGTTTGGCAGGAGCTGTCGCGCGGCCTGATGGCTGGGCAACCAGAGCGCTTTTTTACGGTACTCGACAGCTGTGGTGCGGCGACGGATCTGATTGCGGGTATCTTGCCCGCACCCGGTGTATTGGCCTGTGCCGCTGCACAGCATTTACCCCTGCCAGTGCGTGTGGCTCTCTGGCTCGCGAATTGTGATGAGGGCCAAATCAATGCATTGGCTCAAAGTCTGCGTTTGCCGGTGGACTGCCGAGATCTGAGCTTGCTGTTGGTACGTCAGCGCCAGGCTTTGTTGCAACCGTCGATACTATGCGCGGAAGATCGTCTCAACACATTAGAGCGTTGCGATGCGCTGCGTCGCGCCGACCGATTCAAATTACTGCTAAGCACCCTGCCTTGTCTCGGTGCCAATGTTGCTGTGGTCGACACCTGGTTGCAAATCCACGCAGTGGCCGCTGGCGTTGACGCTGGCGCCATTGCCTTGTCGGTACGGACCCAGGAACATATTGCCCCGCGTATTCGTGATGCGCGTATTGAAGCTATACAAAGTCTTGCCTGAGGTTATCGAATTGTCTGACGCACTATCCCTTGAAGTTATTAGTCGTTACCCGAGTAAAGGCAAACGCCGCACACCGTTACTTTTTATCCACGGTGCTTTCACCGCAGCCTGGTGTTGGTCGGAGCATTTTCTGGATTGGTTTGCCGAACGCGGCTGGCCAGCGCACGCGGTGTCTGTTCGCGGACATGGTGGTAGTGAAGGGCACGAGCAACTGGGTAATTGGGGGATCGACCACTACGTGGCCGATGTCATGCAAGTGGTGGACGAGATCGGTGAAGCACCGGTATTGATCGGTCACTCCATGGGTGGATTTGTTGTTCAGAAGTGTCTGGAGCAAGCCGAGTTTCCCGCTGCTGTACTCATGTGTTCGGTGCCGCCAAAGGGCTTGCTGGCGAGTTCGTTGTCGATGATGTGGTCACATCCGGATCTCATGGGGAGCTTATCCCAGCTTATGACGGGTGGACCGGTCGATATCGATTCGTTGAAAGACGCCCTCTTTGCACAGCCCGCGTCGATCAGTGATCTGCAGCGCTACCTGATGCTTTCCCAGATGGAATCGCAGCGCGCCATCTGGGATATGACCATGTTCAATCTTATCAATCCAGAGCGTTTAAAGCCTGCGCCCAAGCTGATCATTGGTGCGGAACTGGATCACATTATTCCCGCGAATCAGGTGCGTGATACCGCGGAAATCTACGGCGTTGAACCGGTCATCTTCCCGGGCATGGGTCATGGGATGATGCTAGAGCGGGATTGGGATCACGTTGCCAGCGTGATCAATGATTGGTTGGTGGCTGTGGTGGCAGATGCGCCCTAATCGCTGATATCCACTAAAGGGTATGTGAGCGATCGCTGCGTATAAACCCGGGGACGCGCAGAGAGTCCGGCAATCCCTTGGTGAGCAGAATCACTTTGAAGAACTCGCCCATCTCTGCGGGAGAGAGTAGCGTTTGTACGGCATGCTGGGTGCGTACCCAGCGCGCATCGGCTTGGGTGTAATCGGCAGGTTGTTGCGCTGCCAGCAAGTCGAGCAAGCCCGCATCCATGAGCCAGCCGGCCTGGGTGCAGTAACCTGTTACCTCAAGTCCCGCATCGAAACCTGCTTCGGCAATGGCGGTAAAGTCGACGTGAGCGGTAATGTCCTGCAGACCGGGCCAGTAGAAGGGGTCAGGATGTGCGCGATGCCGGTAATGACACATGAGGGTGCCACCGGTGCGCTCATGATGATAGAACTCGTGACGCGGAAAGCCGTAATCAATGAGCAGCAAGGCGCCCTGCTTCAGACGCTGTGCGAGTGTTGTGACCCAGGCAGGGCCAGCTTCCGGTATTTCGGTGGTGTAGTCATCAGGCCATTGGTACTGTTCGGCGAGTGCGCGAATCCGTTCGGCAAGAGCCTGGCTGGTTTCTCCCGGCGTGGTGATAAAGCGGATGCCATCATCAACCGTTTCAACCCTAACGCCCAGGCGTTGGCCATGCCCATCTTGCCATCGCACCAGCTCTACGGGCATGGCATCGAGGACTTCGTTGCCGACAAGCACGCCTTCAATGCTGTCGGGCAGGCTGCTTAACCAGTGAATTCGACCTATGAGGTGCGGCACAGTCGCTTGCAGGTGCTGGCGTTGACGTTCGGCCAGTTCAGCCGAAAGTTCGAGAATGTCGTAGCGTTCGGGCAACTGACCCATGGCTTCGAGCGCTTGCAGTAAGTCTCCCGCCAGTTTGCCGGTACCAGCACCTGCTTCAGTGAGCACAGGGTGGCTGGCTGACAATATGGGGGCAATGGTGTTGGCGAGAGTGCGGCCAAAGAGCGGCGTCATTTCCGGGCCCGTGACAAAGTCACCCGCGGCGCCAAATTTGTGGGCACCACCGCTGTAATAGCCTAGGCCCGGCGCATAGAGTGCGAGTGCCATGAATTCTGAAAAGGGAATCCAGCCGCCGGCAGCCTCAATGGTGGCTACAATTTTTTCAGAAAGTGCTTGGCTGAAGGACTGAGCATCGGCGTGCGGTTGCGGCAGCGGATCCTGGCCTCGGGGCGAAGCAGGTTGAATGATGGGGGGCAGCGACATGGCGGTTTGGATCATAGGCAGTAGAGCAGGAGGATAGCGCATGCGACAATACGCGTCATGTCCAACCTACATCCGCACGCCACAATTTCCACGACGGCCCCGGTGATTTTGATCACGGGGGCGGCGCGCCGTGTCGGCGCCACCATCGCAACGACACTGCACGCGGCGGGTGCTCGCGTGGCATTGCATGCGCGGCAGTCGGTGGATGCGGCTGCCGCGTTGGCATTCAAACTCAATACGGCCCGTGCGGATTCGGCCATGGTCGTATCAGCCGATTTGCTCGATGTTGCCGCCATGGAACCAATGGTGGCGCAGGTGGCGAAACATTTTGGCGGCTTGGATGGCCTGGTGTGCAATGCCTCGTCATTTTTTCCGACGCCGCTCGGGCAGATCACGGAAGCCGACTGGCACGATCTGGTGGGCAGCAACTTCAAAGCCCCACTCTTTCTAGCGCAGGCTGCGGCGCCTTATCTGCAGGCCAGTGGCGGTGCGCTGGTGAACATTACGGATATTCATGCCGAGCGGCCGCTCGCGGGGTATCCCTTGTATGCGGCTGCCAAGGGTGCCTTGTTGACCTTAACCCGGGCGTTGGCCATTGAGATGGCCCCCCAGGTGCGGGTGAATGCCGTGGCCCCGGGGCCAATACTGTGGCCGGACGATGGCCAGTTTCCGGATAACGAACGGCAGGCGATCGTGCAGCACACCCTGCTGAAGCGCCCCGGAACCCCGGACGACGTTGCACGTACCGTGCGTTTTCTCATGTTTGATGCCCCCTACATTACGGGGCAAGTGATTAATGTGGATGGTGGGCGCAGTGCTCACCTCGCGACTTAAGACCATGACGCAACAAACCAACGAAGAGCTTTCGCAAACCATTCAGAAACTCCGCCGCTTCATCGAGAACCGGGTCGGTAAAGCTATTGGCGATTACAAGATGATCGAAGATGGCGATACCGTCATGGTCTGTCTATCCGGCGGGAAGGACTCCTATACCCTGCTCGATGTGCTACTGGCCTTGCGCAAGCGCGCACCGATCGACTTTCGCATCATTGCAATGAACCTCGACCAGAAGCAACCGGGTTTCCCTGCGGATGTGCTGCCCAATTATCTGGCCAAGCTGGGTGTTGAGCATCGTATTGTGACGCAGGACACCTACTCGATCGTTAAGCAGAAAGTGCCGGAAGGTAAGACAACCTGCTCGCTCTGCTCTCGCCTGCGCCGCGGCATTATCTACAAAACGGCCAAGGAACTGGGTGCGAACAAGATTGCGCTGGGTCACCACCGTGATGACATCGTGCATACGCTATTTCTGAACATGCTGTTTGGTGGCAAGCTGAAGGCCATGCCGCCCAAGCTCGTGACGGACAATGGTGATTACATGGTGATTCGTCCGCTGGCCTATGTCTCGGAAGAAGACATTGCCCGTTACGCACGTGGCGTGGGTTTCCCGATTATTCCGTGTAACCTCTGCGGCACGCAGGAGAACCTGCAACGGCAGAAGGTGCGTGAGATGATGGCCGACTGGGATAGGCGTTATCCGGGTCGAACGGAATCCGTGATGACCGCCATTCAGAATGTGGTGCCCTCGCATCTGGGAGATCGCAATCTATTTGATTTTGAGGGCCTGCAACTCGGTGACCCGGAAGCCGCCGGTGGCGGTGATATTGCCTTTGACAGTGAGTCGTACGATAGCGACAGCTGCGAGACACCAGGGGCCAATGCGAGCGACCAACCTCAAGTGATTAACTTTGGTCAGCCGCCAGGACGTTAAGCCGATTTGAAATCAGATCGACGGATCGTCGATATCATCGGGTCGAATGGTATGCGCTGGGTCGAGCGCTAAGGCACGTTGCGCATTCTTGGCTGTCAGCGCTTCTTGTGCCAGGACTTCTTCCTGCTGACGCGCGATAAATTCGTTCAGGCTGTCGATACCCCGGAACTGCAGAATCGTATTGCGTACGGCGGCCTCAAGTAATACGGCCAGGTTACGGCCGGCGGCCACAGGAATGTTGACCTTGCGGATGTTCACGCCAAGTATTTCCTGGGTTTGCGCTTCAAAAGGCAGACGTGGTGTATCAACGCCCGGTTGCTGACGGTGCAGGTGAACAATGAGTTTCAACCGCATTTTGCGGCGAGAGGCTGTTTCGCCAAAGATGGTGCGAATGTTGAGTAAGCCGAGGCCGCGCACTTCCAGGAAGTCACGCAGGATGCCGGGACAACGCCCTTCAATGACACTCGGTGCGACACGCGTTAGCTCAACGACGTCGTCGGCAACCAGGCCGTGTCCGCGTGAGATTAACTCCAGAGCGAGTTCACTTTTACCGGAGCCGGAGTCGCCAGTGATCATGACGCCCATGCCCAGGACGTCCATGAATACACCATGCAGACTCGTGGTGTCAGCAAGTTTGCGTGCCAGGTAGTGGCGTAACTGATCAATGACGGCGGAACAAGAGCGTGCCGATGAGAACAGGGGTGTGCCCGTTTTCTCACAGGCATCACGCAGCTCTTCCAGAACGGGCAGGCCATCTGCCACGATAATGGCAGGCGGTGCGGCCTGGCAGAGATCTTCATACACCGACTGACGGCGGGTGGCACGGGTACGCAAAGACCATTTCTGCTCGGCGATACCAACGACTTGAAGACGTTCCGGGTGAATGATATTGAGGTGCCCGACGATATCGGAGCCGTAGGCATCCTTTTCCATCAGCCGGATACTGCGGTTGCAGCCAACACTACCCACCCAGTTGAGCGCCAGGCTCTCTTTGTACTCTTCGTAGAGCTGCGCGACGCTGAGTTCTTTCATGATGGATAGGGGCGGTTTAACTGTTCTGTTGGGTGAAGAGGTTCAGGATGTGTGCCACCTCGGTACTGCTGCGCAGACTTTCCCGAAACTCGGGGTCAGAAAAACCTTGAGCGAGCTCCGACAACAGTTGCAGGTGTTCTTCTGTGCTCTGTTCCGGCACCAGCAGGAAAAAAGCCAGATCGACTGGGCGATGATCCGGCGCATCGAAGGGCACGGGCTTGCTCAATCGGTAGAACATGCCGGCAACCTGACGCAGACCTTTAACCCGGCCATGTGGAATGCCGACACCCTGCCCCAGTCCTGTGGATCCGAGTTGTTCACGCATCTGCAGGCAATCAAGGATGGTATTGCTGTTCATGCCCAGGCGTTGGCCGAGTGCGGCAGCAGCCTGTTCGAACAGCGCTTCCTTGGTGGCGGGCTGCGCTGTGAGGACAACAGTGTCCTGAGTCAGTAGGTTGGAGATGGCATTCATAGAATAAAAGGCGGGCACCGCTACGGTGCCCGCCGGTTAGCGTGACGGGTTATTCGAGATGGCTGGCAACGCTATGGCCGCGACCATGATCCTGAATCTTCTGCTTGTACTTCTGAACCTGACGGTCGAGCTTGTCAGTCAGATCGTCGACGGCTGCGTACAGATTGGGATCAGTGCTCTCGACAAAAATATCCTTGCCGGGAACATGCAGCGTGACTTCGGCCTTCTGGTTCAGCTTCTCGACGCTCAGAACAACGTGCATGTCGATTACGTGATCGAAATGGCGCGTGACCTTTTGCAACTTCTGGCTAACATAGTCGCGAATGGCGGGGCTGACTTCCAGATGATGACCACTGATTTGCAGATTCATACTGCCTCCTCTATAGGGTCTTACGCAAACTGGCGGTGGGGAGACCCATCGCCTCACGGTATTTTGCTATGGTCCGGCGTGCTACGACAATGCCCTGAGCACTAAATTGATCACAAATTTGTTGGTCGGAGAGCGGTTTTTTTGGGTTTTCCTCGCTGATCAACTGCTTTATACGGGCTTTGATGGCGGTGGCGGACTCGGCGCCACCATCATCTGTGCCGACGTGGCTGCCAAAAAAGTATTTAAATTCAAAGACTCCGCGGGGTGTTGCCATGAATTTCTGGGAGGTTACCCGGGAAATTGTCGATTCGTGTAGACCCAGTTGGTCGGCAATCTCACGTAACACCAGTGGTCGCATGGCCAGTTCGCCTTTTTCAAAAAAAGCGGCCTGTTCACCCACAATCGCCTGGGCTACCCGTTCAATGGTCTCAAAACGTTGCTGGATATTTTTGATCAGCCAACGGGCCTCCTGCAGTTGGCCTGCTAAGCCACCGTGGGTACCGCTGGCCTGTCGAAGCAGGCCCGCATACAGACGGTTGATTTTAAGTCGTGGCAAGGCATCGGGGTTCGTCGTGGCGGACCAGTGATCGCCCTGTGCCGTGTGGGTTTTGCGTACCAGAATATCGGGGATGATGTAGGGACTGGCATCATCCAGAAACGCGTTGCCCGGGTGCGGGTTGAGGCTACGGATGAGGGCTTGGGCATCACGCAGTGCGTCCAGCTCGGCACCCGTCTTGCGGCGTATCAAGGCAAAGTCACGCTGGGCGAGTGCCGGCAGAAAATCGGTGACTAGCGTGCGCGCCAGATCTGCGTTGGGATCGGTGTTGCCGTGTAGTTGTAGCAGCAGACATTCGGTCAGGTCGCGTGCGCCCACACCCGGCGGGTCCAGCTCCTGAAGTTGCTGCAGCGCCTGCGCCAGTTCTGATGGACTGACGAGTTCGTCGGCGGGTAAGGCTTCCTGGATTTCATCCAGACTGCTGGTCAGATAGCCACGTTCATCCAGGGCTTCGATCAGAATACGAACGAGCGCTTGTTCTCGCCAGGTCGTGCGTTGCAGTCCCGCCTGGGCGAGCAGATGTTCCCGTAGTGAGACGATGCTGGAGCCATCGGCATCGTAATCACTTTCACCGTCGTCACTACCGCCGCTACCGGAGTAGGCATAAGGGCCTTCGTCCATGTCCTGTAGGCTAGATTGCTCAAAGGCCTCCGCCGTGTCGGTGATGCCCTCGTTAGGGGATTCTGTCCCCTCATGATTCGTGTCACGGCTTTCGCGGTTGTCACTTGTGAAGTCGCTGCTTCGACTCTGCTCTGCCTCACTGTGGGACACTTCCGAACCGGCTTCGCCTTCATCCCCCTCGTCCCGTTCCAACATCGGGTTTTCTGCCAGCGCTTGGGCAACCTCCTGCTGGAGCTCTACTGACGACAGCTGCAACAGTCGGATCGACTGTTGTAGTTGTGGCGTCATGGTCAGATGCTGCGTGGCCTTGAGTTGCAGGCTGGCCTTCATGGGGTGTTCCGGTGACTTCGAGGTGTGAGAAAAATGAAAAACGTTAGAGACGGAAGTGCTCACCCAGATAGACCTGGCGCACGGCTTCGTTTTCAATGATGTCAGACGGATGCCCAGAGGCCAGCACGGTGCCTTCGCTGATGATATAGGCGCGGTCTGTAATGCCCAGCGTTTCACGGACGTTGTGGTCGGTAATCAGCACGCCAATGCCGCGCTCCTTGAGGAAGCGGATAATTTTCTGGATCTCGAGCACGGCAATTGGGTCAACGCCGGCGAAAGGTTCGTCGAGCAGAATAAATCGTGGTTGCGTAGCCAATGCGCGTGCAATCTCGACTCGGCGACGTTCGCCCCCTGATAGTGCAGCGGCGCGGCTGTGGCGGATGTGCTGAATCGCCAGTTCATCAAGCAGGGTTTCCAGTCGATTGTGTTCTTCATCCGCCCCCAGTTTTTGCAGCTGAAGCACGGCGAGAATGTTTTCTTCAACCGTCAGCTTGCGAAAGACAGAGGCTTCCTGCGGCAGGTACGAGATGCCCATGTGGGCGCGCTGGTGAATGGGTAAGTGCACCAGTTCGTCGCCGGCGAGTGAGATGTTGCCGCCATCCGCAGGGACCAGGCCAACCACCATGTAGAAGCAGGTGGTTTTACCGGCACCGTTCGGTCCCAATAGACCCACTACTTCACCTGCTTGCACATCAAATGAAACGTCTTTGACAACGGTGCGTTTACGGTACACCTTGCGCAGGTTTCTGGCCGAGAGGATGGCAGGTTTGGCGTCGGTCATGATGTGAATGAAGAAAATTGAATGGAGGTGTCGTGGATCATGCTTCGGAAACATCGTCGCCAGTCTGACCGGCGCTGCGGATCACCTGTTGAATCGTGCGCATGGCAAACCCGCGGCTAGCCAGGTGACGGGTTTGCTTCATACGTTCGTTCATGTCGCGGGGCACCCGGCCGAATTTCTTCAGCCATAGATCACGACAACGGGAGAGTTCGTCCGGTTGCTCGGATAGTACGGCAGCAATGGTGTCTCGGTCGATACCTTTCTGGGAAAGTTCCTGGTGCAACCGGGTGTTGCCGTAGCGTGGCGCTCGTAAACGAATTCGCATTTCGGCGTAACGATCATCAGAGAGCATCTTTCGCTTTTCCAGATCGTCGAGCAGTGCGTTGACATCCTTTTCCGTTGGCGCTTCGTAAACCTCTTCAGGCAGCGTATCGGCGGTGAAAGCCGGTGCCGGTGCAAATTCATCGGCCAGGCTTTGGGCTCTATGGCGTGATCGCGATGCCAGACGTGGTGCAGGCTTGCTCAATAGCTTGGCACCGAGCTCCTGACGCGAGTACTCGCGCCGCGCCAAGAGGCGCAGCGCGCGGGCTCGCAGGTCATCCGCCGTGGCAGCCAATCTCTCTCTTGCTCCGTTCGACTTAAGCGTCGTCTCCGTCAGCGGCCGGTGCCTTGCCACCAACGGTAATGCCGGCGGCTTCCATGATCTTGGCCTCGATTTCCCGGGCCAATTCCGGGCGCGTTTTCAGGAACTCACGCACGTTGTCTTTGCCCTGGCCGATCTTTTCGCCGTTGTAGGCGTACCAGGCACCAGCCTTGTCGACGATCTTGTGCTCGACACCGAGCTCGATGATCTCGCCTTCGCGCGAGATGCCCTCGCCGTACAGAATATCGAAGATGGCTTCGCGGAAGGGTGGCGATACTTTGTTCTTGACGACTTTGACGCGGGTTTCCGAACCGACCACTTCGTCGCCACGCTTGATGGCGCCGATGCGGCGGATATCTAGACGGACTGAAGCGTAGAACTTGAGCGCGTTACCACCGGTGGTGGTTTCCGGGTTGCCGAACATCACGCCGATCTTCATACGGATCTGGTTGATGAAGATCACCAGGGTGTTGGTCTTCTTGATGCTACCGGTCAGTTTACGCAGCGCCTGGCTCATCAGGCGGGCGTGCAGACCCATCATCGAGTCGCCCATTTCCCCTTCGATTTCAGCGCGCGGCGTCAAAGCAGCCACCGAGTCGATGACGATAATGTCAACGCCACCCGAGCGAACCAGCATGTCGGCGATTTCCAGACCCTGCTCGCCGGTATCTGGTTGCGAGATGATCAGGTTCGGGACATCCACGCCCAGCTTACCGGCATAGACCGGATCCAGAGCGTGCTCGGCATCGATAAATGCTGCGGTACCGCCGGCGCGTTGTGCTGCGGCGATCACTTGCAGGGTCAGCGTGGTTTTACCCGATGATTCCGGGCCATAGATTTCAACGACACGACCGCGCGGTAGACCGCCGATACCCAGCGCCATATCGAGGCCCAGTGAGCCCGTAGAGACGGCCTGAATGCCCTGGTCGATCTGGGCATCACCCATCTTCATGATCGCGCCCTTGCCGAATTGCTTTTCGATCTGGGCGAGCGCGGCACCCAGTGCCTTGACCTTGTTTTCGTCCATGCTGACTTCCTTAATGAGAGATTGGAATGATTATTGCACACCATGAGAGTCTCACCAGGTGAGCCTCTCGTTGGCGGGGTAAAAAATATTTAAAAGCAGCGGGTTGGGTCAGTCGCCCGGTAGGACGGTACAATCCGCGCCCATGTCCCAATCTGCCATACCCACCTTCAGCGGCCTCAACGAGCGTCAGCGCGAAGCGATTGTCTATCTGGACGGCCCCTTGCTGGTGCTGGCCGGTGCAGGCTCGGGTAAAACGCGGGTGATTACGGAAAAAATCGTTCATCTCATCGAAACCTGCGACATCAAACCGCATCAGGTGGCGGCGATTACCTTCACCAATAAAGCGGCTATGGAGATGACGGAGCGCATTACCAAGCGTATGGGCAAGGCGCCAAAGGGGCTGACCGTTGCCACCTTCCACTCGCTTGGTTTACGCATGGTGCGTGAAGAGGCCAAAACACTGGGCTATAAGCCGGGTTTTTCGATTTTTGATTCGGCCGATTGTCTGGGCATCATCAATGAACTGAGCGGTACCACGGACAAAGCCAAACTACGCTGGCTGCAAACCACGATCTCGCTGTGGAAGAACGCCCTGCTCAGCCCTGTGCAGGCGGCTGAAGCGGCCAAAGATGAAGAAGAGGCGGTGGCCGCCCGTATTTACCGGGATTACGCCAATGCGCTGCATGCCTATCAGGCGGTCGATTTTGATGATCTGATCCGTCTTCCGGTGACCCTGCTCCAAGACAACGCGGAGATCCGCCAGAAGTGGCAGGATAAGTTCCGCCATATTCTGGTGGATGAATATCAGGATACCAACACCGCGCAATATCGGTTATTGCAACAGCTGACTGGCGTGCGCGCCTCATTTACGGCGGTGGGTGATGATGACCAGGCCATCTATGGCTGGCGCGGGGCCGATGTCGAGAATTTGCGCCGTCTGACGCAAGACTTTCCACAGCTTAAAGTCATCAAGCTGGAGCAGAACTACCGCTCTACCGGCAAAATTCTCGAGGCGGCCAATACGCTGATTCAGAACAATCCGAAACTATTCGCTAAATCATTGTGGTCGGAGCATGGCCCGGGCGCCAACATCAATGTGATTGCCTGCGCCGAAGGCGAGGCCGAAGCCGAAACAGTGGTCATGAAGTTACAAGGCCATCGTTTTGAGCATCGCGCCAAGTTCTCCGATTACGCCATTCTCTATCGTAGTAACCATCAGGCACGTGTGTTCGAACAGGCGCTTCGTCAGCAGCGCATTCCCTATCTGCTGTCGGGTGGCCAGTCCTTTTTCGACAAGACTGAGATCAAAGATCTGCTGGCGTACCTGCGATTGCTGGTCAACGATGATGATGATCCGGCATTCATTCGGGCAGCCACCACGCCACGTCGTGGTATCGGCAGCCAGACGTTGGCCACGTTGGGCCGCTACGCCGCTGAAAGGCAGATTTCGCTCTTTGCGGCCCTGTTTGAAGAAGGTTTTGCCGCCCAAGCCAGTAGCCGAGTCGTGCAGCCATTGCGCGAATTTGGTGAGTTCATTAACCGCTTTCAGTGGCGGGCACAGCGCGAATCGGCGGCAGATGTCTTCCCGGACATTTTGGCAGCGATTGATTACGAGAACTGGCTCTACGATCAGGAAGAAGCGCGCGCTGCCGAAACCCGATGGGCCAACGTGCAGGAGTTTCATGCCTGGATTACCAAGAAGAGCGATGACGATGGCAAGACACTGGCTGAAATCGTGCAGACCATGGCGCTGATGTCATTGCTGGAGCGGCGGGATCAAGGCGATGACTACGATGCCGTGCAGCTTTCAACGCTGCATGCCGCCAAGGGCCTGGAGTTTGGTCACGTGTTCCTCGTGGGCGTCGAAGAAAACATCCTGCCGCACCGCGAATCGCAGGAAGCCGAAAAGCTCGAGGAGGAGCGCCGCCTCATGTATGTGGGCATTACCCGTGCCCAGCGCAGCCTACACATCACCTGGTGCGAGAAACGTCGTCAGGGCAAGGATCTGGTACCGTGCGAGCCTTCCCGCTTCATACAGGAAATGGGTTGCGAGACGGCGACTTCGGCCTCAAAGACGGTGGCCGATAAATCGACCTCGACGGCTAAGCTGGACTTCCTGAAAGCCATGCTACAGAAAACGTCTGCCCCGGATCAATAAGGTCTTTCGTCAGCAACGCAAAAGGGACGCCGCAGCGTCCCTTTTTTTGGGTAGTTCGGTCGTATTACTTCGAACCGTCGACCATGTACTGCACAGCGGCTTTGACTTCGTCATCCGACAGGCTGGCTGCGCCACCGCGCGCCGGCATGCCCTTGAAGCCGTTGATGGCATGATTGTTCAGCGTGGCCATACCCTGGCCGATACGGCCACCCCAGGCACCCTTGTCACCAAACTTCGGTGCACCCATCACGCCAGCGCCATGGCAACCGGCGCAGACGGTGTTGTAAACAGTTTTGCCATCCTTAACACCACCAGCGCCGCCGCCAGCTTCTAATTCAATCTTAGCCACAGGTGCAATGCGGGATTCAACATCATCAGCATTGCCGACTGCATCGGACTTGCCTTTGCCGCTCATGGAGAATGGCACAACGACTGCCATCAGAACCACCGCGATAGCGATGGAGAGGTACATCAACTTGCTGCTTGAATTCTTGTCGGCCATGATTGATCCTATGCGCGAAAGATAAATGGGCGAAATTATTCCGTAAGTATAGCGGGAAAAGCCCTGTCTGCGTCGGACGCTTTGGACAGTCCGCCCAAAAACGGCTAGACTTCGCCCGCACGCGCTCGTAGCTCAGTTGGATAGAGTATTGCCCTCCGAAGGCAAGGGTCGCACGTTCGAATCGTGTCGAGCGCGCCAGAATTCTGGTCCGTCATGGAAGACAGCGGGGGAGACAGCGGCATGGACCGCACAGAACGTTTTTACCGTATTGATCAGCTCCTCAACGAGCAGCGCTGTCTTTCCTTTGATGCCCTGCAGGATGCGCTGGGCGTTTCCCGTGCTACCCTCCGGCGCGATCTTCAGTATCTACGTGATCGACTGAATGCGCCCATCGTCTATGACCGGTTGGGGGGGGGTTATCGTTTTGCCACGGATCCCTCCAAGGCAGTAGCCTCAACCAGCGGCCCTAAATACGAACTGCCGGGTCTCTGGTTTAACGCCAGCGAAATTTACGCTTTGCTCATGATGCAGCAGCTGCTCAATACCGTGCAGCCCGGTTTGCTGGGGCCGCATATTGCACCCCTACAGTCACGCTTGTCCGCGCTGCTGGGGAGCCAGCATAACCGCCCGGAAGACATTGAAGATCGTATCCGCATTGTGCACACAGGGCAGCGGGCGCCGGAGCCAGCCAATTTTGCATTGATCGCTTCTGCGCTCCTGAAGCGTCAGCGTTTGAAGCTGCAGCACTGGCACCGTGGTCGTAACGAAACAACAGCGCGAGAGATTTCGCCGCAGCGCCTGGTGTTCTATCGTGGGAATTGGTATCTGGATGCCTGGTGTCATCTGCGCAAGGATCTGCGCAGTTTTGCCGTGGAAACACTCAGCGACGTGGCGTTGCTTGATAAGCCGGCCAAGGAAGTGGCTGCCAGAGTACTCGATAGTCGTGTGCAGAATGGTTATGGCATTTTCGGCGGGGAACGCAGCCAGTGGGCACAACTGAAGTTCACGCCGGCTCGGGCACGTTGGGTGGCGTCCGAGCAGTGGCATCCGGATCAGCGCGGCATGGTCTTGCCGGATGGCAGCTTCCAGCTGGAGGTGCCCTATAGCATTGAGACCGAACTGGTGATGGATATCCTGCGCCATATGCCCGAGGTTGAGGTCATCGGGCCGCCGGCATTACGCAAGAAAGTGCATGACAAGTTGGCAACGGCACTGGCCGTGCACGCCGGCTCGGCTTGAGGCTTGAATTGAACTGCCGAGCTGCAATCCTCTGGCTGCTTCGGCTGGGCGGGTTGCTGTGCCTGGTATTTGGCCTGTGTGGCACAGTACTGGCGCAGGAAATCGAAGCGCGTCTGTATTCTAACGCCCCTATCGATTACAACTTTCTTGGCATTGGCGTTACGCAGGTGACGACCGGTAAGTTCCAGATGAATACGGAGATTCTGGCGTACAACCGGACCTTTGATATTTTCGGGCAATCCGGCAAGGTCAATGTGATCCTGCCCTACGCTCAATTGCATGGCCAGACAACAGTCGGTAGCCAGGTGATTTCCGGTTCGTCGGTGGGGTTGACCGACCCGATCATTCGTCTGGCGGCCAACCTGTATGGGGCGCCGGCGCTGACGGTTGATGAATTCAAGCACTACCAGCAAGATCTGATTATCGGAGCCAATCTTTCCGCTCTGGTACCCTGGGGAGAATACAACAGCAACCAGTTGTTTAACGTGGGGGCCAACCGAACCTTCCTGCAGCCGGGGCTGGGGGTCTCGAAAGCCCATGGGCCATGGCGTTACGAGTTGTCAGGAGATGCGACCTTTTTCTCGGACAACAAGAATTTTTACGGCGGTAATGATTTATCGCAGAAACCGATCTACTCTGGCACCGGGCATCTGATTTATTACTTTCCATCCACCGCCTGGCTATCGACCGACGTGACCTATTACTCGGGTGGGCAGACCTTTATTAACGGCCAGCAGACGAATAACAATCAGGAGAACTGGCTCTTTGGTGCGACCTTGTCCATGCCGGTGAACAAACACAACGCGGTGAAATTTCATGTCACCGAGGGTGCCTTCTTCAGTCAGGGACAGTACTACACCATGTACGGGGTCATGTGGCAATACCGCTGGGGTGATGGCCCCTAGCGGTATCTTGTCCGTCAGGTGTTGCTGAATAACTGACGGAACTGGATCGCTTCGGCGATGTGTGCAGCGCTGATGGGCTCGCTGCCGGCAAGGTCGGCAATGCTGCGGCCGACACGTAGCAGGCGATGATAGGCGCGTGCCGAGAGGCCGAGGCGAGAGACTGCCTGGTTCAACAGATGCTGTCCGGCCGCATCCAGGATGGCATGTGTTTCCAGGGGCTTGCCCTCAAGGCGTGCATTAACCGACCCCTGCCTGCGGAGCGCAATATTCCAGGCAGCCATGACGCGGTCGCGCACCTCGGCAGAGGTTTCACCCTGCCCGCTCTGCGCCAGATCGGCGGCTGAAAGCGCCGGGACTTCAATACAGAGATCAATCCGGTCCAGCAAGGGGCCGGAAAGCCGGTTGCGATAGCGCTGGATCTGTTCGGGGGTACAGCGGCAGGCTCGGGTCGGGTGTCCCTGATAGCCGCAGGGGCACGGGTTCATTGCAGCGACCAGCTGAAAGGCTGCCGGGTAAGTGGCCCGGCGATTGGCGCGGGCGATATGCACTTCGCCGGTTTCGAGGGGTTCGCGCAGGGATTCGAGAACGCGCCGATCAAATTCGGGCAATTCATCAAGGAACAGAACGCCCCCGGTAGCTAGAGAAATTTCGCCGGGCATCGCCTGACTGCCGCCGCCAATGACAGCGGCGGGCGAGGCGCTGTGATGGGGTGCCCGGAAGGGGCGCTCGCCAAATTGCTCGGGGTTGAACAGACCCGCTAAAGAGAGAATGCCGGCAGACGTGCGGGCATCGTCATCGTTGAGTGGCGGCATAATGCCTGGTAGACGCGTGGCCAGCATCGATTTGCCAGTGCCTGGCGGCCCCAGCATCAGCAGTGCATGGCCACCGGTGGCCGCAATTTCCAGCGCACGACGGGCCTGTGCCTGGCCTTTCACATCGGCCAGGTCCGGATAGTTATTTCGGTGCAGAAGATCTGGCTGTTTTGGCCTAGGGAGGGCATCGTCACCCATGAGGTGGTTGCATACCTCACGCAGGGTATGCGCTACCCGTACCGAGGCACCTTCGGCCAGTGCTGCTTCGCTACCCGAGGCCTCCGGCAAAATCAGCGTACGGCCAGCCTTGTGGCTGGCTAGGGCCAGCGCCAGTGCGCCGCGAACCGGGCGCAGGCTTCCGGTGAGCGAGAGTTCACCGGCAAATTCGTAATCTTGTAGGTGTTGTGCGGGCAGTTGCCCCGAGGCCGCCAGCAAACCCAAAGCGATGGGTAGATCAAAGCGGCCGGAATCCTTGGGGAGATCCGCCGGGGCCAGATTGACGGTAATACGGCGTGCGGGAAACTCGAACCCCGAACTCAGCAGAGCCGCCCGAACCCGGTCGCGCGCTTCTCTGACTTCGGCGTCCGCTAGGCCAACGAGGCTAAAGGCCGGCAGGCCGTTGGCAACATGCACCTCGACAACCACCGAAGGTGCCTGTAGCCCATCCAGCGCTCGGGTATGAATGAGCGCCAGTGTCATGGCTTACTTCTGATTCTTTTCCAGTTCATCCAGGCGAGCAGTGAGCTGCTCCACAAGTTGGCGAGTACGCGCCAGCACATTGGCCTGGGTATCAAACTCTTCGCGGGTCACCAGATCCAGCTTGCTGAAAAAGCCGCTCATCATGGCGCGGACATTTTTTTCGACTTCCGCGGCCGGGCTATTGGCGATCAGGTTAGAAACGCGCTGGGTGAAGTCTTCAAACATTTTAGGATCAAGCATCTTGCATAGCGCCGTAAAAAAAGATTCGATGAGTCTAGCATGCACGGCAGGAGATGGTACTGACCGAGCCTCATGATTGGTGCACTACGATGGTGCATTAAGGCGCGCTTAAGAAAGCGATGCATCAATGCGGTGCGCCCAGTTTTGTGCATTGCGATAAATGAGACCGGGGTGGCTGTGGCCATGAAATCGTAAGAAAGTTTCAATAACGGCCAGCGACCGATCAAAAATTATTGTTTTTTAACAATGTGTTGAACGGCTTTGTTGGTTTTTCGTGAAGAGTTGGCACGGTCT
>JACCDW010823457.1_pt1 | contig 20897 bp, 12 predicted proteins | sample 7449781 | NCBI WGS metagenome assembly JACCDW01 (sample SAMN15323449, study PRJNA562643) | freshwater metagenome | isolation source: river surface water | place: USA:Blue River Watershed | collected 2017-08-18
AAGCTTCAGCTTAAAGCGGGCCAAGCAACCATGTCACCTCCAGTTGGCCCTGCATTTGGTCAACGTGGATTGAATGGTATGCAATTCGTAAAGGAATTTAATGCGAAGACTTCTAAGGATGGCGATATGATCATCCCCGCATTGATCACATTTTATTCCGATAAATCATTTTCATTTGTATTGAAATCACCTCCAGCGGCGGTTTTGCTCGCGAAAGCAGCAGGTTTGCCTGGTGGTAGTTCCACGCCTAATAAAACAAAGGTAGGGAAGGTGACAGTAAAGCAAGTTGAAGACATTGCAAAAACCAAAATGCAGGACCTAAACTGTGATTCCATGGAGAGTGCGATCAGCATGATAAGCGGTACAGCGCGCTCTATGGGGATTGTTGTTGAAGGTTAATTTTTTCTTTTCTAATAGAACGATATTATCATGAAATCACATGGCAAGCGTTTCAAAAACGCTATGAAAAACGTTGATCTCGCGAAGGAATATGCACTTCGTGATGCGGTAGAGCTGGTTAAAAAAAATGCAACCGCTAAGTTCGACGAATCGTTCGATGTGGCGATCCGCCTTGGTGTGGATCCCAGAAAAGCCGACCAGCTCGTTCGCGGCACAGTGTCGCTTCCTCACGGAACAGGTAAATCCGTAAGAGTATTAGTAATGGCCAAATCTCCTAAAGATGCAGAAGCATTGGCGGCAGGTGCAGATTATGCAGGCCTTGAAGAATACTCAGAGAAAATCCAGGCAGGTTGGGCAGATATTGACGTCATCATTGCAACTCCGGATGTGATGGGTGAAGTTGGTAAGCTCGGCCGTATCCTTGGTCCTCGCGGTCTTATGCCAAATCCGAAAAGCGGTACGGTAACCTTTGACGTAGCAAAGGCCGTTAACGAGGTAAAGTCAGGTAAGATCGAATATCGCGTCGATAAAGCAGGGAATGTCCATGCTTCTGTAGGTAAATGTTCATTTACCCAGGACCAATTGGCTGAGAATATCCTTGCATTGTATAATAGTATTTTGCGTTCAAAGCCTTTGACATCAAAGGGTAAATATGTACGCGGAATTGCTTTTAGTTCCACTATGGGACCTGGTTTGAGGATTGTTGAATCTTCACTTACCGGCAATAGTGCTGAATAATTTAAATTGTCTATTACGCACTTTTCGGGTATTGGGCTTCTCTCCGAGTAATCGGAGCCAGGACCGAAAGTCATCATTATATTATACTCGTACAATATGGTAACCAAACAGCAGAAAGAGCAGGTTGTTGCCGACTTAGTGTCCATGCTTCAAGGCGCAAGTGCATTGTACATTCTTGATTATACTTCTATGACTGTTGCGGAGAGTAATAATCTTCGCTCTGAACTTCGTAAGAAGGGTCTCACTTTCAAAGTTGCCAAGAACAGGCTTATTCAGCGTGCATTGGCAGAAGTTGGCGGTTTTGAGATTCCAGAAGACAAGTTCTTTGGTCAGACAGGTATCATTTGTGGGTATAGCGATGCAATCGCACCTGCAAAGATTATCCGGGATGTATCTGAGAAGTCGGAAAAACCAAAGCTTAAAGCTGCTATCGTAGAAGGTCAATTCTTCGATGGCAAGCAATTGAAGCAAATTGCTTCATTGCCGACACGCGAGGATATGATTGCCGCTATCATGGGTAGCCTTGATGCGCCAATTTCCGGTATTGTCGGTTCAATTAATGCGGTTATGCGCGATGTTGCTTCACTTGTTGAAGAAGTTGCAAAAAACAAAGCCGCTTAATCTAACTATTACATTTGAATATTATTTTTTTGGAGTACATCAATGTCAGCAATCGTTGAAGAATTGGTAGAGAAGATTGGAGCCCTCACACTTGTAGAAGCTTCAGAACTCAAAAAAGCACTTGAAGAAAAATTTGGCGTAACTGCAGCAGCCCCAATGATGATGGCTGGCGCACCTGCAGCAGGCGCACCTGCAGCAGCAGCTGAAGAGCAAACAGAATTTGATGTTGAGCTCACAGATGGTGGTGCAAACAAGTTGAATGCTATTAAGGTTGTTCGTGAAATCACAGGTCTTGGTTTGAAAGAAGCTAAAGACATTGTTGAAGCAGCACCTAAAGTTATCAAAGAAGCTGCTTCAAAAGAAGAAGCAGAGTCAATCAAGAAGAAGCTCGAAGAAGCTGGAGCAAAAGTTACTCTTAAGTAATTTTTATTATTGCCCTATGCTTCTTTCCCTACGGGGAATACTGAATGAGAGGGCGGCAAGGTTTAAAAACCACATGCCGCCCGCTCTTGTCTTCGAAAAGTTTGACTTACTTACTATCCCTGTAAGGGCATGATGTTCGCAACGGACACAGCAACATATTCCGTATTCGACATATACATAGGATTTCTCGATCGGATCCTCTGAAGATCTTATCGGGAAATTGTCATTTTTTCTCTATCTGTTGGAATGTCATCAAAAAGATGATAGCCAACCATAGCATTTACTAGAGTTTGCTCTCTTGATCCCAAGGAGAAGACGAATGAATAAACCTCAATACACGAGTGATGGGCGCATAGTTAGATTGCGCGATCGCGTTAATTTTGCCCAACAGCGTGAATACGCCGCATATCCAGATCTGCTGAATTTGCAGATTGAATCATATAAGGATTTTTTGCAAGAGGATTTACATCCTATCATGCGAAAAGTCAAGGGCTTGCAACAAGCCTTTTTGCTCAATTTCCCAATAGAAGATTCCTCTGAGATATTCCAATTGGAATTCATGGAATATTTTATTGAAAAACCGAAATATTCTGAAGAAGAATGTCGTGAAAGGGAATTGACTTATGCAAAAGCTCTGAAAGCACGCATGCGCCTTTCAAGCAAGGCGGATCCATCGTCAGAAGATTATATCGACCCAATTGAACAAGAAGTGTATTTGGGTAATATTCCTGCTATGACACCTCGTGGCACATTTATCATTAATGGTGCAGAGAGAGTCATAGTTGCGCAGCTTCATCGTTCACCAGGTGTGTTCTTTGATGCAACATTGCATGCAAATGGATCTAGAATTTACACTGCTCGTGTGATTCCTTTCAAAGGTTCATGGATCGAATTTACAACTGATATCCATGATGTAATGTATGCGTATATCGATCGTAAGAAGAAGTTCCCTGTAACCACATTGCTACGTGCTTTAGGTTATTCCTCAGATGAGCAAATCTTGGGATTGTTCGAACTTGCGATGGATGTGCCTGCAGATCAATTAGATGATTCATATATCGGCCGCAGAATTGGTGGTGATGTTATTGATATCAGTACAGGTGAAATCATTGCAACAAGAGATATGGTTATCGATGAAGCAATGATGGAGCTTTTCAGACAGTCTGAACTTGATACCGTTCGTGTATTCCGTTATGAAAATGTGAATGATGAACCGGTGATAGCAAAAACACTAGCAAAAGATACAACACGTACTCGTGAAGAAGCACTTGAAGTAATTTATCGTCAAATGCGTTCCAGTGATCCACCAGACATGGAAACAGCACTTGCATTACTTGAAAAATTGTTCTTTAATGATAAGCGTTATGATTTAGGAATCGTTGGTCGTTTCCGTATAAATGATAAACTGAAATTAAATGCGCCATTGGATTGCACTGTATTGCGACTTGAAGATATTGTAACAATTATCCAATATCTGATTGATCTTCATGATCAAAAGCAAACAGTTGATGATATCGATCACTTGGGTAATCGTCGCGTAAGAACTGTTGGTGAACAACTTTCAGCTCAATTTAATCTTGGCTTGACAAGAATGTCTCGTACGATTAAAGAGCGTCTCAGCATGTATGATGGTGAGTCAATGACCCCATCTGAACTTGTGAATGCTCGTACGATTACAAGCGTAGTTAATCAATTCTTTGGGACAAATCAATTGTCACAATTTATGGATCAAACAAATCCATTATCAGAATTGACACACAAGCGCCGTACATCTGCATTAGGACCAGGTGGTTTGACTCGTGAAAGAGCAGGCTTCGAAGTTCGAGATGTTCACTATACGCATTATGGTCGTCTTTGTCCGATTGAAACTCCTGAAGGTCCAAATATCGGTTTGATTTCATCTCTAGCTATTCATGCCCGCGTTAATGAGTTCGGTTTCATCGAAACTCCATATCGCAAAGTAAATAATGGTAAAGTGACAGATGAAATCGAATTTTTATCAGCCGAAAAAGAAGAAGGGCTCATCATTGCTCCTGCTTCCACTGAAGTTGATAAATCTGGTCATATTTCCGGTGATCGTGTTAAAGCTCGTCAAAGTGGCGACTTCGTAGTTGTTTTACCCGGTGACATTCAGTACATGGATGTTAGTACCGATCAAATTACGAGTCCAGCTGCTTCTCTAATCCCATTCCTTGAGCATGATGATGCTAATCGTGCGCTCATGGGATCAAACATGCAACGTCAAGGTGTTCCATTACTTCGTCCTAAGGCTCCTTTGGTTGGAACTGGTATGGAAGTAAGAGTTGCGCATGACTCAAGAGCAATCATTCTTGCAGAAGATGATGGTATTGTTGAATATGTATGCGCTGATTTCATCAGAGTACGATATAATGACAATAGAACACAAATTGAAAAGATGATTTCTTTCGAAACAGAAAGAGTTCATACATATACTCTTCAAAAGTTCTATCGGACAAATCAAGATACATGTATTAATCAGCGTCCTCTTGTTCGCTCAGGTGAGCAAGTGGTAAAGGGTCAACCATTGGCTGATGGTGCAGCAACTGAAATGAGTGAATTGGCTCTTGGACAAAATGTACTTGTTGCATTTATGCCTTGGCGCGGATATAACTTCGAAGATGCGATCATTATTAGTGAGCGCTTGGTTGCTGAAGATGTATTTACTTCAATACATATTGAAGAGTATACACTTCAAGTTCGTGATACCAAACGAGGTGAAGAGGAATTCACAAAGGAAATTCCTAATGTCAGCGAAGAAACAACCAAAGATCTCGATGATAATGGTATTGTTCGTCCTGGTGCAAAAGTTAGAGAAGGTGATATCCTGATTGGTAAGATCACACCAAAGGGTGAATCTGATCCTACACCTGAAGAAAAACTACTTAGAGCAATTTTTGGTGATAAAGCCGGAGATGTGAAGGATGCATCTCTCAAGGCGCCTCCAGGTCTTAAGGGTATTGTTATCAATACTAAATTATTCAGTCGTCGCATGATGGCATCTGATGCTGAATTGCGTGCTGAAGAGAAGAAGCGTCAAGAAGTCATCACAAAGCGTGAAGGCAAAATGCTGAAAATGCATGATGATGATTGTGCTGCAAGACTCGCGCAATTGCTTGATGGCAAAAAGGTTCTCGGCATTAAATTAGCAAATGACAAGGTTGTATTCCGCGCAGGTTCAACGATCAATGAAAAAGAAGTGCTTGAAAAATATAATGAAGGTACTTTGAAGATTGATGGATTGGATGTGGAACAATCATGGTTTGATGATGAAAATACCATGAATCTTGTGCGCCAGTTGATGCATAATTATGCAGCAAAGAAGAATGATATCCAGGCAGATGCCCGCGCTGAAAAGAACAAGATTGCTGCTGGTGATGAATTGCAACCTGGCATTCTTCAAATGTCAAAAGTATATGTAGCCAAGAAGCGGAAATTGCAGGTTGGTGATAAAATGGCTGGTCGTCACGGAAATAAAGGTATTGTTTCCAAAATAGTACCTCTTGAAGACATGCCATTTTTACCAGATGGTACACCTGTTGATATCGTTCTCAACCCATTGGGCGTACCTTCTCGTATGAATCTTGGTCAGCTCTTTGAAACTGCTCTCGGATGGGCAGGTATGAAGATGGGAATCCATTTTGCAACACCAATTTTTGATGGTGCAAGCTGGGATGAAGTAGGTGATTATCTTGAAAAAGCAGGTTTACCTAGAACGGGTAAAACAGTCCTATTTGATGGTCGCAGTGGTGAACCATTTGAGCATGAAGTGACTGTTGGTGTTATCTATATGCTTAAACTTTCACACTTGGTGGAAGACAAGATTCACGCTCGTTCAATCGGACCATACTCACTCATTACTCAACAACCGCTCGGTGGTAAAGCACAATTCGGTGGTCAGCGTTTGGGAGAGATGGAAGTTTGGGCTCTGGAAGCCTATGGTGCGGCACATACATTGCAAGAAATGTTAACTGTGAAATCGGATGATGTTACAGGTAGAGCAAAAATGTATGAGTCAATCGTAAAGGGTGAAAATATTCCAAATCCGAATATTCCTGAATCATTTAATGTTCTCGTAAGAGAATTGCAAGGTCTCTGTTTGGATGTTGTCATCGAATGATGATCATTTAATACAGATGTTGAGTTGAACCCGGAGATTCGTCTCCAATTAAAGAAGAACTATTTATACATCCAAATGGAGAAGTTCGATGCAAGCGCATTCAATTCCCCGAAAAGGATTTTCGCAGATAACAATTAAGATCGCATCACCTGATGAAGTGCTCAATCGCTCCATGGGTGAAGTGACCAAACCTGAAACGATCAATTATCGCTCTTTCAGACCTGAAAAAGATGGTCTATTTTGCGAAAAGATCTTTGGCCCCATACGAGATTGGGAATGCGCATGCGGTAAGTATAAGCGTATTCGCTATAAAGGTATCGTATGCGATCGTTGCGGTGTAGAGGTAACTCAGAAATCCGTACGTCGTGAGAGAATGGGACATATCATGTTGGCAGTGCCGGTGGTACATATTTGGTTCCTCCGTTCTTTGCCAAGCAAGATTTCACATGCTCTTGGTATGATCACCAAAGATGTTGAACGAATCGTGTATTATGAATCCTATGTGGTTGTTCAGCCAGGAAGTACAGGACTTACAAGGAAAGATCTTCTGACTGAAGAGCAATATCTTGAAGTAATGGCATCTCTTTCATCTGCAGAAAGAGCCATGGATGATGATGATCCAAAGAAATTCATTGCATTGATCGGTGGTGAAGCAATTAAAGAATTGCTCAAACGCATTGATCCAGAGAATGACTTTGAAACGCTTCGCATTCAATTGCGTGAGGAAACTTCTCAACAGAGAAAAGCTGATTTGCTTAAGAGACTTCGCATTCTCGAAGCATTTACAGGTACAGAATTACCCAATAAGTCACGTCCAGAATGGATGGTACTTGACGTAGTTCCTGTTATCCCTCCTGATCTTAGACCACTCGTTCCATTGGAAGGTGGTCGATTTGCTACATCTGATTTGAATGATTTATATCGCCGTGTGATTATCAGAAATAATCGCTTGCGCAGATTGATCGATATTAAAGCTCCTGAAGTTATTTTGCGTAATGAAAAGCGTATGCTTCAGGAATCAGTTGATGCACTTTTTGATAATAGTCGTCGTAGTGTTCGCTCCGAATCACAAAGAGCACTAAAATCACTTGCCGATGTATTGAAAGGGAAAACCGGTCGTTTCCGTCAGAATCTTCTTGGTAAGCGAGTTGATTATTCAGGTCGTTCCGTTATCGTTGTTGGACCTGAATTGAAGATACATGAATGTGGTCTTCCAAAAGACATGGCTGTTGAATTGTTCAAGCCTTTCATCATTCGCAAATTGATTGAAAGAGGACATGTAAAAACAGTAAAGAGTGCCAAGAAATTGGTTGAAAGAAAAACCAATGAAGTATGGGATATTTTGGAGAAGGTGATTGATGGTCACCCAGTTATGCTTAACCGTGCTCCAACATTGCACAGACTTGGTATTCAGGCATTCCAACCTCGTTTGATTGAAGGGAAGGCAATTCAATTGCATCCACTTGTGACAACAGCTTTTAATGCCGACTTTGACGGCGATCAAATGGCTGTTCACTTGCCAATCAGCCATGAAGCCCAGCTTGAGGCATTGTTGCTCATGCTTGCTTCTCATAATATTATGCATACACAGCATGGTGATCCAATCGCAGTTCCTTCACAGGACATGGTTTTGGGTGCATATTATTTGACAAAACTTCGCCGTGGTGCCAAAGGAGAAGGGAAGATATTTGCTTCTGCTTCTGAGGTTATCATTGCATATAATTCAAAGCAAATATCATTGCATACCAAGATCAAAGTTCGTATTGAAACTGAGAAAGGTAAGCGTTCACAATTGATTGAGACTACTGTTGGTCGCGTCATTTTCAATCAAATCGTTCCAAAAGAAATGGGCTATTTGAATGAGCTTTTGACAAAAGGCCGTTTGCGTCAAATCATTGGTTTGTGTTTCCGCAAAGCAGGTCTTGCAAAGACAGTTGAATTCCTTGACAATTTGAAGGAAACAGGATTCCTCACTGCTACTCGCGGTGGTCTTTCTGTATCTATTTCAGATGTTGTGATTCCTGATGAGAAACAAACAATCATTGATAAAGCACAAGAAACAGTTGACAATATCGAAGAATATTATCAAAATGGTGTGATCACTTCAGGTGAGCGCTATAATAAGATTATCGATACTTGGTCTAATGCAACAAATCGTGTAGCTGATAAACTCTATTCAGAGCTTCAAAGAGAGTCTGATGGATTCAATACTTTCTGGATGATGCTTGATTCTCAGGCTCGTGGTTCGAAAGAACAGATCAGACAGCTTGCAGGTATGCGTGGTTTGATGGCTAAGCCACAAAAATCACTTTCAGGTTCTAGTGCAGAATTGATTGAAAATCCGATTATTTCAAACTTTAAAGAAGGTTTGACAATTCTTGAATATTTCATTTCAACACACGGTGCTAGAAAAGGTCTTGCAGATACAGCGTTGAAAACAGCTGATGCTGGTTATTTGACTCGTCGTTTGCATGATGTTGCTCAAGATATGATCATTTCTCATGATGATTGCGGTACTATCCGCGGTGTTGAGATGCGAGCATTGAAAGATGGTGAAGATATCAAAGAACCATTGACTGAGAGAATTCTTGGAAGATGCGCACTTGTTGATGTGATTAGTCCTGAAACAGGTGAAGTAATCATCAAAAAAGGTGAAATCTTCAATGAAGAGAATGTTCAGAAAGTCGCTGAAACATCACTTGAATCTGTAACAATCCGCTCAGTACTCACATGCGAATCTCGCAGAGGAGTTTGCGCGAAGTGTTATGGTAGAAATATGGCAACTGGCCAAATGGTTGATGTTGGTGAAGCTGTAGGTACTATTGCTTCTCAATCAATCGGTGAACCAGGTACTCAGCTTACACTCCGTACATTCCATACTGGTGGTACTGCATCACTTGTTGCATCACAATCTACAGTACATGCAAAATTTGATGGTCAAATCACATTCGAAAATGTGAAAACAGTAGCTTATGAAGATGAAAATGGAATGGATGTTTCTGTTGTAATCAGCCGAAGCGGAATCATTTATATCACTGAACCTGAGACAGGTCGTGTGATGACTCGTTATGATGCCGTTTATGGTGCACTTCTCAAAGTTGTTGATGGTCAAAAGATCAGCAAGAATGATGTGATTTATGATTGGGATCCATATAACTCTACAATTATTACTGAAAAGGCTGGTACAGTTCGTTATCGCGATCTTATTCCATCATTGACATACCGTGAAGAGAATGATGAGCAGACAGGTCACATTACAAAAGTTGTGATTGAGTCACGCGATCGCTCAAAGATGCCTTCTATTGAAATCATTGATGACAGTGGCAATATCCTTCATACATATATCATTCCAATCAGAGCACAAATCAGTGTTGATGATAATGAGCGTGTAAGTGTTGGTACAAGACTTGTAAAGATTCCAAGAGACTTGGGTCGAATGAGAGATATTACTGGAGGTTTGCCTCGAGTAACAGAACTTTTCGAAGCAAGAGCTCCACAAAATCCTGCTGTTGTTTCTGATATTGATGGAACAATAACATTTAAGCAAGCTAAGCGTGGTCAACGCGGAATTGTTGTGACATCACTTGATAGTCAGACAACAACTGAATACACCGTACCTTCAAGCAAATATGTGCTTGTTCAAGAAGGTGATTTGGTTCGCGCTGGGGATCGTCTCACAGATGGTTCAATCAATCCTCATGATATTCTTCGCATCAAAGGTGTTGGTGCTGTTCAAGAATACTTGGTGAATGAGATTCAAGAAGTGTATCGTATGCAAGGTGTGAAGATCAATGATAAGCATATCGAAGTCATTGTTCGTCAGATGTTGCAGAAAGTACGCATCGTAGATTCTGGTGATTCTACATTCCTATTCAATGATCAAATTGATCGTCTGAAGTTCTTAGATGAGAATGATCTTCTCAAATCACAAGTTGTAGTAGATGACAAAGGCGATTCTCGCTTTAAAGTTGGACAACTTGTTCCAAAGAAGAGATTCAAAGAAGTAAATGTGGAACTTGGAAAGAAAGAGAAATTAGTTGCCACAGGTGTAGATGCAGAACCTGCTACAGCAGAACCTCTATTGCTCGGTATCACACAGGCTTCTCTTACAACTGAAAGCTGGTTATCAGCATCTTCATTCCAAGAGACTACACGCGTTCTTGCGGATGCTTCAATTGCATCAAAAATTGATACACTTTCTGGTTTGAAAGAGAATATCATTATTGGTCAATTGGTACCTGCTGGTACTGGTCTTCGTCATTATCATGATATGATTGTGACAAGTAATGTAGGAAATATCTTCGGTAGTGAGATGATTTCTGAAAATCAGGAAGACGAGTCGGAAGGAACCGACGGATTCAGAAGACTAGGCAGAAGACGTATTTCCGTCTAATCCATATCACTGAAAACAGCCCCGTATAATGAAGGGCAGACATATTGTTTGTCTGCCCTTTTCTTTTCTCACTTGTTATAATTCGTATGCAAACCTTGACTCTTGACGGTTATTCCCTTACTATTTCTGACTTAGTGGCATTCGCCGAACAATCTCATATTTCTGTAGCTTTGTCCAACTCAGCAAAAATGGAAATGCAAAGAAGTAGAGACATAATTGAGGATTGGGTGAATTCAGGTGAAATAATCTATGGAATCACGACTGGTTTTGGTGAATTTTCAAATGTAGTTATTCCAAGAGAACGCATAGAAGAATTGCAGGAAAACTTAATCATATCTCATAGTGCGGGGATTGGTCCTTATCTCGACAGAAATATTGTTCGAGGAATGATGATTTTACGAATCAATGCACTAGCTAAAGGTCGTTCGGGAATACGAATAAGTACAGTAGAAACCTTGATTACAATGCTTAAATACGATTTGATTCCAGCTGTTCCTTCGCAAGGTTCTGTTGGTTCTAGTGGTGATTTGTCTCCACTTTCGCATATCGCATTAGCACTGATTGGGAAAGGTGAAATTCTTCAGCAAGACGGAAAGATTATTCCTTCTCAAGATGCAATGAAATCTTGTGGAATTCATCCTGTTTCATTGCAAGCTAAAGAAGGACTTGCCTTAATAAATGGAACTCAGATGATGACTTCTCTTGGTGCATTTGCAGTTTATCGCGCAAAGAGACTTGTTGACATGGCTGATATTGCCGGTGCTTTGAGTGTTGATGCATTAAGAGGTACAGATACTGCATTCGATGAGCGTATACATACTGTAAGAGGATTTTCCGGACAATTAACAACTGCATCAAGGCTTCGCTCATTATTGAAGAATAGTGAAATTAGAGAATCACACAGAGTTGGTGATGGTTTGGTTCAAGATGCCTATTCACTTCGATGTATGCCACAAGTTCATGGAGCTTCTCGTGATGCTATATCATATGTTGAACAAGTTATAGGCATTGAATTAAACTCAGCAAATGATAATCCGTTGATTTTTGCTGAAGATAAGTCGCATTTAGAAGGTGGAAATTTTCATGGCCAGCCTATTGCATTAGCGCTTGATTTTCTAGCAATAGCATGTGCTGAACTTGGGAATATTTCTGAGAGAAGAACTGAAAGAATGGTTAATGGTGCATTGAGTAATGGACTTCCAAGATTTCTTGCAAAAGATGGAGGACTTCAATCTGGAATGATGATTGCTCAATACACTGCTGCAGCATTAGTTTCTGAAAATAAAGTTCTCTCTCATCCAGCAAGTATTGATTCTATTCCAACATCAGCCAATCAAGAAGATCATAATTCAATGGGAAGTATTTCTGCAAGAAAAGTTCATCAAATCCTTGATCATGTTGAGACAGTTATTGCCATTGAAATGCTTTGCGCAATTCGTGGAATAGAATTTCATGCCCCTTTAAAATCAAGTCCTGCTTTGGAACTTGTAAAAGATACAATTCGAAAGAGTATTCCAATAACTGATCATGATGCAATTATTCATCATGAGATTAAAGCAATGAAAGAGATCGTATCATCCGGTGAACTTCTTTCGATTATTGAAACATTATATAATTAATCATAAAGGTACAGTCATGTTTGATCCACAAAAAAAGAAAGTCAAAGAATTAAAAGAGAGAACGGAAGCTTTGCGGAGGTTCCTTTGACATCGATGTCAAACATACTGAGATAGCTGAAAGAGAGCAATTGAGCGAACAACCCGGTTTTTGGGATGATGCGATGCAGGCACAAAAAGTCATGCAGGAAATTGCAGAAAGAAAGGAATGGATTACCATTTGGCAGTCCGCCCAAACTGCCGTCGATGATGTGGGAGCTTTGATAGAACTTGGTGATGAAGCAGATGATCCATCTATGGAAACTGACATTGATAGTGAGTTACTCAAAGCTCAAGATGCTGTGGATACTCTTGAACTTAGAAAAATACTTTCAGCGCCTGATGATGGAAGAAATGCTATCCTAACAATAAATGCAGGTGCTGGTGGTACTGAAGCTCAAGATTGGAGTGAGATGCTCATGCGTATGTATACTCGCTGGGCTGATGCTCATGGATATCAAGTATTCCTCGCTGATGAACAACCCGGAGATGAAGCTGGGGTAAAGTCAGCTACCTTGGAAGTTGTTGGGAAAAATGCTTATGGATTTTTGAAAGCAGAAAATGGAGTTCACCGATTGGTGAGAATTTCTCCATTCAATGCGCAAGGCAAAAGGCAAACATCATTTGCTTCAGTGTATGTATATCCAGAAATTGAAGATGACGTAGAAATCGAGGTTAATCCTGCTGATGTTGAAATGGACACTTTCCGTTCTGGAGGTAAAGGTGGACAGAATGTGAACAAGGTTGAAACCGCAGTTCGATTGCGACATATTCCATCCGGAATTGTGGTTGCTTGTCAACAAGAGCGTTCTCAGCATCAAAATCGTGAGCGTGCAATGACAATGCTAAAGTCAAGACTCTATCAAAAGAGAAGAGAGGAAGAAGAGGCAGCCAAAGCAGCAATTGAAGGCACAAAAAAGAAAATTGAATGGGGAAGTCAAATCAGATCTTATGTATTCCAACCATATACAATGGTGAATGATCATAGAACCGAACTGAAAAAGACTGATATTCATTCTGTGATGGACGGTGACTTGGATGATTTCCTCAAGGCTTATCTTCTTCTTGGTGAAGAGGAATAATCATCTTGTTAGCTTATTTCCAAGCCAAGATCCGAGGCTAATGATAATTGAACCCCAAAAAGCGGGAATAAATCCTGCTATTTCAATACCCTGAAGGATTTCGCCTGCAAACCAAAGCAATAGCGTATTGATTACAAGCAAAAAAAGGCCGAATGTCAGAATGATAGCTGGTAAAGAGATCAAAGCCAATATTGGTTTAATGAATGTGTTCAAGAATCCAATGATAAGCGATGCAATAATGGCTGAGAAGAAGTTCTTGACCCATATTCCATCAACGAGAAATTGAGTTAGATAGACAGCTGATGCATTTATGGCCCAACGAATAAAGAGAGAAGTCATAATAATGCTCCGTGAATGATTGGTAATATACCTTTTTCATACTTTTACTTCATAGCTAGGAATAATTATCATAGTTTTGAATATGCTTCGTCATAATCTCACCCATTTGTTTCACTTTGAATAGTTTATATTATGCCATATGATCCATTAATCGTACAACCCATGCGTGAAGAATTAACTTCAGCGGGTTTTACCGAATTACGCACCCCTGAAGAAGTAGATAAAGCAGTTACTGCTCCAGGTATTTCATTGATTGTTGTTAACTCAGTATGTGGATGTGCTGCTGGTGGCGCAAGACCTGGCGTGAAAATGTCTTTAGATAATGTAAAGAAACCAGATAATTTATTTACTGTTTTTGCAGGTCAGGATCTAGATGCTACTGTAAGAGCAAGAGAACATTTCAAAGGTCAGCCACCTTCTTCGCCATCAATTGCATTGATGCGTGATGGTGAGTTGATTGGTTTCATGCCAAGACATGCAATTGAGGGTTCTTCTCCTGATATGATCTCATCTGCATTGAAGAGAGCTTATGATGAAGTCTGTGCATGATAAGTAGTATGTAATTTGATAAATGACAATGCTTCAACTCTTTGAGGCATTGTCTTCTTTTTTTAGGAGGGATTATGGAAAAAGAACACAATATGGTTTTTGGAGTTCCATGGAATATTGGTGTTCCAATCATACTTTCTGCAATCACCTGTATGACATTCCTTGTTCTAACAGATTTAGTTTCCAGCCCTCTGATCCTATTTCTCATTGCTTTCTTTCTTCTCTTTCCTAATCGAAACACATCATTCATAGCAGGAAGATTATTGACACTTAATTGGGCAGTTTTTCTTCTGTGGATGATCATGGATTTAAACTCTGCACTATTACCGTTTGCATTATCATTCGCATTAGCATTTCTCTTAGATCCAATCATCAATGCAATGGAAGGCTTGAAGATAAAACGTTGGCTCGGATCTATGATTATGCTCGGTATCATAGGAGGAATCCTTGCCACTATAGCAATTTTTGTATTTCCGCCAGCATATGCTCAATTAGATCAGGTGACGAAAGAGGTATCTAGATTTGTTGTGCAAACAACGAATTATCTTGAAAGCAGACAATTCTATTCCATGTTACAATCATTTGGTATTCCAAAAGATACAGTTAAGCAATTGGTGCAAATTCAATTGATGCCAAAGGCTGAGATGCTCTTTTCCTCAGTCATGGATGCACTTTTTGCTTTACTTACCAATATATCAATGATCGCTGCTCAATTATTAAATCTCATTCTCATTCCTATCATTACATTCTATTTTCTAAAAGATCTTCCTGCTTTAAAGAAATTTCTTCGAGAAATACTTGGGATTAAAAATCCTAAGTCATTGTCTATGCTTGAGAGAGTGAGTGATATCTTGAAAATTTATGTTGGTTGGCAAGTGATTGCCGTGATTTGGATAGGAAGTACGGCCTCTCTCTTGTTAAGTCTGCTAGGAATTCCATATGCCATTGTACTCGGCGTGGCTTTTGGACTCCTTAATCCAATTCCATTTTTTGGTTCAATAGCAAGCATGATCATTGGAATCACCGTTGCAATTTTTGTGGATCCTCAGCATGCATTGGTGCATGTTATAGGGATTGCGATTGTTGTGAATGGTTTGCATTTTTTGAATGCATATATCATAGAGCCAAGAATTCTTGGAAACAGAGTTGGTTTACATCCAGTATTACTTCTTGCATCGATTTTTGTATTTGGACATTTCTTTGGTTTTATAGGTCTTCTCATTGCAGTTCCAACCACTGCTATATTGATGATGTTTTTTAGAGAATGGGAAAAGTCATTGCATGCATCTGTGCATGTTACGCCTACTATTTCTGAAGGCAAGGAATAATAGGGAGTTGCATAGTTATGCATGATTGCATTATTGTCGGAGCTGGAATTGCTGGAATGGTAACAGCAAGAATTTTGCATGATGCCGGTTATGATGTCGCAATTATTGATAATGCAAGAAAGGGATCAGCTTCAATTGTTGCTGCTGGATTGATTAATCCTGTCACGGGAAAGCGATTTGAACCATCATGGCGATATGATGAATTCATATCAAAAGCACGACAATTTTACACTGAATGTGAACATAGGGATCATGCTTCAGTGTATTTCCGTAATTATCCAATGCTCAGAATATTTGCTAATGAAAAAGAGTGTGAGACTTTTGAAAAAAAGTATACACCAGAACATCTGGGGCGCTATGTTGGAGAGCAATTTGGTCCAGAAGATTCATCTATACACCATTCAATTAAGAATCTCTATGGTGGTTTTAGAACATTAGATGCAGGAATATTTAACTATGTACATTTCTTGACTACAATGTCTCAAAAGTTTTCTACAGCTATGTCTAATGGATTTATTGATCAACATAATCTATCAAGAAACTACGATACATGGTCTATTGCCCTTAATAATAAGGTATTGCAATCTCAGTATATCATTTTCTGTGATGGTTGGCAGGGAAGCGTAAATCCATGGCTTGCTGATTTAGGCTTGAAATATGACATTGTGAAAGGTGAGTCATGCATTATTCAAACAAGGAAATTACCTGAAACTGATATTATAAGCAGAGGATTTGCAATTATTCCTATTGGTAATCACACATTTAGATGTGCAGCTACATTCCAATGGAATGAAATGCATACGATACCTACTGCATTTGGTGCTGAACGATTGCAAGACAGAATTCAATCGCTCATTAATTGTGAATATGAGATTCTAGAGCAATCAGCAGGGCTGAGGCCAACTATGTTTGAGCATAAGCCATTCATCGGAGAACATCCTAAATATTCGGGATTATTTGCAATTGGTGGTCTTGGAACTAAAGGTGCCTTATATGCTCCCTATATGGCATATAATCTATTGGATTATTTGAACGGAACTGGAGAAATTGATCCTGAAATGAATCTTTTAACTGCATTTAACGATGCATGATTGGTTAATGGAGTTTTGATAGTATGAAACGAATATTGTGTTTACTGATATGTTATTGCCTTTTCAATGTGATGAGTGCATTTGGTCAAATGAATGCAGATCCATGGACTTATATTCTCAAAAAGGATTTTGATAGTGCAGAAATTGTATTCAAAGAGAAAATATCTACTAATCCAAAAGATATACGATTAATTCTCGGACTATCTTATCTCTTGGAAATGAGATATCGCTATCAAGAGTCATGGAATGTGTATAAATCAATAGTTCAAGCTACTGATGACCCTATGCCATATCTCTATTCGATTTGGCTCACACCCCGTTTTTCAAATCAAATGCATATGAAAAATTCCGGTGTGCAAGAAATATTGAAGCAATTGACCCTAAAAGGAGATAAGGCAGGTTCATTGCGAGCAATGGCTATGGAAATGCTTGGATCAGTAGAAATTAGAAATAGGAATCTAAAAAGCGCAAAGCAGTATTATGATGGAATCAAAGCTTTGTCATCTTATAAGATAATAGGTCCTTTCGAACATATTTCTGCATCTGGTTTTTCTATAGCATATCCACCAGAGGATAGATTTGTTATTGATGAAACTTATGAAGGTAAGAATGGAACACCTGCATCATGGTTTACTCCACCAAATGTAAAACCTGATTATTGGCTGGATTTTCAAGCATATTTTCCTGATAGACAGGCTATATACTATGCAAATACATTTGTATGGTCTCCCAAAAATGAAATTGTTAATGTCCGCATTGGTACTTCTGGATCCGTAAAAGTATTTCTCAATGACTCGGAAATCATAAGAGACTCCAATGAAACTAATAATGATTTTGACACATATATTGTAAAAACTGAATTATCGAAGGGTTGGAATAGACTACTAGTAAAAGTGGGTTATTCGGAAATTGAAAGATGTAATTTCTTGATGAGAATCACTGATGAAGCTGGAAATTCAATAGAAGGTTTAAAGGAAAGTGCTCAGCCTCAGGATTATGTGAAACAGAAGCCAAGTATTATCGAATTTATTCCAAATCCCATGATTGCTCAATTGAAAGCAATCATTGATAAACATCCTGATTGGATAGAACATTATTTATTGCTTGCAGATGCTTATCTAAGAAATGATAGGGCAATAGAAGCAGAGCAATTATTGAAAGAAGCATTACATATATCCAAAGACAATCCACTGATTCTGTGGAAGTTTTTGGATACATATGCAAGGGGAAGAAAAAAGGATGAAGTGAATACCACTTATGAATTACTTGCTTCAATGAGTAAAGATATTCCGGATGGCATTATTCATAAGTTTAATCAGCATCTTGAAAATGAAGACTTTGACAGAGCTGAGGACATGGTTAATCGAATTGAACAATTGCTACCAGGTTCAGAAACAGCTTATACACTTCGCATTCGCTATTATGATAAAAAGAGAATGCAGGATAAAGTAATTTCTACTGTGAGAGAGGCAAAGAAAAAGTATCCTCAATCTTGGACATTTACAGAGCTTACTGCCGTATTTGATTTCCAATCAACAAGGAAACGAGATACCATGATTAGCATGTATTCAAAATATATGCAATCAGTATATGGAGAAGCTCCACTATTAGCTTTGGCAAAAGCATATTTGGATGATTCAAAAGTGAAGGATTGGGAAAAAACCTTCGCAGAGCTATTAGCATTGTCTCCTTCCTCTCCAGGTTTCTATTTTCAAATGGCATCAGTTTATACGCAGTTAGAACAATATGATAAAGCTGAAAAGGCAATTAACACTGCATTGAAGTTTTGTCCTTCTTGTAATTCATATTGGTCAAAACTCGGTGAAATTCATCGCAGTAAAAAAGATATAAATGCTGCAATATCTGCCTATGAAAAGGCACTAGAGTATTCACCAACTGATTATGATGCTCGTGCTATTTTGCGAGAATTGAAAGGGAAGAAGTCTATTTTCACAATATTTGGTGAAACCAATATCGATTCAATTTTGCAATCTGCTCCTTCTTCAAAAGATCACCCTGAGGCTAGTGCTGCAATAGTATCTGATAAGATGAGAAGAGTTGTCTATGAACAAGGTGCATCAGAATCTATATCTGAAAGCATTATTCGTGTATTCAATGATAAAGGAATTGATTTTTTCAAAGAATATAGAATCGGATATAATGGTAATTCGCAATCATTAGTCATAGAAAAAGCCGTTACGATTAAAGCTGATGGTAAGGAGATTCGTGCAGATATTAATCAGAATATGGCTGTATTCAAAGGACTTGAAGTCAATGACTTCATTTATGTGAAATATCGAATCAGAAATTATAATACCGGAAAGCTAGCAAAACATGTATGGGATGAATATTATTTCAATCGATTTTTCCCTGTGACACATGCAGAATATGCATTGATCATACCGAATGAAATGCAATTCACCACTTCTCAACAGGGAATGGATATTACTCCAATAGAAAGTCAATTACCTGAGATTAATTCCACATTGTATTCATGGTCTATCAATAAAGAACCCGGAATTGTATATGAAGCAGATATGCCATCATTGCCAGAAATTGGTAAAGTCTTGAGATTTACCACTATTCCAAATTGGGTGTTTTTGGTGGATTGGTATGCAGAATTAGCTCAATCAAAGGCACAATCTTCATATGAAATAAAAGAAGCTGTAAAACAACTCATTCCTCATCCTGAACAATTAACAGAAAAAGAGAAGATTCAGAAAGTCTTTCAATTCATAACCGATAATATTCGATATAGTAGCGTATCTTTCAGACAGTCTGCTTTCATACCTCAAAAAGCCAGAGATGTACTTGTCAATAAAATTGGAGATTGTAAAGATGTATCAACTCTAGGCATTGCAATGCTTAGTGAATTGGGTATTAAGGCAGACTATGTACTTGTTAATTCTGGTAATGAAGAGCGATTATTACATCTTTTACCTTCCATTTCATTCAATCATTGCATCATTGCAGTCCGAGACAATAATAGTAAAAATCCATTATTTCTCGATTTGACTGCATCTAACTTTCCAATGGGTGTGATTCCAGCAGCTGATAAGAATGCATTTTCCCTATTGATAAAACAAGGTGTTCTGCAACCACTTTTGCTTCCTGATAAGCAAATTATTGCTCCAACATTTACAGCAAGAAGTACTGTTCAGTTTACAGATGATGGAATGGTTATTCAAGGGGGAGAAAAAGTAACAGGTACATTGACAGCTCAATATCGTTCAGCTTATAAAGGTAAGACATCAGAAGAACGGAAAAAAATGATGCAAACAGCACTAGCATCTGAAATACCATCTGCAAAAATTACTGATCTTATGATCTTGGGTGCTGATTCATTGTCTGAGAGCATATCAATGTATTATCAATATGAAGCCCCAAATACGGTAGCAGAAGCGGGAACATATAAAATTATCCGTATTCCATGGCGCAATGAGTTGTCAGCTGACAATGCATTGACCTATGAGAAACGATCATATCCTGTGAAAAACCTGTATGATATAGATACCACATTTGAAGAAGTTTCCATGATCATACCCAAAGGATATATGCTCGCGGAAATTCCACAATCTGTTAATTATTCAAATCCCTCGGCAGAATATACATTCTCAGTAATGGTTAAAGAAAAGGATGGAATGACGTTACTGACGGCAAGCCGAAGATTCATCAAGAAAAAAACATTTATCGAGCCGAGTGAATATCAAGAGTATAAATCCTTTTATTCAAAAGCTGTTAGAGAAGATAGAAGGCAATTATTGCTAAAAAAGGTTGAGTAAAGTTGAGAGATTCGTCTGAAAGTTGTCTGTCATGCTATTTTTCAGTACTTTCGAGCCGAATTTCCAAGTATTTGGCCTACAAAAGCTCATCTATAGTAGTATGAAAGACAAACAGCAAAATCAATCCGAAATAGAGCAATTTCCCGTTGGATCAATTGTTCCACTCTCTCGCATAGATATTTCTCATACCGATGCAATTGGCAATGCCGCAGAGACTTCTGTAGCCAAAACACTCTTGAATCGAAAATCACATTGTACTGCTTGTGGTGATACGGATGGTGGATGTTCTAGTTGTAAAAGCGGTTCATCCCCAAATGAAGAACACTCCAAGGAGGTTCAAGACAATGCCCAGGATTGGT
>JACCDW012067812.1_pt1 | contig 20895 bp, 32 predicted proteins | sample 7449781 | NCBI WGS metagenome assembly JACCDW01 (sample SAMN15323449, study PRJNA562643) | freshwater metagenome | isolation source: river surface water | place: USA:Blue River Watershed | collected 2017-08-18
CGGAAAACACGACCGGAAAGGAGTATTAACATTCTTCTCTCTATTATTACCAGAATCACCACATTCTGGATTTTTGTTCTAGATAACTGAAGACTATCTTGAACACCCTTATAATATCATCTCTACAAGGAATGTCAAGAAGAAATTCAAACTATCTTTCATAAAAAATCCCCTAATAGAAAATAAATCTAAAAGGGGAATTACTCATCCTATTTCAACAATAACATCCTACCCCAAAGGCTAATTAGGATGAGAAAGAGCAACCCCCTTCTCTATGAGCGGAAGAAGGGGGTATTACAAGAGGCTATGAGCGGTTCCTCTTGTAAATCTTATATAATCTTTTCGTCGTTAATGTAAACAGAGTCAACTTTATTTTCTATTTCATATTGCACTGCTGTTACATCACCGTTTAGTTCAATAGCAACTTCATCCACACTCATAGTAGAATAGTCGTGAATGTCGTTGTATGAAAGATGCAGTTCATTATCAATACAGGTATCTAGGAATTCTTTACGAATCTTCACCCAATCTTCTGCTGTAAATGATTGATGATTCTCTGCTTTTAATGAATGAATCTCACAAATCTCTTCAAACTTATCTGTATCAATTTCTAACTCGAAATGAACAGTAACAATACCTCTGACAAATGTTTGCATCGTCTATCCAACCTTTCAAGAGTAGTATATCATATGCTAATCAGATTACAAGAAATTCCTGATTTTTATCTTCATCTTTTACAGGGACATTAGAAATTAAATAACTTTCTCTGTTTACCCAATGAAGACCGGGAATAATATAATCATCGTCTCCAGTACAAACAAGAGTCCAGATGTTTTCTACGTTCTGATTTTTAATATATTCCCATTGGTCTTCTTCGGTGTAATCAAATACATAGCCATCTAATGTATCAGTGTGTTCAAACTCATTTTTAACAGGTTTATATTTTTCGATCCAGTCATCAAAAGTATATTTTCTTTTAACAGACAAGATTTTTAAATCATGTACTTCACAGATTCCATGCTTGTAGTTGTTGATAAAAGAATTAATAAACTTCTCAGCGATTAGTTTATCTTCTGTTTTATCGGTCTGAACTAAGCCTGATTTATGAACTGTTTGAAGAGGTTTGCCCGGATATTTCCAAGCAAACTCTACTTTGACTTTATAGGTAGCGGTGTTTTTCATATGCTAATCTTATCCTATCTGTAGTTCTCTTGCAAATTTTTGACATCATTTTCCAGTTGTTTTCTGTTTTGAATATCAAGAAATTTAATAACTTCAGCATCTTCAATCTGAGGCATATAACGATTCTCAGATGATTCCAAAGTATATTTATAATAATATGCTCTGGCGATAGATTGTGTCTTTTTAATTTCTAAAGATAAAAGAATAATAGAGATAAGAGTGATAGCGGAGATAAGAAGCAAACCAATCATCTCATCTGCTAGGCGGTGTTTTGTGTTCATGGCTATAGTATATCATCTGCTACAACAATGTCAAGAAAAAATCCCCCATCACATGAACAAAATGGGGGATTTTTTTATTCGTTTGGGAAAAGAGGAAACCAAACGAAAATGGCTCCAGCAGAATTCGAATCTGCACTCAATATCTTAAAAGGATACTGCTTTACCGTTAAGCTATGGAACCAAACTAAGTCCTCCAGACGAGATTCGAACTCGTAAGGCTTGCGCCAACGGATTTTAAGTCCGTCGTGTATACCGTTCCACCACCGGAGGATAATCTATTATACCATCATTCCAAAGTTGTCGCTGATATTTATCGCACAAATTTTCCAAGAAAGATTTATTTTCTTTTATTATTTGTATATCAGCGACAACTAATGTTACCAGACTAGTTGGTTTCTGTCAAGGGTTCCAATGTAGAAACTTTGCGGACAACAATTCCATCCCCAGTTCCCTTGTACAGTTCTTCGTTTCTCCTCATTTGACCGAGGATAGCATATACACGACCATACAACCTGCTACCACTACCGCCCTTACGTTCTTCATGGGAGATAATATTGCCGTGTTGCCTATCGATTTCAGTCATAACAACCTTAATCTTAATAGCACCCTTCTCTTCCTTGTTGACCAAATCAATGATAATATCTTTAATCATTTTATTTGTCACTAGAGATTTGACCCGGACGTAACTTTTGCGTGGCTTGGCTTCTGTAGTATTAGATGCTGGCTCTACAGAACGAACTACACCAATACCATAGTTGAGGTTTTCAATACCACTGTTAAGAGAATTGATTGTATTTTTATTCTCTTCAATCTGATTGTTAATCGACTGGATTTTGGCTTGGAATTCAGCATCAACCTTCAACAACTGCTTCTCGTAGTTCCGCTGAATGGTTTGCTTCTTCTTGTCTGCTTTGCTCTGGAATGTGTTTAGGCTTCGTGAAAGATTGGTATTAACACTCGTCAAAGTATTAATTTCAATTACAGCCTTCTTCGTCGCATCTTGGACTTGTTTCTTATAATCTACAAGAACAGCCAACTCGTTCAAAACATTACTCATCTCTTTTCCTCGACTCCAATATTTTCCGTCCGTATTGGTTGGATGTTCTATAGTATCAAATGCTACAGATAATGCAAGCATAATTGGCAAGTATTTTTGAGATATTCCTATTATTATCTTCTGCGGCTTAGGCAGTGAAAAACCCTTATATTAAAATAATATAAGGGTTTAAGATTAGATGATATATTATTTATTTAATCCAGACTTCAATAATATCTCCATTAGTTCCGCCTGTAATCCCAATAGAAAATATTCCTATATATTTGGTTGTGTCATTGATTGCGTATTGTGTTTTATTTGCAGTTGTTGCTGGTATATTTAAAGTCTTAGGTGAATCATTTGTACCGTCTGCTTTGATTGGAACTAAAGTAACAACAACATCAGAAGCCCCAATGAGAGACCCTGTTCTAACTTCAAGATAAGAAGCAAGCATATTTGTAGTAGAATAGTGATTAACTGTAGAACCCCAAACACCTACAGACTTGGTATTAGAATATAATTTTACGATTAATTCTTCAGATTTAATTCTTCTATAGAAACTACGATAATTTTCTGTAAATGATACTGATCTTTCTACTGATAATGAATTATAATAATTTCTTAGTGTTGCAGATTTATTAGCGTTAACATATGTATCTAATGCTGTTTGATAAGAAGCGTATACAGCAGATAAAGTACTGGTCAATGCGTTTTCTGTTGTTCTCATACTTTGGGCTAATACTGTACTACTATCAAAATCAGAATTAACAATATTATTATCAGCAATACAATCTGCTACTAATAATCTATTTTCAGTCCCTAACTTTAAGCCGCTTCTCTTCTGTTGTAGTACATAGGAAGAACCAGAACCGATAATACCTGCTGATGATGCTAATGTGATTTGTGTATTTGTATTGATTACTGTTACATCATACCAAGTAGAAATTAAATCAGGATTAGTACTACCAAAACCAATTCTAGCTCCTGATAAAAAAGGTGATACTTGCCATGTCGTTCCTGTTCCTGTTACTACTGTATTACTAACAGATACAGTTCCGGTTGAGTATGTAGATGGAGATGTATTTACCTCCGCTTGTAATGTCGCATCCGCATTACCTATATTTGTAGTGATTGATAATATTGTTGCTGGGTCGTATACAAAAGCCATATGTAATCTCCAAAGAGTAATATCTTTATTTTTGACTGGTGCTTAGGAAATTATCCTTTAAAAAAATAAGGAGAGGGTATTAGCCTCTCCTTGTATCTGGATTTTTATTATTAAGCAGTTATCGCTCTGGAACCATTTAGTCCTACTCTATTACCTGCTCTATCACCTTGAGCATAAGCATTACCATTGATTCTGCTATTACTCTCCTGCTGTTGTCTTACATTGAACTTGCTTCTAATGTAATCGTTATTTTCAGCCTTAGAAATCGCATATGGGTCTACTTTAATAAGAGCATTTGACTTTGACTCTAAGATAATAGAATTTTTCTTTTCCATCAATCTTTGGCATAGTCTGTGTACCATTCCTAGTTTGAAGGAGTTGGCATATGTTTTACCTTCTTGTTTGGTAAGAGAGAGGTTAGCCATATGACTCTTGCATTCAAATTCTACAACATTGCTAAGGTATGTGAACATTAGAATTGTTGCTTGTCTATTTGTATGCTTGCCGATAATGTAATATATTCCAGTACCAGATACTTTTAATATATGACAATAGTGAGCATCGGCAACAGAGTTAAGTAATCCAGTTCGCCATGTAGAGAATCTTTTGCCGGTGAACTTTACTTCTTCATGTTCTACAGATTCTTTTTTCTCTACGTTGATTTCTGTCATAGAGAGGTTATGTTTAGAGAGCATATCCATTGCCATCTTTAGGGCGGTGGATGCTTCGTTCTCATTAGGTGATTTGGATAAGGCGAGTAGTTTCTGAATCTTCTCGATGATGTTTTGATTGGGTTCCATTATTTCCTCCACACATATATTATCACATATGCTACAGGTTGCAAGGGTCGAATGTGAAATCTATCATTTTAATTGGAAAGAATATATTTGGGTATGGGATTCGTAGAGCGTATCCTATTTTATTATTTCCTATAACATCCCCATATTTAATTCCTATTGGATTGGGATGATATAAGGTGACATTATTTCTTTCATAGAACGGGATTTCGGAGTCTGTGAAGAGGCAAAGTGATTCAATCCATAATCTCTTTGGGGACAGGATATCGTTGTCAGGGAAGATGATATTACCTGATGCTACATGATACAGTTTGGTTGTATCGAGAACATAAGATTTTAAATACTCGATATCATCCCTTCGTTCTTCAAGGCTAGTATCAAAGTTCTTGAGGAAGTGAATCATAGTTTAGTGTAACATGAAAAGAGGGAGAATGCAAGCAATCTCCCTCGAAATTCTTTATGCTTCTACTTTATATTGCAGAAGGATATCGAACATATAATCTGAATCGTCGTAGATAGATTCAATATATTTTAATACTTCACCCAACTGCACCGACTCGAAATTCTTATATTCTTTTTCTAGTGCATTTTTGAGTTTGATGTATTGTGCTTCATCGAGGTTTTTTAATGTAGCCTGAATATCGAGATGAGATGAAAGGTCTACAGTATCTCCCTCGAAATCTTCAGAATCCTCATCCTCATCCTCGAAATCCTCAGAATCTTGTTCCTCGAATTCCTCCATCAGTTCGTCAAAGAGGTTTTCTGGGATAGTATCTTTTAATACATCCAGAGGCATTACATCTTCTGTCTGAGATATTTTTTTAATATCTTGTACCGCTTCATCTTCGCCCCATTTGTCGAGCAGATTTACAACATCGGATACAGATATTACATCCATCATTAATGGTTTATTTTCCCATTTCTGATTAACATAAGTATCATTGTCTGTTTCCAAATATGAATCTTGTATTTTATTTTCATCCAAGGTCATATGATATTCTTGGATTACTTTATATTTACAGGTACGCAACTTCTGGAATTGACAATCTGTAGGAATGCTTACAACATCAGCAGGGTCAATTTCTACAATAAGGAGATGACCGTTGGAAGGCATGAATTCTCTAGCATACTCAAATGTACCTGCGTGGAATCCATGTGAGCATCCTACGTCCTTATTATCATCTACCTTGTTACGAGGCATTTGAAGAGTATTACCAACTTTATTATCAAATGTTCCAGTATGACAATCAGTGTAATTTTCTCTCACTGCTTTGTAGGCTTGAATTGTACCATTGGACGTGATAGGTAAATTCTTATGTTCAAGGAATGTATACAATTCATCCACTGCTCTTTTGCTTGGATTTAATTGTAGTCTTGTCATAAACTTGAATATCGGAGTGCAGTCGATATTACTAGCCATGAGATTAATAATACGAGATGCAATAATACCGTTGACCAATTCACCGTCGATTGTTACGTTCCCATCTTTAACAATAATATTCTCATATTGTGCATAGAGGGAGTTGAACTTAAGAGTAGGGTCAAGAACAAATTTCAGTTCATCCCAATTCTTTTCGGAGAGAAACTTGATAGCATTGGAGAAATTAACATTCTCCGCTGTAATGGTGTATTGTTCGTTGTCAAGAAACACTGTAAGGAATCCGGATGTTGGGTCAGGATTACAGGTAAATGAAGGTTCCATACTAATTTCCTTTCACGGTAAGTATATCATATGCTAGGAGGGATGCAAGCCCTCCTAGCAATATTTGTGTTACATTTGCAGTAGTTGATTGTATACGTCGATAGGACTTTTCAAATATCTGGAAATGATATTAATCTTTTCGTCCTTCATTAGCACCTCTTGTTTTTCTTTAACAATATATGGCTGATGAGGAACAATGTAATTAATATAAGCAGATATCATCCTAATATCTCTATAAGCATTTGCACTCTTATAATCATTGTCTACAGTATCAAGTAAATCCATAATATATTTAAGTTCAGGATTGTTGATATCAGACTTAGAATTTTTATATCTATGCATTACTTTAAAAACTTCATCTACACATTCTGATTCAAGGATTTTATTAATACCTTGTTCATTGTTATAATAAAGTTCATCTGCTTTTTTCCTTAACGCTTCTGGAAGAGTAAGCCAAGAATCACCAACAGATTTGATATGTTTTTGTTTAACACCTATGATATCAGTAATGCCATATTTATCTAAATCAGCAAGAGTACTATTAGAGATATCAAATTTTAATCCATTGCGTTCTGGGGAGAATCTGGAAATAACAACATATATTCGCTGTTCATCCAAGTCTACTTCTTTCGCAACTTTCCAATGGTCGCTGTTATTACAACCATATCTGCTATAAGAATAATACTCAGCATCTACCATTGCTGTTCTAGTAGATTTTGACCTAACAGATTGAATAGCAGGTAGAGTTTTAATATGTACTAAAGATGCTCCAACCATTTCAGGACTATTAATAAATTCATCCGCTTTAGCATCAGAAGAAAAATATATTACTGTAGGCTTGGCATTGTCACCGAGATATTGGATTAATCTTTGTTTAATCGTATATTCTGGAGTACATGGACTAGCAACATAATAGAACATATTAGATTTACAAACAATATGCTTATCAATTCTAGCACGATTAGCAAGAGTATTATAATATACTTTTACTTTGGCTCCTGATATTTGAAGATAATTATTTGTTATAGTGTAGGAATCAAATTTATAAGATGGAATTCCCATACTAGCAAAAGAAACATCATAATAGATTGATTTCGCTTCAAACAAACTCCGGCATTTAGTAACCTTTTGCTGTATTACTTTTTGGATTTCAGTGTTAATATTATTGATAGCATTGATAATCCATTTTTGGGTTTTATCATTTAATTCTAATGATTCTCTAGATGCAGAATTTGTAACATCGCCAATATCTGCTTTAAGATGAATCGTATAACCGTTTTGGTCTAGTAATTTTCTATCATCAGATTCAATGTTAATATTTTCGGTTGATACAGGATAAGCGATATTTCCCATATGAACGATGAGAGTCGGTTCACCATAGGTCTTTTTAACAATATACCAATTATTGCCTTCTAGTGTTTTGGATGAAGCCTTGAATACATTAATCTGTCGGACAATATTATCATTATTAAACGTAGGAATATTATCCCAATATCGGAAGAAGGAATAACATTTATCACTTAATATTTTAGCGTCTTGTGCTTTGATTGGGATTGTAATTTCTAATCCTGTTTCATCTGTTTCTGTGGATGATACAAGAGATACTACACCTTTATTAGATTCGTCAATAAAAGCATTGTATACATTTTTAATACCATTGTGATAAGAGGTAATAAGGAATGTACTAGTATAAGCAAAAGCAGATTTACTACCAAGACCAAGCATTCCTACTTGATTATTTGTATTTCGCTTTGTAGATTCACCGTAAGATGCAAATACGTTTTTAATATCATCATCGGACAAACCAGTGCCATAATCACGAACTACAAATTTACCATCACCCCAGAAAGATGGAAGGCTTACACTGATAGGCTTTGAAACACCAGAAGCAACATGAGCATCTAATGCATTTGTGCTGTATTCCCTGATAATAGCCATTAATTTATCAGAGTATAGTTGTCCTCTAAGAATAGAGAAAATATGTGCTGTATTCTCTTCTTTTATGGAGAAAAATGTCTCGACGCTATTGTTACTCCTAAGAATAACATTGTTGGTTGTTTCTGCTATCATAATAAAATCCCTTCACATTGATATTACCACATATGCTACACATTGCAAGGTCGGGACAAAAAAAGAGAGACATATTATTGTCTCTCTTATATTTTAAAAGTTATCTATAAACTGGTCAACATCAGTATAATCATCATTTACTTTATTCTTCCAGTTATTGTATGTTTTAATACAGGCTTCGGCTAGTACATTCTCATCAACTTGAATTGCTTTTGCTAATTGTTTGATATGATTAGCGTTCATAGTTCCTCTTGATAATATTGTTAGTAGATTGTGATAGGAGATAACATAACCATTTTTTGTAATAATGTCACATACAGATACATTATTATAATTTAATTCACGAACTCTTTGGTTATAAATTAATCTTACTCTATTTAGTTTAGCATGAGTTCCGATTCTTTCAGGTTGTGGTTTAGCACCTTTTGAATTGTAAGTGATATAATTATTTCCCATAGATTCCTGTCTTTGCATTATATTCTATTGATTGGAGACCAATAGAGTTAAGTATAGATTCATTAATAAAATGTTCTTTATTATTTGAATCTAATTTGACTATACCTAAACATGGAAGAAATAAATTCCCATGTTCGTCTTCTAACATTACATTCCCATTTTCATCTTTATGGGGTTTTAGGTTAGACTTCATAGTTCCAGCCACTAAGAATTTGTATTCTTGCATAGTGTATCAAATTTCTGGATGTATTTCAATATAGTTGTTTGGCAATATTCTAGAGTATGATAGGTCTAAGTTTAAATTATCATATTCGGTAAAATTGAATAGATTAGATAAATTAAATATTAACTTATCACCTTTCATATTGCTGTCTGTTTTGGATAAATAATGTTTGTTAGGCATTTCTATTCTACAGTATGCGATATATTCTTTAAAATCATCATCCTTATATCCAACACCAATAATCGCAACACCATCTGCTTCTTGTTCGAATGCTGTTAATTGCATCATATTTACAGATATTTTTGTTGCTTCTGGGGATGACAAATCTAAATCAGGCAAAATAAAAATAGATGATTCATTTCTATCACCTATTCCTAATATCGCTTTATGTTCTTTTAATAAGAAGAAAGCAACAGTGGGGAATAAACCAGAACCTCCTATTGTATTTAAAATAGGAGATACAGCCCATCCCCAAGGTTCATTATTTAATCTGTCAAATAATTCTTTTAATGTAATATCCACATTACATATTCCAGTACTTATCAAAATGAATTCTAGGGATTACAATATTAACATTCTCCCCATCAACATTACTTAATAAAGTACAAGAATCAGATGACATACGATTCCTAATAATCATATGAAGATTATTATTATCATCTCTAAAGGTAATAGATTGTGTCTGTAAACCTTCATTTTTATTTACGATATCAAAAGATTTTAACTGGGAGATTACTTTATCCATTGTTTTTCCTCAATATATCCAGTATAGCATAATCTTTACTCTTAAGCTCAACATCGAACATAACATCTTCGTTGTAATGCACAGGTAAATTGTCTGCCATATCTTTGTGTGACCTAGTGCCGTTTTTACCTTCTGAATAATGAAATAATGGTTGAACAGTCCAAGTAGAAAGAGCATCATAAAAAGCATCATAATGAGAAACATCATGATTAAGCATTTCGTGATGTAAATTATCAAATGTTACTGGAATACCGTAATCATTATAAAAATATTTCTTTAGATTAGCAACAGTCCAAGTATTACCTGTATCATTATTTTCTAATACTAAACGCTTCTTAACACCATCGGATAACTTATTATAATTATCCATAAATGTCTTAGTTAATTCTTTTGCATCGCCTTCTTTGCGTACATGGATATTAAGCGGATTATAATATGTTTGTGACAATTCTAATCTATCAAATATCTCCCCATGAAATTCTAAATCAATAAGAGAATGATTTACTTTTATAGGGTCATCAGAAGTAAGAGTAATATATTCTGATGGATGAGCAGATACACGAATACCTGTATCTAAAATCGCTTTCTTTACTTTATTTATCTCATATTTAATAAATCCATAGTTAGGCAAATCTTCTAAATTTAACATAACATCTGGATGCTTTATTACAGGACATAAATCAGAAGACAAACGATATCCTTTAATACCAGAAGAAGCACAATGTCTAATAATCTTCTCAGTAACAGAAAAATTATTACTTATGATAGATGATAACTTTTCTAACGATTCCTCTCTTGGTTTAGAAGAAAAAGATTTATATGTCATGGTACGGAATTTATGTCCCTGTTCAGCCAAGACATTAGATATACAACACAAGGAGAGGTTCATAAGGTATTATATCACCGTAATCTGGATTTCAACCTAGTAATAACAAAAAGTATAGCAATTGTTACAATTATATCAAACAAAATAATATATATCATTTTGTATTATTTCTTCTTAAAAAAATAATATCCGCCTAGTTGTTTATGTTCCACCCCAATAGAATCTAAATATATGAAAAAATCATCTCTGGATTTTTCGATTACATTTACTCTAGGGTAGTCTGAGATATTTTCATCAATAAAATATACCTGACAATGAATCTTAGCATTCTCAGAGATATAAGTTTTTAAAGATACAAAGTTCTTAATAGGGTCTAAGGAAGATAAAATTAATACACTGATTAGAGGCAACATATTTAAATTATACCTTGTTCTTTTAATTCTTGAATCTGTTTAATCTTATTTTGATTGATAAGATTTCTCTGTTCTGCCAAGCGAATTTGACAGAAAGATGTAGCAAGATGTTGATGCTTTGTTCTAAATACTTCTTTATTATCTAGTTCAGCAATATAACAATCTTCTAATTGATACACATTATAAGGGGAGATTGGTATTCTTGTCTTGATTAATCTTTTCAATTGCATATCTTTCAGCAGTTCGTCTACAGTCTAATTGTTTTTGGACATAGGTATCACAAGTCTTGACAGTCTTGGCTGTTTTTAAAGTATAGCCAAATTCGTCTTTAACTGCATATCCATCTTCCATTTTATAAACATAGAAGCCATCAGACATATAGATAAATTTTTCAATCTTCATCTTCATCCTCGAAATAATCTGATTCAATAAGGGAAGAAGATTTTAATTCTTCCACAATACCGGGATTTTGAAACAATCCATTACGAAACGCTCTGATAATTAAATCTTTAGTTTCATCATCATACTCGCTCGAAAGTTCATCCCTCAAGCGTTCTGACATTGCTGATATCCATTTAAGGTTTTCCATGGCTTATTATATCAATCGTATGTATCAGTTTCAACAAAAGAAAAATAAATATTGAGGCTGTAATCTTCATCCTTCTTAAATTTCTTGTGTTGGCGAATATAATTAACAGTCCAACCAGATGATGAAGACGATATTAAAGTACCATCAAACTTCTTACGGAGGTCAAGTACATGATTAAAATGATACTCTATAATTGCCGCTTCTCTAGTAAAAGAATATTGTGGATTAATATTTGTTACTTGGCGAATAGATTGAATTCTATGTGAGGATTCTGAAAGATATCCTATAATGTGGTCAATCTTCTTACGGTCTTTCTTATTCATATCTGGCTCCTTGGTGTAGTATAACATATGATAAGGGGAGATGCAAACATCTCCCCGATATTATTTAGTCTTCTGTAGATTCAAGAGAGCCACAGAAAGCAACTTTACGTTCACCGCTATTTGTGAATACTACATCAATTTCGGTACAAGTGGTGATGTTAAAAGCATCGTCTGTATCAATAGAAACAACACTTTGAATGTCGTCCCCATACTCAGCACGAATCTTTTCCAACAATTCAATCAATTCCTTAATTGTCATTCTTCTTCATCCTCCTCATTAGATGTAAAAACATCAGCCCATTCATCCATACCGCCCCATTTACCATCTTCTACTGCTTCCTGAAAAGAACCATAGCAACTGGTAATTTCCATATTGCCATTCTTACAGGTAAATTCGTAATGGTTATTATTTTCAATAGAGCCTGATACCATTTCAAATATAGCACTAGGATATAGTTTAGACAATTCTTTTACAAATTTCTCTGGAGTATCCCAAGGACTATTAAAAGAATAGATTACTGTATTAAAATCAGGGAGTTCTTTAACTTGAACATCAGATGCATCCCATTTAACACCCCAATTCGTACAACTCCAATCATACCAGTTAGAAAAACCAGTAGCGATTTTTGCTTCTTGATTCTTTAATGCTTGTTGTGCGAGTCCAGCCAACCAAGAATGACCACTATTGATAATTTCAGTGAGACCAATTGCTGTAGAATTTGTTTCCCGATTGTAATCAAGAATCAATTTGCTGACATTAACATCAGGACTTTGTGTATCGCTTAAAATCTCAGGCATAGGAAAGAAAGAATTATATAGTTCCTCTACATCTACCTTGCTCTTAAACCCTTCGCATTCTTCTTTAGTTTCAAAGATGCAGGTTAGTTCGTTCATTACCCAGTTAGGCATATCTCTCGATTCTCCTTACAATAATCACCAACAAGGAATAGTATCATCTGTTACATATGATTGCAAGAAAAAGCCCAGATTATTTTCTGGGCTATATTTTATTCAATAAAGTTTGCTGTATCGTATCTAAGGTTATTAATATTATGTTCATGCATTTCGTCGTATTGATGAACGATATCATATTCACCATCAGCACTTTCAGCAACTAAACAAACCTGAAGCATATACATATTATTATTAAATTCAAATGCATATAATTCACCAACAACATCATAATGCTTTACTGCATCATCAGGAATTTCCATAGTGCCTGAAACTGAAAAATTAACTTTCATTATTCTTCCTTAGCATACATATTAAACGAACAAGACGTTATACCATCTGATACAGTGAAGTGCCAATAATTCTTCGATACTTTTCTCTTATAGAAATTTAATTTATTATATGAGAGATAATAAAAATTATATGTCACTTCTTCCCATTTGTGGTATTTTATTTTTGAAGTTAATTCTTTACAGTAATTAATCTTCAATCTGTTCCACAAATATTTCTGACTTTACTCCAATATGTTTAATTTCATATTCCTTTACAGACCAGATATCATTAGGAAATTGAATTAACTCTTCTGGATTATTTACATCCACCTCGACACAATTAAATTGTAATTCCGGTTCAAACATTACATCTTCACACTCGAATATTCCACCATCATGAATTACAACATTATCAGGTATCTCAAACTCGGCTGTAAACACTAATCTCATTTTTCTCATAACCTAATATATCACAAGCACTATAACATTAGCAACATTCTTTTTCCTATTATATTAGACTGGCAGTTAGGATTGTGATTTAAAACAAAAAATCCCTAAAATAAATTAGGGATTATATTGCATCCTATGTAGCATATGATAATATATCTATGGTGATAGGGGGATGTTCATTAGGAGGTTATTAAGAACAGATTGATATTCTTTTAGTCGGCTCTTTTTATAATTAGTGAAATGGAGAGTAATCATAGTAAAGTTATCATCATTGTATCCTGTATGTATTTGAAATGTTCTTCCGCCACATAAAGGAAATGAAGTACTATGAACATTAGTAGAAAAAGAATTATATATATTCTCTAACAGTAATCCTTTATATTTATTATCAACAATAAATACTAGATAAGGATGATAAGGTTTATTTTTATGTCCTGAACAAGAGAATACAGTCCAGACCCAATCACTTTTATTTATTCTAATTATTCCTTCTCTAATATTTTTATCTATATCTTTTGGTTTAACATATCTTGGGTCTGAATAGTTAATACTTGCTAAGAATCTAGAGAGACGATTATGATTGTAATGATTATTATTATTGTATTCGTGTTGATAAAGGTCGCTAGTCATTTTTTACAAGGGCTAAAATTGGTTCTTCTTGGGATAGAGGGAAATCGGATACGTTAACAGTGAATTCATCAATAGAGAAATTCCAGTTATTATCTTCGCACAATAATCGGAATTCTTCAAGACTATATACTTTGTCATCTTCTAAAAATCTAACTAATTGTTCTTCTCCATATAAATCAATTAATCTATCAATAGCGGTCAAATCTAATAATGTCATCTTATAATTTTTATTCCAGGTAAAGTTCCAATTAATTTATGGTCTTCCTGTAATAATCCTCTATATATATCATACCCCCATCTAACTTTGCGGAATATCTTTTTTGAGGTAATTTCATGAAAGGTTACGTCGTCCAAAAAACCACTAGCTAGATTATTATATATGGAAAAATCTATGTTAAAACTTCTATATCTTTCTATTACTTTAAAAGCAGATCCTAAATCGCCTATCATAATATTAATATAGAAGTTTAATGAATCTTTTAAAATATCTATTTCCTCTAATGTAATATCAAAATGCATACCAATATTAGGATTATTTTTATTCCTATTAGAGAAAGATATTAATCTATGTTTAAGATCTAATATTATTTTATTTTCCTGTAATACATTTAAGTATTTGATATCTTTTTGTATAGTATAAAGATTGTATTTTAAGTTATGTAATCTAGCTAGGAATATTTCTTCTAATTCCCCTTCTTTAACAGCTGCGGTAATATTCTGTTCTAATAATGGGATAATAAGAATTAAATCTCCTTTGATTACATTTTTAAAAGATCCTACAATATAAGCTAATAATTTCGCTTGGGTATATAAAAGAACAATATTCATAATGTTGTATTATTAATTTTCTTATTTACTATATATCCAAATGGTGGGATTAAAAATAATAGACCAGCCAGCTTTTGAATAAGACTAGCTTTAAAATAATCTAATAGGAAAAATAATCCTGTTGCTAATATTGGATATAAGATAATAAATAATAATAAGATGAATTTTATTTTAGCGATTATTATTATTCTGTCTTTTTCATATTTTTCACAATTACTACAAATGTTACTAAAGGTACAAGTAAGAAAAGGATCTCCACAAATTTTGCAGAGATCCCATTTACTTTTTAATGTGTAACTGGAAATTATCATATATAATAATTTCCAGATTAAGTACGATTATACTTTAGAGACGAACACCAAATACGGATAGTGTCTTAGTTAAATCAATTCTAGCTGTAACTGCTGGAACTAAACGATTACTAATACGTCCCTTTGCTGCTAGATCTGTTCCCTCGAAATATCCGCCAGCCTTTAATGATACACCAAAATGCTCGCCCAATGGAACTAGAACACCAGCACCTACAGCAGCCTTATTACCATAGCGATCTGTACTTACTGTTGCTACGGTTTCTACTGTGCGATTAAAAACCTTGTAAGAATCAAGATTAGTAACAAGAAGAGCATTACTATTACGGCCATCTAAAGATACACCTAGCGAAACACTCTGAATCTTGCCATCCTTAAAACCTGGCTTAACAAAAAATGATTGCGCCTTTGGTGGAGCTGCTGGACCATACTCTAACGCATAACAATTAGATACAGCAAATAAAGCTGCAATTGATAAAAGAATCTTCATATTTATTTTCCTTATATAGATAATATTAAAATAGCTCGAATTTCTAACCTACTTTAAACAACCTATCTATCTAAAACATTATACCATGCTCTCTAACTTAATCTTCTCGAATTCTTGAATTAATTTATTGCCGGTATGTTTACTCTTCGAAAAGAAAAATATTGTATGGTTCTCGAATCTTAAATCATAAATATCATTCTTATCTTCTTTACCCTTAAGATACTCGAAAAACTCATTTGTATAGTTATAGTATTTTAATTTAATACTATAACTATAAACAGTCATCGCCTCTAGGTTAATCAAGTTCTTCGATTTCCTGGAACACATACTTAAAAGCATGAGTTCGAATTACAATCTCTTCTGGGTCCTGTGTATTAAGTCTCTTACCATGATATCCTAGTAAGTTAACTACAGGAGGTTGAGATGGCGCTACTCCTAATTGATGTTGATACTGTGCCCAAGAATTATAATTATTCGCATCAGATCCAAGATTCGCAAATAAAATATCCTTCTCATCCTCGAAAGGCAAACTGTATCTATTTAACATCTCACCTAATTCATCATAATTAGATTTTTGATATTCTGCTAATTTGCTCGAATTTTCTTTTGCATATCCGATTAATCTATCATCCTCGAAAACCGCATAAATCTTACCTAATGAAAAAGGAACAGAAGAAACATCCTCCTCTACTTCCTCTACTACTGATTCCTCTAAAGACTCGAAATTCTCAGCAGCTTCTTCAACCACTTCAATTACTTTTCTCGGTCTACCCATATTAATATCCCCCTTATAACTTTTTCTGTCCGATAATATTAATCTGTACCAAAGCTCCACTTAAAGTTTGATCAACAGTATTAGGTAAAGAATAATCATAACCTTCATCTTGTAATACAGCTTCTATTAAATTAACATTATACGAATTTAATAACGGCTCTAAATCCTCAGAGATATTATAATGATTAATCCTATTAACATCACTTCTCTTATATTTACTCGAAAAAGAGAATTTATGATCTAGATTAAAATTACTCGGCCAATTTAATTTCTCATATAACTCGAAATCTGGAACTGTAATATATAAATATCCCCCAGGTTTTAAAATCCTACACCAATTAAATAAACTTGTTCTAACACTTTTCATATGTTCTAAACAATGACTCGAATAAACAAAATCATAAATGTTGTCCTTCTGATCTTCCATAAAATTCGCATCACCTTGTTTAAAATCATAACTCTTAACAGTACCATCAAGAATTACTAAAGGATCAGGACCAGCACCAATATCAATTCCCTTACCCTTTAAATACTTCTCGAAATGACCCTCTCGAATTCTTAAATCATAACTCTTACTTGTCTCTGTCACTTTACTCGAATTCCTAACTTTATTAATTCACTGTTTATAAGAGGAAAACCAGTAATATAATCAAAACCTACTTCTACTTCCTGATCAATTAAAAGATCTTTAACCTTATTAGAAAAATAAATTATATTCTGATTACTACTGCCTCTTAACCCATCCTTAGTTATACAGTCCTTCTCGAATCTACCATCTATCAAAACATCTAAATAACCTAAACATTCCCTCATAGTATTTTCTTCTTTAATCTCATCTATAGTAAAACCAGAGAACACAATAATCCCATCCTTTAAATCCATCTTGTATATTTCTTTTAATAACTCTAATAGGAATTGGGATTGCTCGAAAGGATCACCACCAGATATAGTAACTCCTGAAGGATTAACATTTTTTATTATATTAACTAATTCTAAAACAGTATATAAAGAAGAAGGTTTATCGCTCCATGTCTCAGGATTAAAACAACCGAGACATCCTTTAGTACAACCCTGAAACCATAATACAAAACGATTACCAGGACCATTAACAAAAGAGCTCGAAATATAAGAATGAATATTGCCAGTTAACATAAAAAGTAGCAGGTAAATAAAAAACAACGGTAGAATACATATATAGAACATTACTACATAGGCAACAATATTATACAAAATATGTCTAGCAGGTATCTAGAATATGCAATGTAGAATAAAAACTATATAACAAAGGGATATTAAAATAAATACAAAAATATAGAAGAAGAATAGGGCTTGGGATTTAGCTTCGAAATTCTATAAGATTAGTGGATATTTTAATCGAACGTAAATAAAAATTAAACTAGGATGGATTAACATATAGAAAAAGATATAAAAATAGGTTCGATAATATATAGTTTGCAGGAATACTTAGCAGCTACACAGAATATTAACAATTACGGTTAATCTTTTATGGTTTAACTACCGATTATTGTTCTTTGTTCGAATGTGTGCTGATTAACCATCCTGTAGCTTAAAAGTAATTTAACCTCTATTTATCTTCTTTTATCTTCCAAATAACCTATAATCATCTTCTTTATCTAACTATCATTTATCCCCTCATTTACTTTTATCTATTTGTTTTTTCTATTTCTTTATTGTAGTATTTGTTTTTCTTCTATATATATTAATTGATATGTTATTGTTTCTCTTATCAAAAATATAATAGGATTAGATTCTTTTCTTTTTACTCGAATGTTATTTTTTCTATATAGGTAATTTAATATTTATCTATTTAAAGTACTCGAAATATCTTTTTTCTTATATAGAGTAATTTGTATTTCTTCTATATGGAAAAATAAATCTTCAGTAATGTAATTGCTCGAAAATCTTTATCTCTATAGGCTAAAATGTATCAATAGCTGTTAGTAGTAGTTTCTTTAGTGATTAGCTTGTAGTAATGTGTTTTATTATTATCTATTCTTAAATGCTCGAATTTCTTTTTTTCTTATTTAGGTAAATTATTCTTTCTTATTTATTTATGTGTATTGTAAATTGCTCGAATTTTTATTTTTCCTATATAGAGAAATTAATTGTTTTTCTTGTATTTGGGTTATTGTCTCCACTAAGAATCCATTAGGTGTTTTATTATTATTTGTTTATTCTATATAATATTTCTAATTTGGGTTTAGTATGTATGTTATTCTCCACTGTGATTTTATTTATTATAGGGTGTAATTAAATTTCTTTTTTATGTTTATTTGTTTTCCTTCATTTTTCATACTTAAAGGCTAATTTCTAATCCTAAAGGTAATCTGAATAATTTTTTTCTTATATTTCGTTTACGGTCTCTTCTTATATTTGATTTGGTGATTTTTTATCTTATCTTTTATACTACGGGGGTTATTTTGTTGCTAAGTGTAAAAAAGGGTTATTCTTAGTAATATTATTTCTATTTAGAGTATTTGTATTCTTCTCATATTATTTTGGTGTTATTGTAAAGATTTCAGGTTATTTTTTTGATGTCTTATTCTTCTTGGTGATGTTTATTTTATTGTGTTGTAAAGGTGAGGTATTTGTGTTTTATTATTTATGTATATTTTTTTATGTGTAATTGTGTATATGTGTTAAAATAAATAAACACCTCATTTAATTTCTGAGGTGTTTATGTTTTATTATTTGTTTTATTATTTGTTTTATTCTTGTTCTTGTTGTGTATTGTTTGGTAATATTTTTTTATGTTCTATGGGGTTTTCTACATCTCCGGATCTTTGTGTTATATTGATGTGGTTATAGAATGCTAGGTCAAGTATTTTCGGGTCTAATGTTATTGGTCTTGTTTCTAATATGTGTATGTTTCCTGATGTTGCTACGTATTTGATATTATTATTTTTCAGGTATTCGTATATTCTTATTTTTGGGTCTTGTATTATTTCTTTGTATTTAGTTTTGATGTTAGTAGATAGTTGGTTTTCTTGTCCCCATTGGAAGCATTCATTTAGTATTTGTGTTAATCTTTGTTTAGCGTCTGTTCTTATGTATATGTCGATTAGTTCATATAGATAATTTGTTTCTATATCATTTATTATTCGTCTAGTTATTTCTTCATATATTTTTTGATCAGCGTTGGGTGTAAAGTTTTGGTATAGGTCTGTTTGTTTTAATTGTTCTGTATTGAATTCTTGATTGAGAGCTTTTTGGAATAGTTCTGTTTCTAGTAAGTGTCGGTCCATGCTAGTAAAGTTGACGTTAGTTTTTCCTAGTTCGTATATATATTTGCCTTGTTGATAATTTGAATTTTTAAATGCGTCTAGTAATTTTAGCAGGTATAATTCTTTATCTTTTTGGTTATCTGGTTTTTCGTTTAGGTTTATATTTGAGTAATCTTTATGGAATAATTTTTTCTTATTAGAGTCGCCTTTATATATACCAGTTTGATTTGTGAATTCTCTTTCATATACTTTTGGTGATATTGGTTTGATATTTGTAGCTGGTGTATTATTATTTCCTATAAATACGAGGTCACCTAATTCTGCTGCGAATTTTTTATATATATTATTTAGATGTATGTTAAAGAAATCTTGTAATATTGTATTTTCTTTTGGTATACTTTTTATTTGTGATTCTATGCTGTCTATTGTGTATGTTCCTTGAGATTCCCATATATAGGATTGTGCGATTATTTTATTAGAGTCATCAAGTACAGCGAATATCCATGAATTAGGGTTTTGAGCAGTATCCCACACTACCGATTCAGCTTCTCCATTTATTTTTTGGCAGCAGTCAGTTATATTGCCAGCGAAAAGATATGTAGGATTATTTTTGGGTAATAATTTTCCTGTGTATATTTTATCGTTTTTTGTATCTGGTTCTATAATATGTATATCTTTGATTGGTCTTTGGTTTTTATTTTCCAGGTATAAGGTTTGTAAGCTGAGGAAGTTTTTAGCATTAAAGTATGGTTTAGTGTAGTTGTAATACATTTTGAAGAATGTTTGGTCTTTAATATCTTCAGGTTTTAATTCTTTTATTAATTTGTCCATAGCTATAGCTTCTTCTGTAGCTTTGGGTGTTAATGTTTTTATTAGATCTCTTACAGGTATTTTTTTTACAATTCCATCTTTAGCGACATTTATAGTTTCGTTTAAATGTTGTGATGTAGTTAGTGTGCTTTTCAGTGTTTCTTTTTTAATTTTTATAGTGTATTCTGTTATTTGTTGTTCGTCTGGTTGTTGATTTGGGTATATTTTCCCTTGTGCGATTAATTTATCTTTAATTTCTTTTATAGGTACAGGTGCTTTTAAGTTATCGAGCACATATTTTTTTCTTTCTTTGTTAAATGAGAAA
>JACCDW011329744.1_pt1 | contig 20887 bp, 28 predicted proteins | sample 7449781 | NCBI WGS metagenome assembly JACCDW01 (sample SAMN15323449, study PRJNA562643) | freshwater metagenome | isolation source: river surface water | place: USA:Blue River Watershed | collected 2017-08-18
CGTAACACCGTGTTCCACATCGCCAAAGATTGGGGTCTTGAGATTGTGCAAGAGCGCATCACGCGTGACGAGGTGTACATCGCTGATGAAGCCTTCTTCACAGGCACAGCCGCTGAAGTCACACCCATTCGCGAACTCGACCGCATCCAATTGGGCGCAGGCAGCCGCGGTCCCATCACTGAAAAAATTCAAACAGCGTTCTTTGACATCGTCAACGGCCGCAATCCCAAGTACGCACACTGGCTCACCAAAGTCTAAGCAGCAAGGTTTGAGCCCCTGTCTGAACTTCTAGGAAATACGAAATGAGCAACACAGTTGAACTCTTGGCCAAAGACCTCAACGGCAACGGCGGCGTCTATTGCCCCAGTGCCAAGGCCGATATGAAACTCTGGAACAGCCACCCCAAGGTCTACTTGGATGTGGCGAGCACGGGCGAAGCCAAGTGCCCTTACTGCGGTACTGAGTACAAACTCAAAGCCGGCGAGCACGTTGGCGGCCATCACTAAAAACGCGCTCATCATCGCGCCTCAGTGGATTGGGGATGCGGTGATGACGGAACCCTTGCTGCGACGCTTGGCTGCGCGCGGCGAGCGCCTCACAGTCGCTGCGTTGCCGTGGATTGCACCGGTTTATCGTGTGATGCCAGGCGTGGCTGAGGTGATCGAGATGCCGTTCAAACACGGCGGCTTGCAGTTGGTGGGGCGCATCAAGCTTGCCAACCACTTGCGCGGCAAATTTGATGTGGCGTATGTTTGCCCCAACTCCCTAAAAAGCGCGCTGTTGCCATGGATGGCGGGCATTGCCAAGCGCGTGGGCTATACCGGTGAAATGCGCTTTGGTCTATTGACCGATCGACTCGACAACCCCGATACCGAAGAGCGTCCTCCCATGGTGGAGTGGTATGCCGCGTTGAGCTTGGTGGGTCAAAGTCGCAGTGGCCCCATGAAGCTGGTGGGTGATTTGCGGCCTGTGCTGAGAGCCGGTGTCGGCGTCTTGGATGATGCCTTAGAGCAATTGGCCACAGCCATGCCCACATTGCCTACCTTGGCCAAGCATAGTTTTGTGGTGTTTGCGCCAGGCGCTGAGTATGGTCCAGCCAAGCGTTGGCCAGCTAAACACTTCGCCGAATTGGCCCGCAAAATTGACCGGCCCGTCTTCTTGTTGGGCTCGAACAAAGAATTCGACATTTGCCAAGAAATTGCCACCACAGCCAATGCCGCCAAGCCCGGGCATTGCTTCAATTTGGCAGGACAAACCAACCTCATGCAGGCATTTGCGTTGATCGCCTATGCCTTTCGTGTCGTCAGCAATGATTCGGGCCTCATGCATGTGGCGGCTGCTTTTGGTGTACCACAAGTGGCGGTGTTTGGTTCGTCGAGTCCCGAACACACCCCGCCACTCAACGATCGCGCGCGCGTGGTCTGGCTGCGTGTGGATAAAAACTACCAACCTCCGCTAGCCTGCGCACCTTGCTACGAACGTACCTGTCCATTGGGGCACATGCGTTGCCTAGAAGATGTGTCCGCCGAGCGCGTGTACCGCTTGCTTTGAAAGCCCCATGACCATGTCTGCAACACAGCCCAAGATCAGCATCATCACTGCGGTGTACAACCAACTCGCGATGAACCAGATTTATTGGGAAAACTTGGTCAAGAACACCAAGAGCCCGTTTGAGCTCATCGTCATTGACAACGCTTCGACGGATGCCAGTGCCGATTTTTTTGAATCGGTGGGCGCACGTGTCATTCGAAATCCTGGCAACTATTCGTACCCGGTTTCTCAAAACCAAGGCATTGCGGTGGCCAAGGGCGAGTGGTTGGCATTCTTGAACAATGACATCATCGTGAGTGAAGGTTGGGACGAGGCACTGATTGCCAATGCTGTGCACAACCAACTCGACGTCATCACTTCGTGTGGCATCGAACGTATCGAAAGCAAATCGGCGACTAAAAAGCTGCGCCGCCGTTGGAACCGTATCCGTGGTTTGGTGGGTTTGTTTGGCACGGGTCGCAACAGCTTGTTGCTCATGCACAAGTGGATGTACGGCAACTGGTCTGCTTTTTGTCAGAACCGTCGCGAGCGTTTCAAACACCAGGCCGTTGAGGGCTTTGTCGGCAACACAGTGATGTTCTCGCGCCGTGCGCTAGACATCTTGGGGCCTTGGGACGAAACGCAGCAAGCGGCCGACTTTGATTTGTTTCTGCGTACGGCGATGCGTGCGCGTGAGGTGGGAGACATTCGTCCCATGCACATTGCACTCGATTGCTTCAACCACCACTACATTCGGTTAACCATGAAGGGCGGTTACCCACCGTTTGTTGACCGTGACAAGCTCATTCCTTTAGACCAAAAGTGGACGGCAGAGCAGCGAGCTTTGCTGGTCGAAAACTAAAGCTATTTTAAAAAAATACGCTCGCGTGAGTGGGGCTGTGTCAGCAGGTGGTTCAACGCTTTCAACGCTTCTGACACGGGTATGTCACTGACCGCTTGGCCGCTCGGGGCAATGAGCTGCACATAGGTGTCAGACAAGGGCTCCCACGATTCGACAGACAACACACTGGGTTCATAGAGTGCAAGCACGGGCTTGTTCCACGCACTGGCCGCGTGTACGGCATACGTGTCCGGCGTGACCACCAAGTCAGCGCCCTGAATGGCAGCCAGTGATGGCGTGACGGTGGGTGCACATGGCGTGACCCACACGCGATCTGCTTGTGCTTTGAACAACTGGTGCATCGCGGCTTCTAGCGCGGGGTTCGCACTGAGCAGCTGCATGCGAATGTTGGGGTGCTGCGCATGAACCGCATGCACAAAGGTTTCAAGCCAAGGCAGCGAAAAAGATTTGTTGGCTGCACTGCTTTGGCTGTTGATGACCATGAGTGGTCCATCGGTGTGTGGTGTTTGGTTTGCGGCGTCAGCGCCTAGTTCGATGTCATACCGGTAGGATTTGACTTGAGCGCCTACTGTTTCCAAAAAACGCACATGACGCGCGGAGTAGTGCAGCGTGTCGTGATCGGCGCTGTAGCCCCAGTTGCCCTGCATCACCACATCGTTGGGCAATGGTTTGACAGGATGCGGTAAAAACAAAAAGCGCTGTTTCGCCTTGACGGTGTTCAGCACAATCTGAACCGAAGGGTTGGCGAGGTCTAAACCAAAGTGCACCACCATGTCGTAATGTTTGAGACGGGCTTGCAAGCTGGCCCAAATACGTGCAAACACATTACGACTTTTGGCAATGTGCACCCATTTGACGTCGGGGTGGTGGCGGTACAAAGCGGCATTGCTAGCTCCGCACAGAACACCTATTTCGCAATCAGGCCATAAGGTGTGGAGGGGTTTGAATAAACCTGTCACCACGATGGCGTCACCAATTTTGTTGTCATGCGACAAGATGAGGATGCGTTTTTTCATGGGTGTTGTGCATTGAATGCCTCGCATCATAGACGGCACAAGATGGCGCATCATGCGCTGGCGTTAGGATGAGGTCGAAATAGCTTGAAGGCCTGCCATGTCACTGAACACCATTCTTGGAACACGCTTCTCTCTCATTCAAGCGCCCATGGCGGGCGTGCAAGACAGCAACTTAGCGGTTGCCGTGAGCACGGCTGGCGGCTTGGGGTCACTCCCTGCGGCAATGCTAGATGCGCAAAGTTTGCGACGTGAATTGCAAGTGTTGCAAGCAAGTGGCTTGCCCTACAACGTGAATTTCTTTTGTCACCAAGCGCCTGAACATACATCAGACGCTGAGTTGAAGTGGCAGGCTGCATTGCAGCCCTATTACGAAGAGTTTGCCATTGACCCGTCCACCATTCCAGTGGCAGCAGGGCGCCGTCCGTTTGATGACGAGATGGCGGAAGTCTTAGAAGAGTTCTCGCCCACCATGGTGAGCTTTCACTTTGGGTTGCCGAACCAGACTTTGTTGGCGCGCGTCAAAGCGCGTGGTGCATTTGTGGCGTCTTCCGCCACCACGTTGAATGAAGCACGCTGGTTGGTAACGCATGGCGTAGATGGTGTCATTGCACAAGGGCTTGAAGCAGGCGGACACCGTGGCCACTTTCTTGACCGTGATGTGACGATGCAATCGAGTTTGTTGCCGTTGCTTCAACAACTGACGCCGCACATTCGCGTACCCGTCATCGCCGCAGGCGGTATTGCCGATGCACACGACGTGCATGCGGCGATGGCTGCGGGTGCTGCGGCGGTGCAAGTGGGCACCTCATTTTTGTTGTGTCACGAGGCCAAAACCAGTTCGTTGCATCGTGCGCGCTTGCGTGATGTGAATGCGCCGACGGCATTGACCAATTTGTTCACAGGTGGTTTGGCGCGCGGCATGCTCAACCGTGTCATGCAAGAGCTAGGCGCGCAAAACACAGCAGCCCCTGCATTTCCGATGGCCACGCAAAGCATGGCTCCGTTGCGTGCGAAAGCCGAAGCGAATCAACGCGATGACTTCACACCCTTGTGGTCGGGTATGAATCGTTCCGGTTGTGCAGAATGCCCTGCGGCCGAGATCGTCAACCAATTGGCTGTGGGGTTTGGCCGCTGATTCAAGCTGGCAGCATCACCACAAATCGAGCGCCACCACCTTCGCGATCTTCGCAGTGCACGCTGCCACCGTGGCGTTGCACGATGGATTTCACCAGAGACAAACCTAAACCCACGCCACCTTCGCGCTCGCTGGCGCCGGGCAAGCGATAAAACGGCTCGAAGATGCGATCCCGTAAATCAGGTGGCACACCCGGGCCACGATCACAGACACATAAGCGCACCCAGTCTCCGCTGTTGTCGTGGTGCGTGGAGAGCTGAACCTCAATGTCAGAGGTGCCGTAGCGCCGAGCGTTCTCCAGCAAATTGCGCAACACACGACGCAATAGCTTCGCCACACCTGGCACAACAATGCTGCGGGGGTCAAAGCCGAGTTCCAGATGCGCCTCGACACGCGCACACTCCTCGCTGGCGAGGCCCGTCAAATCCACGGGCTCGACGGTGCCAAGGTCTGCTTCTTTGGCGTCCAGTCTGCTGGCCAACAAAATTTCATCAATCAATTGGTCCAGCTCGCTCACACTGCGCGAAATTTCAGCCTTCATGGCTGGCGAGGGTGACTCACCCATTAGCTCCAAACCCATACGAATACGCGTGAGGGGGGAGCGCAACTCGTGCGAGGCGTTGGCAAGTAGTGATTTGTGCGAAGTGACCAATTGCTCTACTTGTGCGGCTGCATGGTTGAAGCGTTGTGCGAGGTAAGCCACTTCATCACTGCCTTGTTCCGCGACGCGAGCTGACAGGTTACCGGTGCCCCATTGCTCCACGCCTTTTTGCAAGTTCTCTAAGCGGCGTGTCAGACGACGCACGATGGGGTAAGTGCCCAGCGCCACAGCCAATCCGACCAAGCCCAATGTCCAAGCAAAACCAAAAGGTGGGCGCGACCAAAAGCTACGAGGGGGGCGTGGCAAATGCACATGCATCAGTTCGCCGTTGTGCATGCGCACCATGAATTCCGGACCAGACCCAAAGTGTCCTGGCGGATGAGGCATGTCAGGGTCTCGCATCGGCGGTGCTTCGACAGGCAGGTTGTCCAATGGGCGTAAACGTGCTTTGCCTTCGCCCACCAATTCGCCAGACGCGTTGCGCACCATCACTTCGCGCAACGGTGGTTCGGCTGACATGCGCATGACCCAACCTGTGAGCAAGGTGAGAACCGCCACGGCGAACACCACGGCCAACCAAATCCGCACGTACAACGGCAAATGCAACGAACGATGAGGGGTGGATGGGGTGGCCATGATCAGTCTTGCTGTTTGGCAAACACATAGCCCACACCGCGCACGGTGAGGATGCGTTTGGGCGTTTTGGCGTCGTCTTCGATGGCGGCACGAATGCGACCCATATGCACGTCGATGGATCGGTCGAAAGCTTCTAGCTCACGACCTCGTACCGCTTCCATGATTTGATCGCGTGACAGAACGCGGCCGGCGCGCTCTGCCAAGACCCACAGCAAATCAAACTGGTAAGAGGTGAGGTCGCACACTTGGCCGCGCACGCTGACTGTGCGGGCATCGCGGTCGAGTTCAAGAGAGCCGAATTTCAAAGTTTCGTGTGAAACCTCGATGGTCTCTTGTGGCGCATGGCGACGCAGCACGGCGCGAATGCGCGCGAGCAATTCGCGAGGTTCAAACGGTTTGGGCAGGTAGTCATCGGCGCCGAGCTCCAGGCCCACGATGCGGTCCATCGGATCGCCTTTGGCCGTGAGCATGAGCACAGGCGTTTGTGCCAGCGCACCCGGTAAGGCACGGATGCGTTTGCAAACCTCTAAGCCGTCGATGTCAGGCAGCATCAAATCGAGCAACACCATGGACGGGTGGATGTCTTGCAGGGTTTTGAGGCCGTTCAAGCCATTGGGCGCGTGTTGCACCGCAAAGCCGGATTGTTCGAGGTACTCGCTCACCATATTGGCCAAGCGGTGGTCGTCTTCTATCAAAAGCAAGGTATTCATGGTGGGTTCATCATGCCTTGCCAAGTGTGTGCTTATCTGAACGCAAGGTAAAGACGAGGTAAATCAACGTGGCGCCACGCGCGAAGCCCACCACACCAACAGCAACACAGGCGCACCCAACAAGGCCGTGCTGGTGAAGAACGCTTCATAGCCGTGGGCATCGACATACACACCCGAAAAACCAGCCAACCATTTGGGTGCCAACAACATCATGGAGCTAAACAGCGCGTATTGCGTGGCTGAGTAATTCACATTCGTCAGGCTCGACAAATACGCAATGAATGCAGCCGATGCAATGCCACTGGCCAAGTTGTCTGCCGAAATGACCCATACCAATGCCGTCAGGTCATGCCCGCGTGTGGCCAGCCAAGCAAACAGCAAGTTGGTGAGTGCGCTGAGTACAGCGCCCAGCATGAGAATGCGCATCACGCCCAAACGCATCGACAGTACGCCACCGATGAATGCACCCAACAAGGTCATGATGACGCCAAACACTTTGGTCACGGCGGCTACTTCGTCTTTGGTGTAACCCATATCCACATAAAACGGATTGGCCATGATGCCCATGACCACATCGCTGATGCGGTAGACGGCAATGAGCCCAAGAATGAGCGCCGCTTGCCAGCGGTAGCGGCGAATGAACTCCGCAAAGGGTTCAATGAGTGCGCCGCGCAACCACTCTGCTGCATTGCGCGCGGGGGCTAACTCGCGCAAAGCGGGCTCCGGAGAGAACAACACGGTGAGAACACCGATGCTCATGGAGGCCGCCATGACCAAGTAAGCGGTTTGCCATGCGGCATGTTGATAGGTGGTTTCGTCGGCACCTGAAGCACGGGCCGCTACCCACAACACACCGGCACCGGCCCAAATCATGGCCAAGCGGTAGCCGGTTTGGTAGGTGGCGGCCAAGGCGGCTTGATGTTGGGTGTCGGCTGATTCGATGCGAAAAGCATCCAGCGCAATGTCTTGTGTGGCCGAGCCAAATGCCACAACAAGTGCGCACCACACCACAGGTTCTAAAGCCACTTGCGGGTCGAGCCACGCCATGCCAACCAAACCGACTATGACAGTGCTTTGCGCCAACAGCAGCCAACTGCGACGGCGACCTAGCCAGTGGGTGAGCAAGGGCAAAGGCAAACGGTCCACCAAGGGTGACCACACCCACTTAAAGCCATACGCCAAACCAACCCAGCTTAAAAAACCAATTGTGCTGCGGTCAATGCCTGCTTCGCGCAAGCGAAAACTCAGAGTGCCCAAGACCAGCAACAATGGCAAACCTGCCGAAAACCCAAGACATAACATGCGCCAAGACGCAGGTTCGAGGTACACATGCAAGGCTGCAAGCCAGCTGGGTTTTGTTGTATCGTTCATGCCTCTATTTTCAGGCTTTCACAAAAAGACTTTGACATGGTCACCAAACGTGCTTTTCTTTATGGTTGTGTGGGTTGTGCCTGCGGTTTGGGCCGCGGGGCATTGCTTGCGCGCGATGGCGTGGCGGTTAACAAAGAGTCCTCGGTCTTCGCTGGATTGGTTCCCGCGGCCGAGGTCGAGCAGTCGGCACACAAACAGTACGGCGAGATGATGAAAGAGGCTGCCAGCAAAAACGCGCTGGGACCAGACAACCACCCGCAAGTGATGCGTTTGCGTCGCATTGCCAAAGAGCTGATTCCGCACAGTTTCGAGTGGAACCCACGCGCCAAAGAGTGGACTTGGGAAGTGAACTTGGTGGGCTCCAATCAAATCAATGCGTTTTGCATGCCCGGCGGCAAGATCGCGTTTTACAGCGGCATCCTCACGCAACTTCAACTCACGGATGATGAGGTGGCGATGGTCATGGGCCACGAAATTGCCCATGCCTTGCGCGAACACGCCCGTGAGCGCATGGGCAAGGCGGCAGCTACCAATGGCGTGGCCACCATTGGCAGCACGGTGGCTTCGGTGTTTTTTGGGGTCAGCCCACAACTCACTGACTTGGTGGCCAAGCAAGGGGCTAACTTGCTGAACCTCAAATTTAGCCGCGATGACGAAACCGAGGCCGACTTGGTAGGCATGGAAATCGCTGCCCGCGCTGGCTACGACCCACGTGCGGGAGTCACCTTGTGGCAAAAAATGAGCGCTGCCAACAAGGGCGCGCCGCCGCAATGGCTCAGCACCCACCCATCGGGCCATACACGGATTGAAGAAATTCAGGCCAACCTGCCCAAGGTCATGCCACTGTACGAACGTACGAAATAGGCCCATCCATCCACACTTATAGATTTAGGCAAAGACAAGTTCCTACAATTGCCTACATGAGTGAAAAACGACAAGACCATCAAGTTTCATTGCCACCAAGCCAAGCGTTTGACCTGCTTGATACAGACGAGCGCAAAGAGCAAACACGCCGGCTACTTGACGAGTCTCTTCCCCATCTGGCAGCAGAGATTGAAAGTGCGATGCATGAACAGAAGGCAACGCTGTTCTACGAAATCTTCATTGAGAACCAGCAACCCAAAATTCGTGTGGTTCTCAAACTCACCAAGTTTGAACACGAGTTCATCATTCTTCTTGACTCAAAGAATGCCTTGTTTGTGATTGGTTCTGAGCGTGGTGGCGTTCACGCAAGCAATGCTTCGAGCCTAACGGTTGCTCTAAAGCCCATGCTTTTAAGACTGAAGGTGTAAGACGACTGAATCAACTTCAGGTGCCACCCACATAAGGGTTGGTTTTTCGCTCCCGCCCGAACGTGCTTTCGGGGCCGTGGCCTGGAATAAAGACCGTATCGTCGCCCATGGGCCACAAGCGCTGTGTGATGCTGTCGATCAAGTCATCGTGGTTGCCGCGTGGGAAGTCAGTTCGGCCAATACTGCCTGCAAAGAGCACATCACCCACAAACGCGCGTTTGATGTCGGGTGAGTAAAACACCACATGCCCAGGCGTGTGACCGGGGCAATGACGTACTTGCAGTGTGTGCGCACCAAGTGTCACAGTGTCGTTGTCGTGCAGCCAACGCGTGGGTGTGAACGGGCGTGCAGGTGGAAACCGGTAGCTCGCTGCGGCTTGTGGCAACCCATCAATCCAAAATTGATCGCCCTCATGTGGGCCGATGATGGGCAAACTGAATTGTTCTGCCAAATCTGCCGTGGCGCCTGCGTGGTCGATGTGGGCGTGGGTGATCCAAATTTGCTCTAACGTGACCCCCAGTTGTTTGCAAGCCGCTTGAAGGACAGGTAAGTCACCCCCTGGGTCGATGACTGCCGCTTTCATGGTCTGGTCACACCAAACGATGGAGCAGTTTTGTTGGAACGGGGTAACGGGAACGGTTTCGTACTGCAGCATGATGCGGTAACTGTAGCCGCAATCTGTTGTTTACAACCCTAGCTTTTGAATGTCGCGGGTGTAGCTGCGCATGGCGCGTAGCAAACAAAAAACTGTCATCACAAAAGCAAGCGACAAAATCATCACATCAAACATATAGCCCGAGAAGTCGCTCAGAAAAATCAATGCCGCTTCTCCTGCCGCAACCAACGCCAAGCAGGCTTTAAGACTAAAACTAAAGAATTGTTGAACGCGGGGCACGGCACATACTTTCTGATAGTTATGGTGAGAATAACCCGCGCAACACCTGCTTCTGTTTGGGAAATACCTTGGCAACCCGTTCTGGACAAAGCTTGCGGAGTCTTTGCTTACGGTAGAGAGCTAGCTCTAAAGCATGCGTTTTGTCTTGTTTTTCGAAAAATACACCGATACCATCCATTCATCAAATTAACTGAACCAAGGAATCAACATGCAAAACCAAGTCAAACCCCAAGTCGATGCGTCAGTCAAAGCAGCTTTTGAATTTGCCAATCTGTCATTCACGCAACTCGAGCGCGTCACAGAGTTGGCCCTTGAGCAAGCACGTGTCAATGCTGAGTTGGCTCAAGAGCAATTGGTGTCTGCGCTCGAAGTGAAAGATCCAGCGGCTGCACTCGAGTTGTTGAAGTCTCAATTGGAAAACTCTGCCAAGAGCTTGGCTGGTTTTGCTGCGACGGCTTATGAGTTGAGCCAAGAGTTCCAAGCTGAAAGCGCTGCGTTTGCAGAAGGCCATTTTGACCAAGCGCATGCAACAGCCAACAAGACCTTGGCTGAAAACCTGAAAAAGGCCCCTCAAGGTTCTGAAGCCGCTGTGACAGCGGTGAAAGCTGCAGTCGATGCGAGCAACAAAGCATTTGCCGAAGTTCGTAAAAACGCCAAGAAAACAGCCGAATTGGCTCAAGAAGGCATCGCCAAATTGAAGGCCAACGCCCCTAAGGTTGCTGCGAAGGCGCCTGCACGCCGTAAAGCACGCGGTTAATCTAACCCTGCTCTATCTATGCCCTCACGCGGTAACGCCTGAGGGCATTTTTGAAATTAGAGAGTTAACAGACTCACACAATAATTTTTTCAATAGCCGCCGCAACGTCATGAAAACTGATGGGCTTGTGCAGTACTTGAATATTTAAATTTGCAAATAGATTGATGTGGGATGGTGTGGTGTCCGCCGTGACGATGATGGCTGGAATCTCTTCGTTGTAGCTGTCCCTGAGTTTTTGTATCACCAAGTCACCTGTGGTTTGCGCGAGGCGGTAATCACTCAAGATACAGTCAATCCGATCGATCGTCTCCAGTTGGGCGTCAAGCTCATTCGCGTATTCAGACAAAACTTGCACATAAGCACCTTTGCTCGCCAGCGTCTGTCGATAGGCTTCCACGATGATGGGGTTGTCTTCCACGATGGCAATGTGTTTGCCTTGAAGATTTCGATGCAAATTTGAGGTTTGGGGCATCGCTGGTGTGGCAGGGATATCTTCTTCGTTGGTTGATGTGAGAAATGGCGTTGTCACGATGAACTGCGCACCTTGGCCTTGTCCTGAAATCACACGTACGTCAGCCCCGATTAGTCCGCACAAGCGTTGCACGATTGATAGGCCAAGTCCTAAGCCATCATGCAATGCGCGCGTCTTGTCTGCTCGGTAAAACTGATTGAAGATTTGTTCGTGCTCGGCGGGAGCGATGCCGCATCCGGTGTCACTGACGTCGATTGCTAGGCAGTCTTTGATTGTTTCGAAGCGAACGGTCACATCCCCTTGCTCTGTGTATTGGATGGCGTTTGAAACCAAGTTGTTAATGATTTGCTGTAGCAACAGCTTGTCACCGCGAACCATCAAGTCGGGATAAACCAAAGTCAACGTGAGGCCTTTGCTAGCAGCTTTGGCTTCATTCAAATCGCGAATCGTATGGGCTAGTTCTTGCAGTCGAAACATACGATGACTCACTTGCATCGCATCGGCATCCAGCTTGCTGATGTTCAGCAAAGAGTCGAACATCGCGTTCAGCGTGGTGATGCTGCTTTTGATTTTGGAAACGGATTTCTTTTCAACATCAGGCAAATTGTCGAGATGCAACAAATCAAGATACACGTTCACAGCGTGCATGGGTTGTCGCAAATCATGGCTGGCTATCGCAATGAATTTGGATTTCGCCACATTGGCAGCGATCGATTGGTCACGCTCCATCGCTAATGCTTCGTATAGCCGTTCGTTACGAAATCTGAGTCGAACCGAATTTTCAAAGGTCTTGGCAAAGTTCTTTGCGATGCTCAAAACCACGACATATAGCGAAGCTAAACCGACCATGAACGGCCAAGGGAAAATACTCACAGACCACAGCACGGTACCCAAGGACGGGATCATGATAGGTAGCGTGAAAGCGTAAAACGTGGGAGTGTGGACACTGTAAGCAAACATGCTCGAAATCATGGCGGCTGTCGTCATGTACACATAAATCATGCGATTCACCATCAGCAAGTCGGGCGCCATCAAAATCCAGCCCAGCCCCCATCCAAATCCAACAATGCCCATGGCATAGGTGATGATTTTCAAATCTTCACGTGGACTAACAATTTTTTCTGTTTCGTAGGGCAACCTGAAAATCATCCATGTTCGGATGGTGACAACAACAAACATATAACCGAGCCAGATTGCCAAATCTGAAAAGGGCACTTCGTCTTTGAACATGGGGATGCACAGCAGAGGCGCTAAGATATTGGCCAACGTGGCTGAGCGAGCTGCTTTAATGATGTGGACCGATTTTTCGCGCAGCAAATAGAAGTTGTTAATTTCGTCTTCTTGGTCGTTGTCGCTGGCTGTGGAGGCGGGAATAGATTTCACAGGATTGACGCCTTCGCAGGTTGCAATTTTCGATGGTCACGGAAAAGTCATGGCAACAGCTGGTGCTTTTGCGCTTTGAGCACGGCTTGAGTTCGATTGAAAACCCGTAGCTCTTTGAATATTTGGTTGATATGAATTTTTACAGTTTGCTCGCTGATATCGAGGTGGTCTGCAATGATCTTGTTGGGGTGACCTTGAGAAATCAAGTCGAGCACTTGCAGTTGCCGTTGCGTGAGACGAAACTCTTTAGTCTGTGTGTTTTCACTCTTCACCACATGCTCCGATTGAACGCTCATCACGGGTTTAAGTTTGCGAATTATGAAATCAGCGGTGCTGTTTTTTGACAAAAACATCGAGGCACCTGCAGAAATTGTTTTAGGTTCCCACGTGTGTTCGTCTAGCCCAGAAATGGCCACCACCTGCTCCACGTTGTGAAGTTCTTTGAATACCTTAATGCCAGCAAGTCCGCTGAGTCCAGGCATCAAGATATCCAACAAAACAACCCATTGTTTGTTAGAGCTTGCGATCACTTCTAGGCCTTCGTTGGCGCTGCTTGCGACCGCAACACCTCCTCCATTGGGCTCAAATTCTCGTGCCAGTTTCTCGCTCAACGCATCACGATAAACCGGATGGTCATCGATGATGATCAGAGATTTCTTCAGGCTGGCGTCCATCCGCGCAATGCTACTGACTCGTATTGCGTGCGACAACTAAACTTTGGTTGTAGGAGGTGGCACTCTCCGCATTGAATCAAAAAGGAGAAAAAACGCTTAATTTCACGTTGCCTGGCTCATTCCCAATAGTTGGTATTGATGATTTCAGCCATTTTGCGACAGACCCTAGCTGCCATGACTTTCGGCGTTGTTTCGACTTGAACTGTCCCTTTGCCATTCGGCCCTTCGTAGTCATAGAACGACTGGATGAAGCCCGAGACGTTCTTTTGATACCAAAAAAGTCGATAGGGCTCACCCGTCTCGCACTTGCCTACAAATACAAACTGCTCTTCGTCGTTACCCGTCACGATTTGGCGGCTGCCGGTATTTGATGCCCAAACGGAGGCATTAGAGAGCAGAGTCAAACTGACAAGCAAACGCAGCAATTTTTTCATCGTCATGGTTTTTGGAGCGCTGCTTCTGGCACGCCAGCTTCAGAGCCTTCTCCCCATTTGATTTCGACAGGAAACGATGGAATCACGCGTTGAATAGAAGACTTTCGAGGCGTGTCTAAAAAAAGAATGGCGGCTGTGCTGATGCTCGTGATCGAAAGCAGCAAAGCGATGACGAAACTAGGCTTCATGATTTAACTACCTTGACTCCAGACGATGTCTGTCTTGATGTCAGAGTTCTGGTCATGACTTTGGACAGCTGGATAAATCCAAGAAAGAACAGCAATAGAAAGTGCGCTGACAACAGCGATCAATACGACTGAGATGGAGGATGTAACGATTGCAAATCTCATGTGAATGGGCGAATTAAACAGAGCCAAAATCGTAAGTTTTAGGGTGTAAAAACTCAATAACAAATATGCTCTAGAACCAATGCGTTAGGTGGGTGTGTAAAGTATTCAAGGAGGTTGGTCGTGGAGTTGGATTCCAGAACCCTGTTGTTTTCTTTGGCAATGCTTGCGTTGTTAATGTCACTCATGGCGTTGCTACTTGGCGCAACAAACAGCGATCGCGATTACGGATTCATGCGCTGGTCACTCGCTTCAATGAGTGCAGGCGCCGCGATGGTGCTGATCTTTTTGCGAAACCAGATCCCTGAGTTTTATGGAATTTTTATTGCCAACATGCTGTTGCTGTTTTCTGCATCAGCATGCCTTGCAACGATCTGCCGGTTCCATGAAGTGCCTTTTCCGATTCGGTGTTGTGTTGCTGTCAACGGGTTTGGTTTTCTGGGCTTATTGGCATGGTTGTGGGGTGGCTTGTCGCTTGCGATTCCAACGGTCACGGTCTGTTCAGCTTTATCTTTCACACTGTTCTACGCCGTATCCATCATTTTTAGAAAAGCGCGTCGGCCCCTGTCGTTTGCGACAGTTTTGTTGATGTGTACGTTCGCGGTAATGGCGGTGATGTATTGCTTTAGAGCTGTGGTGACAGTTGCGTCGCCGTTGCCGACTTCTGGTGCGATTGGAAACTCAGCCAGTCAACTCGGCGTATTGATTGTTGGTGCGCTTTTTATCGTCAGTTCATCCATCGGGTTTTTTGTGATGGTTCACGACCATCAACGCGCGTTGATTGAAGAGTTAAGTCGCAGAGATGTGTTGACAGGCGTGTTGACGCGTCGGGCATTCTTTGACCAAGCGGCACGCATCACCGATGCAGGCAAAAACTATGCGGTTCTGATGATGGACATTGATCATTTCAAATCCATCAATGATCGCTTTGGCCATCTGGGGGGCGACAAAGTCTTGGCCCATTGCGCGCGCTTGTTGATGAACGCGATGCGCATCGACGATGTGCTCGGGCGTTATGGTGGCGAGGAGTTTTGTGCCGTCTTGCCTAACTGCAGTTTAGAAGATGCCGAAAAAATAGCGCAAAGTATCCGGTTGCAAGTGCGTGAACAAAATGTGATGTTGGGGCAAACGCAAATGGCGCACTTTTCCTTGTCGATTGGTGTGGCAATGCATGAGGGCCCGCAAGACATTCTTGCCGTCATCGCAAAAGCCGATGAGGCTTTGTATGCGGCTAAAAATGCAGGGCGTGACCGAGTGTGTGTGGCTTCTTAACTTAATAGAAACGCCAACAACTCAGCCGCCACTGCACAAAGAAAACGCACGATGGGTCCCTGCGTTGTCTGGCTAAGTGGCCTTAATCAGCGACGTGGCCGTCTAGCGGGGGTTCCACTTGGTGGCGTGCGAGTTTCAATGTGCCTGAACGTCACACGACCTTTGCTCAAGTCGTAGGGTGACATTTCAACCGTGACCTTGTCACCCGCCAAGATGCGAATTTTAAATTTACGCATCTTTCCACCGATATAGGCAATCATTTGGTGATTGTTTTCCAGTGTGACGCGATAGCGCATATCAGGCAGTACCTCATCGACTTTGCCCTGCATTTCAATTAGTTCTTCTTTGGCCATACTGGCTCCTTTTTAGGCAAATGCCTTGGGGTTGATGAGCCAGTTGTGGCCTTGTGCGGTGGCATAAGTCAAGGCGCTGTCTGCAGATTCAAACTCTGGATGAAAGCTGTAGACCTTGTCATGAGTTTGAGATTTCTGACCGCGACGCACGGATAGCGATGCAATAAAGCGTCCGTTCTGACAAGTGCGGGACATTGGGGTAATTAAAAATTTGCCCGCAGTAAATGTGGTCGTTGTATGAGTTTTCATTCGTAAAAAGTAAATACGGCTCTGAAAGAGCCTAGCTGACGAATACGTCAGTGCAATCAGCTTGCCGAGTTTGGAAAGAGTGACCACCAAAAACCCAGTGAGATAGGTCGGTAGTAGAGGTGTGTAGCGGTGAGGGTGCTACTGCCCAGTCAAACTTAATCGCAGGAAAGGTAAGCAATTACCTGCAATGGCCCGTATTGTAACTGGCCGCCATCAACTCAACAAAAACGCCAACATCGCCGCATCGTCAATCACATTGAACGTGACGTAGGTAGCAATTTGGTAGACCCAAAACAAAACCCGCTCACGGGGAGCGGGTTGATCGTGAGGCCAAGTTGAATCAGCACTCATCCGTGCCATGCCCAGGCGCGACCTGCGTGGGCACATGGTGGCGCAAACCTACCTGCTGGTTGTGCTCATCCACAAACACCAGTTGAGGCTCATGCTTGGGTGTCTTTGACGTCGTAACTCGCGCCGACTGTCAGCAAGACATTTTCCGAAGCGGCATAACTGTACTGACCAAAAATAGTCCCGGTTGTGGAATTGCGTTTTAGATAACCGTCAAATGGCCCCGCAGGATCGACAAGTTTCGTATCTGCTTTCGTACTGTTGACATTGAAGCCGGCACTGAAGCCGTCAAATTCGCCTGCAATGGCACTAGAAGACAGCGTGACTACTGTGGTGAGCAAAGCAATACATTTCATTTTCATGTTGGGTCCTTAAGTACACACTCGTGATCCGAGTGTATTTAACTATATTATAGAAAATATAATATGGAAGCGTTGATCTAAAATTTGTTGTGAAAAAACAAAAAATGCAATGCAGCAACGATTTACAACAATTGACAGCTTGTTGATGGCGTTAGGGGCAGCAGTGGCCTTCGGCCTGTCATTTCGCGTCAATCAGCTCTTTGACGATTTCTTTGTCTATGCCCCGGGTATGAGCCTTTTGTTCTTGCCAGCTGGCGTGAAGTTGCTATTTGTGCTGATAGGGCGCTTTCCAGCAATCTGCGGCATCATGACTGTGAGCGTGTACTTGGGTTATGGCATCTGGCCGGATAAAAGCATTTGGTCTGTGATTTACTTTGCCTTTATCAGCCTCATGACCTATCCCGTGTCGGCTTACTGGGGCATGCGATGGATGGGAATTCACCGCGATCTTCAGAACTTGCGCTACTGGCACATCGTTGTGTTGTCGCTGGCCGCAAGTGTGACCAATGGCGTGGTGCACAACATCTTGTACGTGGCAGAGGACGTGACTGCACCCGAAGAGTTCTGGGTGAAGGCTGCAGCGATGACCTTTGGCGACTTTATGGGCTGCTTTGTCGTTGTGGCGCTATTTCAGTTAGCTGTGAGCAACTTGAGAACTAGTGAGCCATCAGAGCAGTAACAGCTATTTCCTTGCCGCTTTGAGCAAGGCTTTGCCAAGTGCATCTAGGTGATCGAGGGCTTGGTCAGTGGGGACAAGAAACTTTGTTCTTTTGGTGTCTTCGGGGTGCTCGATTTGCACAAAGCCTTGAGATTTAAGAGAGTCAATTTTCTTGTGCAAAGTCGCCGCTGATGCAAGATCAAGCTCTAGTGCACTGGTCACTTTCAAGGGCGCTCCAGCAGCATGTGCTTCGGTAATGGCCTCAAGCAGTTTCATTGCGATACTGTCCAAATCAACACCAGCGTCCTTGTTCACGGCATTCACAAGGCTGGCAAAACGAAGGTAAAACTTTCGGCTGGACATGTTGGAATCATAAAGCAGACGCATATGACCGTTGCTGCAGTAGCGCTAGGTATCCAGACAAAAATCTTATCGTTCAAGTTGCCAAAGTATGGGGGGATAGTTGATTTAATCGACGTTGGGGAAAAACCTTAACTTAAGGAATCACGACAACAAAAACGCCAACATCGCCGCATCGTCAATCACATTGAACGTGACGTAGGTGGCAACTTGGTAGACCCAAAACAAAACCCGCTCACGAGGAGCGGGTTGGTCATTCAGCAGTTCTAAATCAGCACTCATCCGTGCTGTGTCCAGGCGCAGCCTGAGTCGGCACATGGTGGCGCAGACCTACCTGCTGGTTGTGCTCATCCACAAACACCAGTTGTGGCTCATGCTTGGCCACTTGGTCTTCGTGCACTTGCGCGAATGAGGCAATGATCAACAAGTCACCCACGCTGGCGCGACGTGCGGCAGAACCGTTGACTGAAATCATGCCTGAGCCACGCTCGCCTTTGATGGCGTAGGTGATGAAGCGTTCACCGTTGTTGATGTTCCAAATGTGCACTTGCTCGTTCTCACAAATGTTGGCGGCGTCGAGCAGGTTTTCGTCGATGGCGCAGGAGCCTTCGTAATGCAATTCGCACTGCGTGGTGGCAACGCGATGAATTTTGGATTTGAGCAGGGTACGGAACATGGTGAAAAACGGTCAAAAACTGTGCAATGCCCCAATCATAGAGCCCTCAGCTTCGCTTTCGTCTACAACGGCATCATGGATTTCGGCTCTTGAGCCATTGCACGGCGCCTGAACCTGCCACACGACCGCTCGCCAAACAGGCGCTTAGCAGATAACCGCCTGTAGGTGCCTCCCAATCCAGCATCTCACCAGCGATAAATAGCCCGGGGAGTTTCGTCGCCATCAGACGCGAGTCGAGGTCTTCTAGTCGAACCCCGCCCGCGCTGCTGATGGCTTCGTTCAGTGGGCGAGGAGTGGTCAGCGTGATCGGCAAGTGCTTGATGGCTGCGGCCAATTGCGTGGGCGTGTGGAGGGCATCTTTGCTGAGCACTTCGTGTAGCAACGCGGAGTGCAATGCCGTGAGATTGAGGCGACTTTTTAAATGGCTGCTCAGCGAGCGACTGCCACGGGGGTGCAAAACCTCGGCGAGTACGCGCTCGGGTGTGAAATCAGGTTTGAGGTCGAGGTGCAACGTGGCCTTGCCATTGCGTGCGATGTCATCACGCAATAAAGCGGATGCAGCATAGACCAAGCTGCCTTCGATGCCGGTCGCGGTGATGACAAATTCGCCACGACGCTCAAATCGTTCCCCGTTGCTGTTGACGAATGACAGCGCCACAGCTTTGAGAGGTGTCCCTTCAAATTGACTCGCTAGGTGAGAGCTCCAACCGGGCATGCCCTCACGTCCCAGTACGTCAAAACCACAGTTGGCAGGCTGCAGTGGCGATACGTCGAGGTTCAAAGCTTGAAGCCATGGTTGCCACGCGCCGTCAGATCCCAGTTTGGCCCAACTACCGCCCCCCATTGCCAATAGCACTGCATGGGCGCGCGCGGTCTGTGAGCCCTGAGGCGTGTCAAATGCCAATGCAAATTGATCGGCCTTGTGCGTCAGTGTGCCGTTCCAACGATGACGCATATGAAATGTCACCGGTTCGCCGTGTGCAGGGTGCCGCAAGCGATGCAACCATGCCCGTAGCAGGGGTGCGGCTTTCATGTCGGTAGGAAATACGCGCTGCGAGGTGCCCACAAACGTGTCGAGCCCCAAACTTGTCACCCATGCGCGAATGGCGTTGGCATCAAAGTTTTTCAGCCATGCGGCGCATTCTTTTTGGCGTTCGCCGTAACGGGTGATGAATTGCTCAAATGGCTCGGCGTGTGTGAGGTTGAGTCCGCCTAGTCCAGCGAGCAAAAACTTGCGGCCGACCGAAGGCATGGCATCGTAGACATGCACTGCGATGCCTGCGGCACTGAGCATTTCGGCAGCCATGAGCCCGGCAGGGCCTGCGCCAATGATGGCAACAGATGGTTTTTCTAAAGAAGTCAATTTAGAGGAGTTCAATGCCTAAAGGACGCAACACCCAAGCGAGTGCACCAAAGCACACCAATGTGATGAGGACGGACACGCCTAACGTTGGCCAAAAGCCAACGCGAGACATGAAGTAAGGAAATGTGAAAAACATGGGCAGCGTGGGCAGCACATACCAAAACGTGTACCAAGCGTGATTGGCTATTTTTTCATCCGGTTGTTTTTCAACATAAAGCCAAATCAAAGTTAAGAAGGTCACCATTGGCAATGCTGCGATCAGCCCGCCGAGTTTGTCGCTGCGTTTTGCAAATTCAGAGATGGCAACGACCAGCGCCGCTGTGATGAGGTATTTGGTGATGAGCCAAGTCATAACAAGTCCTCGTAACAAATGGTGTGCGGCGCGTGATCGCTGAACTTGATGTCTTTGAACGTTTCAGTGCTGCGTGCTTTCGCTGCCACCGCAGGTGTGGCCAAGTGGTAGTCCAAACGCCAGCCCACGTTGTTGGCATAGGCTTGGCCGCGGTTACTCCACCAGGTGTAGCAAGCATCGGTGGTGTCGGGTTCAAGTCGGCGATACACATCCACCACCCCGCCTTCGGTGGTGAGCTGCGTCATCCACGCGCGTTCTTCGGGCAAGAAGCCGCTGTTCTTCAAATTGCCTTTCCAATTTTTCAAGTCCGCTTCTTTGTGCGCGATGTTGATGTCGCCACACAGCACAAACTCGCGCTCCGCTTTGAGGGCTTGCAGATGCGGGTACATGGCATCCAAAAACCGGTACTTGGCTTCTTGGCGCTCAGGGCCCGATGAGCCGCTGGGAAAGTAGCTGCTGATGATGGAGAGCTTGCGTGCAGGTGTGTCAAAACGTAGCTCCACGTACCGGCCTTCGGCGTCAAACTCGCCACCATCAAAGCCAATGATCACATCGCTTGGCTCGTGGCGTGTGTAGATGCCCACGCCCGAGTAGCCCTTTTTCTCGGCGTATTGAAAGTGGCCTTTCAGCCCTGCCAAGGTGTCGAATGTGCCTTCAATGTCGGGTGCTTGTGCTTTGATCTCTTGCACGCAAATACAATCAGGCTTCGATTTTTCGATCCACGCCTCCACGCCCTTGCGGGCGGCAGAACGAATGCCATTGAGGTTGAGGCTGGTGAG
>JACCDW010845156.1_pt1 | contig 20885 bp, 19 predicted proteins | sample 7449781 | NCBI WGS metagenome assembly JACCDW01 (sample SAMN15323449, study PRJNA562643) | freshwater metagenome | isolation source: river surface water | place: USA:Blue River Watershed | collected 2017-08-18
TAGGAGGAGAGATTTTTGCAAGAGGTGCTTGTGATAATAAAGGGCAATGTTGGTATGCGTTATCCGCTTTGGCTGCATTTTTAGAGATAGGGAAAAAAGAAAATCTTAATATTAAAATATTAATCGATGGAGAAGAAGAAGTAGGAAGCGAGGGGCTTTTTCATGTGCTTGACCATCAAGGTGACAGATTAAAAGCAGATTATGCGGCGATTGTAGATTTAGGGATTCCTTCTTTAAAACAGCCAGCTGTTACACTTGGTTGTAGAGGTATTGTGACGTTTGATGTGGAGTGTATTTGCTCTAATGTTGATTTACATTCAGGACAACTTGGGGGCATAGCACTTAATCCTCTCCGTGCTCTTGTCGATGTGTTAGCTAAAGTGTGGGATAAAGATGGTCATATTCAGATAGAGGGATTTTATGAAGGTATTGAACCTTTTGATAAATCACAACTTATAGATGTTGATGTACAGGATCTTATTGATAAATTTGAGCTTAAAGGTCTGCATCATGAAAAAGGGTATTCTTCCATAGAATCTAATTGGTTACGACCAACCTTTGAGATTAATGGTTTAAGTGGGGGATATGCGGGGCCTGGATTTAAGACGGTGATTCCATCTAAAGCTTCTTGTAAAATTTCTTGCAGACTTGTTTCTGGACAAAATGCTGATCATGTAGCAAAATGTGTTGAGGGGTTTTTTAAGAAAAATATTGCAAAAGGGGTAAGCTTAAGAGTAGAGTTACACCATGGGGCTTCAGCTTATGTAACGTCTTCTAAAACGCCTTTTTCAAAAAAAATTAAAGAAGCCTATGAAGATGTACTTGGGCTTGAAACAGGGTTTATCTTGGCAGGAGGCTCTTTGCCTATATGTGCAAAGATAGCAGAGGTTTCAGGGGCTGAAACTGTAGGTATGGGATATGGTCTTGATGATGATTATATTCATGCACCTAATGAGCATTTTGGGTTGGATCGACTGAAGTATGGTTTTATGACGGTCGGAAGTTTGTTAGAATTATTAACTGATGAGTAAAATAGATGGTACAGGGGCTTTCACAGTTATGGACTACATCTAAAGAAGAGGGTAAACATCGTCATTTTCTATGGATGATTTTAGGTCCATGTTTAATGGTGTTAACACTCGGGGTCTTTTTATCGAAATATTCTTGGCCTATGGCGTTACTTTCTATAACAGCTTGTATGAGTTTACCACTTGTTTGGAAACTTAAATTGAAAGGGGCATTTTATAGTATTGTTTTAATTTTAATAGCCTTTCTATGGATGTATTCTTTTAGCCAACTTACCTATTCGATGCTATGGATGTTTTGTTTTTGCTTATCTCTTGGGATGAGTCTTTTTGTAGCGGCTTTATGTTTTAGAGAGTCTCAATTTAAAACACAAGAGCATGAAGAACAGCAACAAAAAAAATGGGATGATCTACAAGAATCTTATGTAACTAAGCAAAATATATTAGAACAAGAAATGAAACAAGTGATGGATCACTCTAATGTGCTGGCGCAACAGGTGGTTCATTACGAGAAAGATCAGGTTGTATTTGAAAAACTCATGAGAGCTTGTCAAGAAGAAGCAGATAAGTATTTTATGAGAGGAGAGATGTTAAGTGCGACGATTTCAGAAATGCAAGCAGAACTTGCTAAATTTGAAGAAAATGCTTTTCATGAAAAACAATATGAGAAGAAAAGTAAAGAACTTTTAAATAAGCTTAATGAAGCGCGTGTAGAGTGTTATCAATATAAGATGATGGCTACGCAAAAGATAGCAGAGGTAAAAACTGTAGAGGATGCTTTAACAGCATATGAACAAGAGCAGCATGAAAAAAAGATGGCAGCTTTAGAGTTAGAACGTTCTGAACTTCAAAAAATCTATCAGGAACATTTTAGAGATTATCAAGCTCTTGCTCATAAGATGCAGACAGTTTGTGCTTTATCTTTGTCTCAGGATCAAGATGACTTTGATACAACATATGATCAACTTAGAGAGACATTTGAAATCAAAGCAAGAGAGCTGCAAAATGCTCGCATAGAGATCTTTAAGATTGAAGGTGCTATTTTGCAAGTTAAAAAAGTTCTTAAAATAGTATCTCAAGATGCAGAATTTTCTCCAGGAAGTTATTTAGCAATAGCAGATCAAGAGTGTTTGCGTTTAGAAGAAGAAAACGCAATGCTCCTAGATCTTATTATGCAGATACTTCCTGTCTATACACAAAAATCAGAAAGAATTTAATCCCTCTAAGGACAGAGTGTTAAAATTTCATAGCCGTTATGGGTGATAAGAACTGTATGTTCCCATTGAGCACTTGGTTTGCCATCAGCTGTTCTGGCAGTCCATTGATCTTTTTTATCAATGACAGCATCTCTTACTCCAGTATTAATCATAGGCTCTATTGTAAAGACCATCCCTTCAGCTAGTGGAATCTTGATAGAGTTATAATGGTGGGGTATTTGAGGCTCTTCATGCATTTGCAGCCCTACCCCATGACTTACAAAGACATTGACAACAGAACAACCTTTAGAATTAGCGTAAGATTCAATAGCATGACCGATTTCAGAGAGTAGAATGCCTGGTTTTAAAATGCGAATTGCTCTCATCATACATTCATGTGAGACATCCACCACATGTCGTTTTTCTTCCGAGACATTGCCGATACAGACCATAGCGCTACAGTCTCCATAGTAGCCGTTCAAACAGCTTGCAAGATCAATGTTGATGATATCTCCATCTTGCAGCGGGATGTTATTAGGGATGCCATGGCAGATGACTTCATTGAGTGATGTGCAAATATAGCCTGGGAAAGGAGGGTGACCATAACCTAAAGAAGCAGATTTTGCATGAGATTCTTTAAGTAGGGTTTTGGCTAGATCGTCTAGCTCTTTAGTTGTAATGCCAGCCTTAGCATGTTCGCATAGTTTTTTTAAAATAGAAGCATTAAGTTGACAGGCTTTTTTTATCCCTTCAATTTGCTGAGGAGTTTTTAAGATAATATTGTATTTTTTTTTGTAGAGTGTTTGGAGGTTTTGTGTCTCAGTAGAGCCATCGTGTGGATAGTGGCATTTTTTCCATTTTTTTCCACTTCCACAAAAACAAGGGTCGTTTCTTGAAATCATCTCATATCCTTTTTGTAACCTATAATTATAAGATCTAACTAATTAAAGGGAAGGATAATGCACTTTCTTTAGGGTAAGTCCATGGGCTGGCGCAGTAACACCCGAGGCTATTCTTTTTTGATTTTTTAAAATTTGCGGTAGGTTGTCTAAAGAAATTTTATTGCAGCCTATATAGCAAAGCGTTCCTGCTAGATTACGGGCCATTTTATAAAGAAAATGGTCGCCTGTCATATGGATATAAAAATCAAAGGCTTCTTGCTTTATGTGAATAGAAAAAATCTCTCGAACTGTAGTTTCATGAGGAGGTTGACGGGTATTTGTGAAAGCTTGAAAATCGTGACAGCCTGTTAAAATATTAGCCCCTTTTTCCATCAGGGATAGATTCAATTCTTGCGGAAAATGCCATGCAAAGTGGCGTTTAAAAGGGGATGCCCAAGGTTTTGTAGTAATCGTATAGAGGTATTCTTTAGACGTGCAGTCTAGGGTTGGATGGAATAAGTCGTGTGCGTAAGAGACGCTATTAACACGGATGTCTTGAGGGAGTAATTGGTTTAGACTTATATGAAGGCGACTTAAGTTGAGTGAATCTTTATCTGTATAACAATTTACAACCTGATGTTCAGCGTGTACACCAGCATCTGTGCGACTAGCTGCTTGTAAAATAACTGGATGTTGTAAAATGGTAGTAAGTGCTTTCTCAAGCTCTTCTTCAATAGAAGGGCCATGGCGAGTTTTTTGCCAGCCATAATAAGAAGTTCCATCATAGCAAAGTTGAAAAAGGAGGTTAAAACGCATAAAAGCAATTAATGTACTAGTTTACAATCTACAAAGCCTCCAATTCCGTCTAAAAACATTTGGATGGCTATTAAAATCAAAATAAGCCCCATGAGCCTTTCTAGGGCTGTTAATCCACGTTTACCTAAAATTCTATTTAAGAAAGGAGCCGTTAGAAGGATCAATGTAGAGCATATCCATGCAATACCTACGCCTACTAGGGTATAATAGACAGGGATGCTTTGTCTAGAATAAATCATGACCGCAGCTAAAATAGCTGGACCTGCTATCAGAGGAATTGCTAAAGGAACGATAAGAGGTTCTTCATGAAAAACTGTAATTTTTTCTTGATTTTCTCCTGGAAAAATCATTTTTAAAGCGATTAAAAATAAAATAATACCCCCAGAAATACGAACCGTTTGTTCTGAAATTCCTAAAGCCTCTAGAAAGATATCCCCAATGAAATAGAAAAGAAGAATAAGCGCAAGGGCAATGACAAGTTCCCTGATAATGATGATCCGTTGTTTTGCTGGCGAAAATTGTTTGAGTAAAGAAATAAATATAGGGACATTTCCGATTGCATCCATTAAGAAAAAAAGAGAAAGAGAGATTGTGAAAATAGGATGGTGTAAAAAAGTCATGTTATTGGCTGCATTTGATGTTCTTTAAGATAGGTAATTAGATGAGAATCGGTTAAGATTCCTTGAACATTAGGGTTAATTTCTTTGGAGAGGTGGTTAAGAAAAGCGATGTGCTGATAGCGTTCAGAGCCAGTGGTGTAATCTGGTTCATCAGAGATGTTGGGTAGGTTTTCTCGCATTATATAGTAGGTTCTAGCTTTTTTGAGAGCTTTAGGATCAAGCAGTGTTTGAGAAGAGACAAGCTTAATATTACCTAAACAGTTGTTGAAAGCTTCTATAATTTTTAGGGTGGTTCTTGTGACGTGAGTGAGTGTCCCAGGAATAAAGCCAGGTAGCCTTCTCTGTAATGTAGGGAGTACATTGGATGTCATAAGTGTCTCGCATGGTAAAAAATATTAAAATAAAGAGTTGCTGCAAGGCATATCAAAAAAAACAATAAAAATCTAGAAGAGCTTTTTTAAGCTTTAGAAGTTTGCTTGGCGATACTATGAAAAAGATTTGATAGGATTTTAACTTGGGATTTATCAAGGGAAGAGAGGATAAAATAGAAATCATGATTTTTTTTGAAAGCAGACTTTGTCCAATTGGCAGAGCCTAAAATAAAATAAGTATCATCGATAAGCATCATTTTATGATGAAGTAATTGTTGGCCTTGGCTGAGATATAAAGGTATATGAGCTTCTAAAAAGGTTTTAACAGCTTTTGCAGAGGCCCCTTTTGCACTTGTATGATCTAAGAAAATCGAGACTTTAACACCTCGTGCATGGGCTTGAATAATTGCTTGTATGAGATCTGGGTGGGTCAGGGTGAACATGGCAATATTTAAAGAGTGTTTTGCATTTTCGATTCTATTTTTAATATTTTCTAAGGGAGCATTGCCTCGATAAGGAAGCATCCAAAGTTCAATCTCTTGGCTACCTATAGAAAACGTCTGAGGGTGTTGATTTTTGTTTTTGTGCTTTTGATCAATTTCTTGTGTATAGTTTTCTAAATATGAGGCAAGAGGTGGGCTATAAAAACCTACAATGACATTATCGTGCATAGAAAGGGATTCGTAAGTCATGTTAGCAGTTCCTAAAAATACAGTTGTATTATCTACGATAAGAATTTTTTCATGCATAAGACCAGATGATCGAATACCGTTCCATCGAAGTGTTGGTTTTAAGTGTTTAAGAGAGGATGGGATTGTTTTGTAATCAGAAATAACTAAAATGTGCTTTAGTTGAGGCTGTTTTTTCAGTAACATAGATAAAACGGCTTCGTCAGTGAGCGCATAAGTATGCAGGGTAAGGCTAGACTTGGCTTCTTTAAGAGATTGAAGAACCATATGTCTTAGAGGATGGTTAAGATGGTTGGAGTAAAAAACGATATTGTTTTTTACTCCAGGTAAAGGAATATAGATAAAATGAAAAACAACAACAAAGAAAAATAAAAAACTACAAATAACGGAAACTATAAAACAAGTTAGATATAGTTTTCTTTTCAATGTAAATGCAGAAAATTAAATCTTTTGACCTTGATCTCTCATATCTTTAACGATATTCGCTAGTCCTAATTTGTCGATATTACGCATTGCTTTGATGCAAAGCTTTAATGTAATAAAACGATTTTCTTCAGAGAACCAAAAACGTTTTGTAACAAGATTTGGAAGAAAACGACGTTTCGTTTTTCCTGTAATATTAAGACCAATACCTTTTTTCTTTTTAGCGATACCGCGAATTGTATACTTACGTCCTTGAGCTGGTCTTTTCCCAGTAACTTGACATACTCTAGCCATGATAGTTTAGCTCCTTAACAAACTTTTTGCATTAGCATATCAGGATGCTAAGATATTTCTCAAGGAAGACTTTATGAGAATTTACGAGAAAGTTAAAAAGCTTTTTATTTATTTTTTCATAGGCTATGATTCCCCATCTTCAATAATGTAAAATTAACTAGGAGAGTGTAGAATGGAGCGGTTTTTAATTATCAAGAGTGGGATAAAAACCAAAGCCTATGTTCGGACAGTTGTTCAGGTGCTATTGGGAAGTCTTTTTTTAACGCTAACTTCTATTGTAAAAATTCCTTTACATCCAACCCCTATAACTCTTCAGACTTTGGCTGTTTTTATCCTAGGATTATCTTTAGGGCCTAAAAAAGGAGCTATGGCATGTATCCTTTATTTAGCAGAAGCAAGTCTTGGAGCTCCTGTTTTATCTGGAGGGGTGAGTAACCCTTTATGGATGGTAGGATTTAATGCTGGGTTTTTAATAAGTTTTCCAGTATCGGCGTTTGTTATTGGATTCTTGGTCGAGAAAATACGTGTAAAAAGTTTTTTAAAAGTTCTAGGATGTGTGCTTTGTGGGCAGTTGTGTATTGATGTGTTAGGGGTGTCTTGGCTTTCTACTTTTTTTGGAATTCATAAAGCGTTGGCTGTTGGATGTCTCCCTTTTTTGCCTAATATGATTATCAAAGTGCTCTTAGCAGCGTCTATGCATCGTTCAATCTTATATATTCAAAAGAAATATTCTTTTTAAGAAGGGGATACATGACTGTAACATCAATTTTGACTGGATCTTTTCCTAAATTTAGAGATTCTCTTCATATAAGTGTTTTATATGGCAGACATTTTTCTTGTGAAAGTTCAGATGGACTTTTCAATCTTGTAAGTAAGTTGTTTAGTAATGCTGTTATTATGAAAGTTGATGAAGGTGGGCTAGAGGATCAAATGCTTAAGCAAACATGGAAAGATAGATCTAAGACTATGATTATTTTTCCAGGTGCGATAACTATTCGTGATTGGACATTTAATAAAAGTCTGTTAGAAAAAATTAACGTACAGAATAAAAATGGAGAGATTTTACTTGTTGGAGTTTGTGCTGGAGCTTTTTTTTTATCTAAAGATAGTCGATTTAACAAAGTAGAAAGAGCTCACGAAAATTATTTTCCTATATTTCAAGGATCTTGTGTAGGACCTGTTTTTGGTAAATCTGAAGATTCTTCTGAAAGAGGATATAGTATCAATATTACAGATATTCAGGTTGTTGAAGCAACAACTGTGAAGGTTGCCGTTAGTGGTGCTGGATATTTTGAGCCGTGCGCTAACATAAAAGAAGGAGAAGATTATCAAGTGCTTGCAAGATATGAGTCTTTAGAAGATCAGCCTATTGCAGTATTAGCATGTACACCATTAGATGGTCATTTTAATACGTTGCTTATCGGGCCACATTTTGAGTATGAAGCTCATGATTTAAAAAAAATTAAGGGATTTTTTCAGATGTTCAACCTATGATTCCTCAGTTAGAGCAAAGTTCCGTAGCTCGTTTAAAGACAATGCATGCTTTTTTTTCTAGCCTTGGATTGAAGTAGTTGAAGTAGCTATTGCTTTTTTTTCCTCATCCATTGTAAAAAAAGAATTTTACGCGCGATGAGGGCGACTTTGCAAACACTATATACGGATTTAGTTGTAATTGGTTCAGGACCCGCCGGGCAAAAGGCGGCTATGCAAGCAGCTAAACTTGAAAAGAAGGTCATTCTTTTGGAAAAACATCCTTATGTGGGTGGAGCGAGCTTAAATTCGGGAACTATTCCATCTAAGTCACTACGTGAAGCGATTTTAGATCTTACAGACTTTTATAAGAGAAGTTTTTATGCTCAAGAGAAACCTGAAAAATCTATTTCTATTAATGACCTTAATTTTAGGTTACATAAGGTTTTAGATGAGCAAAGATCGATGCTCCTTCGTCAATTTACGAAAAATAATATTCAAGTTATTCAAGGTAGTGCTTCTTTTGAAGATGAGCATACTTTAAAAGTTTTAAATGAAAAACGGGAACTTTTTTGTTATATCAGAGCTGAGAGAATTATTATAGCAACAGGCTCAAAACCAAGAAATCCTCATGATATTCCATTTGATCGTCATAAAGTTTTAGATTCCACAAGGTTATTAGATATTGATTATTTACCTAAAAGTTTGATGGTTTTAGGTGGAGGGATCATTGGAGCGGAATATGCTAGTTTTTTTGCAGCTTTGGGAACCAAAGTAACGGTGATTGATAAAAAAGAGAGGATGCTTTCTTTGTTAGATTGTGAAATTAGTGCTCATCTTCAAGATGCACTTAATAAATTAGGACTTAAGTTTATAGGAGGTAAGGAATTTAAGAGCGTTGCACATAACCAAGATAAAGTGGTGGTAAAATTTCAAAATGATTCAGAAGAAGCAGCAGATATGATGCTTTATGCACTTGGAAGAGTCGCGGAAGTGGATGAATTGCAAATTGAAAAAGCTGGCATTACTTTGACTGCAAAGGGGTATATTCCTGTGAATGCACTTTTTCAAACTGTTGTTTCTAATATCTATGCTGTAGGGGATGTTATTGGTAGTCCGGCTCTTGCGTCAACTAGTATGGAGCAAGGACGATTAGCGGCGCGTCATGCATTTCAAGTGGAAACACATCATTTTCCAACATTTTATCCAATCGGCATTTATACCATTCCGGAAATTTCATATTGCGGGTATACTGAAGAACAGCTTAAAGATTTAGGTTTTAAATATGAAATTGGCAGAGCCTACTATTATGAAATCGCAAGAAATCAGATTATAGGAAATGACCCAGGGATGTTTAAGATTCTTTTTCATGTGGATACCCTAGAGATTTTAGGGATTCATATTATTGGAAGAGAAGCTACGGAGGTGATCCATATAGGACAGGTAGCCATGACATTTCATGCAAAAATTCATTATTTTATTGATCAAGTTTTTAACTACCCTACTTATGCAGAAGGGTATAGAATAGCAGCCTTAAATGGCTTAAATAAAGTAAAACATACAAGGTAAAAGGGATATAAGGCTCTATGGCGATCTATAATATCTTTGATCATGCAGAAAAAACTTCATCAAATTTGCAATCGGAAGATGCTCATAAAACGCTTGAGAAAATTACTATTGCCGAAGCTAAGGTGGGGCTCCAAGAAGAAGAGGAGTCTCGGCGAGATCGATTTTTTTCCTCTTTAGGGGCTAGATGTTTTTTTCTTCTTCTTTTAATTACAGATATTGGTTGGGGTGTTTATGTGATACTTCGTCTTATTACAGTCATCTTTTTATCTTGTATGACTTTTTGTAAGGTTGCACTTTTCAACCGTTGGCTTGTTCGTTCTTACTTAGCATTTAAAAGGTTTTTAGTCGCTGGATTATCTCTTTTTGTTGCATTGATAAGTCCTGCCTTAGGGATCATGTTTGCTTGCACTTATTTTTTGATGTATGACAAAGAAGGAATAGAAGAAATTGTTCCTTCATCACTAAGAGAACAGTTCCGTGGTTTTTTCGCTCATTAAAATGGTTCAGCTTCATGGATAGATTCTTCTTCAAGAGCTAATACTTTCTCTGTTTCAGTCGTAGTTGTTGGTAACACAGGTGAAATAGGTGCCTTGATGATTTTCCATAGTCCAATGGCAAATAATAGAAAAGAGAGCATAGCCATATTAAAAAATAATGAAGAAGAATGCAAATGTTGCATAGGAAAGGCGGTGCATAAGGGTCCTAAAACAGAGCCGCTTCCATATATAATCATTAAAGAGCCTGTAATATAGACGGCTTTATCTTCAGAAAATTGATCACATGTATAAGCTATGCTTAAAGGATACAGGGTAAAGGAAAAAGCTCCAAATAAAATACATAAACTTAAGATAACCCAATAAGATAAAAAAAGATGCATGGAGAGTATTAAGGTAAGTATACATACAATAGATGCCACAACTATTAAGGTTTTAAGCCTACCAAAAAGATCTGCAATGTGGCCTATAGGCCATTGCAAACAGATACCTCCTAAAATCGTAAATCCCATAATTTGAGATATTTGTAGTGTTGATAGGTTGATTTGAGTTCCAAAAATTGGGGCTAAAGTATGGAAGGAATTAACGATCATCCCAGCAATAAGACAACCAAGTGCTCCAAATGGACTTTGTTTTAAAATAGGAAGAATGGTTCTTTTTAAAGGGTAAATAGTCCAAGGAAGTTTTTTGATTAAGCTGATAGGAATTACAGCACATGCAGCTAATAGTATAAAACTTAAAAAAGATAGGTGGTGGTTGGAATCGATAGTATTTAATAAAAATTGACCACAACCTTGAGCTCCATTAAGGGAAATCATATAGAGAGAAAGGAATTTTCCTTTTGTTGCAGGTGTGGAAGAGAGGAGGAGCCAGCTTTGTAAAGTAATAAAGAGGCCGGCAGCGCAAGCGCCCATCATACTTCTAAAGAAAATCCAATGCCAAAAATTTGTAGTTAAACTAAGAACTGTTGTCGTAACAATATTTATACAAGCGCATAGTGTAAAAGTTTGTACGTGACCAATGGCACTTAGGAGTTTTTCAACTCCTAAGCTGCCAAGGACAAGTCCTATAAAGTAAGATGCGATTATAGCAGCTATGGCGCTTGTTTGAAACCCTGTGGATTGGAGTTTTATGCTTACAAAAGTATTAAAATACCCTTGGCCGAGCATGATAATAGCAAAGCTTATGATAGGGAGTATAATACTATGATAGGTCGCTAAGTAGTTTTTTTTGTTCATTTTTTTTGATTTATTAAAATGCTTTTTATTACTTCTTACACCTTACTAATTATGGATTTTCATTTTATTTTGAAAGTGATTTCTTTTTTTTCATTTAAAGATAAATAAGCATGTTGATTTGAAGTAAGTGATCCTTTTAAAATTGTCGAAGATAAGGGGTTTACTATTTTGTTTTGAATGAGTCTTTTTAGCGGTCTTGCTCCAAAACTTGGATCATAACCTTCTTCAGCTAGTAAGCTCACGACAGAAGGATCTGTAGAAAGAGCAATGTTTTTGTCTTTAAGTCTTTTTTGTACAAGATCCAATTGTAGATGGACGATTTTTTCCATATCTTTTTTCTGTAGAGGCAGAAAAGGGAGAATTTCATCAAGGCGATTGATAAATTCGGGTCTAAAATGGTTTTTAATAATTGGATCGAGAAGAGCTAACAAGGATTGTTTTGTAGCAATAAAGTGAGGGTCGCGGCTTTTTTCTAGTAGACGATCTGATCCCAAGTTGGATGTCATAATAAATAATGCGTTTTTACAGTTAACAACTCTGCCCTTACTATCTGTAATGCGTCCATCATCAAAGACCTGTAAGAGAATATTAAAAACATCTGGATGGGCTTTTTCGATCTCATCTAGTAAAACCACGCTATAAGGCTTTCTGCGTAAAGCTTCCGTTAATTGTCCGCCTTCTTCATAACCCACATAACCTGGAGGGGAACCGATGAGTTTAGAGACGCTATGTTTTTCCATATATTCTGACATGTCAATGCGGATCATTGCATCATCTTTATCAAAAAGCTCATGGGTAAGAGCTTTAGTGAGTTCTGTTTTACCAACACCCGATGGACCTACAAATAAAAATACGCCAAGGGGTCTATGAGGATCACTTAATCCAGAACGAGAACGGCGTATTGCTTCAGATACTGCTTGTATGGCAAGCTCTTGACCTACAACCTTTGCATCGAGAGATTTTTCTAAATTAAGAAGTTTTTCTGCCTCTCCTTGAAGCATTTTTTGAACAGGGATGCCTGTCCACTTAGCCACAATTTGTGAAATAAGATGCTCATCGACTTCTTCTTGTAATAAGCGGTGAGGAAGTTTATTTAAGTCGTGTTGTGCATCCTGAATATCTTTTTGTGTTTGAGGAATAAGGCTATATTTGAGCTCTGCAAGTTTATTGTAATTTACACTCCTTTCAGCTTCTTCCGCTTGAAATTGCAATTGTTCTAACGTATTTTTTTTGCTTTTGACATTTTCAATGAGTTTTTTTTCGTGATTCCATCTTTGTTTTAAAACAGAAAGTTCTTCTTTAGTTTGAGCAATTTCTTGATCTAATTTTTTGAATTCTTTAACTGCAGCGTCACTTTGGTCTTTTTTTAAAGATTCTTGCTTTACACTTAAAGAGCTAAGAAGTCTTTCTTTTTCATCAATAGGAAGAGGGAGGCTACCTATTTGCATTTTGATAAGACTTGCGGCTTCATCGATTAAATCAATTGCTTTATCAGGAAGTTGACGATCCATAATATAACGAGAGGAAAGATTGACAGCAGCATGAAGGGCTCCTTCAGTAATATGCACACCATGGAAGATTTCATATCGAGGTTTTAATCCACGTAAGATAGCAATTGCATCATCTTCTGTAGGTTCTTGGATGAGGACTGGTTGGAATCTTCTTTCTAAGGCAGCATCTTTTTCAATGTATTTTTTGTATTCGTTGAGAGTGGTAGCTCCAATGCAGTGCAATGTGCCTCTAGCAAGGGCTGGCTTTAAAAGATTAGCTGCATCCATGGCCCCTTCTGTAGCCCCAGCTCCTACAAGAGTATGAACTTCATCGATAAATAAGATAATTTGACCTTCGCTTTTTTCAATGTCTTGTAAGATGTTTTTTAGCCGTTCTTCAAATTCTCCACGGTATTTTGTTCCAGCTATTAAGCTACCCATGTCTAAAGAGACTAGGTCTTTTCCTTTTAATGCATCAGGAATATCTTCTTGGACAATACGTTGAGCAAGACCTTCTGCAATGGCTGTTTTACCAACACCCGGCTCTCCAATTAAGATAGGGTTATTTTTTGTTCTTCGACTTAGTACCTGAATGGAGCGGCGGATTTCTTCTTCCCTTCCAATAACAGGGTCGAGTTTCCCTTGTTTAGCTAAAGCAGTTAGGTTTTTGCAGTATTTTTCTAAAGCTTGTAAGTTGTTTTCAGAAGTAGGTGAGTCCATACGGCGATCTCCTCGGATTTCAAAAATTGTTTTTTTTAGGGATTCTAAAGATAGTCCAGCTTGGTTTTTCCAAGACGAAAAAGGTTCTTCTCTATGTTTGCAAAAAAGATAAAAAAGATGATCAGAGCTGATATAAGAGTCTTTCCACTCCGCGGCTAAAGATTCTGCTTCATGGATAATATTTTGCAATTTGTGGCTCAGCACAGGCTCTTTTGATCCTTGTTCATAAGTGGGAACACTCCGAAGTGCTTGCTCTAATTTAGGAATAAGAGATGCAAGATGGAGATTCAGTGTTTTACAGATTATAGGAAAATATCCTTCTGTATCTTGACTCAGTACAAGTAGTAGATGGTTAGAGGTGATTTCTGTGTGATGTTTAGCCTGCGCGTGCTCGTAAGCTTTTTGCAGCGCAGAAATAATAGACTCTGTAAATTGGGGCGCCATAAGAAAAACTCCTTAAGTAAGATAGAGTTATCTACTCTAAGGAGTTAGCATAAACCTCCAAATTGATAGCTGTCAAGTAGGAGGAATTTTTTTCAAGAAGATTTGTAGATCCTCTGAGTGTAGCCTATTTATTAAAAAAAGTACCCGTCAGTGTCGTTATAATAAAGATTGTTGGCTAGCTAGTCGCTGGCGTACTTAATGGCGCTACTGGTGATAATCTAGATGCAGTGAAGAAAATACTAGCTACAACTGCAGTCACGGCACTTACACAACTAAATATCTTTAAATAAGAATAAGAAGAGGAAGAATTTACTGCTTTTCTACCTTCTTCAGATTGTATGACCTGATGCATAATTTTGCGATTAATAGGATTTTTAGAAGAGGGATTGAAGTAGGCGTCAAGGTACCTTTGGCCGGCTTTCAATGGTTTTACAGAACCTAGGGCTTTTCCAAGCGCTATTGTGAAAAGGTTTTTTTGGTTAGGGGTAAGGGTTGCTAAAAATTGCCGCGCTGTTTTTGTTTCTACAGTCGGCTGCAGATCTTTGAGCATTAATTTTTCTATAGTTTTTGTGCAAATTTGAGTAGCTGCAAATGTTTTTTTTGTTTTATCCGCACATATATTGTTTAAGGAGCTTTCTGGTATAAGATCAGCGAAAATCTTTTTTATAACATCAATACGTTTGTCATCAGGTAAATGGGATAGGGATGCGATGATGAGATTGGCTTGTTGTTCAAAGAAAGCATCTTGAGTAGTTGTTGAATTATTAATTGAGCTCATAATACACCTATTTTTATTTATTATTAATTAAATATTATATCAAACATTAATTATTGTTGATAGTTTTTTGTGAAAAAGTCGAAGTTGAGATGTTGTTTATTATATTTTTTTATTTAAAACAGGTGTTTAAAATTATAATGTTACAATTTTTTGTAAAAATAAAATTTTAACTCTTCATTTTTTATAATCAGAGGTGGATTAAATAGTTTAGAGATAGGATGAATTATCAAAACTTAAAAGGGAGTGAGTTTTTAAATTGTAAAAGCAGAATCTCATCAAAGAACACATAGCGGACTTCTCGCTTGAGTATTTCGATGCATTGACGCCATCATTTTGATTATTTTTTGAGATTGTTTAGAATTGCTGTTATAGGAATAGTAGATAGAAAATGGTAAGTGGCTTGTGGTTTTTGCTTTAGGGGTAGAAGGAGGGTAGCCATGGGTTACGAGCCATTTAGCAAGTTCCATTTTTTGGATTTGAGAGAGCTTAATCACACCGGTTTTTTGTTGGTCTTCTATAGACATTAAACTGTTAATTGAGGGGATTGAGGTATCTGAGTAACCCGTAGAAAAAAGGGAAAGGAATAAAGCGATTAAAATAAAAGTTTTTTTGCTCATGACCTGCCTTAGTCTAGAGGATATTTGAAACTTTCTTGTAAAAACTTCTAAATTAAATTGCAATCTTTATGGACAACTTCAGGGTAGAGATGCCTAAGTTCATATTCTAAACCCCGAAGGGATTTGGGATGGTGATTTTTTTTATCTAGAACTTTTTTAGTTTCTGTAAAAAATATCCAAGCTTGTTTGTACTGGAGCCTTTGCATAGAGAGAATGCTAATATAGTAGTTGACTGTAGGGTCGTTTGGATCTAAAGCTGTATAGCGATGAAGAATTTCAAGACCTTCTTTTGCTCTACCCAATTGAAGCCAAGAGATAGCTAGTTGAAAAAGACCACCTCGAAATTTTGGACAATTACGAAGCGCTTTTTCTAAGGCTTGTTGTTTTTTTAAAATAGATTCGCGCGTTTCATCCACATGGGTGAAGATGAGGCCTAAGGCTTCATCTGTCACGCGTTTGGCTAAATAATCCTCAGCTAAACTTTCTGGGTAAACAGAATCTGGGAAAGGTATTCCTTGGATTTGTTTAAAGAGCTTTTTCCCCTCTTTTTTATTGCCTGTAAGAATATACTGTATTCCTAAAAGCATTTTTAATAGAGGGTCATCTAGTATGAATAACTGTGCTATTTCATATAAATGAACAGCTGCTTTATGATCTTTTTTATTAAAAAGCACCGCTGCTTGGTTCATAAAAGCAAGTCCTATAACTTCTTTCATAGTTCTTTCATGTAGTAGGTAAGTATTGATTCCTAGATAAGTATCTGAAGGAATATGAATACCTCTTGCTGTAGTTTCAATATTAATTAAAGTAGAGCCTTCATTGTAACGTATATAAATGTGACCTGGAGGGGTAATCACTTCTAGTTTGAGGTTTAGCCTTTGAGCTACGCTTAAATAAAGTATTGACACACCTAAGCAGACACCTAAGCGACTATCAAGAACAGAGGGAAGAAATGTATAGAGGTCAACATCATTAACCCATAGAGAATGGGGAGGGAAACGAAATTGCATTTCATAAAAAATCAGATTGTTAATCGCATCAATTTTTTCTATAGGAGTAGGATTTGCAGGTAGTCTTGCTAAAATTTGCAGAGCCATCATATCAAGCATGGTTTCATAGCGTTTAATTTCAACTACAGCATTAGGAGCATCATCAAATTGATAGACAAGTAAGGCTCTAGCTAAATCTATGTCTTCTGTATTTAAGGCAAGGATATCTTCTTTTTTGATACAACCATATCCTTTAAGTGATCTGTTATGAAGATGGCTGGCGAGTTTATCGACCATGTTGATTTGTTCTATAGTGAGTGGACTCTTAGTGTCATGGGATTGCTTATTGACCAAAGCAATCATTGCTTGCATATCTAAAGGTGGCAAAGCCATAACTTTTGTTGATTCATTAGAGGAGATTTTATGAAGATTAAAAAGAGATCTAGCTTTTGTAAGAGCTAATGCACCTTGAGGGGTGTGTGGGTAAAGTTCATAAAATGCAAACAGTTGAGAAAAAGAGGTAGGGTCTAAACTGTTATATAGTGTTGTTAGCTTTAGCTTGTCATAGTGCTCTTGCTCAGATGCTTGGATTGTTATTGTGAAACATAAGAAGATACAAGTTAAAAAAAAACGCATAAAGCCATTTGATATCAATTTCTTATAAGCATAAGAAATGAGTAGTTTTTTGTCTGTTGCTAAAAACATAGGTAGGGATCAGCTTTTGAAATAAGCCCGCGGAAAGCTTTTTTTAGTTCTTCATGAGAAAGGATTGTGTCTAGATCGCATCTAAAGCGGTAGGTCCAGTTTGAGGGGAGAACAAAGCCTGGGCGATTGATTCTTTCGAGCTCGGGGTCGTCATGGACAAGTTCTGGGAATAGAGCTAAATATTCTTGAAATAAGTTAATATGGAATAAAGAAGAACTGCTATGAGCGTCTTGTAAGATTCCATAACGGTATTTTTTAGATAGTGCTTTTGCGTAATCCCAGCCTCTAAACTCACAGTATTGTTTTGCTTCTAGAGGATATCTTTCCCACCATAGAGTAAGTGTTTCGGAATCGTGTGTAGATACACATGTCATGCTTAACGGGGAGTATTTATCCATAGATATAAACTGATTGTTTCTTGTTTCCCAGCGTATGACACGTGTCCCTGGGATCCCTAGAGAATAGAGAGAATTAAAGACTTCCTGAGGGAGATTACCTAAGTCTTCCCCAATAGGGAGCATAGATGAAGAGGGGACTATTTGAGATAAATATTTATGGCCAGCATGAAGCGATTCTCTTATGTCTGCAGGTTCATAAAATCCATCGACGGGTTTTTTTCCTTTAGGAATAAGCCATAATTTATAAAAACCTACAATATGATCGAGTCTGTAAAGGTGGTAGTAATAAGAGCTAATTTCTAAACGGTTTTTCCACCAATTATAATGGTTATGCTCAATCATATTCCATTTGAATGCAGGAAAACCCCATAACTGACCTTCTTCATTAAATACATCAGGAGGGTAGCCAACAGCAAAATCCATATTAAATAATGAGCGGTCAAGCCATACATCAGCGCTATCTGGACTTATAAGGATAGGGATATCACCTTTTAGAAAAACATGGTGCTTGGTAGCGTGATATTTGACTGATTTGAGTTGTTCATGACAGAGATATTGTAAGATGCAGTAATAAGCAATTTGATCTTTATGTAAATAAAGAAGTTCTTGATAACTTTCGTCTGTAGGATGACGTAGAGATTCTGGCCAATCTTCCCATGTTCCAAATGTCATGGAATTTTTAAGAGTTTTATAAAGGGCATATCCTTGTACCCAAGGGTTAGTTTCATAAAATTTTTGATACGTATTAGAAGAGAGTAGCCTTTCTTTTTCTAGTTCATAGTAGTCTTTAAGCCATTGATTTTTTCTTTGTAATACTTCATGGTACTCAATACGAATGGTAGAGTTTAAAGGTTTAAAATTATCTAAAGCAGAAAGTAAATTGGGGTGATCTTGTAAAAAAGGAAGGGCATATAGTTGCAAATAAATAGGGTGAAGGGCTCTTGAAGAAAGTGCATTATAAGGGCTTGGATCGTCCCCTGAATCATTTAAAGGAAGCAGCTGGATAACATCAAGACCTAACTCAGAGCACCAATTAATTAAAGGAATGAGATCTAGATATTCACCTATGCCACAAGAGTTTTTAGAAACTATAGAGCCTAGAGAAATTGCAATGCCATGATGATTTTTGATCCCAATATGAGACCATTGAGTAGCTAGAGGTGTTGATTTTATAAAGCTTAGCATTATGTTCTAATACCTAGAAATGGAGGAGGTGAACCGCCTTGAGGTTTTAAAGCGTGTGGACCTGGACGTCCAGATGCTAGAGCATCTCTCCAAAGTTCTGCTTTTTGGGCAAAAAGGATGATATGATTGGATAAGGTTATTCCTGTAAGATTTTTTAGTGGAAGTGCATCGTAAAGAGCTAAAGCGTTAAGTTTTTGAATATAACAGAGGTATCCATAAAGAGGATAGTCTCCATTATTTGCAACAAGAGCATGTTTCAACACGTTTTCACGGAAGCTACCTAAAGGTATTTCATAAATAACAGAGGCTAGTAAGAGGTGCTCTTGAGACAGCGCTATTTCGAGCTGTACGGTAATGTGTTGACCTACCACAAGTTTGCAGGCTTGATGATTATCAGGATAGAGAGGAAGTCCTGTTTCATGAGAAAGTTGGTATAAGATATCAAGAAAGGGTGTCATGATTCTTCTTCCTCTTCTTCTTCTTCTTCTTCTAATTTATCTTCTAGATCTGATAATGTTTCTATAAAGGTTGTTAAAATATCTTGTCTATGTTGTTCTGATTTGAAGAGTTTTGGCGATACGTTACGAAGTGCATCACGACACTGGGTAAAAACAATAATTTTAGCGAGAATTTCTTCAGAAATTCCTAGTAATCCAGCAAAAGACAGAACTCTTTGAGCGCTTGGATAGCGTTCTTTTAAAATGCTCATAAAGACTTTCGAGAGGTTTTGAAAATTTACCATATTGGGTACGGTTAAATCACATCTTTTGAATTCGCCATGGATCAATCCCATCCTTGAATAGAAAAAGCGATAAACACCTAAGATAGCTTGCATAGTGCGCGCTTCTGAAAATAGACGTTGCAATTCAGGACGTGAGATAGAAGGACCCTTTGATTTCATGTCTTGACCTAAAGAGTGTAAAACAAAGTCGATAACAGTTTTCATTTTTGGAAAAGGAAATGAGTTAGCCAGTTCTTCAAATAAAGGGGCAGCATCTCTTGGGTTGCCTACGAGATCTCTATAAAGGTTACGTAACGCTGTGGGGTCTCCAAGGCCTTGCTTGGAAAATTCAGTAGAGGCTTGTTGGATGTTTTTTCCGGCTCGGATATCTCTTCCATAGACTTCATTGAATTGCTGTTTGATACGAGTGAGTTTTTCTTGGAATACAGGGTCTTTGACATTTGTTTCTATAAGAAAATCTAAGGCATCATCTGATAAGGAGGCATCAGGATAGGTGCTACGTACTTTTCCAAGAATTTGATCAGGAGTATCTTGCGGTTTTATAAAAGAGCGCAGAGCAATAAGAGCTCTAGCATTTAATTCAGGGTTTTTATTTTGAAATTGCTGCGCTGTTTTTTGTACTAGAATAGGATCTGCGTCCTCATCTTCTGCTAAAACTTGAGAAGTCGACTGAGTTTCTTTTTTGAATCTTTTATCGAGCTCTCTAAAATCTTTACCCATGGTAAGTGGATTGAATTCACTTCCTAGCTCAGCAAGGGTCATCATAGAATCATCACTTGCAATCTGTTCTTCTATAATGAGGTTAGCGCGTGCGGCAGCTTCTTGCTTTCGTACACGCGTGGTTTCAGCATTTGTAGAGATTTTATTAACAGGGTCAATTTCTGACATAGCTTATGTGAGTTGAACTCTTCCTAAGGGTTGCATTCTAATTTCTGGGACAATTTCTTGGTAGGATACGACGGGCAGTTCGGGGTATTCGCTTTCTATGAGTTTTCTTGAAAACCGTCTTACATCCATTGTGGTTAATAAAACTGGAGGTTGACCTCCAGGAGGTGTTGGAACAATAGTGCTTCTTAAAGCGTGTAAAATTAATTGAACAGAGTCTGGATCCAGTGCTAAATAAGAGCCGGCGGATGTTTGTTTAATAGCAGCGCGTATCATATCTTCAATCTCTTGATCTAAGACATAAACAGATAAGACAGTTTGTCCTTGAGAGTATTTGTAGCTAATATAACGCTTCATAGAAGAGCGTACATACTCTGTCAGAAGAACGGTATCTTTTTCTGTTTGAGCCCATTCGCTCAGTGATTCTAAAATTGTTCGTAGATCTTTAATAGAAAGCTGTTCTTGGATCAATCTTTTGAAAATTTCTGTTAATTTTTGTAGAGGGACTAAACGTGTTACTTCCTTCACAAGATCAGGAAAAGATTTCTCTATAAACTCTAAAATAGCTCTTACTTCTTGGATGCCAAGAAACTCGCCAGCATGTGTTTTGTAAAAATGGGAAAGGTGTAATATCATCACATCAAGAGGTTTCCAGTATTTAATGTCAGCATGATCTAGAATGTCTTTATATCGGACATCCACCCATAAGGCAGCGTGGCCTATTGCATTTTTTGAAGTAATATAGGGAAGATTATAGCGTTTCAGGGTTTCTTCTGTTTCATTTGTTAATAGGTACTGGGATAAAATTTTCCCTCGAATAATAGGAACTTCATTAAGAGAGATGGA
>JACCDW010299605.1_pt1 | contig 20882 bp, 20 predicted proteins | sample 7449781 | NCBI WGS metagenome assembly JACCDW01 (sample SAMN15323449, study PRJNA562643) | freshwater metagenome | isolation source: river surface water | place: USA:Blue River Watershed | collected 2017-08-18
CTCAAGATCCACGTTCGCGTTATCGAAGGTTCAAAGAGCCGTATCCAGGTTTTCCAAGGAATCGTAATCCGCCGCCAAGGTGATGGTGTTCGCGAGACATTTACTATCCGCAAAGTTTCATACGGTGTTGGCGTAGAGCGCACATTCCCAGTTCACACACCTGTTATTGAAAAGATCGAACTCGTCAAGAAGGGCGATGTTCGCCGCGCAAAGCTTTACTACCTTCGCGACCTACGCGGTAAGGCTGCAAAGATTCGCGAAAAGCGCGATGGCATTGAAGGTTACGGTGATGGAATTCTTTCAACACCAGAACCAATCGTTGAGCCTGTAGTCGAGGCAGTTGTTGAGACAGTTGTTGAAGCTCCAGTTGAAGTTGCTGAAGTAGTTGCTGAAACAGCTGCAGAGGCAGTTGTCGAAACTCCAGCAGAAGAGGTCTCAAGCGACGAGACTTCAGCTGATAAAAAAGCTGAATAGTTTTTAGCACTCATTCACCAATGATGCGCAAGGGTTCGCTCCTTCGCGAGTTACCGTTATTGGTAATTCTTGCCCTCGTTGTCTCCTTACTTATTAAATCCTTCCTCGTACAATTTTTCTATATTCCATCAGGGTCTATGGAGAACACGCTTCAGATTAAGGATCGCGTTGCAGTTAACCGCCTTCCATTTATCGGAAACGATATTGGTCGTGGAGATGTCGTAGTTTTCCGTGACCCAGCTGGTTGGTTACCTGAAGCAAGCTCAGTTTCTGGAAATGGAATCACCAACACAATTCGCGAGGGCCTTGTCCTTGTAGGCATAATTCCAAACCCTGCAAAGCAATACTTAGTCAAACGAGTGATTGGTGTTGCCGGCGATAATGTAGTTGCAAAAGATCAAGTGTTGACCATTAATGGAAAGCCAACCAACGAGCCCTATATCTTTGCTGGTAATACTCCAAGCGATACAGATTTCAACATCACAGTTCCTGAAGGCAAAGTCTGGGTAATGGGCGATCATCGTGGAGCAAGTGGAGATTCACGTGTACATCAAGATGATGTCAATAACGGCATGGTTCCTCTTGAAAAGATAACAGGACGCGTTGTTGCAACGATTTGGCCATTCAATCGAATCGGACTAGTTCCATCTCACGACCCACTTTCAAACAAGTGAGTGACGAAAAAGTAATTGAAGATCGGCTCTACGCTGCAGGCATTTCTCCACTAGCCGGAGTTGATGAAGCAGGTCGTGGTGCATGCGCTGGCCCGCTTGTCGTTGCCGCCATCATTCTTAGAGACTCACATGCACAAGAGCTCGCGCAGGTTCGAGATTCAAAAGAGCTATCTGAGAAAAGTCGAGAAGATTTATTCGATGTAATTACAGAGGCGGCGCTTTCTCTTAGCGTTGTCATCATTTCAAATGAAGAAATTGATGCACGAGGTGTCCATGCTGCAAATCTTGACGGTATGCGTCGAGCTGTGCAGGGTCTTGAAGTCACACCCGCATATGTTCTTACAGATGGATATGCGATAGAAGGCCTTGCGCTACCAAATCTTGCTGTCTGGAAAGGTGATCAAGTTGTCACCTGCATTAGCGCAGCGTCAATCATCGCAAAAGTTACTCGTGATCGAATCATGCGAGAATGCGATCTGACTTATCCAGAGTATGGATTTTCCTCACATAAGGGTTACATCACGAAAATCCACACCGAAGCGCTGAACAAATATGGGGTCACTCCTATTCACCGAAAATCTTTTTCAAATATCGCTGCTCTTCTCTAACTTACCCACATCGGCTCGCCAATCTGGGCCGTGAGGGGAGATAAATACTTACCCTGCCCTCCATGATGGCAACTCAGAAACGCATAAACAGAAACCGCCAGATAGGCGCCTTTGGTGAGGCGACAATTGCACGATATCTAGAAACTCTTGGCTATGACATCATCGAACGAAATTGGCGGATCAAGGAAGGCGAAATTGATCTCATCGCCTGTGATTCAAATTCACTTCTGCATTTCGTCGAAGTTAAGACTCGGTCCTCACTCGCTTTTGGCGATCCACTCGAGGCAATCGATCGGGATAAGGCACGCAGACTGCAAAGACTTGCACTCGCTTGGCTAGCAACTCATCATCAACTCGGGAGTGAATTTGCCATTGATGTAGCTGCTGTCCTACTTGCTGCCGATGGATCGCACACAATCGACTTCAGAGAGAACATCCTGTGAGCCTAGGTCGCTCGACATCGATGGGATTGGTTGGACTATCGGGCAATATTGTTACAGTCGAAGTTGATATCAGCGACGGACTTCCGCATTACAACTTGCTTGGACTCCCAGACGCTGCACTTAATGAATCACGTGATCGTGTGCGTGCGGCCTTTACAAACTCAGGTGAGATTTGGCCAAATAGAAAAGTTACGGTCTCACTCTCACCCGCGTGGCTTCCAAAAAGTGGATCTAGCTTTGATCTTGCAATCGCATTGGCAATCTTGGCGGCACATGGAGTCCTCTCCCAAGATTGCATCGACGGAACGCTAGTTCTTGGAGAGCTAGGGCTCGATGGTTCGATTAGGGGAGTAAACGGTGTTCTCCCTGCATTGATCGCAGGTCACCGCGAAGGAATTACACGCGCAATCATTCCGATTGTAAATGTTGGTGAAGGTGCATTGCTGCAATCGATCGAGATTGTGGCATTTGCAAACCTTCGAGAACTCTTGATTTATTTACGCACCGGTGAAGGCGAGAGCTTCACATCGGAGTCAATAGATGAAAGTAATGATCCGCTCCTTGATTTTGAAGATGTTGCAGGACAATCGCGAGCACGCTTTGGGGCTGAGGTCGCAGCTGCCGGTGGACACCACCTGCTCTTAATCGGTCCTCCTGGTGCTGGAAAAACAATGATCGCAAGTCGAATTCCTACAATCTTGCCTCCTTTGACTACCGAACAAAGTCTTGAAGTGACTGCGCTCCATTCTGTTGCTGGCACACTTTCAGAACGTTCACCCATGTCAAAGATGGCGCCAATCGTTGCTCCGCACCACAGCGCAACCCGAGTTGCAATGGTGGGTGGAGGTGCCCATGTCATCAGACCTGGTGCATGTTCGCTGGCACATCACGGAGTTCTTTTTATTGATGAAGCTCCCGAGTGCGCGACTGGCATTCTTGACTCACTTCGTCAGCCACTTGAATCAGGAACCATCACGATTGCGCGAAGCATCGGAAACATCACGTACCCATCACGATTCCTGTTGGTCTTAGCGGCTAATCCCTGCCCGTGCGGAAAATTCGCCGGTAGAGGTTTGGGCTGTAGTTGTTCATCTGTGCAAGTAAGGCGTTACTTAGGAAAACTATCCGGGCCATTAATGGATCGCATTGACATGCGTATCACTGTAGAGCCAGTTGGTCGTGCCGATATTTCCTCTTTAACGCTCGGTGAATCGAGTGCAGCGATGGCAGTACGTGTTCAGGCGGCACGTGCTGTTGCACGAGAGCGCTTTGCAGGTCGCGGCTTTGAACTCAATAGTGCAATACCTGCTCGTGCTTTACGCACCGACTTTAAACCTGACCGCCCTGCCATGAATTTTCTGCACGATGAACTTGATCATGAAAGATTGACTGCGAGAGGGCTACACAAAGTTATTCGTTTGGGATGGACGCTGGCGGATTTGGCAGGACGAAATCAACCCACACTTAAAGATGTGACGGATGCTTATGAACTACGCGAAGGAGGAATCTCTTGAATCAAGAGAAATCAGCGAGGCTAGAACTCTTTGCTGCTACCGAAGGTGGTAGTTCATTTTGGGGATCTGAAATTAGAGCACAAGGTGCGCACCACACTTTGCTGCGAATTCGAGATGGTTTTTACAAATCGAGCAAAGCGGAGAAGACTCTGTCACAACTACATCCTGATGGCGCACTGCCGCTTCTTGAATCCATAGAGAAGGCAGGTGGCATCTTTATAACTCCTGGCGATGCCTGTTGGCCACAACAACTCGATGATTTAGAAACCCCTCCGATTGGACTTGTCGTGAAGGGAAAAGTTGATTCACTTCAAGGACGATCCATAGCAATCGTTGGAACTCGTAACCCAACGCCTTACGGTGCGCGAATTGCCAGTGACTTTGCAGCTGGCTTTGTTGATCGCGAATGGAGCATTGTGAGTGGCGGTGCATATGGAATAGATACTCATGCGCATAAAGGTGCGCTCATCGCTGAGGGCATAACTATCGCAGTAATTGCCAGCGGAATCGATATCAACTATCCAGCAGGAAACGAGAGACTCTTCTCCGAAATCTCAGAGCTAGGTGCAATCGTGAGCGAAGTAATGCCTGGCACTCCAGCATTTCCATCACGATTTCTTACTCGCAATCGAATCATCGCTGCACTTTCAAAGAGCACATTGGTAGTCGAAGCGGCTTTTCGTAGTGGATCGCTGCGCACAGCTCGTGATGCGGCAGAGCTCATGCGACCCGTGATGGCTATTCCCGGGCCAATTAATTCACCGACATCAGAAGGTACACATCGCCTTATTGGAGAAAGAGCCGCCGAAATCGTCACATCCGTCAGTGATGCGCTGGAATTGATTTCATCACTCGATCAACTCGTTTAGGTAAAAGCCTTCGCGTGATGCGAGAATACGCATATGAGTGAATTCCGTTCGGGCTTTGTCGCTATTGTCGGCCGTCCTAACACAGGAAAATCAACTCTTATCAACGCCCTCGTTGGTTCAAAGATCGCCATCACATCTCCACATCCAAACACCACTCGTCATGCAATTCGCGGAATCATTAATGGCGCTGACTTTCAAGCAGTCCTTGTAGATACTCCTGGAGTACACAAACCTAAAACACTTCTTGGGCATCGCCTAAATGCAGTCGTGGGGGAGAGCCTTGATTCAGTCGATGTAATTCTGATGTGCCTGCCAGCAGATGAGACTTCGGGTGCAGGAGATGTTTTCGTCGCCCAAGAAATCGCAAAACATCCACGAGCCAAGAAGTTTGCACTTGTTACAAAGACTGACCTCGTCTCGAAAAAGAATATTGCCGAACGTCTCCTTGGGATTAACGAACTAGCAGTTGGCTTTACCTGGGATGAAATAATTCCAATCTCTGCAGCAATCCATGATCAAATTGATCTTTTAGCATCACTGATTTCAAAGAGCCTTTCTGTTGGACCTGCCTTTTATCCGACAGATATGAAGAGCGATCAGAACATCGAACAACTTATCTGCGAACTTGTACGCGAGGCGGCGTTACGCGATGCACGTGAGGAGCTGCCTCACTCAATCATGGTCACCATAGATGAGATGTCAGAGCGAGAGGAGAAAGGTTCAAGACCTTTCTTTGATATTCACGCCACTATCCACGTTGAGCGCGATTCCCAGACAGGAATCTTGCTCGGCCACAAAGGTGAACGACTCAAAGATATTGGAATGCGCGCTCGTGCAGATATTGAACGAGAACTCGGCGCACGAATATTTCTAGGACTTCACGTAAAGGTATCCAAGGAATGGCAGAGAGATCCAAAACTTCTTGAGCGCTTAGGGTTTTCAGAGAAGTAGAGAGTTACACCTTTTGACGGCGGTTAACTAACCAAGAACCAAGCATCACAAGTGGCAGGCCAATTCCAATACCCACAGTAATTGGCTCACTCAAGATCAATACTCCCAAGATGACTGCAATGGCCGTATTCCAATACGTCACAAGCGATGCTCGCGTCGGACCAATATCTGCAATCAGTGTGAAGAAGAAAGCAAATGCAATACCAGTGGAGAATATGCCCAGGGCGATAATTGAATATGTTGCCTCGCGTGAGACTGTGTGATCTGGCCAAAGCGCGATGGTAAATGGAAGATAGAAGATTGCAGTCAGCGCCATAGCAACACCATTAATTGCTATCCCAGAGACATCAGGTAGCTTGTTGCGAATCATGATGATTGCGTAGGCATATGCAATCGCCGCAACGATAACCATCGCAATAGAGAGTGGATCTGAGGATCCAGTGAAGGTTTCGATTCCAACAATCAGCACAACCCCAATAAATCCGATACCAATTCCAAATAATCGATTTGCCTTGAGCGCATCTGCATCCCCCTGGAAGTAGGTGATTATGTTCGACCAGATGGGAACTGATGCGATAAGCAATCCAGCAAGTCCGGATGAAATCTTCTGCTCGGCTGTGCCAATAAGTATCCAGGGAATTACCATTTCAAGGAGAGCGTAGAAGGCGACATATTTAATTCCACGAAAGGCTGCAAAGATAGATTTATCTTTGATCGCCAATGGAATCAAAATTGCGGCACCGATGAGCACGCGACCAAAGACGACTATCGCTGGTGCGTATCCATTCTCCTCATCTACTGCCACTTTAATAAAGAGGTAAGGAATGCCCCATAAGAAGCCAACGAGTGCAAAGATCAGCGCGCTTTTACGTGACATGTCGATGCAATCCTTTAGATAGACGCTGCGTTACTTGAGGACGCTGCGATAGAGGGCAATTGTAGCCGAGGCAACTGCATCCCAACCAAATTCACTGATTGCTCGAGCACGACCTGCAATTCCAAACTTCTTTAATCTCTCAGGGTCACCCATCATTTCGTTAATCCCTGTTGCGATATAGCTTTCAAAGCTAGCGCTATCTGTTGTGTAATCAATTAGTTTTCCAGTGATCCCATCTGCAACTACCTCTGGAATTCCACCCACGCGAGATGCAAGAACTGCAGTTTGGCAAGCCATAGCTTCGAGATTAACAATTCCAAGTGGTTCATAGATCGATGGGCAAAGGAAGAGATCGGCTCCTGTCAGCAGTGGAATGAGTTGTGACTTAGGAAGCATCTCCTTTATCCACCAAACATTTTTACGAGTTTTTTGCAGCTCAGATACGAGCTCTTCAAACTCAGCGCCAATTCCCGCTTCATCAGCACTACCAGCACATAAGACAAGTCCGTATTCAGATGGTACTTGTGACCAAGCGCGCAAGAGATGAGCTAATCCTTTTTGACGAGTAATGCGACCCACGAAGATTGCATATCTTCCGTCAATTCCAAAACTTTTCGCAACGGATGGATCCTCTATCGGTGACCATTCTTGGGTATCAACGCCATTACGGATGGTGACAACTTTCTTGGGATCAACATCTGGATATGAAGCCAGGACATCTGCCCGCATTCCATCGCTGACTGCAATGATTGCAGATGCACCTTCATAGGCTGTCTTTTCTGCCCATGATGAAATTGCGTAACCGCCACCGAGTTGTTCGGCTTTCCACGGGCGTAATGGTTCTAGTGAATGAGCGCTAATGATGTGCGGCATTCCGTAGAGAAGAGCAGCTGTGTGTCCAGCCATGTTGGCATACCAAGTATGAGAATGCACGACATCAACTTCGCCCAAGTGATGGGCAATCAACATATCTGTAGCAAGGGCTTGAAGGGCAGGATTGGCGGAAGCGAACTGAGGAGGTGTGTCGTAACCAAAAGCACCATCATTACGTTGACCGCCAAAGCAGTGAACATCAACGCTAATTCCAGAAACAGAGCGAAGAGCTGCGCTCAGTTGAACAACATGGACTCCGGCACCGCCGTAGACAGCAGGTGGCCATTCTTTAGTGACCATCCCGATGCGCATGTGGCTCCTTCGAATTGCTCTAGGTTAAATCTAGTGACAAGGGTATCGTTTACCCATGGCGCGCTTTGAAACACCACTCGGAATCGTCCTTGCAGGCGGTGAAGGAAAGCGCTTAATGCCCCTGACGGCAGATCGAGCAAAACCTGCAGTCCCATTCGGTGGTTCTTATCGCCTCGTTGATTTTGTGCTTTCAAATCTTGTGAATGCTGAGATGCGTCGAATTGCAGTATTGACACAGTACAAATCCCACTCACTCGACCGTCACATCACAACTACGTGGCGTATGTCTACATTATTAAATAACTACATCACCCCGGTGCCAGCGCAACAGCGTCTAGGTCCGCGTTGGTATACGGGATCTGCTGATGCGATCTTGCAAAACTTCAATCTCATTCAAGATGAAAATCCAAGACATGTGTTGGTATTCGGCGCAGACCACGTCTACCGAATGGATCCCAGCCAGATGTTCGATGCGCACTTAAGCACGGGCGCAGGAGTGACTATTGCCGCAATTCGTATGCCTCGATCAGAAGCACATGAATTCGGTGTCATCGAACTTGCAGAAGATGGCATCACGATTAAGGCTTTCCACGAAAAACCATCTGATCCACCTGCAATGCCAGGTCATCCAGATCTCTCACTTGTTTCAATGGGTAACTACATCTTTAAGCGTGATGTGATGGAAGAAGCCCTTATTTTGGATTCAGAAGATGTCGAGAGCCGCCATGATATTGGTGGAAACATTATTCCGATGCTCACAAAAAATGGTGAAGCCAAAGTCTACGACTTTGCACACAACGAGGTTCCTGGGGCAACTGATCGTGATCGTGGCTACTGGCGTGATGTGGGTTCTATTGACGCGTATTACGACGCCCATATGGACCTTGTTTCTATTCATCCAATCTTTAATCTCTACAACCGTGAGTGGCCGCTTCTTACAAATCCGCCTTCATTGCCACCTGCAAAATTTAGCGAGTCAGGAATTGCTCAGGATTCAATCGTGGGCGCTGGTTCAATTATCTCTGGTGGACACGTCAATCGCACCGTTACCTCCTACGATGTGCACGTAGGTAAAGGCGCATTCGTTGATAGTTCAGTTCTTATGCCCGGAGTTAAGATCGGGGCTGGAGCAGTGATTCGACACGCAATTCTTGATAAGAGCGTCGTTGTTGATCCAGGTGCACAAATTGGCGTAGACCTTGAGCGAGATAGAGCTCGCTTTACGATCTCAGACGGTGGCGTTGTTGTTGTCGGTAAGGGTATTCGCGTTACCAGTTAATCGTTGCATCACGCAGAGTTCGATATTTCTCTAAGACTTCAGGCGTTGCCTCTGTTTGAATATGAGTTGCTTTTCCTAAATCCCAGACAGGTGGCGTTGCTCCTCCGAGAAGTGCCCATGCTGCTTGCTTAGCTGCACCATCTGCAACATATTCACCTGCTGGCGGAATCAATACTGGACGCCCGAAGAGTGCGGATGCGATCTGTCCTACTGCAGGATTCTTTGCTGCTCCTCCAATAATCAATACTCGTTTAATCTCCACACCAAGATCTTCAAGTGCCTGCACCGCATCTGCGAGTCCAGACAACATTCCTTCGATCATGGCACGAGCGATATCTGCAGGATTCGAGTTTGAAAGATTCATTCCAGAAAATACGCCGGTAGCTTTTGGACGATTAGGTGTGCGCTCTCCTTCGAAGTAGGGGAGAAGAGTGAGGCCATGTGCCCCAGGATTCGAAGAAAGAGCAAGTGCTCCCACCTCATCATGAGTTTTTCCAAGAATTGTTGTCGCTGCATCGAATATGCGTGCGGCATTGAGAGTGCATACAAGTGGCAAGAAGCGACCTGATGCATCAGCAAAACCAGCTACTGCGCCACTTGAGTCATGTGTAGGTGTGGATGAGACTGCGAAAGCTGTACCACTTGTTCCAAGTGAGATAACCACATCGCCCGCTTCGGCTTGGACGCCAAGGGCTGCTGCCGCATTGTCACCAGCCCCAGCCGCAATTGGAATTCCGGATGTTGTAGTACCACCGAATGTCGCCGGAGCAACGATGGTAGGAAGATAAACATCGCGATCTGAAAGAAGTGCTTTACTTAATATATCTCTGCGATAAGTTGAACTCTTCGGATCAAAGTATCCGGTTCCTGAAGCATCACTTCTATCTGTAAATAACTTTGAAAAATCTTTGCCACCTTGAAGTTGCCAGGAAAGCCAATCATGCGGAAGTGCTAGTGCATGAACACGATCGGCGTTCTGCTTCTCATTCTCAGCCATCCATCTAACTTTTGATGCGGTAAAAGAAGCAACCAGGACAGAGCCAACGGCATCTGCCATCGATTGATTTCCACCCATTTCGGAGTTAAGTGATTCTGCCTGCGATGCTGAACGAGTGTCATTCCATAACAATGCGGGACGAATAACTTCACCACTTTCATCAAGTGCCACCATGCCATGTTGCTGTCCGCCTACTGAGATTGCAGCAACATCATCAAGGCCACCAGCTTCTGCAATTGCAAGGTCGAGTGCTTTCTTCCACGCGGCTGGATCAACTTCGGTTCCATCAGGATGCGGTGCTCGCCCCTGCCGTACTAACTCACCAGTATCTGCTGCACGAATCACTATTTTTACCGACTGAGTCGAGGAATCTACGCCTGCGATGAGTTGATTAGCCATGAGGCAAGGCTAGACTGTCCCTGTCAACGTTGACCACTCTTTGGCTTATCGAATAGGCCCACTTTCTACTTTTGGAGTTTAGACAAATGCGTATTGGTGTACTTACAGGTGGCGGAGATTGCCCAGGACTAAATGCTGTGATTCGTGCCGTTGTCCGCAAAGGCGTCAAGGAGTACGGACATGAGTTCGTTGGTTTTCGCGATGGCTGGAAAGGTCCGCTAGAGAACTACACAATGGAGCTCAACCTCGAGACTACTCGTGGCATCTTGCCTCGTGGCGGAACAATCCTTGGATCTTCACGTACCAATCCGTTTAAGATCGAAAATGGCGTAGAACGCATTAAGCAGAACCTCGCAGATCAAGGAATTGATGCACTGATCGCAATCGGTGGCGAAGACACTCTTGGTGTTGCAACCAAACTCGATGCACTCGGTGTGAAGGTCATCGGAGTCCCAAAGACCATTGATAACGATCTCAACAATACCGATTACACATTTGGCTTTGATACTTCAGTAAATATCGCAGTCGAAGCAATTGATCGCCTTCACACCACAGCTGAATCACACCATCGCGCTTTGATCGTTGAAGTTATGGGTCGCCATGCAGGATGGATTGCACTTCACTCAGGTATCGCAGGCGGAGCAGCTTGTATCTTGATTCCTGAAGTTAAATTCTCTGTCGACAAGGTCTGCGAATGGGTTGAATCTCGCTTCAAATCTTCATACGCACCAATTATCGTGATCGCAGAAGGAGCTATCCCTCAAGATGGCGACATGATTACTAAAGATTCAGAGCTTGATGCATTTGGCCACGTAAAACTCTCCGGTATCGGTGAGTGGTTGGCTAAAGAGATTGAAAGCAAAACTGGAAAAGAAGCGCGCACCTCAGTCCTCGGACATATCCAACGTGGTGGTACGCCATCAGCCTTTGATCGCGTCCTTGCTACTCGCTTTGGTCTGCAGGCAATTACAGCGGCCTCTGAAGGTGACTGGGGCAAGATGGTTGCACTCCATGGCACCGATATCGTTCGCGTTCCTTTGGCAACAGCGACCGAAAAGCTCAAAACAGTACCAATCGAGCGCTACAAAGAGTCTGAAATCTTCTTCGGATAGTTCGGATAGTTCGGATAATTCGAATAATTCCAATACGAGAACTCGCTCTCACCTTCTATCCTTAGGACCATGATGACTTCACTTGACTCACTCTTTGACGAAAGCCTTGTCGCTGCCCAGCAGCCTCAGTGGCCTGGCGGAAAAGATGGAGCTCCTGTTGCAGCTGCCGTCACGCGATTGAAATCGTTGCCACCACTTGTCTTTGCAGGAGAGTGCGATGATCTCAAGACAAAGATTGCAGATGCTGCCGCAGGTAAAGCCTTCTGGTTACAAGGTGGAGATTGTGCAGAGACTTTTGCTGCAGCAACTGCTGATTCCATTCGTAATCGAATCAAGACGATTTTGCAGATGGCAGCGGTCTTGCAGTACTACTCAAGTCTTCCAGTCGTAAAAGTTGGTCGTATGGCTGGGCAGTTTGCCAAGCCACGTTCGAATGACTTAGAGACGCGCGGTGATGTCACACTTCCGGCATATCGCGGAGATGCAGTTAATGATCTTGAATTCACACTTGAAGCACGCACTCCAAACCCACAGCGTTTGGTTGATGTCTATAACACATCGGCTGCAACACTGAACTTGGTACGTGCTTTTACTCAAGGCGGATTTGCTGACATCCGACGTGTCCACGAATGGAACAAGGGCTTTATCCGCGATTCCAGTGTGGGAGTTCGTTACGAGGAGATGGCGAAAGAGATTGATCGCGCTCTAAGTTTTATGAAGTCAGCAGGTGTTGATCCTGAATCATTTAAGAGCGTTGATTTCTACTCAAGTCATGAAGCTCTCATCTTGGAGTACGAAAAGTCTCTGACCCGCATCGATTCTCGTACCGGAGATCCTTACGACGTCTCTGCGCATTTCTTATGGATTGGAGAGCGAACACGTCAGCTAGATGGAGCACATGTTGATTTTGCTTCAAAGGTAAGAAACCCAATTGGTGTCAAACTTGGACCAAAATCTACAGTTGATGACGCACTCCGTTTGATTGATCGCCTAGATCCACACCGCGAACCTGGTCGCCTTACATTCATCACACGTATGGGAGCTGGAAAAATTCGTGAGGCACTTCCAGCACTCGTGGATGGCGTTACTAAATCGGGTGCACAAGTCTTGTGGGTCTGCGATCCGATGCATGGAAACACTTTTGAATCTGCGACCGGTTACAAAACCCGTCAATTTGATGATGTCATGGACGAAGTTAAGGGATTCTTTGAAGTACATAAGTCACTGGGGACACACCCAGGCGGCATTCATATCGAACTCACGGGTGACGATGTCACCGAATGCCTTGGGGGTGGCGAAAAGATTTCAGAGACTGATCTTGCCTCTCGTTATGAGACAGCCTGCGACCCACGCCTTAATCACTCTCAATCACTTGAGTTGGCATTTCTCGTCGCTGAGATGTTGCGCGATCGCTAAGGCGCCTCTCTCATGGCCCTACTGATTGCATCAACCAGCACCCCTGTAGGAACTCTTAATCTCATTGCAGATGGTGAGCTTTTGCTCGGCGCAAACTTAAGTTCATTTCGAGCCCTCAAGGGTGGTTTAGATTCCATCTATCGTGGAGTAGAGATTAAGGAAGTAAAAAGGATTCCAGTTATCTCTGACCTGATTTCCGATTACTTTGATGGCGATTTGTCAGCAATCAATGGAATAAAGGTAAGCCAACCTGGTGGATCTTTTTCTCAAGCCGCATGGAGGGCGATGCGACACGTACGCGCGGGAAGAGTGCTCTCGTATGCAGATCTTGCTAAGAATGCAGGAAGCCCTAAAGCTGTAAGAGCTGCAGGCAGTGCATGCGCCAAGAATGCGATTGTGCTTGTAGTTCCGTGCCATCGCATAGTTAAAACTGGGGGAGCTTTAGGAAATTATGCCTATGGCATCAATAAGAAGGAGTGGCTGCTACGCCACGAGGGTCTTGCGTAAGATCTCGATAGCTTGATCGCATTGCGCATCATCAAAATCTCGATGTGTTACAAGGCGCGCAAAGTGTGGACCAAGAGCACCAATTAGTAAGCCAGCATTCTTAGTTCGTTCTGCGAGCTCAGCGGCGGTGATTCCTAAAGCTTTGAGATTGAGTCCAACGATATTTGTTGCCACTGATGCTGGATTGATTAGTGAAGAATCAACCTGAGCGATAGCTGTAGCAAGTGATTGTGCGCGACGATGATCATCTGCAAGATCTGCGATGTGATGTGTAATGGCATGGTCAGCCGCAGCAGCAAGAATTCCAACCTGGCGCATTCCAGCACCATATCGCTTGCGCCATATTCGAGCTGAGGCAATTCGTTCTTTCGTTGAAAGCGCCATCGAGCCGATGGGTGCACCGAGACCTTTAGAGAAACAGACGCTGATCGTGTCGGCGTATTTACCATATTCTGCAAATGTCACACCGCTTGCAACGTGTGCATTCCAGATACGCGCTCCATCGAGATGGATGGCGATCCCCATTTCTTGCGCCTGCTCGTGCAGTAACTTCATCTGATCAAGTGGCTGAACTGTTCCACCACCGAAATTGTGGGTGTTTTCGATTGCAATTGCTGCGGTAGAAACCAGATATGGGCCAGCGTTCGGCGCAGCGATCGCCAGCGGATCTTCGGCACGCAACGTTCCAGATGGGGCAAGCCATGTGCGCGAAGTAATTCCTGAAAATGTTGCTGCTGCCCCAAGTTCTGCCCGAACAACATGAGAATTTGTTTCGGCAAGGATTTCTTGACCAGGCTGCACCAGTGTGCGCATCATCAACTGATTTGCTAGCGAACCAGTAGGTGTAAAGAGACCTGCCTCTTTACCAAAGAGTGCGGCAACTCGTTCTTCGAGAGCGTTTACAGTGGGGTCATCTCCATAGACATCATCTCCGACTCGTGCGTGCGTAATAACTTCCCGCATTTCCGTAGAGGGAGCTGTGACGGTATCTGAACGAAGGTCAATCATGAGAGGGCTCCTTTACAACGATGAGATACATCGCCGTAAGCAAGATAATGCCACCAAGCGCAACTTGAATAGTCATAGTTTCGCTACCAATAGTGATTGCAAAGAGGGCTGCAAAAACAATTTCTAAGGTCAAGATAACCGCAACTTTGGTGGAGTCGATATGTGCCTGAGCCCAGGTCTGAATGATGAAGCCAAATGAAGTGCAGACGATCGCAGTAAAGATCACAACCGCCCACACACCAGAATCAGGAGGTGCTTGATATCCCTCGGCAAAGGCGAATCCACCAGTGAGTACCGTGACGGCAAAAAGCTGAATGGTTGTCATTGCATAGACATCTCGCCCAGCGCTCCATTGACCGAGTGCAACGATATGTGCGCCAAATGCAATCGCACATAGAAGCACGAGAAATTCGCCGAATCCCATCGACCAGCCGCGAAGAGATAGGAGAGCAAGGCCAACCGTGGCAAGTGCTACGCATCCCCAGGTAAATAATGAAATCTTCTTCCTTAGGAAAAGCGCTGAGATCAGAGGAGTTGCAACGACGTAGAGTCCTGTTATGAAACCTGTAATCGCAGCTCCAGTTCTAGCCAGACCTTCTGTCTGCAATATGTAGCCAGCCCCAAGTACCAGACCGGCGGCAAAAGCCTTGACGAAGAGATCTTTTGTGATCTGGCGAAAGAAGGTCGGACGAAATGCAACTAGAAATAGAGTGGCAAATAAAAATCGAGTAAAGAGAAAACTATTAACACTTTGTCGCTCAATGGAATCTTTCATAATGACAAATGCCAAGCCCCACGAAGCGGCCAATAGGATCAGTGCAAGTGGGGCAAGGCGCATCCGCCCAGCATGAGTTTTCATCATGGAGAACTCTTAGCCCTTTCGCAATTTCTTTAGGAGTGCAATCTCTTTTCCGTGTTCAGGTTCCATACCTGGAGTTTCAAGAATCAGGGGAGCGTTGACCACGGCAGGATGAGCCAACAATTCTTTAAATGGATCGGTACCGATAAATCCTTCACCAATATTTTGGTGGCGATCTTTGAGTGCCCCGCATACATCCATCGAATCATTGGCATGAATCAATTGGATTCGTTCCGCTCCTGCAACTTCAACAAGCAGATCTAGCGTCTCTTTCATTCCGCCCTTTTTAGCAATGTCATGACCTGCGGCAAAGACATGGCAGGTATCTAGACAAATACCAACCTTGGGATGGTATTCAAGAGCTTTCAAATAGTGCTCTAAATCTTCTAAACGCTTAACAAGGGATTGACCTTGTCCGGCAGTAGGTTCAAGCAAGAGGTAAGGGGCATCTTCTGTGAGTGCATTAAGTATGGGCATCATGCCTTCGTGAATTTGCTTCCAAGCGCCTTCGATAAAGTCTTCATTGACTGCAGAACCAGTATGAACAACGACGCCTAGTGCGCCAATTTCTTGACCACGCTTGAGAGAGTACTCAGTAGAGGCCAACGAATTTTTATATGTTCCTTCCGTTGGTGAACCCAAGTTAATGAGAAAGGGAGCGTGAACATAGACTTCTAGATCTAATTCAGCAGCTCGCTCGCGGAAGAGGGCATCGGCCTCATGATTTGTTTCAGGCATCGCCCATCCGCGTGGGTTAGAGGTAAACACTTGGATCGCCTCAGCTTCAGTAATGCGTGCGTACTCAATAGAACGCTTGGCCATTCCACCACTTGTAGGTGTGTGGGCTCCGATTCGAGGCAAGGCTGCTTTTGGCATTTGCCTACCCTACTGTGAGAGTCACCGTACTTCCACGCTTAACCTTCGCGTTGACCTTTGGATCTATTCCGATTACCAATTTTGCACTCTTAGTTACCTTCTTGACGACAACTTTTAGCCCTAAATCTTCTAATAGAGCGACTGCTCGGTCTTGGGTGTAGCGCATCACATTAGGGATATAGACAAAGGCGGAACCTTTAGAAACAAATATTTCTACCGCCGCACCCTTGGCAAGTGGAGTTCCGGCTGCTGGGTTCTGGGAGATCACTTCTCCTGGCATTGCTTTCTCATCAAAAGCATACGTTGTGGTCACATTAAATCCGGCAACAGTTAGTTCATTGAGGGCTTGCTCCCCATTTGTCCCAACGAAAGATGCCAAGTTAAAGGTTTCTACACCTTTGCTTACAACCATATCAACTAATGTATTTCGCTTAACGCGAGCTCCTTGTTCTGGATTTGATGAGATAACGAAACCCTTTGGAACTTTGGTGCTAAACACTTCTGTAATTTCACCAACCTTAAGCGGTGATTTAGCCAGAAGATTAACCGCAGCTTCAGGTGTCAGATTGATGAGAGAGGGAATGGTGTATCTCTCTGCACCTTTTGAAACCACCAAATTGACAGTGCCACCAAGTGCGATTGAGTCTCCAGCAAATGGATCAGTGGATATTACTTTCCCCTTTGCTATATCTTCATCAAAGCGTTCGTCAACGACTACTGTCTTGAGACCAAGGGCAGTAAGTGTGGAATTGGCTTGCTCTGTTGTGGCTCCCACAACAGATGGGAATTTCACTGATGCACCGGGGCCGATCAATACCCACCATGTGGTAATTCCAAGCAGCACAGCAAGTCCTGCAGCAATCCATCGATTACGGCGCACTCGCTTACTGACTTTTCTACGCTCTTTCACCTGCGCCGTATTCTCTTTCCCGGTGGCTGTTGGAAGTGTCAATGAAATTCTCTCAGTGATCTGGGCAAACTTGCCGCGAGATTTCTTCTTTGACTTACTTCTCATGGGTGCAATAGGAATATCTAATTCGAGACTCATTTGTGGCGCAGATGGGTTTAACGACTGCGAAATTGCAAGTAGCTGACTATGGAATACCTGGCAATCTCGAGGACGTTCATCCGGATCCACACTCGTTGCTGCAAAGATCAAATCATCGAGGGCTTCTGGAACGTCATCAATTAATGTACTAATTCGAGGCACGCGGGAATTCACATGCATAAATGCAATCTGGATAGGTTCTTCACCTTCAAAAGGTTTAGTTCCGGTAAATATTTCAAATGCTGTAATTGCCGCCGAGTACACATCGCTTCGCGAATCAGCTATTCCGCGTGAAACTTGTTCGGGGGATAGGTAGGAGACGCTACCTAAAATCACACTTGATTCAGCCGTCATTGTGCTGCCAATCATTGCGCCTTTGGCTAGCCCAAAATCGGTGATCTTAATTCGACCTTCTTTGGAGACCAGAATGTTTTCCGGTTTCACATCTCGGTGAACAATTCCTAAACGATGAGCCGCTCCGAGTGCGCTCAGCACGGGAAGCAAAAACTTAATTCCATCTGCAATCGCGATTTTGCCTCGCTCATTGAGATACTCACGCAGGGTGTGTCCATCAACTAATTCCATAACAATAAAGACTGCTGGAATTCCACTTTGGTTCCAGCCTTGATCTTGGACAGCGACAATATTGGGATGGCTTAATGCAGCGGCAGCTTTAGCTTCGCGGATAAACCGTTCTACAAATTGCTCATCTTGAGCAAGATGTGCGTGCATGATTTTTACTGCGACGCGTCGATCTAGACGAGTATCGATGGCTTCATAGATTGTGGCCATGCCGCCAGCGTCCATCTGGCGCAGTAGCTGATAGCGACCATCAATAAGGTTGCCGGTGAGATCGGACATGAGGCAATTTTAGGTTGAAAGAATGAATTCGCAGCGCTCTTTCGTCCTATCTGCTGCAAAGTGTTGCTCCTGCATCACAAGCCACTTCTTCATCTCAAGGGAAATGCTCTCGCCATCTCTTTCGATCACTCTGCGAAATCCGATCTCTGGATCCAGGTCAAGCCAAATTGAGGTCGCCAGACTTTCTTCTATAGGAAGTTGTGCGCTAGCGACACCTTCAATAATGAGTAATTGTGTTGATTCATGTGACTTGGGTGGGTGGAATTCATTGGCACCCCAGTTAAAGGACGAATAAAGCAGTGGTTTCTTCGCTTTGTGGCAAGAAGTAAGCCACGTCAGTGTTTTGCTCAACTCTTCACCAAGTGCCTTCTCCCAACCCGGGTAGAGCTCATCCATGTGAATGACTCTCGTACTCATATGCGGTGAGAGCGCTAAGGAAAGAGTCGAAGCAAGAGTGGTCTTTCCCGCTCCTGCTGGCCCATCAATTGCAATGATGGGTTGCTCAACTGCTTGCGTTATCTCAGATAGTGCTTCGATAAGTTGCATACCAACGCCTCCAACCCACGGCCGCTACCACGGTGAAGACAACGTAGAGGATGGCAGTTGGGTAGAGCTCTTGACTGTAATAGAGCGCGGTATACCCAATGTTTACGACAAGCCAGATAACCCACGTTTCATATTTCTGATAGACCATAAGTAATTGAGCAGCTATTGAAGCGAAGAGAAGAATCGCATCGGCATAGGTTGAAGCGGCACCGATGCGATCTAAAACTGGTGCTAGTGCAAGAGTTGCGAGAATTACTGCAACCGCTATGTAGATCCGATAAGTATTCTTAAGTGGACCAGGTACTGCGCCATTCTTACCCCAGCCGAACCAACCCGCAATTGCCGCGACAAAAAAGACGATCTGCAGAGCAGCGCTTGCAAATAAATCCCATTGAATGAAAAGAATTCCGTAGAGAACACTGCTCAAGGCCCACCATGGCCAGGTAATTCGCTTTCCTGTCACACCGAGTGCAACACCAATGAAAGAAATTATCGCTGCAATTATTTCGAGGGTAGACATCATTAATCCTTTCCTCGTCCGCATTACCGGACGGGTCAAGCGGTCGATCTCCCAGTGAGATCCTCTCAGCAGCGTTACAAGTAACGCATGTGCTCCCGCGTTTTTAGTCTAGCGCACGTCTAGCGGATAGGGCCTGAATGTAAGCCCTGCCTGCAACACGAAGTCTGCGCGCCGTTGAAGTTTTGGCACGCTTATTGAAGATGTCATAGCCAATCGCTTCAACTTCATCAACAATCCCACAATAAAGTTCGCTTGCTGCGCGGATGCAAGGTCGGCTAGTCGGATGCAAGAGATCAATGCCAGCGTCTGCCTCGGACTGTAATTTACGCACGCGAGCGATCTGAAACTTCAGTGCGTGAACAATTTCAGGGGTGAGAACACGTGTGTAGAGCATTTTTTCGTCAACGCCGTGAGCTGCAAGTTCATCAAGTGGAAGATAAATGCGTCCACGATCGAGATCTTCTCCAACATCACGGATGAAGTTAGCCAATTGAAAGGCAATCCCGAGTTTTTTCGCACTTTCATAAGCATCTTCTGAGAGTGCACCAAGAATCGGAACCATTTGTAATCCAATGACTGCTGCAGATCCATAGACATACTCACTCAACGCCTCATAGTTTGCATATGTAGATACGGTGAGATCCATCTCCATTGAATGCAGAAAGTCAACAAAATGTTGATGGGGGATATCAAATCGAGAAACGGTATCCACAAGAGCCGCACCTACTGCATCATTACTTTTACCTGATGATAAATCTGCAAGTACTCCAGAACTCCATGTACGTAGTACATCTGCCTTCTCTTGCGGGCTTAGCGTTGAAGCGAGATCGTCCACAATTTCATCTGCATAACGAGCAAATCCGTAGAGTGCGTGCACAAATGGACGTTTTGCTGGCGGAAGAAGAAGTGTTGCTAAGTAATACGTTTTTCCATGCAAAGAGTTAAGTCTCTTGCACTCGGCATATGATGCGCGAAGTGCAGGATCAGTGATCCCGGCTGCATCAAGTTCGCTCATTACTTAACAGGTCCAACTATTCGCTCGGCAGCAAGACGACCTGAAATGAGAACCATTGGAACTCCAACACCAGGTTGTGTACCAGAGCCAGCAAAGACGATGTTTTCAAAACCTGCTGCGATATTGCGAGGTCTGAAAGGACCTGTTTGGAAGAAAGTATGTGCGCTAGCAAATGGTGCACCGCGCATCATTCCTTGGCTCTCCCAATCAAGAGGTGTTGTCATTACCTCTGTTTCAATGCCAGCTTCAAAATCGGTGTATCCACGCGCTTCCAAAGTCTTAATCATATGATCGCGATACGGACCAGCTTGCTTCTTCCAATCAATATCGGCATCCAAGTTAGGGGTTGGATAAAGAATGTAATACGACTCTTTGCCTGCAGGAGCCAGAGATGGATCATCCTTACTAGGAATTGTGACAAGTACGGAAGGATCAGTCATCAGGATTTTCTTGTTGATTAACTCGTCAAAAACACCATCCCAAGACTCACCAAAGTGAATATTGTGATGTGCAGTGTGATCATATTTCTTTGAGGATCCGACCAGAAGAGTCACACACGATGGTGAATACTTTAAACGCTTGATATTGAGTGGGGTCTTGCCAAGAATGTCGCGCCAGACAACTGGTAGATCTGGATTCATGACAATTGCATCACATTCGTAACGCTCACCCGTTGCAGTTGTAACCGCGCGAGCACGCTTGTTAACGACTTCAACACCAGTTACTTCAGTGTCGTACTTAAAGACGACTCCATGCTTTTCTGCAGCTGCTGCAAGTGCACGAGGAACTGCATGCATTCCGCCCTTAGGGAAGAAGACACCGTTGACGGAGTCCATGTAAGCAA